>JGI24518J20066_1000105_pt1 | contig 23719 bp, 28 predicted proteins | sample LinPmetageLP42_FD_20066 | JGI IMG/M metagenome (IMG submission 20066) | reverse complement strand
CAGATTGTGATGGGGATGGGATTTCAAACGGTGATGAGATCGTAATAGGTACAGATCCATTGGATGAGGATACCGATGGTGATGGTGTTACCGATGGAAATGAAGTTTCCGACGGAACCGATCCGTTAGATCAATGTGACCTCGATATAACAAGCCAAACGGTAACTACTTCTGAAGCATGGAACGATTTAGATTGTGACGGTGACGGTGTGACCAACGGTGATGAAATAGCAGATGGAACCGATCTTTTTGATTTTTGTGATTTTAATTCAGACAATCAAGATTTGTCACTGGTAAGTCAGGAATGGTTAGAAGCAGATTGTGACGGAGACGGGATAACCAACGAGGACGAACAAAATGATGAAGATGATGATGGAACCATAGATTCTGAAGAAGATAATAATGGAGACCCAAACAATGATTTAGATATTTTTGACATTATTACACCAAATGGCGATGGCCTTAATGATGTGTTTGTTATAAGAGGGATATCTAATTTCCCAAATAATACGGTAGAAATATATAACCGTTGGGGAGTTATAGTTTATGATACTCAAGGCTATGGACAGGACAATCGTTTCTTTAGAGGCTTCTCAGACGGGAGAGCTACAATAGATCGCGATGAGGCGTTACCAGTAGGTACGTATTACTACATAATTAATTATGTAGATAATAACGGCAATACCCAACGTTTAGCAGGACCATTATACATCAACAGAAAATAGAATATAAAAACACCTGCTGGGTAGCGATACGTGGCGGGTTAAATAATCTTAGTATGAGAAAATTATTTTTATCCATTTTAGCTATTTTGGCGTTAGGGTTTTATTCAGAAACTCAAGCACAACAGGATGCACAGTATACACAGTATATGTACAATACGCTTAGTATTAATCCTGCGTATGCAGGAGCGCGAGATGTATTGAGTTTTGTGGGCATTTATCGAAGCCAATGGGTAGGTTTAGAAGGAGCTCCACGAACGTTTACTGCATCTTTGCATTCGCCAATAGGGGAGCGCATCGGTTTAGGTCTTAATGTAACAAACGATGAGATCTTTATCGCAAAGGAAACCTACGTAGATGTAGATTTCAGCTATACAATACCCATAACTGGAAATGGAGATCAATTAGCTTTTGGACTTAAAGGTGGTGCACATTTATTGGATATAGACAGTAATAGACTGAATACTGGAGGGTTTAATAATGGGGATCCTGATGCTGAAATTAACATAGATAATAAATTTTCACCTCAAGTAGGAGTAGGACTTTATTATTATACAGATAAGTTTTATGCGGGAGCAAGTGTGCCTAATATATTAGAAACAGAACATTTTGATGATTCTAATAATAGCAATAGCTCTTCTACGGCAACCGAGAAAATAAATTATTATTTTATGACAGGATATGTATTCGATTTGAGTGATAATTTAGACTTTAAACCAGCAGCTTTAGTGAAGGCGGTTGAAGGTGCTCCATTACAAGTAGACGTATCGGCCAATTTTCTAATAGGGGAGCGGTTTACAATTGGTGCGGCATACAGGTGGAGTGCTGCTTTTAGTGGTCTTGTTGGGTTTCAGGTAACAGACCAGCTAATGCTCGGTTTTGCTTATGACCGTGAGACAACAGAGCTACAACAGTATAACGATGGATCGTTTGAGTTTATGCTTCGGTACGAATTATTTAACCGAAAGAAAAGTTTAATATCACCAAGGTTCTTCTAAACCAAAAACTAGCAAAAAATGAAATATTCAATTAAAAAATATATCACGCTCCTTTGTTTCTTCGGAATTACATTTTCGTACGCACAAGAAAAAAAAGTAGAAAAGGGCAATGAGGAATTTAATAAATACGCTTTTATAGATGCCCGTGAGGCTTATTTAAAAGTAGCTGAAGATGGATATAGGGACGCTGGAATGCTTGAAAAGCTAGGAGACTCTTATTATTTTACAGCAGACTACAAGAATGCAGCACAATGGTATGGAATGCTTTATGACTTACCTGAGGATATGGAGGCAGAATACCTTTATAGATATGCACTCTCTCTAAAAAGTGATGAGCAATACATTGCATCTAATAAGGTCATGGAAGAGTTTTTAGCTAAAAAAGGAGCAGATTATAGAGCCAAACTATACAATAATGAACGAAATTATTTAGAAGAAATCGATGCGCAATCTGGAAGATTCGAATTAATCACCATTGGATTCAATTCAGAATTATCAGACTTTGCCCCTACTTTTTATAAAAATGATTTGGTCATTTCATCAAATAGAAGCAAGCCAGGTCCGTCACGATTAATACATGGCTGGAACGATCAACCTTTTTTAGATTTCTATATAGTTGCTACACAAGAAGGTGGCGTTGCAGAAGGTAGAAAAATGAGTAACGATATCAATACAAAATATCACGAATCGACTTCGGTTTTTACTGAAGATGGCAATACCATGTATTTTACGAGAAATAATTACACGGATAAAGAGTACCAAGTAGATTCTAACAATATTAATCACTTAAAATTATACAGGGCAAAAAATATGGATGGTGATTGGAAAGTTGAAGAACTACCGTTTAATAGCGATAGCTATTCTAACGCACACCCGGCTTTGAGCCCAGACGGGAAAACACTTTACTTCTCTAGCGACAGACCTGGAGGAAAAGGGAGGAGCGATCTTTATAGAGTAACGATTACAGAAGATGGTTTTGGAACTCCAGAAAGCTTGGGAGATGGTATAAATACCGAAGGACGGGATACGTTTCCTTTTGTTAGCTCAAAAAACAGGTTGTATTTTGCCTCAGATGGACATGTGGGGCTTGGAGGTCTCGATATTTTTGTGACTGAGATTCAGGATGCAGGATTTGACGAAGTATTCAACTTAGGACGGCCGGTTAACGGTCCTATGGATGATTTTACTTTTATCGTTGATGAAACGACAGGTGCTGGTTATTTTGCCTCTAACAGAGCAGAAAGTACTGGTGATGACGATATTTATGGTTTTAGAAGAATAAAAGAATTGATGCTCGATACATCATGTACTCAAAATTTAGAAGGACAAGTTCTTGATAAAGCCACAAACTTAGCTCTTGCAGGGGCAGTAGTAAAACTATTGGACGATTCTGGTACTATATTAGAATCAACGGTTTCTGATTCGAGAGGAAACTTTAATTTCGAGGTGGGATGCTCTCAACAGCTAGCACTCCGTTCTTCAAAAGAAAATTACACTACCGAAGAGAAGGCTTTTGCTACTAATGATAAAGCCACCACCCTAAAAAAGACTTTATTTATGAGTTCAGGAAAAGACTTGGGTCCTACTGCTGCTGGTTTAGGGTCTGATCTTGGAAAGGTACTGGATTTAAACCCAATTTATTTTGACTTGGATAAATCGGCCGTCCGCAGCGACGCCGAAATTGAACTTAGAAAAGTGATTGTTGTAATGAATACCTATCCAGATATGAAAATTGATGTTAGATCACATACAGACAGCAGGGGAAGTGATGCTTATAATTTAACCCTTTCTCAACGACGCGCGACAGCGACTGTAAATTATTTAATTAATGAAGGTGGTATTGATAAAAATCGGCTGAGCGGAAAAGGGTATGGCGAAACAAAATTGACTAATAATTGTACAAATGGAACCCAGTGTTCCCAAGCAGAACACGAATTTAATAGAAGATCAGAATTCATTATTATGGAATGATACCATCTGCTTTTTATTCAAATTAAAAAATGCCCTTCAATTTGAAGGGCATTTTTTAATATAGAAAGAAGCAACTAATTAATTATCGTCGTTTCCTTCAATTTCATCTTCTACCTCTTCGGCAGCATTTTCTATGGCGTCCCCTGCTTTTTCTAGGTTGTCCTCTGTATCTTCTGCAGCAGCCTCTAGAGCATCCTCTGCTTTTTCTCCGGTGGTTTCTCTACAAGAAGAAATTGATACGATAAGTGCTAATGCTGCTAGTGTTGTGATTACTTTTTTCATAATTTTGATGGTTTTTCGATTAAGGATCAAAATTAATTATTTTTTTTAAATGAGCGCCTTTTCACTCAAGTATTTCCAATAGCGACGCGGAACATGTTGCAGGTGAAGTTTCATGTTTTTTCTTGATTCAATGGTAGTGCTCTTAAAGTACTGTTGCCATAATTCCTGAAACTGTAATTCCTCTTCTGTAAAAAATGTGGTTTGACATGATCCTGTATGGAGATTGTCGTCAAGTTCTAAGGTAACGGTTTCAACTTTATATCGATCGTAGTATATACCGTAATTTCTTTTTAGGTCATAAATCATCCATTTTTGGTCTGCATATCGGTTCTTAAAATGTTTGGCATTCAACGGAAGCACATTAAAATCTGGTGCAATAGTAGCAAATATAAATCCTCTTTAGTAAGTTTAAATCGCACAAAAGCATCCATTCGGTGTTTTTCGCGTCCTACTTTTTTTACGGTCTGGGCAATTTTTAAGATGTGTGGATCGCTATAGTTTTTGATGCATTGGGAAGCTTTGTTTCTTTTAACAAAAATCTGATTTATGTAGTGAAAGAGGGAATCTTCAATGTCCGGTAATTCACTCAAAAAAGCTTTGAAGACAGCACTTTTTCCCTCGGTTGAAGAGTATTTAGCCAATCCTTTCCAAACTCTGTTTGCTTTATTTTCTTCTGAAGGAACAAAAATAATTTCATCAAAAAAATTTTCAGATGCATAGGAGCTTTTACGAATGCGTGCTCCCCGTAGTTTATATTCAAAAGCGAAGAATACACAACTTAAAAACCCTTCAAAAGTAGCGTCGTATGTTAAAATGGTCTTCATGCAAGAAGTGGTTTTTCAGCTGCTGCAAAAAGATTGAGTTGGGTGCTATAGGTTGTACTAAATTTACTCTTTGACTGTTGCAAAATCAAACCTTTAATCTGGGCCGCAGTCCTGTCTTTACTTTCAAAAACCCTTGAATCGCAAGTGATAAAATATTTAGCCCTGTTGCTGGCAATGCCAATGGCTTTAAGGTGTTCCCAGTTCAGTTTCCGAAACTTTCGCGCATTCAAAATTTTTGCGACACTTTTCATTCCAACACCTGGAATACGGGCAAGCATACCTTTGCTTGCCCTGTTGATGTCTACAGGAAAGTGTTGGAGATTTCGCAATGCCCAGCTCAGCTTTGGGTCTATATCGGTGTCCAAATTAGGATGGTCCTTGTTCAAAAGCTCCCTAACGTCAAAGCCATAAAACCGCAATAACCAATCGGTCTGGTATAATCTATTTTCACGCAGAATGGGTACATCGGTGCCGATGGCAGGTAATATGGTATCTGTTCTAACGGGGACGTAACCAGAATAATACACTCTTTTTAGATGGAATTTTTTGTAAAAATAGGCAGAAGTGTACATCACTTCGGCGTCTGTTTCTCCACTGGCGCCTATGATCATTTGTGTGCTTTGCCCGGCGGGCGCGTAGACTGGGGTGCTTTTAATCAGCTTCTTTTCATTATTGTATTTTATGATTTCTGAAGTAACCTTTTGCATGGGTTTAATAAAATCGGCCCTGTTCTTTTCTGGGGCTAATAACTTCAATCCTTTTTCTGAAGGTATTTCGATGTTAACCGAAAGACGATCGGCATATAATCCAGCCGCTCTCATGAGCTCATCACTCGCGCCAGGAATGGATTTTAAATGAATATAGCCGTTAAAGTTTTCCTCTTCCCTTAGTTTTTTGGCTACTTGAACGAGCCGTTCCATCGTGTAATCTGCATCCTTAAAAATGCCGCTGCTTAAAAACAGTCCTTCGATATAATTTCTACGATAAAATTGAATGGTAAGATCAACGACCTCCTGCACCTTAAAAGCTGCCCTCTTAATATCGTTACTCCTTCGGGTAACACAATAGGCACAATCAAAAATGCAATGATTGGTCAATAGAATCTTGAGCAGGGAAACACAACGTCCATCCTCAGTATAGGTGTGGCAAATGCCCATACCGCTACTATCACCCAATCCTTTGTTTTTATTGGTCCTTTTACTTCCGCTAGAAGAACAGGACACATCATATTTTGCGGCGTCTGCTAGAATGGTTAATTTTTCTTTGATGCGATCAAAATTCATAAGTTGAGGGTTTGGAATTAAGACAAAAATATGGAAATAATCCTTTATTGGGATATATTCCATTAAATAATAGGATATATTCCAAAAATTTAACTAAATTTGAGTATGGATATGAAACTATCAATAGAAGCAAGACGCTTTAAAAAGGTTCGTGAGGAACAACATCATACACAACAATCGTTTGCTGAATTGCTCGGGATTGGTGCAACTACGGCAGATATTGAACGTGGAAAAACAAAACTATCTGGGAAAGTGGTGATGGAATTATTGCGCCAATTTGATATTAACCCACTGTGGTTATTTGGACAAAGCTATACGAAGGTCGTTAATATCAATGGCGGCGATGTAAGTCCAAAAGTTGTCACATTAGATGTCGATAAAAGTGAAACAATTGCGCTGGTAAACCAGAAAGCTGCTGCCGGATATCCTCATAATATTCAAGATGTAGAATGGTATGAAACACTACCGGCCTTTAATATTCCTCTGCCACAATATCGCAATGCGACCTATCGCGGCTTTCAAGTGGAAGGAGACAGTATGTTACCTAATATTAAACCAAATGAGTGGGTGTTGGGTAAAGCGGTGCCGAGCATATCTGAAGCTACCGATAGTAAAATTTATATAGTGGTTTTGAACGACTCTGTGTTAGTGAAAAAACTACAAAAAGTGCCTAATGCTCCAGATAAAGTGCGGCTTATTTCTTTAAATACAGAATATCTGCCTATTAACGTGGCAATTAAGGATATCCAGGAGTTGTGGTTAGTGAATAGCAAACTAACTTTTGGTATCGATGAGCCGTCAGAAAGCACGCTATTAAAGCAACTACAGCAATCTATGGAAGACCTCAAGGGCCAGATTAAAAACTTGAACACATAAAAAAAGACCTCTATAGAGGTCTTTTTCATTTATACGATTTAAGCTAATTAGCTATTGTCGTCTGTTTTGATTTTTACGTCACCGTCATCGGTTTTGATTTTTATCTCATCGCCATTAGCCTTCTCGATTTTCACTTTGTCACCGCCATCTTTTATTTCGATTTCAGATCCATCTTCTTGTGCTTCTTCAATAATTTCTTCCTTTTGAGATTTTTCTGTATCTCTACAAGAAGTAAAAGAAGCTCCAATAAAAAGGGCGCTAAGCGCAATAATTGCTACTTTCTTCATACTATTTTTAATTTTAGAAGTTATTAAAATTGTTTTTAGCCAATTTATGTTAACCGTTTAGGCTTTAAATTGGCGTAGTACAATAATTTAGATGTCGTCTTCACCAGTTGTTGCATCTTCAACATCGTCTGCTGCATCTTCGATTGCATCACCTGCATCATCGATTGCATCACCAACGTCGTCTGATACGTCGTCAACGTTAATTTCTACTTCTTCTTTTTTTGTGTCTCTACAAGAAACCATTGTGGTACCGAATGCTGCAATAAGAGCAAGACTTAAAATTACTTTTTTCATGATAGTTTGTGTTTGTTAGGTTATTAATTAATCGTCGTTTCCAATTTTATCAATTTCTTCGTTGATCTCTTCGTTCACTTCTTTATCAACTTCTTTCGCAGTTCTTTCTAAAATTCCTTCGCTATCATCATCTGTAGTTTCTACTTCTACTTCACGAATAACTTCTCTCGTTTCCGTCTTTGTTTCTCTACAACTAGTAGTTGCAAACGTAGCGCAAACTAAAGCTGCTGCAATCATTACTTTCTTCATAATTAAGTGGGTTTGTGTTAAATTATATATCAAACATACGTTTTTTAACATTTGCTACATGATAAAATTTTATTAAATTTTTTAACGGTTGACCGTGAAACCTTTAATTTTAAAAGAAAAATGAAGTTTTATCAAATATTCGAATTTTTGAGAAATCTACAAAACAATAATAGTAAAGAGTGGATGGATGCACATAGGTCTGAATATCAAGAAGTACGTGATTCTTTTATTGATTGGTTGGAACAAATAAATATAAAATTGGGGGCTCTAGACTCAGACTACCATCATACTCCTGGCAAAAAAGCAATTAATCGTATTAATAACAACTTAATGTATCATCCTAATAAACCCATCTATAAAGATCATTTTGGTGCCGGATTGGATCAAGTTAGTAAACAAGGAGACTTTTATATTCATTTGGGGACTTCAGAAACCTTTATTGGTGGTGGCTATTGGCATCCTTCTTCCAAAATTCTCAAGAGTATTAGAGGTGCGATCGATTATAATGGCGATGATTTTAAAAATATAATCAATAAAAACAGTTTTAGGAATATGTTTGGAGGTTTGGTAGAAGATGATTCACTAAAAACGGCACCAAAAGGCTATTCACATGATCATGACCATATTGAGTTGTTACGGCGTAAATCATTTGCCATACGCCATGATTTTACCCAAAAGGAGGTTCAAAAGGACGATTTTGAACAAAAAATAATAGCTGTTTATAAGGAGATGTTGCCCTTTCGACGTTATTTAAACAAGGCTGTCACTGTTTAATAGCTTTTTTTCTTTTATATAGGCCATCACTTTGGTGGTTGCTCCAGTATTTTGATTTACAAAGTGGCCCGCAATCATGCCTGTTTTATTCCTAAAGGATGAATCTTCAATCAATTTATCTAAAACGACAGTACACTCTTTTTGCGAGTCGATAGAATATAATCCTGCGAGCGATCTAAGTTTTTTAGCTTCGGGAAACTCAGCATAATTTTTGCCAATAACGATGGGTACACCAAAGGTAGCTGGTTCTAGAATGTTATGAAGCCCTGTGGTTCCCATGGCACCTCCTACATATGCAATATCGGCATAGCTATAAATTTTAGTGAGTAAGCCAATAGTATCAATAATTAAAACTGAAAATTCACTAAGTTGTTTCCCTCCTTTTTCTGAAAATAATAGAGAACGTCCGCGAACCTTTTTCCTGAAACTTTCAATCTTGGAGTGATCAATATTGTGCGGAGCGATGATGTATTTTATAGTGCCTGAAGCCTTATTTATTGATTCTAGCAGCACGGCTTCGTCCTCTGGCCAAGTACTTCCGCAGACAACACAAAGCGATTGTTCTTTAAAACTTTCAATAAAATCCAGTGTGTTGTCCTGTTCTATTTGGTGCGAAACCCTGTCAAATCTTGTATCTCCACTCACGGTTGTGGTGTGAATGTTGAGTTGTTTCAGTAAAACTTGAGAAGCCCCGTCTTGTAGAAAAAAATGTTCAAACGATTGTAGCGCGTTACGCATCAAACGACCGTACGATTTAAAAAAGACCTGACCCTCCCTAAAAACTCCAGAAATTAATAAGGTAGGAACGTGTTGGTTTTTCAGTTCAAACAGATAATTAGGCCAAAACTCATACTTCACAAAAATTACCAATGTGGGACGGATGGCTTGGAGCATTTTTTTTGCATGATCGCGGGTGTCCATAGGTAAGTAAACAACGGCATCTGCCACAGGAGCGTTTTTTTTGTTTTCAAAACCAGAAGGAGAGAAAAAGGAAACCACAATTTTATAGGAAGGATAGGCCGCTTTTGTTGCTTCCATGATTGGCAATCCTTGTTCGAATTCACCTAAGGAAGCACAATGAAACCAGACTGTTTTATCGGCCGCATTTAGTTTTTCTGAAAGGACCTGAAATGTATTTTTTCTTCCGTCGACAAAAAGTTTCAACTTCGGACTAAAAAAACGAGCGATCCACAGGAATCCGCTAGCGATATAGGTTAAGATGTTATAGAGTATGTGCATAAAAGAGTACCATAGGGTAAAAATACAAACCTTTGTGATACTTTCTTGTTTTCAAAAATTTAAAATGGAACCTACCTTATCCTTTATACGATTGTTTGCCGTTTTTAAATTGACTATTTTTACTACTTTATTTTTAGAGAAAATTTCATTAAAAAGGAACCTGACGTATCGGGTAGTGTTATGAGAAAAATTCAAATGGTAGACCTTAAAGGTCAATACGAACATATTAAAAATCAAGTAAATCAATCTGTACTTGACGTGATCGATTCCACGGCTTTTATTAATGGCCCTGAGGTACATGCATTTCAAAAAGAACTAGAAGATTATCTTGGGATCAAGCACGTTATCCCATGTGCTAATGGCACCGATGCCTTACAAATTGCCATGATGGGATTAGGTTTGCAACCTGGAGACGAGGTAATAACGGCAGATTTTACTTTTGCGGCAACTGTAGAAGTTATTGCACTTTTAGGATTAACACCTGTACTGGTAGATGTGGACCCTGTAACATTTAATATTGACGTGGATGCTATTAAGAAAGCTATAACCCCTAAAACGAAAGCAATTGTGCCCGTCCATTTATTTGGCTTAGCCGCACAAATGGACGAGATTATGGATCTTGCTAACGAACATAATTTATATGTGATTGAAGACAATGCGCAGGCAATTGGCGGGACCTATACTACGCGCGATATGGCAAAAAAGAAAACAGGCACCATAGGTCATGTAGGCTCAACCTCTTTTTTTCCGTCTAAAAATTTAGGCTGTTATGGGGATGGTGGCGCTATTTTCACCAATGATGATGCGTTGGCACATACTATACGAGGGATTGTAAATCATGGAATGTATGAGCGCTACCATCACGATGTTGTGGGTGTAAATTCAAGACTTGATTCAATTCAAGCCGCTGTTTTAAGAGCAAAGTTGCCCAACTTAAACGATTACAATAGTAAACGGCGAAATGCTGCTAGAAAATATTCCAAAGCGTTTGAAGGAATTGAGAATATCACAACACCTACAGGTTTTTGCGATGCCGGGAGTTCCATTTGTGATGTGTGCGATTGCCATGTTTTTCATCAATATACACTTAGATTGCGAGATATAGATCGCGATGCGCTGGTAAAACACCTAAACGAAAATGATATTCCGTGTGGGGTTTACTATCCAATTCCGTTACACTTGCAAAAAGCCTATGTAGATCCGCGTTATAATGAAGCAGATTTTCCAGTCACAAATCAACTGATAAAAGAAGTGATTAGCCTGCCTATGCATACCGAACTAGATGATGAGCAAATAACATTTATTACTAAAACCATTATCGATTTTGTCAATAACTAAAAAACAGATCCTCGTAACAGGTGGTTTAGGCTATATTGGTAGTCACACTGTTGTGGCGCTACAAGAAGCTGGATTTGAGGTAATCATTATAGATAATCTTTCTAACAGCACCCTTAATGTTTTAGAAGGAATTACAAATATCACCAAAAAGCCGCCCGTTTTTGAGCGATTGGAATTACGTAATAAGCAGGATGTAGCCGAATTCTTTCATCGGAATAAANCTATCGAAGGCGTTATTCATTTTGCAGCAAGTAAAGCTGTGGGTGAAAGCGTTGAAAACCCGTTATTATATTATGAAAATAACATAAACACCCTTGTTTATTTATTACAAGAATGCAAAGGGCACGGAATTCATAATTTTATATTTAGTTCTTCTTGTACAGTCTATGGAGAGCCAGATACCTTACCAATTACTGAAGATGCGCCCATTAAAACCGCCACTTCTCCCTATGGAAACACAAAGCAGATGAGCGAAGAGATTATTCGCGATGTTTGTAAAGTGACCGATCTGAAGTCTATTGCGTTGCGCTATTTTAATCCTGTTGGTGCCCATAAATCGGTCGAAATAGGAGAATTGCCCGTTGGCGTGCCTCAAAATTTGGTACCTTTTATAACCCAAACGGCAGTTGGACTTAGGGATGCACTTTCGGTTTTTGGAGCTGATTACGATACGCCAGATGGAAGTTGTATTAGAGATTATATTCATGTAGTAGATCTGGCTGCCGCTCATGTGGTTGCTTTAGAGCGATTGTTAAAGGGCGAAAATGAGACAAATTTTGAGGTTTTCAATATCGGAACAGGTAAAGGGAGCTCTGTTTTAGAAGTGATTGAAGCATTTGAAACCGTAACAGATCAAAAACTAAACTATAAAATTGTAGCTAGGCGTCTTGGCGATGTAGTTGCGATTTATGCCGATACAGCCAAAGCAAACAAGGTTTTGGGTTGGAAAGCTCAACATACAATGGAAGATGCCTTAAAAAGTGCTTGGGCATGGGAGGAAAAAGTTAGGAAATAGCCCTAATTTTAGGCTTAACTAAGCTTTAACGCCCTTGTTTTGCGATTAATGACTATATGTCGTAGATTTGCAGTTCATTATAAATTACAACATGAAGTTACTTTCAGTAAAGAGAAGAACAAAAAAAGAAAAGAGATATACCGAAGAAATGGGCATGATGACTACAAATGTGGTCTATGTAAAAAAAGCCTTTTTAAGTATCCCTTTTAAAACGATACATAAATACCGTGAAACTTATTACGGAAAAACCAAAGATTGCACCGATTGTAATTTGAGTGCATAACATAAAATTCTGAAAATAAAAAAANCCTTTGATCTTTTGATCAAAGGGTTTTTTTATGCGTTTTCCTTTTAAAAGGAACTTTAAATACCAGCTTTTTCGGTCTCCATGCTGCGATCAATTTTTTTGACCAATCCCTGAAGCACGTTACCTGGGCCAACTTCAATAAATCGTGAGGCACCATCCTTAATCATATGTTGAATACTTTGTGTCCATTTTACTGGTGCAGTTAGTTGAAATATTAAGTTTTTTTGTATTTCCTTTGGGTCTGTCACAGCGAAAGTGGAAACATTTTGATAAATAGGGCATGCAGGTGCGGTAAATACAGTTGCCTCTATGGCTGCTGCCAGCTCTTCTCTGGCGGGTTCCATCAAGGGGCTATGAAAAGCACCACCAACGGGAAGTAAGAGCGCCCGTCTTGCGCCCGCTTCCTTTAAAGCCTCACATGCACTATTAACGGCATTGATATCTCCAGAAATTACTAATTGTCCAGGACAGTTATAATTTGCCGCTACAACAATTCCGTCTTGGTCGGCGCAAATAGCTTCTACGATATGATCTTCTAATCCTAAAACAGCTGCCATGGTAGAGGGTGTTTCTTCACATGCTTTTTGCATAGCAAGTGCGCGTTTATAGACCAATTGCAATCCATCACTAAATGCTAATGTTCTATTAGCAACCAAAGCAGAAATTTCGCCTAAGGAATGCCCTGCTACCATATCGGGCTTAAATGAGTCGCCTAGGACTTCGGCTAAAATGGTGGAATGTAAAAATATAGCGGGTTGCGTAACCTTTGTTTCTTTTAATTCTTCCGCAGCACCTTCAAACATAATTTTTGTGATATCAAAACCCAATACTTCATTGGCTTGTTGAAAAAGGTCTTTTGCTTTTGGTGAGGCTTCATAAAGATCTTGCCCCATTCCTGTAAATTGTGCGCCCTGTCCGGGAAATATGTATGCATTCATAGTGTTGGTCGTTTAGGTGTAAAGTTAAAAGAAAAATTCCCCTTTCTAAAGTTTCAGAAAGAGGAATATATTTTAGTACGGGACTACTTAGACTTTTAACTTGCCAGAACTACCAATTTTTTGATCTTTACCCGTAACTGCTGCTTTCGCTAGCTTGAATAAGGTAACAAGTTTATTACTGTCATTGCTCCAATAGGCTGCTTCGGTTGGTGTAAATTTTATAATAGAAATATTAGCATCTTCGGGACCATCAAACCATGCGTTATCCATTTTACTATAAAGTTCATCAATTTTATCTTGATCAGTATTTATTTCAGCGTGACCGTACAGGCTTAGAAATTTTTTGTCGCTGGGACCACTATATAAAAGCTGAATGTTAGTGTCTTGAATAATATCGACGTTATGGTCGCTAGCTAATGCGCTTAGAAACCAAATTTGACCATCATCATCTATTTCTTTAGTGTACATAGGAACCACGCTTAACGGCTTGGACCCCAGATTAGTTGCCATCATTGCAATTTTTACATCTTCAACAATGTCTTTTATTTTCTGTTTAGCTTCTTTGTTATATAAATTCTCTGTGCTCATCTTTTTTCTTTTAAAAGTACATGAGAATAGCGACTTATTGACCCAAAGTATTATTAAACTATCTAGAAAAGAATGTTAATTAACCTACCTAAAACATATCGTTAGGAAAAGAAGTTTTACTTACGTATCCAAGTTTCATACGTAAAAGCAAAATTATGCTTTTCATCTTTTTCGTGAAAAACTTCATGGGTCAATTCCCAGGCATCGTGCGGTATTTTTGGGAAGAAGGTGTCTGCATCAAAAGTACCATGAACGCGCGTTAGCTCAATTTTATCTGAAATTTCAAGCCCCAATTTATAGATTTCACCGCCTCCTATAATAAAGGGTTGTTCATCTCTTGAAGCTTTTATGAGTGCTTCGTCTAGCGAGTGAACCACGACAATCCCTTCTTTTTTATAAGAGGGATCTCTTGTAATTACCACATGGGTGCGATTGGGCAATGGTTTTGGGAAGCTTTCAAACGTTTTGCGTCCCATTATAATGTAGTGCCCCGATGTGAGATTTTTAAAACGTTTAAAGTCATCTGGTAAATGCCAGACGAGCTCGTTGTTTTTTCCCAGTTCGTTGTTTTCGCCTGCGGCGGCAATCATTGTAATCATGCTTCTTCTGGTGGTAAAAGATTGGGATCTTCCTTTTTTTTTAGATTGAGCGTCTCGTCGTTATTTTGGTTTAATGCATTCGTTTCTTTTGCTGTTTTCACTTCGGCCACGGTGACCTCTTGCATGGCTTGCTTTTTTAGTTCGGCGATACGTGCTTCCTGCTTTCCTTTTAATTTTTCTAATTGACGGTCTTCCCATTCCTTGTCCATAAAACGGTTCATCACAAATACATTAAACAGATGGATTAAAAATAGAAAAAGCCATATTAAAATGGCCCAAACAAACCAATCTTTTATAAAGAAATCGTTTCCGTAGCCTAATATCGGATTGATAATAATTAAAAATACAGATCCGATCAAAAAGACGATAAAATGACGCATCAACTTCTTTTTCTGCTTAATTCTTTTACGTGCATACTCGTATTGCTCGCGTTGTTCAGGATCAATCCTTTCGGTTTTTTTATTTTTTGAAAACATGGGCAGCTTTTTTTTACTTCCTAGAGATATTACAGAAGCGGTATTATTACCGTAAATTTACGAAGTTTTAACCGTATAGCCTATCCGTCATGGAAGAATTAAAAAGTGACTTTCCCGTCTTACATAAATATACCTATCTCAATACAGCGTCTTCTGGTTTGATTTCTAAAAGCCTTGTAAATTGGCGTCATAACCATGATATGCAGCTCCTGACCAATGCCAGTGTTTTTAGGGACCAACATAAAAATCATATTGAAAGTATACGAAGTAAAGTCGCCCATTTTTGTGGAGCGCAAACCAATGAAGTTTCCCTCGTTCCTAATTTTTCTTTTGGTCTAAATACGTTAATCGAAGGGATCCCCGAGGGTCAAAAAGTATTGCTGCTCGATAAAGATTACCCTTCAATCAATTGGGCTTTTGAACATCGGGATTTTAATGTTTGTTATGCTAAAATAAATGCTGATTTAGAAAAAAATATTGAAGTTGCTGTAGCCGAAAATCAACCTGATATTTTTGCTTTTAGTCTAGTGCAATATTTAGATGGTACCAAAATAGATTTTGAATTTCTAAAAAAACTAAAAGCGTATCACCCCAATTTGTTGCTCATTGCAGATGGAACACAATATTTAGGAACTGAAAATTTTAATTTTGCCGAAAGTGCACTCGATGTTTTGGGCTGCAGTGCTTATAAATGGTTGCTCTCTGGATATGGCAATGGGTTTCTCATGGTAAAAGAAAGCGTACAAAATCACATTTTTCCTAGTACCATAGGATTTAATTCGGCAGATGGTATTTACAGCCGCCAAGATGATATTCCTTTCGTAAAAAAATTTGAGCCAGGACATCAGGATACTTTAAATTATGGAAGTCTAGAAAAGGGTTTGCTGTTCTTAGAAAAAACTGGGATGGATTATATTTCAGAAAAAAACAGAAAACTGTCCAACTATGCAAAAAATAAATTTGCTGCTTTAGGGCTACTGGACCAATATATTGTAGACAGAAAAGAACACTCTACTATTTTTAATGTTCAAGGTGATACTGCGCTTTTTAAAAAATTAAAAGAAAATAATATTATCTGCTCTCAGCGAGGCGATGGAATACGTATTAGCTTTCATTTTTATAATACCGAACAAGATTTGGATAGATTGTGCAATTTTTTGTAGTTACTGCGTAATTTCAACTCCCTTCCAGAAAGCGACAAAGCCTTCGATACTTTTGGCTGCATGGGAGGTTTTGGGATAATACCAAGCGGCATCTTCATTAGTTTTGCCGTCTACCTCTAGGGTGTAATAAGACGCTTCACCTTTCCAAGGACAATGTGAAGTGGTTTTGCTGTTTGTGAAAAATGGCTTCTTTATTGATTCTGGGGGGAAATAATGGTTGTTTTCTATAACAACAGTTTTAGTACTTTCAGCGATGACTTGATTATTCCAAATGGCTTTCATATTCTTTATTTTTTTCTAATACCTTGTGTTGTAAAAGAAAGTCCTTGTTGGCCAGAGGTAGAAATCATAACGGCCTCAAAAAATGGATCTAATTTATCTTTCTTTTTGGCCCAATCAAAAATAAAGTTAGCTCCCGTTCCTCCTTTTTCATCATCTTCGTCCACCACAATTTCAATCGTTTCCATGGGTTTTATATATACAGGATCTTTTAAATATGAATGGATTAAATCGCCATGCGTATTATAATAGTCTGCTTTAAATAAGTAAATAGAATCGGTAAGGCTAATGTTTCTTATGCTCACCGTTGCTGTAAGGTTGAAGGTGAAGTTTTTATTTCTTTGGTAAATTTCTGAATAGACAGGTAAATAGGTACTGCCTTTAGATAATAAGCTGTCGGCAGGTGTTCTATTAGTTTTTCTCACGGCCCAATCATTATCTGGTGGGAGTGACGTTTTATACTTAACGGGGTTTTCGCAACTACAGAGCAATAAAATGGTGAAGAGAAAAAGAAGGTATTTCATGGTGGGTTGATTTATGATAAAAATACACATTTTCGGTTTTAATAATATGGGGTATAGAAATAATCTATTTTTTTCTGAAAATATAATTTTTATAATACTTTTTGCTATCTGTGAACGAGTTTTCTAAAGCTAATCCAGATTCTTTTGCTAGCCATGCTACTATTTTGTCATCATACTTTTGTGAAATTTCTGTATGGATCGTTTCCCAAGGATTTAATTGTACGGTAAGGTCCAAAGCCTGAATGGTTACTTCCATAGCGTTGGTTGCAACCAAAAAGCTTTTTGCCGTACCGGTTTCAGGATTATAGGTTTCCCAATGCTTAAAATCGTCAACTTTAAAATCTCCACCCAGTTCGCTGTTAATCCTAAGGAGTAGGTTTTTATTGAACGCCGCAGTTATTCCAGTGGCATCATTATATGCATCTAAAATAAGCTGCGGGTCTTTCTTTTGATCAAACCCCATAAATAGCAGGTCATCTGCATTCATGGTTTCATTTAATTTTGTAAGAAATTCGATAGCTCTTGGGTGTAGTAGGTTACCGATATTAGAACCTAAAAACATAATGACTTTTTTACGGCTATTAAATGACTTAAGACGCTCTAGCACATCAAAATACTCTCCAATTTCAGCATCAACGGTAAGATCAGGGATTTCTTCTGAAAGCTTTTCGGTAAGTTGATCGATGGCATTCCTACTTATATCGATAGGCTTGTACGTAAAATTTGATTTTTTTTCCGAAAGATATTTCAGTAGCACTTTTGTTTTCTTGGCATCACCAGCGCCTAATTCAATAAGGTCAAAACCGTCTTGGGCAGTATCAAAAATAGTTGCGATCTGTGCTGTATGTGTGCTAATGATTTCCAGTTCACAACCGGTAAGGTAATATTCTGGCATGCTCATTATGTCTTGAAAGAGCTTATCCCCTCTCTTGTCATATATAAATTTTGAAGACAAATATTTCGGATCTGATATGAGGCCTTCGAAGACTTCTTTTTTAAAATTTGTATCCAATCGGGTAGTGGTGTCTATCTGCATAAGTGTAAAATAATAATTATTTGGCCAGTCTTATTCCGGTATATTGCCAACGTAAATTAGTATGAAAAAAATTACGATAGGTAGGTCTAGTGTGCTCAGGTGCTGTTACTACAGAGCCGCCCCGTAACACTTTCTGGTTTACCATAAATTTACCGTTGTATTCACCAATGGCGCCAGGTTCTTTTTTATAGGCTGGATAGGGCGAGTAAGCACTTTCGGTCCACTCCCAGCGGTCTCCCCAATTAAATTTAGACTGTGCTGCTTCCCATTCAAACTCAGTGGGTAACCTACACCCTTTCCATTGGGCAAAAGCAAAAGCTTCAAAATAGGAGATATGGCAGAGCGGTGCATTCAAATCTAATTCTTGCAGTCCATTTAGGGTAAAATGGTGCCACTTGCCTTCTATATTGTGCCAATACATGGGTTGGGTAATATTGTTTTCAGTAACCCATTCCCACGCTTCTGCATGCCAAAAATTAAAATCACTGTAACCACCATCTTCAATAAACTTCAAATATTCACCCGAAGTGATAAGTTTATTAGAGATTTTATAATCATGTAAATAAACCTTATGTCTGCCTATTTCATTGTCATAATGAAATTCGGTCGTGTTTTTATGACCAATTTCGTAAATACCCTCCTCTATAGAAATCCATTTTTGATCATGTACTTCAACGGTGTTTTCAATAAAGCAATTGTCGTATTTGGGTAGAAAAGGGTTGTTTCCAAGAATGTATTTAATATCGGTCATCAACAGTTCTTGATGCTGTTTTTCATGGTGAATACCCATTAATAATAAACGCTCAAGCTCTTCAGAAATGTCAGTTTGTAGGAGTTCTTTTAGTTCATTAGTCACATAATGTCTATAATCATAAACTTTCGCAACACCGGGACGAGACATATTGCCGCGGTCACTTCTTACGACCCTTTTGCCTAAGCTTTCATAATAGCTATTAAAAGCAAAGGCAAAGTCTTCATGAAAAATCTTGTAGTTTGGCTTGAAGTGTTTTAAGATAAACTCTTCAAAAAACCAAGTTGTATGACCAAGGTGCCATTTAGGAGGTGAGACGTCGACGGCAGGTTGAACTACATAGTCTTCAATCTCTAAGGGTTTACAAAGTTTTTCTGTACGTGCTCGTGTTTCGGTAAATAGCGAAACGATGTTTTCGGTTTGTATCATAAAAAAAGAGTTGGTTTATTGCCAACTCTCTAAAGATACTAATTATATGTTGTTTAGATAAAGTGTCATTAAGTTAAACACTTGTTAAACCGTCTATTTGCCCGTTTTAAAGGTAAAAGGAACGGTGTAGTTTATAGTTCTTGGCTTTCCTCCCATCATACCTGGTTTGCTCATTTTTGGCATTGCTAAAATGTTTCTCTTAGCTTCTTCTTGCAGTGAAGTACTTCCTCCACTTACTTTTTTTATTTCTGGCAGTCCTTTTTCATTAATCACAAAACTAACGATGACCTTTCCTTGCTCATTATTTTTATAAGCGGCTGGTGGATATTTAAAGTTTTTAGCAATATGTTGCGCTAATTTCTGCTGAAAACAGGCGTCTCGTTGACTTGCGTTTCCTTTTTCACAACCAGGCCATACAGGAGCAAGTTCTTTAAGGGTTAATTTATTTTTTTGCATATCTCCCCATTCTGCTTGCGCTAAAAGAGAGGTGCTAATAAATAGCGTAAGGATTAAAATTTTAATTTTCATAGTAGGTTATAAGATTTATTAAACGGCAACAGCGCCTTTAATATGTGGGTGTGGATTATAGTCCACGAGGGTAAAGTCATCAAATTTAAAGCCAAATATATCTTTTACAGTTGGATTTAGCAACATTTTGGGCAAAGGTTTGGGTGTTCTTGATAATTGTAGTTCAACTTGTTCCATGTGATTGCTATAAATGTGGGCATCTCCAAACGTGTGAATAAAATCGCCAGCTTCGTATCCACAAACCTGTGCCATCATCATGGTTAACAATGCATACGAGGCAATATTAAACGGTACTCCAAGAAAAATATCGGCACTACGTTGGTATAATTGACAAGAGAGCTTATTATTAGCGACATAGAATTGAAAAAAGGCGTGACATGGTGGTAGCGCTGCTTTACCATTGGCAACATTTTCTGAAAACGGTACGCCTGTATCGGGCATTACACTCGGATTCCAGGCACTTACGAGCATGCGGCGGCTGTCTGGATTATTTTTTAATGTAGTGGTGATGTCCGAAATTTGATCTATTTCTTCATTGTTCCAATTGCGCCATTGATGCCCATAAACAGGCCCTAAATCACCGTTGTTATCAGCCCATTCATTCCAGATGCGAACACCATTTTCTTGAAGGTATTTAATATTTGTATCACCATTTAAAAACCATAAAAGTTCATAGATGATAGACTTAAGGTGTAATTTTTTTGTGGTGATCATAGGAAAACCTTTGCTAAGGTCAAATCTCATTTGATAGCCAAAAACACTTTTGGTTCCGGTACCGGTACGGTCTTCCTTGAAATTTCCTTGTTCTAAAACGTGTTTTAAGAGGTCGTGATATTGTTGCATATTCATTTCCTACGAACGCAGGAATCTCTTTTTAATTAGTAATTTGTTTTCTAGGTTTTAAAACTAAGAAAGCTAGTTTAGTTTATAAACTGAAAAACAGTACTTTTATTATAAGTTATCAACGTTTGTTAAAGTTGTGTGAAAATTGTTAAATTTGTACTTTGCTCAATTAAATGAAAAAAAACTACAACACTCCACACGGCCTTATGGAATGCTACGAGAACTATCTTGTTTTCTATCTTTCTGGCAGTGGTATTTCTGGTAAAGCAGCGAAAGAAATTTTAGCGTTTGCGAGTGATCATTACGAGAAAAGGCCTTATGTTTTTATTTCGAACAGAGCGTTGCCTTCAGATATTGATCCAGCTGCCTACAAGGCAATTGACTCCAGGGCCATGGTTGGTTTGGCCATTGTTTCAGAAAGTGAGGCCGTGCGTAATGAAGCCATGGTTGAGATGGATATGTACGATGGTTCTTTCAGTTATTTTAAAACGGTGGATGAAGCCATAGAATGGGCAAAGACCGTGATTAGGGAGGTTTAACCTATTAGCATACCAGCTATGGTAGCTGTTAATAGGGCTGCCACAGTTCCACCAATTAGTGCCTTAATTCCAAATTTTGCTAGGGTAGTTCGCTGTGTTGGGGCTAGGACACCAATACCGCCAATCTGTATGCCAATAGAAGCAAAATTTGCAAACCCGCAGAGCGCATACGTTGCAATAACGATCGAGCGATAATTAACAATAGATCCCGCTTGCTTTAATTCGCTAAGGGAAGCGTATGCGAAGAATTCATTTAAGATCGTCTTTTCACCTAAGAGTTGTCCTACAACAATCATATCTTCTGCCGGAACACCAATAATCCAGGCAATAGGGGCAAAGACATTTCCTAAAATATACTGAAGTGAGAACCCATCATACCTTCCTTCGGTTGCGGAGGCAATTACATCATTAAGACCAGTAGGAGCACCAATAATATCAACTGTAATCCAATTGAAAACGGCAATTACAGCAGTAAAAACCAACAACATGGCACCTACATTTACAGCAAGTTTTAAGCCTTCGGTAGTTCCACGGGAAATGGCATCCAGGATATTAGTCCCAATTTTTTCTTTACTTATGTCTAGCTTTTTATCTACCTCTTCGGTTTCGGGGTATAGCATTTTGGCGATAAGGATTGCTGCCGGAGCAGACATGATCGAAGCTGTTAATAGGTGTTTGGCAAAGATTATTTTTTCCGCATCACTATCACCACCCAAAAACGCAATAAAGGCTGCTAAAACGCCACCTGCAATGGTTGCCATTCCACCCACCATAAGACAGAGCATTTCAGACTTCGTCATTTTATCCAGATAGGGTTTTACTACTAAAGGAGCTTCGGTTTGCCCTATGAAAATGTTAGCTGCCGCCGCTAAACTTTCAGCACCAGAAAGTTTCATCGTTTTGCTCATTACCCAGGCAAATGCTTTTACAAACAGTTGTAATATCCCAAGATAGTATAAAAGTGACGTGAAAGCCGAAAAGAAAACAATGGTAGGCAACACCTTGAAGGCAAATATATAACCGAAGGTATCCATGTCTGTAACAAGGCCCCCAAATAGGAATTCTGCCCCTTTTTCTGAAAAATTTAAAAAGGTAACCACCTTGTCCGAAATCCAGTCGAACACCGAAGCTACAAAAGGTACTTTTAAAACTAATAGCGCAAATACCAGTTGTAGTGCAAGCCCAGTACCAACTAACCGCCAGTCTATTTTTCGGCGATTACTACTTAATAAGAAGCAGACCAATAACAAAAAGCTCATGCCTAAAATTCCACGTCCAACACTTTTTAAGCTAACACCAACACTTTTACTGGGGTCGAGTGCAATATTGCTGTTGTCTTGATCTTTAACCTCATCAATCCCAGTAACTGCTGTTACTTCAGTCTGTGTGGGGGTTGTTAAAGTGTATTTTATTGTATTTTCTGAAAGGACCAGGGTGCTATCGGTAAGTTCGGAAACCCGTAATCTTCTAATACTATCATTAGGTTGATTGTAAAATAAAACCAATAAACTATTCTGAAAAAGATAGTCCCCTGACGCACTTATACTATCATTTGCTGTTGATGTGAGCGTAAATCTACCGTCTTTTAAATTGAAAGCATCTGTTTCGGTGCCTATAAAAACTGAAGCTTGAGTCGTATTGGAGATGTTTTCAGCTTCAGAAAAAATCCAGGTTTTTTCGATTGATTGCCCAAAGATACTTCCGCAGAAAAGAAAGGCAATTAATAAGAGTAACGTATGGCGCATAAAAATGGTTTGATTGCTATAAAAACTATTCGCGTTTAGAGATTTCGTCTCTAATTCTGGCTGCTTTCTCGTAGTTTTCTTGAGCAACTGCTTGATCCAGCATTTTATTTAATTCTTTTATTGTGGCGTTACTATAATCTTCTCCTTTAGCTGGTTTCGATTCTCTGTCCGCACCGGTAATAAGTTCTTCAATTACGATGTCTTCTTGCTTCGAAGTTTTTTCTTTCTTTTTTCTTGAAGAAGTTTTGAGATAAATACCGGCCTTGTCCAAGATAGCTTTATAGGTAAAAATGGGCGCATTAAATCGCAAGGCTAAAGCAATTGCATCACTGGTGCGCGCGTCAATGATTTCTTCGATTTTATCTCGTTCACAGATAATGCTTGAGTAAAAAACACCATCAACCAGCTTGTGGATGATGACCTGTTTTATAACAATTTCAAATCTATCTGAAAAATTCTTGAATAAATCGTGTGTTAGCGGTCGGGGAGGTTTAATCTCTTTCTCTAAGGCAATTGCAATGGACTGCGCTTCAAAAGCACCAATAACGATGGGTAGTTTGCGCTCGCCGTCTTCTTCACTCAAAATAAGTGCATACGCTCCATTTTGAGTTTGGCTATAAGAAATTCCTTTTATGTTAAGCTTTATAAGGCTCATTTACAATAACTTGTCAAAATTAATAAAGGCTGTTTAAAGAGGTTGTTTTTACCAGTTTAAACAGCCTTTTCTCGAGGCACAAATTAACAAAAATTATGCGTTTTGAGCCTTGAATTCTTTCAATTTCTCATTTAATTGTGGTACAACTTCAAAAGCATCGCCTACAA
>JGI24518J20066_1000098_pt1 | contig 26708 bp, 26 predicted proteins | sample LinPmetageLP42_FD_20066 | JGI IMG/M metagenome (IMG submission 20066) | reverse complement strand
ACAACAAGCGGCTAAACGCAATGTTACGTTTAGCCACATTATATCACAAATATAACGCATTCAAATAAAAGACTTTAAAACATGAAAAAAGGGAATAAAGACTTCTTGTTTAGACAATCGTTTCCCATATAAATTATCTTATTTTTGTAGTCCAAAATTTACATGACTTGTATGAGCGAGCAAATAACAGATACTATATTAATGATACGGCCAGTCGCCTTTAGAATGAATGAGGAAACGGCGGTGAACAACTATTTTCAGGAAGATATCAACCTGCAGAACGCGGCTATCAATAAAAAAGCGCAAGATGAGTTTGATGCTTTTGTTACAAAACTGCGGGCGGTGGGTGTTACAGTAATTGTGGAGCATGATGACGTGTTTATGGATACGCCAGATTCTATCTTTCCTAATAATTGGGTGAGCTTTCATGCTGAGGGTACGGTTGCAGTCTATCCCATGTTTGCCGAAAATAGACGTAGAGAACGCAAAGATGACATCTTCTTGCGATTAGAAACCGAAGGTCATATCATAGAGCAGATAATGGACTATACATCTGCCGAAGAGGAAGGCTTCTTTCTGGAAGGTACCGGAAGTTTATTGCTAGATCGCGTAAATAAAATAGCGTATTGCGCCCTTTCCCCAAGAGCCGATGAAGATCTGTTTATTGAGTTCTGTGAAGATTTTGAGTATGACCCTGTAATTTTTCTAGCCAATCAAACGGTCAAAGAGCAACGCCTACCAATTTATCATACCAATGTAATGATGGCATTGGCAGAAAATTTTGCGATTATCTGTCTCGATTCTATAGATGACAAAACCGAGAAGAAAAATGTGCTTACCTATCTTAAAAAAAGCAATAAAGAAGTAATCACAATCACCGAAGCACAAATGCACCAATTTGCAGGTAATATGTTACAGCTGCGTGGTAAAGATGCCAAGTATATGGTGATGAGCACAGCGGCGCATAAAAGTCTAACACCAGATCAAATCAATAAAATTGAAAAGCATTGTGTTATTTTGAGCAGTGACCTTACAACCATAGAAACCTGTGGTGGCGGTAGCGCTCGTTGTATGATGGCAGAGGTTTTTCTACCGAAGGAAAGCTAAGTTATTTCGTCGCGATCCGGTTGATCATTCCAGAAAAAATAAAGTAGTGAAAAGGGAGCATGGTATACCAGTACAACCGGCCCCATAATCCTCTTGGCCTAAAAGTAGCCGTTTGATGCAACACGTTATTTTCGTCAATATCGAATTCAAGCCAGGCTTCTCCAGGCACCCGCATTTCAGCAAATAAAAGGAGTCGCTTTTCTTTTTTATCGGCTAAAATGACCCGCCAGAAGTCGAGCGAATCACCTTCGGTTATTTTATTGGGATGTGTACGTCCGCGCCGCAAGCCCACACCGCCCACAAGTTTGTCTATATAGCCTCGTATTTTCCAAAGTGCCGTGCCGTAATACCAGCCACGTTGGCCGCCGATAGACCAGATGTTTTCTAAGGCTTTTGCTGGGTCTTCGAGTTTTATGGTCTGCTTATCTTTAAGGCACCCTTGATCTGGAACTTCAACAAATTTTTTAAGATCTTTTCTGAAACGGCCACTCACCATAGAATCTTTCCAACTGGAAACTACTTGATTCTGCTTTATCTTTTTAAAAGCAAGCTCAATCGCCTTTACATACGAGATGGGTTTTACATTAAGCAGTTTTTGTAAACGGGTATCTTTTGTGATAACTTCAATACGCATGCTGTCCACCAAGTTTAACGCCAATTTATAAGAAGTGGAAGTTACAAAGTAGAGCCAGTAGGAGGAGAGCTTGGGCGATAAAAACGGAACATCAAAAATATAGAGGTTTACTTCTCTAAACTTTGCATATTCCTGCATCATTTGCTTATAGGTCAAAATATCTGGACCGCCAATATCGAACGATTCGTTATAGCATTTCTCGTTTCCTAAGACACCGGTGAGGTATAAAATAACATCTCTCACGGCAATAGGTTGGCATCGTGTTTTTACCCATCGTGGTGTGATCATAACGGGCAGCTTCTCACAAAGATCCCGTATGATTTCAAAAGAAGCACTACCGCTCCCCACGATGATGGCTGCGCGTAACACCGTAAGTTCCGCTTTGCCTTCGTATAAAATATCCTCTACGTTTTTACGGGACCATAGGTGTTTGGAGAGGTTTTCTTCATTTACAATTCCGCCTAAATAAATTACTTGCTTGCATTGCGTAGGGGCTAAATAGGCATTAAAATTTTTAACTGAAATCTCTTCCTTCTCATCAAAATCTGACGTGGAAGTAGACATAGAATGTATTAAATAGTAAGCGGCATCAATATCTTTAGGGAGTTTATCGGGTTGCACCTTATCTAAAAAATCGATTTCTACGATTTCAATTTTTTTAAGCACATCGGGCGTGACCGAAAGTCTACTAGCACTCCTTACAGAGCAAACCACTTGATGGCCTTGCTCTAATAATATAGGTAGTAGTCGCATGCCAATATAACCGTTGGCTCCAGTAAGCAGTATTTTCAAAATGAAATATTTGTTTAAAGATACGCAGAAAAGATTAAACGTTAGTTAAGGACCCGTTAATCTAATTTTTAAACTCTCAGCATAAAAAAAACCGCCTGTAGGAATACAGACGGTTTGTATTTGATTTTACCCTAAAAGGTTGCCGAGTGCTCCCGATGCCAAACGGGAGTGTATCGAGGCACTATTTAATCATTTCATAACTGCGCTTGATAAATGCAGTCATCTCTTCCCCTTTTAAAAGGTTCTTGCTCAATTTTGCAAGGTCTAGCGCTTGGTTTACAAGACGCTCTTTCTTCTTAGCGGTCTTCGTATTTAAAATCTCGCTCACCAGTTCGTGATTTGTATTCACGATCAAGTTGTACATATCTGGCATGTTGCCCATACCAAACATACCGCCACCGCCGCCAGTTTTTTGCATGTCTTTCATACGACGCATAAATTCTGGTTCGGTAATAATAAACGGATTAGATTTACTATCCATTGCTTCCAATTGTACCGAGAATTTTTCTGAAGGAATTGCTTCCGTTAAAAAGGTTTTAAGCGTTTCTTTTTCTTCATCTGAAAGTTTAGAAATTGCTTCTTCGTCTTTTTTGATCAAATTATCCACATGATCACCATCCACACGTACAAAACTTACTTTTTCTTTTTCGGTTTCTAATTTCTGAATAAGGTGTGCGATAATAGGGGAATCTAATAGCAACACTTGGTAGCCTTTATCCTGGGCCGCTTGTATGTAACTGTGTTGCTCATCTTTATTTGACGCATAAAGCACCACTAATTTATCATCCTTATCGGTTTGCGTAGGGGCGATTTTTTCTTTGAGCTCATCAAACGTATAGTATGCGCCATCCACTGTTGGGAACAAAGCAAAACTTTGTGCTTTCTCAAAGAATTTATCTTCGGTTAGCATTCCGTATTCGATTACGAGTTTAATATCATTCCATTTCTTCTCAAAATCCTCTCGGTTTTCGTTAAAGAGACTTTTTAGTTTATCGGCCACTTTACGGGTAATGTAACTGGCGATCTTTTTAACCGCACCGTCAGACTGTAAATAACTACGCGAAACATTTAAAGGAATATCCGGACTGTCAATCACACCGCGAAGCATGGTCAAGAATTCTGGAACAATCCCCTCTACATTATCGGTTACAAACACCTGGTTTTGATACAGCTGTATTTTATCTTTCTGGATAGACATATCGTTTGTCATCTTCGGGAAATATAAAATCCCGGTAAGATTAAAAGGATAGTCCACATTCAAATGGATATTGAAAAGTGGCTCCTCAAATTGCATTGGGTACAGCTCACGATAAAATGATGAGTAATCTTTATCCTCTAGTTCTGTTGGTTGTTTTGTCCAAGCAGGAGTAGGGTTGTTAATGATATTATCTACTTCTTTTGTGGGTGCCTTGTCTTCTTCTTTTGCATCTTTAGGCTTCGGAAGTGTTTCAGTTTTCATCCCAAATTTAATCGGGATGGGCATAAATTTGTTATACTTTACAAGGAGTTCGCGGATGCGCGCTTCTTCTAAAAATTCAGTTTCATCTTCAGCAATATGAAGAATGATTTCGGTACCTCTTTCGGTCTTTTCCGAATCTTCTATCGTATAGTTAGGAGACCCGTCGCACGTCCAATGCGCTGCAGGCTCGTCTTTATAACTCTTGGTAATGATTTCAACTTTTGAAGCCACCATAAAGGCAGAATAAAAACCGAGGCCAAAATGCCCGATAATTCCTGTATCTCCTTCGTTCTCTTTGTACTTTTCTATAAATTCTTCAGCACCTGAAAAGGCAATCTGATTGATATACTTTTCAACTTCGTCTTTGGTCATTCCAATTCCCTGATCGATGATATGAAGTTTTTTACCTTCTTTATCGATTTTCACTTCGATTTTTGGGTTGCCGTATTCAACCGTAGCTTCGCCAATATTGGTCAAGTGCTTTAGTTTTAAAGTGGCATCTGTTGCATTACTTATTAGCTCACGTAAAAAGATCTCGTGATCACTGTATAAAAACTTCTTGATTAACGGAAAAATATTTTCGACCGCTACATTAATAGTTCCTTTGCTCATATTTATTTGCCGCCTCTGCGGAATTTAATTAAACTTAATTTCAGCTAGCTATAAACAAAGAAAGTACCATTTGTTATTAAATGACAGGTTGTCATTAGTTAAAGAAGAAGGTTTTGGTTTCTTTATAGTTTCAACTGAAACTTTAACAATATATTGTTTAATTGTTGTGACAAATTCTTAAACAAAAGTGATATCTTTAATATTCTAAAGTGGGATAATAGATTGCTATGAAAAAGTAGAATGTATCTATTATTTTATTGGTTAGGTTGTTTTGAAAGGGTGCTTCTTAGCACCCTTTCATGATTCAAAAAAGTATTATGCGCGCATACTATCTTTCATTTAAATAGTTCCCGAAATTCTAGGTTATAGTTATCTTGCCCCACATAAATTAAACGATACATGTACACTTCCTATATAAGTGGCGTAGGCCATTATGTCCCAGAAAATATTGTAACAAATGATGATCTGTCAAAAATGATGGATACAAACGACGCTTGGATTCAAGAGCGCACTGGGATTCAAGAGCGCAGGCACATTAAAAAAGGCGATGGCAACTCTACTTCTATTATGGGGACAAAAGCTTCAAAAATCGCTTTAGAGCGCGCTGGATTAGTAGCTAATGATATCGATATGATTGTTTTTGCTACGTTAAGTCCAGATATGTACTTTCCTGGAGGTGGCGTAGAGGTACAGGAGCAATTAAAAATGCGAACCATTCCAGCCATTGATGTTCGAAATCAGTGTAGCGGATTTGTTTATGCCATGTCTGTTGCAGACCAATATATTAAAACAGGTATGTGCAAACACGTCTTGGTTATAGGTGCAGAAAATCACAGTGGTGGTTTAGATTTTACTACGAGAGGCCGTAGCGTATCCGTAATTTTTGGTGACGGTGCAGGCGCTGCAATTGTTTCCAGAAATAAGGATGATAAGGCAGGTATTTTATCTACTCATTTACACAGTGAAGGAAAGCATAAAAACGAATTATCTTTACAGGGTCCTAGCACCGAATATTGGGTGCCGCAGATCATTGAAGAAAATCCTCAAGAAGATATCCCTTACTATCCCTACATGAATGGGCAATTTGTCTTTAAACATGCCATTGTTCGTTTTGCAGAAGTAATTAAAGAGGGACTCGATACAAATGATCTTTCTATATCTGATATTGACATGTTGATCCCGCATCAGGCAAATTTGCGAATTTCACAGTTCATTCAGAAGAAAATGGGTTTACCAGATTCTAAAGTTTTTAATAACATTCAGAAATACGGTAATACCACTGCAGCCTCTATTCCTATTGCTTTATCTGAAGCATGGGAAGAAGGAAAAATAAAGAAGGATGACCTTGTTGTACTCGCCGCATTTGGAAGTGGCTTTACCTGGGGAAGCACTATCATTAGATGGAAATAAAAAAAGCCTCCAAGTTTTGGAGGCTTTTTTATTCCTGAATTTTTTTAAATCTTCAAAGGCTAATTCAAATAATTTACAAAACAGGAGTTTATGTCTTATACTATAGACGGAAACAATCTTGGAACGTTTCATTCATCTTCGGTTTTTAACAATAAGATAACATCAAATGTTAAAAAATAAACCCGAAGCCTAGAACCTCGGGTTTATAACTTTACTGCTAATATTAACACTAACCATCAACGTAAAAAATTTCGCAGTAAAGCATGAAATATTTCTATTAGATAGACGGGCGAAAACGAAAGATGTTACAGCAATTAATTTATTTAACAAAGATTTTAGAATAAGAAGTATATCTCGGCTGTACATTTCAGTAAAAAAAAAGATGAAAAAGAAAACATTGGTTCTTGGTGCTAGCTTAAAACCATCCCGCTACTCCAACCTTGCCATAAATAGATTGGTGCAGCACGGGCAGCCTGTGGTTGCCATAGGTTTGAGAACGGGCACGGTAGCAGGTGTCGCCATCGTTAAAGAAAAGGAGTCCTTTGAAGCAATTGATACGGTAACCTTATATCTTAACCCGCAACGACAAAAAGAATATTACGAGTATATACTGGCATTAGATCCACAACGTGTCATCTTTAACCCAGGAACGGAAAACCCTGAATTTTACTCGTTATTAAAAGAAAAGAGTATTGAAGTTGAGGTTGCCTGTACGTTAGTTCTTTTGGGTACGGATCAATACTAAGCCTATAAAGGTTAGTAGCCCATTAATGATCAAGATTTCAAAACCTACTTGATAATAGAGTTCTGCAGCTGTTTTTGCTGAATCTTCCCAATTTGAACTTGTTGATAAAAACACATATAATTGAGTCAACGTATTAATGATAATTGAAAGCACTACTGAAATGATGGCAACAATAGGGACAAGCTTGTCTTTTACTTTCCATTTTGTAAATAATCCAAAGGCATAGAGCCCCAGTAAAGGTCCGTAAGTAAAACCAGCAAATTTAAATAGTTTGGCAATCACAGAGTCGTCGGCGATCACGTATTTGAATATAATGATGACCAAGATAAGAACAACAGACATCATGATATGAATGCGCTTACGAATGCGTATTTGTTTTAGTTCATCGTATTTTTTTTCAATCCCTAAGATATCGATACTAAAAGAAGTGGTAAGTGACGTCAGCGCACTATCTGCACTCGAATATGCCGCCGCGATCAAGCCAAGCAAAAAGAAGGCCGCAAATGTGATTCCCAGACCCGAATTAACGGCAATGGTTGAAAAGAGTTTATCCTTTTCGGCAGTAATGCCCATTTGTTCTGCATACACCGTAAGTAGCAGCCCTAATCCTAAAAACACAAAGTTTACAAGGGTCAATACCAGCGTAAACCAAAACATGTTTTTTTGTGCATCTTTCAGGTTTCGGCACGTAAGGTTTTTTTGCATCATATCTTGATCCAAGCCTGTCATGACAATAGCTATAAATGCACCACTAAAAAATTGTTTAAAAAAATAATCATTGTCCTTCCAATCGTCAAAGAAGAACATTTGTGATAGGTCACTATCAGCTATAAAGCCAAATATTTTAGAACCCGAAAGCCCGAGCCCTTCAGAAACAAAATAAATCCCAACGCCCACAGCTATAAGCATAAAAAGTGTTTGAAGCGTGTCTGTCCATACGATAGTTTTTATACCACTTTTAAAGGTGTACAGCCAGATAAGCAAGATGGTAATTGTAACGGTGACCCAAAAAGGAACTCCCGTTCGCCCGAAAAAATTCATTTGATCAAAAACCAAATCTTGAAGTACAACCGCTACCAGATATAATCTAAAACTGGCACCTACGATACGTGATAAAAGGAAAAATGAGGCCCCCGTTTTATAGGATGCTTTTCCAAAGCGCCCCTCGAGGTATGTATATATAGAGGTGAGATTAAGGCGGTAATATAAGGGGAGGAGCACGAGTCCAATAACGGCATATCCCAATGTGTATCCTAAAACAACCTGAAAATAGCTGAATTTTGAAGCTTCCACCCAACCAGGTACCGAGATAAAGGTGACCCCGCTAAGCGATGCGCCAATCATGCCAAACGCAACCAGATACCACGGCGATTGTTTGCCCGCCTTAAAAAAATCTGCATTGCTGCCTCCTCTGTTTGTTAAAAAAGAAATGAGTAGTAATATTCCGAAATACCCTCCAATTAAGAGTAAAATATGGGATGGCTGCATACATTTTTGGCTTAAGCGATGGGCGGTAAAAATACAAATATTGATAGAGCGCGATTCACATTTTTTGATATATTTGTAAGCTTTTGCTTTAAAAAGCATCAAAATTGCCTAAAATCCAAACACTATGAAGTTAAAATTATTGCTTATAGGTCTATTCTTTGTGTCGTTTTCCATCCATGCACAAGATTACAAATTAATGATGGAGGATAACTCTTTTAGCGTTCAGGAAGTCATTGACGCAGGAGAAGCTTATTTCGCAGGTAAAGATAAAGGGAGAGGAACGGGCTATAAACAGTTTAAACGTTGGGAGTATATGGCAAAAAGGTTAATGAACGAAAATGGACATTTGCCAACCGTAAAAGAGCGGATCAATAAGTTACAAGAATACAATGCCTATCTGAACAATACAGCGTCAAGTAGAAGCATTTTAGCGGATAACTGGCAAGATCTTGGACCAACTAGTTATAATGCGACTTCAGGTTATAATCCTGGAGTAGGAAGGGTTACGGCCGTTGCTGTGGACCCCATTGATAATAATATTATAATTATAGGGGCAAATACAGGTGGAGTATGGAAGACCATTGATGGTGGTCAAAACTGGATTCCGCTACATGATAATTTTGTAAATCTATTTGTATATTCTGTAGCGATAGATCCACTGGATCCTACGGTGTATTATTTTGGTTCAAACAGTGGCTTAATCTATAAGTCAACAGATTCTGGTGCAACTTGGAATGAATTAGCAGTGATTGCCGATTCAGTGGTAAATAAGATTTTGATTCATCCTACACTTACAAATATCATGTTTGCTTCAGTTCAAAGTAGAGGTACTTACAGGTCTATAGATGGTGGATTAAATTGGATAGAAGTCACCAACGATTCAAGAAGTTATGACATAGAATTTAAAGCAGATGACCCTTCTGTGGTTTTTGCGTCTGGTTCGGCGTACCACAAATCTATTGATGGTGGAGCCACATTTACAACGATGAATAATGGTTTTGGTTCAGGGCCTAAAATGATTGGGGTTTCTCCAGATGATGCAAGCACAATATATGTTTTGCAGGCGCAAAATGGTGGATTCGGTGGTTTGTTTAAATCTGTTGATAATGGAGATACATTTACGCAGTTAAATCATTCAGGAAGAAATTATCTCAATTTGAGTGAAGATGGAACTGGCGGAGGAGGTCAAGCGCCAAGGGATATGGATATTGCAATAAGCCCTACAGATATTGATGAAGTTCATTTAGGCGGAGGTCAAACTTGGCGCTCGATGGATGGCGGAATTAGTTTTGAGCTTTCTTCGTTTTGGTTTATCCCGAGCGTTCCTAGTTTAAATGTTGGTTATTGCCATGCAGATGTTGATATCCTACAATTTTTTGGAGATACCATGTATGCAGGGACAGATGGCGGTGTTTTTAAAGCTTCAAATACTTCGGGTGCTATTAGCACAAGTTATTTCGAAAACCTTTCAGATGGATTGAGTATTCATCAATTTTATAAAATAGGTGTAGCGCAAAGCACAAATGAAGTTGTTACTGGGGGTACCCAAGATAATGGCACTTCATTACTTGCAGGGACTAACGGATGGCGTCACTGGATGGGTGCTGATGGTGGTGGTGGTTTTATAGCGACAGGTAATGACAATATTGGTTATGGCACTGTACAGTTTGGAGGTGTTGTAAAAACCACAGATCAAGGATTGTCCAGAGTTAGTGCAAATAACCCTCCTGGAGATGGTGTGTTTGTAACTCCATTTCAGCCAGATCCTGAAGTGACAAATACTGTTTATATAGGTTATGATAATGTTTATAAATCAACTAATGGGGCCATTTCATGGTCAAGTATCTCTCAGACTATAGGTGCTATTGATGAGCTAGAAATTGCAAGAAGCAACAGTCAAGTGATTTATGCATCTACGTCCAATGGAACACGGTTGTATAGAACCCGCGATGGTGGGGCTACAAATTTTGTAAGGGTTGCCAATCCAGGTACAGGTAGTGACAATAATATAATTGGAATTGCTGTTCACCCTACTAACCCAGATTTAATTGCAGCTGCAGTTAATTCAGATAACACATCCTCAAAAGTAAGAATATCAAGGGATGGAGGGGATACTTGGGAAAACGCAGGAACCAATCTTCCTAATTTTAGCGCTATTGCTGTTGTATGGGATAATCATGCCAATGAGGGGCTTTATGTAGGGATGAATTACGGTGTTTTTTACATTGATAATAGTTTTTCAGAATGGCAACCGTATAGCAATTTATTACCGAACGTGATAATTAATGAATTAGAGATTAACTACGTGACAGACATGCTCTATGCCGCATCCTATGGTCGTGGATTGTGGAAAACACCTGTGGTTGCGCCAGTGTTGGGAGTAAATGAAAATGATATTTCGAGTGTTGTGAGTGTATACCCCAATCCTGCAGAAAACCTAGTGTCAATTGCATTTGCGACACCGTTAAAAACCGAAATCAGGATATTTGATGTAACTGGAAAACTCCTCATTTTTGAAAATAAAAAAGAATTGACGAATACACATACGATAGATATTTCTACTTTACAAAGCGGCGTTTATTTTGTTAGATTAAATTCGGAAAAAGGAACATTTACAAAAAAAATAATAAAGAACTAAACATCCTTTTAAATTTTAAAAGATGCTTCAAAAGAACCATACGTTTTTCTGAAGCATTTTTTTTATCTTGCCAGTTCTTAAAGCCCTATGGAATTTTCTTCAAAACTTCTTGAAAATGCGGTAGACCAGATGTCACAACTTCCTGGAATAGGGAAACGTACGGCATTGCGACTGGTGTTGCATTTATTAAAACAACCACAAGAACAAACCGAAAATCTAGTGAACGCTTTGCAAAAGATGCGTGAAAACATAAATTTCTGTAAAAATTGCCATAATATTTCAGATACTGAAGTATGCGAGATTTGTGCAAATCCAAAGCGAAACGAAGAAATTGTTTGTGTGGTCGAAGACATTCGCGATGTAATGGCAATAGAAAATACCAGTAGGTACAATGGCCATTATCACGTACTGGGCGGTAAAATATCTCCCATGGACGGTATAGGGCCAGGCGAATTAACTATTTATCCGCTTGTTGAAAAGGTGAAAAAAGGGGTGGTTAAAGAACTTATTTTTGCCCTAAGTTCCACCATGGAAGGGGACACGACTAACTTCTATATTTTTAAACAATTGGAGGGTGCCGATGTAATTACTACGACAATTGCCAGAGGGATTTCGGTAGGTGATGAGTTAGAATATGCAGATGAGGTAACCCTCGGTAGAAGTATAGTAAATAGAATTCCGTTTGAAAATTCATTAAAAAACGCCGGTTCTTGAAGCTCTCTGTCATCATTTTAAATTACAATGTGCGCTATTTTCTTGAACAGTGCATCATAAGCGTAAAAAGAGCTACACGTGATATAGATTCTGAAATCATTGTTATCGATAATAATTCTCAGGACGCGAGCTGTGAAATGGTTAAAGCAAAATTTCCGGAACTTGTATTGATTGAAAATAAAGAAAATGTAGGCTTCAGTAAGGCGAACAATCAAGCTGTAAAAGTTGCTAAAGGCGAATATATTTGTATTCTTAACCCAGATACGGCAGTGAGTGAAAGCACGTTTACAACTTGCTTGCAATTTGCAGAAAAAACTGAAAATTTAGGAGCATTAGGAGTGCGTCTTATTGATGGTACAGGTAATTTTTTACCAGAGAGCAAGCGTAATTTGCCGACGCCTAAAGCTTCACTTCTAAAATTGTTAGGTTTTGGTAAAAGTTACTACGCAAAAAATATAGCCGAAAACGAAACAGGAAAAGTGGCGATCCTAGTAGGTGCTTTTATGTTTTTAAAACAAAGTGTTTATAACGAAGTCCATGGATTTGATGAAGACTATTTTATGTACGGTGAAGATATAGACTTGTCGTATAAAATCGAAAAAGCAGGATACGACAACTATTATGTAGGCACCACAACAGTACTCCATTATAAGGGGGAAAGCACGCAAAAAGATGCCGCTTATTTAGATCGTTTTTATGGTGCGATGCAAATATTTTATAAAAAGCACTTTAATACAAATATAGTGTTGGATACATCGGTAAAAGTGGCCGTTTCTTTTGCGAAAAAAATAAAAGGAAAGCGCATTTCCAAAAAACAACAACCCAAGGTAACTCTGAATTCATTAGTGCTAACAGAAAATTTCGCGCTGCTTAAATCATTGTCAGAGTCTATTCACGGGACCGTCAAAGCTTCTTCAAAAGCTATTTTTCAAGATTCAATAATGAACGATACGGTATTCATATTTGACGTTAACTACATGCGCTATTCACAGATTTTTGGGGTTATGCAGCAACTCAAAAATAGAAATAACCAATTCAGGATCTGTCCACCTAAGTCAAACTTCATTTTAGGGAGTGATCAAAGCGATGAAAAAGGAAGCGTTACCGTTTTTTAAGATTTTTGAAACATAAGTCCTATAAAATTTAACTAATTTTGCACATTCATAAAAGTGCAAGAATATAATTATGGCAAAATTTGAATTGAAACTACCTAAAATGGGCGAAAGTGTTGCTGAAGCTACAGTGACCAATTGGCTAAAAGAAGTAGGAGATACCATCGAAGCAGATGAAGCAGTGCTTGAGATCGCTACAGATAAAGTGGATAGTGAAGTTCCAAGCGAGGTTGACGGTGTTTTGGTAGAAAAACTTTTTGAAGCAGATGATGTGGTGCAAGTAGGGCAAACCATTGCTATAATTGAAACCGAAGGCACAGGTAGTGCANNAGAGCCGGCAAAAGTACAAAACGAAGACGCGGCNCCTAAGACAGAAACGCCAGTAGCTGCAAAAGAGGCACAAGAACGCGTTGATGCTGCNGTCGAAACTTCAAAAACTGCTATTGAAAACACGGACGATCGTTTTTACTCACCTTTGGTTAAAAATATTGCTTCCGAAGAAAATATTTCCCAATCAGAATTAGATGCCATCAATGGAACGGGCAAAGATGGCCGTGTCACTAAGAATGACATTTTAGACTATGTTCAAAACCGTACTGCTCAGTCTCAAAAAACTAACCAGCCTCAGACAGTTATAGAGGCCAAAAATCCAGTAGCTGCGAAGCAAGAACCGGCGAAAGCAAAAGCGCCTGTTTCTGTGAATGGTGGTGATGAGATTATTGAAATGACCCGAATGGGGAAACTCATTTCGCATCATATGGTTGCCAGTGTGCAAACGGCTGCCCATGTACAATCTTTTATTGAAGCAGATGTTACTAAAATTTGGAACTGGAGGAAAAAAGTTAAAGATGCCTTTGCAAAACGTGAGGGTGAAAATCTTACGTTCACCCCAATTTTTATGGAAGCGGTTGCAAAAGCATTAAAAGACTTCCCAATGATGAATATCGCTTTAGATGGGGATAAAATCATTAAAAGAAAAAACATCAACCTTGGTATGGCAGCTGCTTTACCAGATGGTAATTTGATAGTACCCGTGATAAAAAATGCAGACCAATTAAACTTGGTCGGCATGTCTAAGGCGGTAAACGATCTGGCTGGAAGAGCTAGGGTCAACGGATTAAAACCAGACGAAATACAGGGCGGCACCTATACTGTGACTAATGTAGGTACCTTTGGAAGTATTATGGGGACACCTATTATCAATCAACCACAGGTAGGTATCCTGGCTTTAGGAGCTATAAGAAAAGTGCCTGCTGTAATTGAAACACCAGAAGGTGATTTTATTGGTATCCGTTACAAAATGTTCTTATCGCACAGTTACGACCATAGAGTTGTTAATGGTGCGCTGGGTGGACAATTTGTGAAAGCCGTAGCAGATTATTTGGAAGCTTGGGATCCGAATAGAGAGGTTTAATTCAATTTTAATTTAGATAAAAGTATTTCGAGATCATTATAGCCTAGTAAGGTTTGATTTCTATTCCAAATAACGGGGAAAGTAACTTCAGCTTCTTCTGGCAGCGTAGCCTTGATATAAGACCTAAATTTTTCATAAAGTAGCTTGTCTTTGTAAACGTTATAAACTTGATAGGCAACTTGTTCTTTGTCTAACATAGCTTTTAATACGCTGCACTTTTCGCAGTCCGGTGTTTCAAACACTACAATACGGTTGTTTACTATGTTTTCAATATCGATAGCATTTGGCGATACGTGTATGGCAAAATCTTTATTTCCTTTGTTGACAATGAGGTTGTAGGTGTATTTTGAAGTCATCCCCTCTTTTTCGATCAAAGTGGTCATAGGTACTTTTGTGTTAGGGGCAATATATTTTAATATAGGCCTTGAGGCACTTCTGCGATACCCTTCTGCCTTCACTAATAAAAATACCTTGAGGGTGTCTTCAGTGACGTTCTCTGCGTAAAGATTAATACGCTTTCCCATTTTTTTTTCAGAAATAATGACACCTTGACTTTGGGCAAGTGCCGTAGTGCCACTGAAAAATAAAAAACCAAGAATAAAATAAAGTTCTCGCATGATAGCAAATTTAGTAATTGTTACCTTTGTATGATAAATATTACTCATGGAATTAAACTTAACAAAACCAATCTGTTTTTTTGACCTAGAAACAACGGGCACGAATATAGCAAACGACAGGATTGTAGAGATTGCTGTTTTAAAAGTTTTTCCTAACGGAAATAAAGAGAGTCATACCTGGCGTGTAAACCCAACGGTTCCTATTCCGGCAGTCACCAGTGCGATTCACGGTATCACAGACGAGATGGTGGTTAATGAACCTACTTTTAAGGAGTTGGCTCCAAAAGTGTTTGCGTTAATGAAAGACAGTGATCTGGCAGGGTATAACTCTAACCGTTTTGACATCCCATTATTGGCCGAAGAAATGCTTAGGGCAGATATCGATTTTGATATGAAGAAAGCCTTGGCGGTAGACGTACAGACTATTTTTCATAAAAAGGAAAAGCGGACTCTTGGAGCGGCCTACAAGTTTTACTGTGACAAAGACCTTACGGATGCCCATACAGCGGCAGCCGACACCAATGCAACTTTCGAAGTTTTAAAGTCTCAACTGGATACCTACGATGATCTGGAGAATGATATGGGTTTTTTGGCCACTTTTAGTGCGCATAAAAACTTTGCAGATTTTGCGGGATATATAGGGTACAATAAAAAAGGGGAAGAGATTTTCGCCTTCGGAAAACACAGAGGGAAAACAGTGGAAGATGTGATGGAAAAAGAACCTGGCTATTTTGGTTGGCTCCTCAATGCAGATTTTCCGTTATATACTAAAAAGGTGCTAACACGTATAAAATTGAGCAAACTAAATAATAAGTTGTAGTATGAAAATTATCTGTGTAGGGCGCAATTATGCAGCACATATTGAGGAATTAGAAAACAAGCGACCGGAACACCCGGTCTTATTTTTAAAGCCAGATACCGCAATCCTACTTAAAAAACAGCCTTTTTTTATCCCAGAATTTTCTAAGGATGTGCACCATGAAGTAGAAATTTTGGTAAAAATAAAGAAGATAGGAAAGCATATAGACCGTAAGTTCGCGCATAAATATTATGACGAGATAGGACTTGGTATCGATTTTACAGCCAGGGACCTGCAGGCACAATTAAAAGAACAGGGATTGCCTTGGGAAAAGGCAAAAGCATTTGATGGCGCAGCAGTGATTGGTAATTTTATCCAAAAAAGCACGTTTACTAATGTAAATGATATTAACTTTAGTCTTGTCAAAAATAATATAACCGTTCAAAAAGGGAATACCTCCCTCATGTTGTGGAAAATCGACACCTTAATCGAATATATTTCAAAATACTTTACATTAAAGATAGGAGATGTTATATTTACAGGCACGCCTAGTGGTGTTGCAAAAGTAGTTTCAGAAGATACGCTAGAAGGATTTATTGAAGACAAAAAAGTATTTTCTATAAAAGTAAAATAGATGGAAAGACATTATAATAAAGAAAGCTTGAGAGAAGTAGCTGGAGGAGATGAAGATTTTATGGCCATCGTGGCGCAAGCTTTTATAGAAGAGATTCCGCCAGATCTTATGGCGTTAGGAGAAGCAATCGATAACGGAAATAGAGAGTTGGCCTACCAATTTGCACATAAGATGAAACCAAATATTGAGATGTTTGGTATTGAGCTATTAAAAGATGTAGCGGCCATTGAAAACTGGACGAAAACTTCAAAAAAAGTAGAGTCGATTCTAGATAATATCAAAAAAGTAAATAAAACATTAAATATGGTTTTTGAAGAACTCAAAGAAGACTTTGAGTTATAATGCAGGCAGAAATAATCACCATAGGCGATGAGATCCTTATAGGGCAAATTGTAGACACCAATTCTGCTTACATAAGTAGTGAGCTGACTAAAGTAGGAATAAAAGTGTACCAGATAACTTCGGTACAGGATGACAGAGAACATATACTTCAGGCATTAGAAGACGCCAAAAATCGGGTGGATTTAGTATTGGTAACAGGTGGTTTGGGTCCTACCAAAGACGATATTACCAAACAGACCTTCTGCGAATTTTTTGATGACACCCTGGTCGAAAATCAAGAAGTGCTTCAGAATATAAAAAACATTTTTCAGAAATATTTAAAGAGAGCACCTTTACCTTCTAATCTAACACAGGCCATGGTGCCCTCTAAAGCGACCGTACTTACAAACGAGCATGGGACCGCCGCTGGGATGTGGTTAGAAAAGGACAATACCGTTTTTGTGTCCATGCCAGGCGTCCCTTACGAGATGAAAGCACTTATTCAAAACGAAGTATTGCCGCGCGTCATAAAAAAATTCAACAGGCCTTTCATTTATCACAAAACGCTTTTAACCTATGGAATGGGTGAAAGCGAAATTCAAGAAAGAATAGAAGCGTGGGAAAATGCGTTGCCCAAAACAATCAAACTGGCCTATTTACCTTCTTTGGGAAGGGTTCGTTTACGATTGTCCTCTTCTGGCGCAGATGAAAAAGAATTACATACCGCAGTAGATTCAGAAATGAGCAAATTACATCAGCTGCTAGATGATATTGCTGTGGGCTATGAAGACGAAACAACGATCCAAGAGCGTATTTCGGTGTTACTTCAGAAGAAAAAACAAACATTGAGCGTCGCAGAAAGTTGTACCGGCGGAGCTATTGCCGAAGAAATCACGCATCTAGCAGGAGCATCTGTCTATTTTAAAGGCGGTATCATTCCCTATGCAACCAGCTTAAAATCCAATGTGTTAGGGGTAGATTCGGAGTTGATAAAAGAACACACGGTAGTGAGTATTCCGGTAGCAGAAGCCATGGCGAAGCAGTCCAATAAATTATTTGACACCAGTTATGCAATTGCCACTACGGGCATCGCTGGGCCCACAAAGGGTGACGGTAAAGATGACTTGGGGACCGTTTGTATTGCTATTGCTGGGCCCAGTGGGGTTTTGAGTGAAAAATTCAGTTTTGGAAAACCGCGGGAACGTGTTATAAAAAAAGCAACCAATAAGGCATTTGAAATGCTTCTAAAAGAAATTTTAAAAAACTGATTTTCTTTTGTTGCGCAAACCAATAATATTACTTAAATTTGCAGCCTGTTTTAAAATAACTATAAAGTTTAAGCAATGTCTAGAGTTTGTGAGCTTACCGGAAAGAGAGCAATGGTTGGAAACAACGTTTCTCACGCGATGAATAAAACAAAACGCAAGTTTAATGTAAACTTGATGAAAAAACGTTTTTACATCCCTGAAGAAGATAAGTGGATTACCTTAAAGGTTTCTACTTCTGCATTAAAAAACATTAATAAAAAAGGTATTACTGCTGTTATAAAAGAAGCTCGTGAAAAAGGCTTTCTTGCAAAATAAGGGTAACCACTAAAAGTCTACTACAATGGCTAGAAAAGGAAATAGAGTACAAGTAATCTTAGAGTGCACAGAGCACAAAGAGTCTGGGAAGCCTGGAACGTCTCGTTATATCACAACTAAAAATAAAAAGAACACGCCAGATAGAATGGAGTTAAAGAAATTTAATTCTATCCTTAAGAAAATGACGGTTCATAAAGAGATAAAATAATTAAGTTATGGCAAAGAAATCAGTAGCATCATTACAAACAGGGTCTAAACGTCTTACAAAAGCCATTAAAATGGTAAAATCACCTAAGACAGGCGCCTATACATTTGTGGAATCTATCATGGCTCCAGATCTAGTAAGCGATTGGTTAAACAAAAAATAACCACGTACAGATAATATTCAGCAAGCCACTTTTTTACGAGAGTGGCTTTTTGTATTTTTAGACGTAATTTGAGCGTGCCCCTAAACCGGGTCGGGCTTTTGTCGCTACACGGTAGCGTACGCTATCCCTCACGCAACAACAACCGCAAAACACCATGAGTTTTTTTAAAAAAATATTCACCAAAGAGAAAAAAGAGACTCTAGACAAAGGACTAGAGAAATCTAAAAATACGTTTCTCGATAAACTTTCTAAAGCCGTTGCAGGTAAAAGTAAAGTGGACGATGACGTGCTCGATAATCTGGAAGAAATCTTGGTGACCAGCGATGTGGGCGTTAATACCACTCTAAAAGTAATAAAACGCATCGAAGCACGCGTGGCTCAAGACAAGTATGTAGGAACAGACGAGCTTAACCAGATCCTTCGAGAAGAAATAGCTGGATTGTTAAGTGAAATCGATGGCGGTAATGAAACCGACTTCAACATCCCAACACATGAAAAAGGACCACACGTTATTATGGTGGTGGGTGTAAACGGTGTAGGTAAAACAACGACGATTGGTAAACTGGCTTTTCAGTTTAAAAAAGCAGGTAAAAAAGTAGTCCTTGGTGCTGCAGATACGTTTCGGGCAGCAGCCATCGATCAACTACAGGTTTGGGCAGATCGTACGGGTGTTCCCATTGTAAAACAAGCGATGGGGAGTGATCCAGCCAGTGTTGCTTTTGATACGTTGCAAAGCGGTGTCGCAGAAAATGCAGATGTGGTTATTATCGATACAGCAGGACGCTTGCACAATAAAGTAAATTTAATGAACGAACTTACTAAGGTAAAACGTGTAATGCAAAAGGTAGTGCCAGACGCGCCTCACGATGTACTTTTAGTGTTAGATGGTTCTACAGGGCAGAATGCCTTTGAGCAAGCAAAACAATTTACCGCTGCGACCGAAGTTACCTCACTTGCAGTAACCAAACTTGACGGTACCGCAAAAGGCGGAGTGGTTATTGGCATCAGTGATCAATTTCAAATTCCCGTAAAATACATTGGTGTAGGGGAAGGTATTGAGGATCTCCAGGTGTTCAATAAATTTGAATTTGTAGACAGTTTCTTCAAATAGTTTAACACTACTTTTAATATATCATCTATTTAAGAATGTATATTTAATATTGATTTAGCGCTTTACCCAGAACGGTCGAGTATATAAAAAAATCAATACATATATGATTCATCCACATACAGAACTTCGATTTATTAATGACGAAATTGGCCACGGTGTCGTGGCTACAAAATTTATTCCCGCCGGTACCATTACTTGGGTGCTGGATAAACTTGACAGGGAATTTACTCCAGCTCAATTTACGGAGATGGAAGCACTCTATCAAAACGTACTAGATACCTATTGCTACCGAAACAGTAAAGGCAATTTTGTGCTCTGTTGGGACCATGGTCGCTTTGTAAACCATAGTTTTAAATCCAACTGTCTCTCGACAGCCTATGATTTTGAAATTGCAATACGGGACATTCAGGAAGGGGAACAACTAACAGATGATTACGGCTATCTTAACGTAACCACACCCTTTAAAGCAGTAGAAGAAGGGACCGAGCGAAAAATGGTGTATCCAGACGATCTTAAAAGAAATCACAAAGAGTGGGACGAGAAAATCGCAGCTGTTTTTCCAAAAATTTCAGAATTGCCACAACCTCTAGAAGCACTTCTTTCAGAAAAAACCAAAAAGGAAATTGATGCGGTACTCAACGGCAATAAACAACTCGCCTCCATTCTAGAAATCTATCATCAAGGATAATTAGAATAGTATTTTAATAAGATCAAAATCTACTAAATTCTTCTTTGGCATTTATAACTTCAAAAGGATTAAAAGATTGTATCTTTGCACACCGAAAATTAAGGCATGAGAACGAAGACGTTAAAGAAAAATAAGATCAATGTAGTCACTTTGGGTTGTTCCAAAAATGTGTATGATAGCGAAGTGTTGATGGGCCAATTGCGCGCAAATAACAAAGAAGTAGTGCATGAAAAAGAAGGGTAACATTGTTGTGATTAATACCTGTGGTTTTATTGCCAATGCGAAAGAGGAAAGCATCAATACCATTTTAGAATTTGTAGCCAAGAAACAAGAAGGGATCGTAGACAAAGTATTTGTTACCGGCTGTCTTTCTGAACGGTATAAGCCAGATCTTCAAAAAGAAATTCCAGATGTAGATCAATATTTTGGAACTACAGAGCTTCCTGGTTTATTAAAAGCATTGGGCGCAGATTATAAACACGAACTTATAGGCGAACGTTTAACGACGACGCCAAAAAACTATGCCTATTTAAAAATTGCTGAAGGCTGTGATCGTCCTTGTTCTTTTTGTGCGATCCCCATTATGCGTGGAAAGCACAGATCAACACCTATAGAGAACTTGGTGATTGAAGCAGAAAAATTGGCGGCAAATGGTGTAAAAGAATTGATATTGATTGCGCAGGATTTAACCTATTACGGATTAGATCTCTACAAAAAAAGAAATCTGGCCGAGTTGCTTCAAAAGTTGGCAAAAGTAGAGGGGATCGAATGGATACGATTGCACTATGCATTCCCTACCGGTTTTCCTATGGATGTGCTCGATGTGATGCGTGATGAGCCTAAAATTTGTAATTATATAGATATTCCATTACAGCATATTGCCGACCCTATTTTAAAGTCTATGCGACGTGGAACTACAAAAGCGAAGACCACAAAATTGCTGGATGAATTTAGAGCGGCGGTTCCAGAAATGGCGATCCGTACCACTTTGATCGTAGGCTATCCTGGAGAAACCGAAGAGGATTTTGAAACCCTTAAACAATGGGTGACAGAGCAACGTTTTGAGCGCTTGGGCTGTTTTACGTATTCACATGAGGAGAATACGCATGCCTACAACTTAGAAGATGACGTGCCAGAAGAGGTAAAGATGGACCGCGCTAACAAGATCATGGAGATTCAGTCACAAATATCCTGGGAGTTGAATCAACAGAAAATCGGTGAAACATTCCGTGTGCTCATCGATCGCAAGGAAGGTGGTTATTATGTAGGGCGAACTGAATTTGATAGTCCCGATGTAGATAACGAGGTTTTGGTGAACGCAGAAGAAGGGTATTTACGAACGGGGGAATTCTTTACGGTAAAAATTACAGCGGCAGAAGATTTTGATCTATATGCAGAAGTGGTTAACTAGTGATATCTGGACGTGCAAGGTATGAGCTAGAGGAATCCTTGTAAGAGCAAGTTATAAGCTGAAATAATAGAGCTGTCTAATTTGAAGATAATACGCTCTTTTATTAGAAGCAAGTACTTTCAAATATCGATGGTTTTTAAAGTGCTTTTTCACTATTTTTGAGGAAATCATTCAATATGCGATTAATCCCACACCTTCTATTCTGCTTATTATTTTTAGTTTCCTGTAAAAATCACGAAACTAAAAAGGAATTAAAAAAAGTAGAAGCCACAATAAATATAGCCAAGACCTTCAATAACCCTTCGGAAGTGAACAGTAAACTTCCTAGATTGTTCAGCAATAGTTCTGAACTTTATTTCTCATGGGTTTCAACTACCGATTCTACATCCTATTTAAACTATGCCATTTTAAAAGACACGACTTGGACTAATACACAAGAAATTACTAACGGAAATGATTGGTTTGTTAATTGGGCAGACTTTCCAGTGATTGCAGAAAACAACGGGAATATTATAACCAGTCACCTTCAAAAATCTGCCGCTGGAACGTATACCTACGACGTAAAACTCAATCTGTACAACACCGAAACAGAAGCTTGGAAAAATAACTTTATACTTCACGACGATGGCACTCAAAGTGAGCACGGATTTGCCTCTATACTTCCTTTTAAGGAAAACGAGTTTTTTATTACTTGGTTGGATGGACGAAATACCATTATGCCAGAAGGTGAGGAGATGAACCCTGATGAGGGTCATAATAAGGGAGGTGCCATGAGTCTTCGAGGCGCCTTTGTACAAAATGACGGAACTGTTATAAATGATATCCAATTAGATGACCGGGTTTGCGACTGTTGCCAGACCAGTGCTACAAAAACCACTAATCATCTTCTGGTTGCGTATCGGGATCGAAGTGAAAAAGAAATTCGTGATATTTCGATCGTTCGTTTTACAGAAAATGAAGGTTGGTCGCAACCTCAAACGATAGCAAAAGATAATTGGAAAATTGAAGGATGTCCGGTAAATGGGCCTTCGATTGACGCTTTTGAAAACAGTGTTGCAGTCGTTTGGTTCACAGGTGCCAATAACAAACCGATGGTGAACATTGTTTTTTCTGAAGATGAAGGGGCTACTTTTGGGTTGCCCATTCGGCTGGATAATAACGATGTCTTGGGTAGGGTTGATGTAGTAATGCTTTCAGAATCTGAAGCTGCTGTCGTTTGGATGGAGATGGTAGGGGAAGAAACATTAATACAATTAGTAAAAGTAGACAGCAACGGTACCCGCGGCGAGGTAATTACCATCTCAAAAACAAGTGCAGAACGCTCTAGCGGTTTTCCTCAATTAGAAAGAGTGGGCAACGTACTATATACCGCGTGGACCTTAGTTTCTGGAGATGATTTTGAAATAAAGACAGCCAAGATTGATATAGACGCCTTATAGTCATTAGTATTCAACAACAATTTATTTCTTGGAATAGCATGGCTTCAAAAAAACTTCTTATTCTAGGTCATACGTTTCCAGAGCCAACTACAACGGCAGCTGGAGCTAGAATGATGCAGTTAATTGCGTTTTTTCAACAAGAAAATTACGACATCACTTTTGCGACCACTGCCGCTATTTCTGAAAAATCTTTTGACCTTAAAACGGGGCAAATCGAGATTGAAAAAATAGCCCTTAACGATCCTAGTTTTGATGTTTTTGTACGACATTTAAATCCCACAATCGTACTCTATGACAGGTACATTACCGAAGAGCAATTTGGCTGGCGCATCACATCATCTTGTCCAAATGCACTGCAAATACTAGATACAGAAGACCTACATTTTTTGCGAAAAGCACGTGAAGATGCTATTAAAAATAATATTCCGGTAGCCGAAGCAAGTTTATACACAGAAACGGCAAAAAGGGAATTGGCAAGTATTTTAAGGAGTGATCTATCTTTGATAATTTCAGAGGTTGAAATGACTTTATTGCTCGAAACATTTAAAATTCCTGAAAGCATTTTATACTATGTACCCTTTTTGATAACACCACCTTCAGAAGTTGAAAAAAAAGCACTCCCATCATTTGAGGAAAGAGAACATTTTATAACCATTGGTAATTTTTTACATGCGCCAAATGTTGATTCAGTAACGTATTTAAAAACGGAAATTTGGCCGGCGATAAGAAAGCAATTACCAAAAGCAGAACTTCATGTATATGGTACATATGCAACGCAGCAAATTTTACAATGCGATAGTAAAAAGGAAGGGTTTTTAATTAAGGGCTGGGCGCCTTCGGTCAAGGAAGTCATGTCTACAGCCCGAATTTGTTTAGCGCCCATTCGCTTTGGCGCAGGACTCAAAGGCAAATTTATAGATGCGATGCAGTATGGCACTCCCTTAATGACAACAACGATAGGTGCCGAAGGATTGTTTGGCGAAGAAGAGTCGTGTGGTGGCGTAGCTGATATAGCTACTAACTATGTGAACAGGGCAGTCACTTTATATTCAGAAAACAGGAATTGGCAGTTGTGCCATCGTCAAGGGTTTCAGATTTTAGAAAATAGGTTTGACAAGAAACTATTTTTAGCACCTTTAAAGGACAAAATTGATACAATGTTGAATACTCTCGAATCCCACAGAAAGGCTCATTTTATCGGTCAAATTCTTACCCATCATTCTTTACAGGCCACTAAGTATCTAAGTAAATGGATCGAAACTAAGAATAAATGCAAGTAACATTGTTCGTGATAAATATAAGTTGATTTGCGTTAAACAATAACGCCACATTTTTATATCTTTATTGAATAAAACAACATAACATTCTGTGTTTATTTGAGGAGATGGATTAAATGAATGTTATGAAAAAGAGCCTTCTGTTGCGTCACTGCCGGAAGGTTTTTTTTATTGGTATGTGTAGTGCAAAGACGTTTACTCGAAGCTCTCTTTCTTTATTCTCCCCCATATAATGCTTACAATAAATAAAACGATCAGTCCAAAAAAGATAAACTGTAATAATGTAATGGGACCATCGCCAATACCTATAAAACCAACTACAGCAGAGATAACCGCTAAAAATAAGGAGATAATAGAGAGGTAAAACATGGTTTTTTTAGTTTCGTTATTTTAGTAATTAAAAATAATAATTGTTTGAACATTAGTGTATTACAAAGCATACAATTATTAGCTCAAATGAAATAGGGAATAGAAAACAATAAGCAGATTAATTCCATATGAGTTAAACACTTCGCTTTATTAGGGTTACATTCAAAATTGTAAGCAATATCCCGTTAAACAGGGGAGTTTAAGGCCATCATTGGAACATTTGGGTCAATCTATGTTGCATAACGGTTAAGATTATTTGTAATTAACTAAGTTCTTTGCAGCCGAACAAACAACATAAGAGAATGTATAAAGCCCAGATAGATAAATTACATGGCGATGGTGTATTGCAACAGCTCAACGAAAGTTTAGGTGGCAGTTTATCTGAACAGTGGGGTGAATCTAAAATTGAGATTAATAACGGTATCGGTAAGGGAACTATACGAAGCATCGATTTTGATTGGGGCGTTTCTTTTATAGAATATGATATACAATTTAACGAAGAATTTACGATCACTACAACAGTAGGAAAAACCACACCGCTTGTTTTCTTTTATATTTCTGAAGGAAGTTTACAATATTGTTGTGACGATGAAGGCGAGGTATTAGAGCTGGATCAATATCAAAATATTATTATTTCTAACAAAAAATATTCTGAAACAACGGTCATTTTTCCAAAAGGGGTTCGGGTAAAAGTAAATTTTATTCAGATTTTAAAGAAAAGCTACCTTAAGAAGAAGAACAATAACTTAGAATATCTCAATCAAGTATTACTGCCTATTGTCCAGGATCAGGATTCTAGTTTTATATATTATCACATAGGTAACTATAGTATACAGATAGCAGACCAGATAGAACAATTAAAGTCTAAGAGCCATGACCAAGGGATTGTGAGATCGCTATCGCTAGAAGCACAAGTAAATTTGGTGCTAGCGATGCAATTAACCGAACATCAAAATTATGTGAATAAAATCACGTTACCTGATACGTTGACCATCGATGATATTAAGAAAATATACGAACTTAAAAGTTTTATCAATCGCAATATTTCAGAATCTGTGACCGTCAAAATGCTTTCAGAAGAGTCTGGATTGAGTTCAAAAAAATTACAGCTTGGTTTTCAGGTTTTATATTCAAAATCTGTCAATGTCTATATACGTGAAGAAAAACTGAACATAGCCGAAAATCTACTTAAAACATCTTCGCTTTCTATTTCAGAAATTGTATATAATATAGGGTTTAAGAGCCGAAGTTATTTTTCAAAAATTTTTAATGAAAGGTATGGAATTTTACCCACAGATTATAGAAAAAAATTAAAAATGGCTGCGGTTGAATGATCCAGGATACATAATGATTTAAAAAGACGTGCCAAATTTAGGCGCGTTTTTTTATGGATAAAGAGTAAAAATTTTTAACTCAAACCTGTCGTTATTGGCTTTCGACGCTTCATCTGCTTAAACGCAGTTTCAATAAAAGCGGACAAGATTTTAAAAATTAATAATGATTAGCCTAAAGGTAAACTTGTTATTATTCACCCTTCGATATTTCCCCTGCTCAAAACGCAGGCTCAATTCAGGGCAGGCAAGATTTTAAAAATTAATAGTGATTGGTCTAAAGCGTGAACTTATTATTATTCACAAAGAAAATAGAATTCACAAAAAGTAATTTTCCGTTTTCCCAAAAGCTACGAAACATAACATCATCTACGAGATAGATAATGCTACCGCTCCCTAAACGATCCTCGCCAAAGACGAGTGAATTTTTGAGACCCGCTTTGGCGTCCTCCCCGGCAAATCCGGAAACGACGATTGGTGCGTCTTTTATATAGCCTACGTTGTACCCGTCCTCTAAAAACTTGTAAGAAGAACTGCCCAGTTTTAAACTGTAATAGTCTTTATTATAACCAAAAGCCATGGGATGTGTCACATCAAGGGTTGTTTTAAAAATACTTCCGGTAATAAAGTTGGTT
>JGI24518J20066_1000094_pt1 | contig 27583 bp, 26 predicted proteins | sample LinPmetageLP42_FD_20066 | JGI IMG/M metagenome (IMG submission 20066) | reverse complement strand
TGGAAAACTAGCAACGCTATATGGTTATGGGCGATGGGGAAAGCAAATAGATGAAGGCAAAAAGGACTCTAAATACAAATTGGATTTATTTATCGGCATTGCATTACTTATTGTGAGTATTATTCAAAGCGTCCGGTTTTTTATTAACTAATTCTATGCTAAATTAATTCTAACAGCTATGAAACCTCCCCAGAAGACCCTATCTTTATAGGAGTGTAGCAACCTGCCAATGCAAAGCGCTTATGATAAATGAAATTTTAATGCTGGTTTTTTTCTTTCTAACAGGACTTCTTATCTCCGCTCTAGGGTCTATTCCTGTAAGCTCAACCAATGTGGCTGTAGTAACCACCGCAATGGATAAAACATTAAAAAAAGCAATGTTCATTGCTTACGGTGCTGCTTTAGGTTCTACGCTACTCGCTTTTTTAGCTTTATTCTATCATAGGCTTTTTACGAATTATTTTGAAAACAATCAATGGCTTCACATTCTATTTCTCGCTGTGTTTTTTGTAATCGGAGTATTTATTCTACTTCGGAAAAAAATGAATCTTTCGTTTGAAAATCCTTTAAATAAAAAATGGCAAATTTCTAATTTCTACAAAGGAGCTATTTTATCGTTCCTTAACCCTCCCGCGCTTATTTTTTGGATTCTTGTGATCTCTTTAGCAAATACCTATTTGCTCACCCTGTCAAAATCAAGCCCCCTTTTAAACTTAATATTATTTTTCAACGGTATTTTTTTTGGAAGAATAATTGTACTCTATACCTATGGAAGAATGGGTCGAAAAAAAGACAAAAAGAAAAAAGACAATGAAATCGTTTATAAAATTATAGGAGTGGCTCTTATAGCTGGTACGATTGTACAAGCCGTACGAATGCTTATGGAGTAACGTGTAAACTGACTATATACCCTTCACTACTCCGCACATTAAAAACAGTGTTATCTTCAAAAATAAGATATTGCCCTTTGATGCCTTTTAAAACCCCTTCATAGCTTGGTGTTTTGGCTAGATTAAGGCTTTTCAATTTTTTAGGGTATTGCAATACGGGGAAATCTAAATGTGTTTCGCTGTTATTTTCTATGAAATATTGTTGTGCTTCTTCAGGAATAAATTGCTTTAATTTTTGGCGCCATTCCACCAAATTTTCATCTACAATCTCATTTTTAAGCATCGTACGCCAATTTGTTTTGTCTGCCACATGTTCTTTTAAAGCAACTTCAGTAATCCCTGCGAGATATCGGTTAGGGACTTCTACAATTTCAATCGCCTCGTGCGCTCCTTGATCTATCCATCGTGTAGGTACCTGAGTTTTTCTGGTCACTCCTACTTTTACATTGCTACTATTTGCTAAATACACAATATGTGGCTGCAACTGTACCTTTTTTTCATAAACCAAATCCCGGTCTTCCTTATCTAAATGTGCCGTGCTCAATTCTGGTCGCATAATCCAGTCTGCAGCTTGCGGAATTTCGTAAAAACAGTCATAACAGAAGCCCTGACGGTATATTTTTTTGTTTAATCCACAATTGAGACATTGATATCCTTCAAACCGAATAGCTATCTTTTTATCCAGTAACTGGTTCATATTTAGGAAGTCATTTTCAAAAACCAGGTAGTAATGTATGGGCGAACCGTTTTCGGTTTGCATTTTAGTTAAAACGCCGTTGTACTGCATAAAAATAAAATTGTACTTTTAAAGCATAAAGATAGGTCAAAAATATGCCAATACCCATTGTAAACTCGATTGCCTCATGGTTTTTAAAAAAAAGGTCTCACCAAATAGGCCTATTTTTAAAGTACCCTATTGATGTGCAAGAAGAACTCTTACATCACTTACTATATAAAGCAAAAAATACAGAAATAGGGTTACAATATGATTTTGCCTCTATTAAAACCTACCGGGAGTTTGCTGAAAGGGTTCCGCTAACCAATTATGAACTTAATGAACCCCTCATAGAGCGTGCACGACGAGGTGAAACTAATATTTTCTGGCCCACACCTATAAAATGGTTTGCAAAATCAAGTGGCACCACGAATGCAAAAAGCAAGTTTATACCTGTGAGCGATGATTCCTTAGAGAATTGTCATTATGCGGCTAGTAAAGACTTATTATGCATGTATCTTAATAACAATCCCGACTCGCAATTATTTGTCGGCAAAGGGTTGCGATTAGGAGGCAGCAAAGAGCTCTATAAGGAAAACGGGACTGTCTTTGGAGATCTTTCGGCAATATTGATAGACAACATGCCTTTCTGGGCAGAATTTAGCAGCACACCAAAGAACGATATTTCCCTAATGGCCGATTGGGAAACTAAAATGCAGGTTATTGTAAACGAAACCATTTGGGAAAACGTGACCAGTCTTGCTGGCGTTCCTTCCTGGATGCTTGTTTTACTCAATAATGTAATGGAAACAACGGGAAAAGAAAATCTCTTCGATATCTGGCCGAATCTTGAAGTGTATTTTCATGGTGGCGTTAGCTTTGAGCCCTACATTGAACAGTACAATAAAATTTTACCGAAAGATAATTTTAGGTACTATGAGATTTATAATGCTTCGGAAGGATTTTTTGCCATTCAGGATAGAAACGCGAATAAGGAGTTATTGCTAATGCTTGATTATGGTATTTTCTATGAATTTATCCCAATGGATATTTATGGGACACCTTCAGAAAAAATAATTCCTTTAGCGGAGGTTGAAATTGATAAAAATTATGCCATCGTAATTACTACCAATGCGGGTTTATGGCGCTATAAAGTGGGCGATACAATTCGATTTACCTCTATAGACCCTTTTAGAATTAAAGTTACAGGAAGAACAAAACACCATATAAATGCTTTTGGAGAAGAATTGATCATCGAAAATGCCGAAGCGGCTCTTAGAAAAGCCACCACACTTACCAATAGCGAAATTATAGATTACACCGCAGCGCCCATCTTTATGCATGGAAAAGAAAAAGGAGCGCATGAGTGGATCATTGAGTTTAAAAAGCCACCTACAAACCATGAAGCGTTTATACAATACCTTGATAGTGCATTACAAGAAGTTAATAGCGATTATGAAGCCAAGCGTTTTAACAACACTACACTTAGAGCACCCACCATACATTTTGCCAGAGAAAAACTATTTTACGATTGGTTAAAATTAAATAACAAACTGGGCGGTCAACACAAAGTTCCGAGACTATCTAATAGTCGCGATTATCTCGAAGAGCTGCTACACTTAAATTCCTGATCATGAAAAAGGAAGTACACGATACTGCTTTTATGATTGCGTATTATCGTGCGCAACACGAAGCTTTGAGCAAAGATCCCTATGCCAAACTTTGGCCAAAAGGCGATCTAAAAAGTTGGGCAGATGATTTTTCTGAAAAAGTTTCTGAACATGATGAATTACTTCATTGCATGCGTAACAGATATTTTCACAACGTCTTACAGGATTTTACTGAAAAAAATGAGGATACTCTTTTTATAAATCTTGGTGCCGGTTTTAGTATGTACCCTTATATTCTACCCAAAAGCGTATGTACTATTGAAATCGAATTGCCGCAAATAGTTGCCTATAAAAAAGACGCAATTAATTCATTTATTTCAAACGGAAAGCTGCCAAACAGGAATGTAGTACATATGAGTGGTGATATCACAGATGAAAATCATCATGGAGATATCGTAACTTTTATAAAAGCCTATAAAAAACCCAAAACAATCATCTTAATAGAAGGGGTTTTCTTTTTTCTGAATAAAAAACAAATAGAATCTGTACTTCGTTTGTGCGAACGTATTCAAAAAAAGGATGATGTATTATTATGCGTTAGTTTTGACAACGGCGTTAATAACACAGAAGTCTTCTCTAATCTAAAATTATATTTCACCGATGTGCTGGACAGTCATGAAAATCCATTCACTTCGCTACCACATAACTTTTACAAGACTATTGATGGGTATACATTAGAAAAAAGATCGAGCAGTCTCGAGCTAGGGCAAAAATTGGATTGCTTTCCCGAGGACTTTGAAGAAGAATTGGTTTTAAACGAGTACTTCTACACACTCAAGAAATCGTAACTATCGATTAAAGGCAACTTTCTTCGATTAAAAAATTGTCATACACCGAGGGTTTTATACACTTAACCGATTAGGAAAAATGACTGTGCATTTCAACGAGTATCTAGGTCACTTCAACTAAAAGTTTTGGTAGTATTTTTCTTACACCATATGTTTGCATCAGAATAATAGCAAGCATCACAATGAAAAAAATAGTTTATATCTCGATAATAGCAATTTTCACAGCCTCACTTACTTCTTGTGGTTCTGTAAGTAATGCTACTAATAACAATAAAGAGATCGCAGGATATACTTTAAAAAATAAGAAAGAGCAAATGCAGCAAAAGATTTTAAACAAGAAATCTAAAACTGCCATAGCTACTCCATAAATTTAGGTCAAGTTAAGTTTTATTAAAAGAGCCATAAACGAAATATTGTTTATGGCTCTTTTGCTTTGTATATTTCTAATGTGTTAAGAAACGGCTTTCAGTTTTTTAATCGTAGACTTATTGAGTTTGTTCTCTGCGTATTCTCGTGTCACTTTAAGCGATTTCTCATCAGTTCCTGGCAATTCATACATTGCATCGGTTAAAACAGCCTCACAGAGTGATCTAAGACCACGTGCCCCAAGTTTATAAACAATCGCTTGCTCTACAATAAAGTCAAGTGCCTCTGTGGTAATCACAAAGTCAATACCATCCATTTCAAACAATTTTTTGTATTGTTTGATGATCGCATTTTTAGGCTCAGTCAAAATTGCTCGTAAGGTGTCCTTATCCAGAGGTTGCATATAGGTCAATACCGGTAGCCGTCCTATTATTTCAGGTATCAAGCCGAAGTCTTTTAAATCCCTCGGGATAATGTATCGCAATAGATTATCGCGATCCATCGATTCTTCTTTTACAGTGGCGCTAAAACCTACCGCTTGCATATTTAATCGTTTTGAAATATGACGATTAATACCATCGAAGGCGCCACCTGCAATAAATAAGATGTTTTCAGTATTTACTTCAATAAATTTTTGATCGGGATGTTTTCTTCCTCCTTTTGGCGGTACGTTAACAGTAGTACCCTCTAAAAGCTTCAACAAGGCTTGCTGTACGCCTTCTCCACTCACATCACGTGTTATGGAAGGATTATCACTCTTACGCGCAATTTTATCTATCTCATCGATAAAGACAATTCCGTTTTGTGCTTTTTCTAAGTTGTAATCTGCCGCCTGAAGCAAACGGGTTAATATACTTTCTACGTCTTCTCCTACGTACCCAGCTTCAGTAAGCACCGTTGCATCCACTATCGCTAGCGGTACGTTTAACATACGCGCAATCGTTTTTGCCACAAGGGTTTTTCCCGTACCTGTTTCCCCCACCATGATGATATTACTCTTTTGTATCTCAATATCATCGTCAGATTTGGGTTGTAACAATCGTTTATAGTGATTATATACAGCTACAGACATGACTCTCTTGGTATGATCTTGACCAATTACGTAATCATCTAAAAACTCTTTAATCGATTTTGGCTTTTTTAAGATAAGCTCTTTACTTAACTCACTATTAGAGGAGTGCAAGGCTTCTTCAACCACAATCCCGTGTGCCTGCTCAATACATCGATCACATATATGCGCATCGAGTCCTGCAATAAGCAAGCTGGTATCGGCTTTTTTCCGACCACAAAATGAACATTCTAATCCTTCTTCTTTCGGCATAACTGCTATCTTTCTTTTACTATTTTATTTCTTCTTTCGAGATAAAATTTCGTCTATCATTCCATATTCTAAAGCCCTATCTGCTTTCATCCAATAGTCACGGTCACTATCTTCATAAACTTTCTCATACGTCTGCCCGCTATGATTTGCGATTATTTTATAAAGTTCTTCTTTTAGTGTTATGATTTCACGCGCTGTGATCTCGATATCGCTAGCCTGTCCTTGTGCACCTCCCATTGGTTGATGGATCATCACCCTTGAGTGTGTTAAGCCACTACGTTTGCCTTTTTCGCCTGCACATAATAATACGGCGGCCATAGAAGCAGCCATTCCGGTACAAATAGTAGCGACATCTGGTGTTATAAACTGCATGGTATCGTAAATACCTAATCCAGCATATACGCTTCCTCCGGGAGAGTTTATATAAATTTGAATATCTCTGGCAGAGTCGGTACTCGCTAAAAATAATAACTGTGCTTGAACGATATTGGCAACCTGATCGTTAATACCCGTTCCAAGAAATATAATGCGATCCATCATCAAGCGTGAAAATACATCCATCGCAACAGCATTCATTTGTCGTTCTTCTATAATATTTGGAGTAAGACCTACAGGATACATAGAACTCATTATTTTATCATAATAAGTACTGCTAACTCCTTGATCTTTAATTGCAAAATCTTTAAATTCTTTTTGGTAATTCATAAAAAAGTACTGTTTTTTCTTAAAAATAAATTAGGCGTTAGATTACAAAAATCCAACGCCTAAAGATAACCATTTTATTACTCAATTACTCGTACGCTTCTTTGATGAATTTATCGTAGGTAACTTCTTTTGTTTTCAGCTTAGCGTTCTCTTTAAAAAAGTCAAGCAATTTGTTGGTGTTTAACTGCTCACTCATACGCTTTACCTCATCCTGGTTCGAAAGAATACGTGCAGAAATACTATCTAACTCTTCTTCTGAAGGATCCATTTGACCAAATTGCGCCATTTGCGCTTTGATCATATCCTTTGCGTAAGCTTTTAATTCATCAAAAGTTACTTGCAGGTTGTTTTCTGCTCTTAGTTTACCTTCGATTAATTGATAACGCAAACCTTTTTCACTTCTTTCGTACTCGGCTTTCGCTTCTTCTTCAGATAGTTTTTTCTCTCCTGAAACTTGTATCCATCGCTCTAAGAAATCCTTCGGAAGGTCAAATTTTGTATTTTCGATTAACGATTCAACCACATCATTGAGCATTTTTTGATCGCTCTGTTGCTCAAATTGTTTTTCGGCATCCTCCTTGATTTTTTCTTTTAGTTCTTTTTCTGAAGTCACAACGCCTTCCCCAAAAAGTTTGTCAAACAACTCTTGGTTCAACTCGGCCATTTCTCTTGTATTGATTTCTTCGATCGCAAAAATAACTTCAACATCAAGCCCATGTGCATCCTCATGAGGAACTCCTAGGTGCTTTTGATTGTCATGATCATCATTAAAAAGTCCTTTCGTTTTTAAAGTAACTGTATCACCCACCTTAGCACCCATAAGGGTAGCAAGCTGTTTTTTACCTTTTATATCTTCCGTAGAAATAGTTGCTTTATTATCAATTTCTTTTTCTTCAGCAGTAAAAGTTCCTGTGATCTCGTCACCTTTTTCTACGCTCTTCTTAGAAATTAGTTTCCCGTATTGCTTACGGATGGTCTTCACTTGATTTTCAAGCATTTTGTCATCGGCAACGATCTTGTAGTTGGTAACCGCTTTTTTCTTTAGGTCAACCTCAAATTTTGGCGCGAGACCCAAATCAAATTCGAACGAAAAATCATCGGTTTCCCAATCGATATCCGTTTCGTTTTTAGGGAGTGGATTGCCTAAAACATCTAATTTTTCTTCGGTTAGGTATTTGTGAAGATTGTCTTGCAACAATTTGTTTACTTCTTCCACCAAAACAGCTTTTCCGTATTGTTTTTTCACCATCCCCATTGGGATCTGGCCTTTTCTAAAACCTGGAATATTGGCTGTCTTTCTATAATTTTTTAAGATCGAATCAACCTTGTCTTGATAGTCATCCTTTGATATTTCTACTGTAACCACAGCATTCAAATTATCAATATCTTTTTTTGTAATGTTCATTTTTCTGAAAAATTTACTACGTTATTTTCGGATTGCAAAACTACGATAATTCTAGCATTACAACAAGTAATTACAATCTGTAATTCAACGTGTTATTTTTTCTCTTCAATAAACGAATTAAATATAGACTGTATAAAAGAAAGTAGTAAACTAAAAAGTAATGCCCACCAGAAATTACGTACTGCAAACCCATCAATAAACGCATCTGCCATTAAAATAATAACCGCATTAATAACTAACAAAAAAAGACCCAATGTTATAATGGTAACTGGAAAGGTTAAAAACACAAGGATCGGCTTTACGATAAGCCTTAATAAGGCCAATACTATTGCTACAATAATTGCAGACACATATCCGCCAACAGCTACTCCCGGAAGAATTTTTGCTAAAATAACAACGGCTACTGCGGTCAATAACAATTTTATAACCAATTTCATACGTAATGTCTTTTTGTGAATATTAAAGATAAAAAAAACCGCCTTCAAAACTTAATTTGAAAGCGGTTTTAATTTTTAAATTATGATAATTTAGTTGTTCGCTGCTGTCACAGTTGCATAATTACCAATGTTCACCATTGGTATTGTCGCATCATATTTATTATTGATAGCGTCAATAATCAAGTTAGCAGTATACGCATAACCACGAGGTGTTGGGTGCACACCATCAAGTGAAAATGCACCTCCAGTTGCAAACGTAGACGTTAAAACACCTCCATCGTAAGGGATACCCATTGTTAATTGACCTAATGCAGTTCTTGCATCCACAAATGCTAAATCATTGGCCAAAGCTACTGCTTGGATAGTTTGGTTATAAGAATTTGTCGCCGCCGTAACTCTAATCTGTTCTTGCTGTGTTAACACAAATTGATCTCCTAATGGAATAGAAACCCCTACAACCCCTAATGGATTATTAGGGTCTGGAGTGGTCCCCAGAACAGAAGAAGCTGTCAACACCACTAAATCGGTGTTATTTGCTTGTCGCAATTGCCCTAACAAAGCAGCTGTTTGAGCTGGCAAGTTAAAAGGAGGTCCTTGTAAAATCTGTGTAAGATCTGTAAGGTCATCATCCATTAGTATTGGAAAATTTACACCTGCAGAAAAGTTAATTTGTCTAGCCGCCGCTTCTTCTGGTGAAATAAACCCAGCTTGTGCCAAACCACCTAAAACCTGAGTGTTATATAAAGCAAACTGTGCGTTTACAGCCCCTGCAGTCGCCGCATCTAATGGTATTGATTGTGCTGGCACTGTGGTGAAAAAAGGAATAGAAGTTACATCTGGAATGTTTACTAAAACACCTCCTGACGCTCCAGCTGCTAATGCCGCTACTTCCTGGCTATATACACTTGCAAATACATTAGGGTCTGTAATGTCATTAGAGCCATATGTAGTTGGATCTAAATTTCCTTGTTGGTATACACCAGAACCACCTGAAGTTGCATAACTCAAGATGTCATTGTTACCAATCCAAAGGCTAAAGAATGTTGGGTTCAAGCTTACTGCGTCACCAATTACAGTAGCGTTATCGCTTGTAGCAAATCTCGCAAAATAAGGGTTTGCCGCTCCCGAAGGAACTCCTGCCACATTACCGTAACCAGGTGCTACCAAATGAAAACTTTTTGCTCCTGGAACTCCCATGTTATTAAATGGCCCCGTAGCACTTGTTGTAATTTCGGTAGTTGGCATCCCGTCCAAAATAACTGGTCCTGGATTACCATCAGCCCCAACGGCAAGAACAAATCTGTTTTGTGTAATCTGATTACCACCTAATAAAAGTCCTCCCAAGTTATCATTGGTCAAAGGTTGAGTAAATTCACCCCCTCCAACAAACTCAAATTGTTGTGCCATGATATTAGGGTACGAGTTTTGTTGTCCTGTTATATAGAGTGCTCCATCTGCAAAACCAGCAGTTAGCGAATTTCCTACAGCTACATAATTAGTTAAATTAGCTGTTCCACTACTGAAAAAACCTTCATCTTCAACAGAATTATCAAATTCTGGTTCGCAACTCATGAAGCCAATAGCTACTAAGCCTGCTAATATTTTTATACTATTTTTCATCTTTTCTTAATTTTTTAATTACATTTTGTACGTTACGCCAATTCCAGGAACAAACGCGTTCGACTTATAAGTCCCTCCAAAAGGAACTGCCTGTCCATTTTCAAAGTAGGCGTCATAAGAGGCGTCTATTTCTTCGAAATGAGAATATAAGAATGAAGCATCTATCTGGAAGCTGTCACTTACGTTGAATGTAAGTCCCGCTGTAAAATTATTACTGTCATTACGAGGCGTTTCTGGAGCAAAAAAGCCATCTCTTACTGGAGACTCATCAAAATAATAACCAGCTCTCAGCGTAAACATACTTGTTGCTTCATATTGTAATCCGAAACGATAGGTAGAAGAGTTTTTGTAGTTTCTTTGATTGAACGAATCTGGGATATTCGGATCTGCAAAATCAATATCTAACGAAGAATATACATCCCAAAACTGTCTGTTAAAATCGAACGCAAAAAGCCATTTGTCACAAAACTCATATGCCAAACCTACGCTCAATTCAGCAGGCAAAGGCAACTCAGCATCAAAAGTTGTATCTGAAAAGGGTGCTAATGGGGTATTAGGAACGTTTTCAAAATCTGCATCTCCATCTTCAGCCTCTAGAATAATTTCTGCTCTATAGTTAAAGCCGATATTCAATTTATCTGTTGGGGAAAACATTAAACCAGCAGTCCACCCTGTACCGGTAACACCACTAGCGTCAATAGTCACCTCAGAACGGTTACCATCAAGATCTGTTAGCGTTCGATTTAAGTTTCTATTAAAGTTTACTGAGCCAGTTACAAAGATTGGCCCTCCACCTACACTAAAATACTCACCCAGTTTTACAGAAACAGTAGGCTGAAAGTAGATAGCAGCAAGATCAATATTATTTACTAAATGAGATCCCGCCCAATCGTCTTCATATTCTACTCCACTACCGTAAGGAGTGTAAACACCAATCCCTGCGGTTAACCAATCTGTAATAGCATAAGATGCATAAGCATAAAATGGCGTACCTACCCCACTATCGGTTCGGGCAAAATCACCAGTACTTTCATTTTGGTATGCAACATTAGAAAATACACCAAACCCACCTACGGAGATGTTTAGTTTATTCTCAAGGTGCACTAAACCTGCTGGGTTAAAAAACATGGATTCTGTATTCACCACAGCAACCCCTGTATGTCCCATCGCCAAAGATTTATTACCCTGTAAACTCACACGGTAACCCCCGGCATACGTTGTTGCTGTTGCTAAGACAAATACAGCAAGAAGTAAAACTTTTTTCATATTAGTTTTTGTTAAATTAAGATACTTGTTAAATAAAATTAGCCATTAAAATACATAACATTTAGCTATTAAGCTCAATTTATTATGCATACATAATAAAATATTTTCTGCAATACTATAAAAAATTCTTAACAATTTCATAAAATTCAGACGGATTTTCTGCATGTAACCAATGTCCAGCATTAGAAATAGTTTTAATTTCTGAATTTGGAAACTGTTTTTTTATTAAAATCGCATCCATATCTTCAATGTAACCCGATTTTGAACCCCGTAAAAATAAGGTCGCTCCTTTAAAAATAGCATCTATCGGTAACGCTTTACCAATCTCATCTATTTTTTCTGAAAGCACAGGGAGATTCATTCGTAATGCGAGCTGCTCTTTTTCTTTCCAGTATAAATTTTTGAGTAAAAATTGTCGCGTTCCCAAATCCTTAATATATTCTGACAGTACTTTTTCTGCGGCACCTCTGCTTTTTATTTCAGTAAAATCGAGCGTTGCAAGTGCCTTGAGGATGTCTTGATGGTGTTGCGGGTATTCTTTTGGTGCAATATCGGCTACCAATAACTTTGATACTATTTCAGGATATTGAATTGCAAATTGCATTGCTGTCTTACCACCCATAGAATGTCCCAATAAAACAATATCATTTAATCCCTTGGCATCGCAATACGCTTTCAAATCTTCGGCCATTAGTTTGTAGCTCATGGCCTCTTTGTGAAAACTGCGCCCGTGATTGCGTTGGTCTATGAGGTGCACTTCATATCCGTCTTCAGAAAACTGATTGCCCAACGTTTTCCAATTATCGCCCATGCCAAGAAAACCGTGCAGAATAAGAAAAGGCTTGCCTTCGCCAAGTATTTGTGAATGTAATAGCATTTATTGTAATTTTTTTAGATACTGTTTCACGACATTTTCAAGTCCCTGGTAAATTGCTTCGCAGATAAGCGCATGACCAATAGAAACTTCGAGTAAGTTAGGAATATTCGCTTTAAAAAATTGAATATTCTCTAACGATAGATCATGGCCTGCGTTTATTCCCAATCCTAATTTGTCTGCTAAAATAGCACAATCGCAATAAGGTGTAATCCCATTTTTATTCCCGAGACTAAATTGTTTAGCGAAATCTTCGGTGTAAAGCTCGATCCTGTCGGTTCCTGTATTTGCAGCACCTTCGATCATGGCCACATCTGGATCTACAAAGATGGAGGTTCTTATTTGGTTGCGTTTACATTCAGAAATAATTTCGGCTAAAAAGTCTTTATTCTTAATCGTATCCCACCCTGCATTTGACGTAATGGCATGGATCGAATCTGGAACGAGCGTCACCTGGGTTGGTTTTAGCGCTAGCACCATATCCATAAATTTTTTGATCGGGTTGCCTTCTATATTATATTCCGCAGTGACAACAGGTTTAAGATCGTAAGCATCTTGATAGGTTATATGTCGCTCATCTGGCCTAGGATGTATTGTCACACCATGCGCCCCAAAGCGTTGAACGTCAACAGCTGCCTGCACTACATTTGGCACATTCCCTCCTCTTGCGTTACGTAATGTGGCAATTTTATTGATATTTACACTTAATTTTGTCATATTAGATTGCTCTTTAAAAACAAAAATACAATGCTTTGGCACGGTTTTGAAGCTATATTTTAAGTAATTTGCATAAAAATTTGTACTTGTGAAAACCCAACATTATATAATTAACGATATAGAGCCGTTTGATATCTCCGCAAATATTAAGGAGGTACAGACGATCTTTAACCAACTCACCTATTCTCATATTCCTGTTAAAAAAGACAGTGCTTATGTGGGCTGTATCAACGAGACAGACGCTTATTGTTTTGACGGATCAAAATCAATAGGTGAATTTCAATATGCTTTAGAGCCTTTTTTTGTTCGTGATGAAACAAATTGGTTAGATATCTTAGAAGCCTTTGCGCTCAACAACAGTAATATTATGCCTGTTCTCGATAATAAAGGACAATACTTGGGCTATTACGAATTAAGTGACATTATGAACCTTTTTAACGACACGCCTTTTCTTAATGAAGCAGGAGGTATTATTGTAGTAGAAAAAGGGATACATGATTATTCTTTTAGTGAAATTTGCCAGATTGTAGAGAGCAATGATGCCAAAATACTTGGCGTATTTATTTCTAAAATGGAAAAAGACATCATACAGGCCACCATTAAAATAGGGCACACTGGACTGAACAGCATTGTGCAAACTTTTAGGCGATACAGTTATAATGTGATTTCTAATCATGAAGAAGACAGGTTTTTAGAAGACCTTAAGAAACGTTCAGAATACCTTGACAAATACCTAAACATGTAATCGATGAAAATTGGAATCTACGGGCAATTTTATCATGAGAATTCTGAAATCTATATTCAGCTAATACTAGATGCGTTACAAAAAAAAGATGTTGAAATTGTAATCGAAGAAAATTTTTTGAACATCCTAAATCAGCATCACGAAATAAAAACCAATTTTACTGAAATTGCCACTTTTAAACAACTCGACTCATCATACGATCTCTTCTTTAGTATTGGTGGTGATGGTACAACCTTAAAATCTGTAACGTATGTGCGGGATCTTAACATTCCTATTGTAGGTATAAACACTGGAAGGTTAGGATTTCTGGCCACCATCCAAAAAGAAAAGATAACCGAAAGTCTTTCTCAGATTTTAAATGGAGACTATTCCGTCTCCGAACGAAGCTTACTCACTATTACCACAGAGCCCGAAAGCGAGGAACTCACAACTTTAAATTTTGCACTCAACGAAGTAGCTGTTAATAGAAAAAATACCACTTCGATGATTAAAGTTGAAACGAAAGTCAACAACAAATACTTAAATTCTTACTGGAGTGATGGTCTCATTGTAGCAACACCTACTGGTTCGACGGGATATTCGCTAAGTTGTGGAGGCCCTGTTGTAGACCCTAGCACAAATAGCTTGATAATTACTCCCATTGCGGCCCATAACCTCAATGCCAGACCTCTTGTATTACCAGACAGCAACACTATCTCATTAAAGGTAAGTGGTCGAGAGAAACATTTTCTGGTTTCGTTGGATTCCAGAATAATTACCTTAGAAAATGAAACTACACTTATTATCAAAAGAGCTCCATTTACTGTAAAATTTGTACAACTTCCAGATGACAGCTTCATTAAAACACTTCGCCAAAAATTATTATGGGGTGAAGACAAACGGAATTAGACAATAAAATTCGCTAATATTTGTTAATCAACTAAGACTATTTCGCTTAACACGTGGTGAAGCGAAGATTATTATTATATTTGCAAACTTTTGAAGTATATGAGGTATTTAGCAGTCGCTATTTTTATTATAACTGTATCATTTTCAGTTAATTCACAAACGTATGAAATCGGTGGTTTCCTAGGTGGTTCTAATTATATAGGTGACGTGGGTAAAACAAATTTTATCGCACCTAAAACACCCGCCTTTGGAGCTATTTTTAAATGGAATAGGAGTGCACGCCACGCATTTAGAGGATCTTTTATTTATTCTCGAATAGAAGGCGACGATCTTGAAAGCACAGAAACAAGAAGACAAGAAAGGGGATATTCTTTTCAGAATACCATTTTAGAAGCGTCTGCAGGAATAGAATTATCCTTTTGGGACTTTGATGTATATAGCGGAAGACCCGCTGCAGCGCCTTATTTGTATACTGGGTTGACATATTTTAGCTACAATGCCCTCTTCAAAAGAGGAAATGATAGAATAACTGATTATGACAACGCTGGATCTATAGCAATTCCTATGGTCGTTGGTTTTAAAACAACCCTGGGATCTAATTTTGTATTAGGTATGGAGGTAGGCGCGAGATACACATTTACAGATGATTTAGATGGCAGTTTCCCTGTAAATGGGCTAGAAGACGAAGAAAGTTTACGCTTTGGTAATGTTAATAGCGATGACTGGTATGTGTTTACCGGGATAACTTTAGCATTTACTTTTGGAAGACAACCCTGTTATTGTAATTTTTAAAAATTAAAGAAGTCTTTAGGAAGAATTTTAAAAAGAATAGCTATTGCAGAAACAACATGGTTTAATAAGATGAAATGAATTTACAAGACCAGATAGATATAAATAAGCTCCCCAAACATCTCGCCGTCATCATGGACGGTAACGGTCGATGGGCAAAACAAAAGGGATTATTTAGATCCATTGGTCACGAAAACGGAACAAAAGCAGTACGAGAAATTGTAGAAGCATGTGCCGAAATCAATATTCCTTATCTTACATTGTACGCTTTTTCTACTGAAAATTGGAACCGTCCTAAATTAGAAGTAGAACTCCTTATGAAACTTTTAGTCTCTTCCTTAAAAAAAGAAATTAAAACTTTAACAGATAATAACATCAAACTCAACGCCATTGGCAATCTGGATGCGCTACCTAAAAAAGCGCGTAAAGAGTTGAAAGATGTGATGGAGCAGACAAAATCACATACAAGAATGACCTTAACCTTAGCGCTGAGTTATGGATCGAGGGAGGAAATTGTAAAAACCATTAAAGAGATTAGTCTTAAAGTAAAAAATAACCTAATTTCGCCCGAAATTATTGACGAAACGGTTATTAACAATCATCTATATACCCGTGATTTACCTGACGTAGACTTATTGATACGTACCAGTGGAGAACAACGTATCAGTAATTTTTTATTATGGCAAATTGCGTATGCCGAATTGTATTTTACAGATACCCTTTGGCCAGATTACACAAAAAACCATCTTTTTGAAGCAATATTAAATTATCAAAATAGAGAAAGAAGATTTGGAAAGACAAGCGAACAGCTCAAATAACGGCTTATTATTGCATACTTACAAAAGGGTTTATTGTATTTTAATTTTTACAATAGTATCATTTTTCACCAGTCAAGCACAACAAAAAGAGCTCGACAATGGCAAAAAATTTACTATTAACAAAATCGAAGTCACCGGTGCTCAAAACTTTAATGAGCAAACAGTAATTGCCTTTACAGGATTAAAAAAAGGGGATCAACTCTTTATTCCTGGAGAAAAATTAAGTTCTATCACAAAGAAACTTTGGGAACAAAACCTCTTTAGTGACATTGCATTTTATGTTACCAATGTGGACGGAGATCTCGTTGATCTCGAGCTCTATATTGTTGAACTCCCCAAATTAAATGAGGTTACCATTGAGGGGATACGTAAAAATAAGAAAAAAGAAGTTATCGCTGATAACAACCTTACCAAAGGCGCAAAGCTTACTAAAAATTTACTCACCACAACTAAGAACTATTTAACAAACAAATATAAGAAGGATGGTTTTTTAAATATACAAGTTGTGCTTACAACAGTACCCGTCACAGATTCTACAGGAGCAGACATAGGCAAAGACCTTAAAATACTTATTGATAAAGGTGAACGGGTAAAAGTATCCTCAATAGATATTGAAGGTAATAAAGAAGTTTCGGATGCAAAATTGCGAGGAGCGATGAAAAATGTGAAGCAGAAAAACTTCTTCCGTGTTTTTAAAAGGTCTAAATATTCCGAAGAAACTTTTGAAGAAGACAAAGCTTCCCTTGTAGCTAAACTAAAATCTAAAGGCTTTAGAGATGCCCGAGTTATAAGTGATACCCTTATCGTAGAGGACGAAAAAAACATCGCGCTTAAATTAAAAATAGAAGAAGGCAAAAAATATTACTTCGGTGACATTCGTTTTATTGGAAACAGTGTGTATACCGATAATCAATTAAGGCAACAGTTAGGGATAAAGAAAGGAGAGACCTATAATGGTGTCTTATTACAAGAACGTATTGCAGATGTTGAAAATCCTGAAGCAAATGACTTAACAAACCTGTATCAAAACACTGGGTATTTATTTTCTAGATTAAGTCCAGTAGAAGTTGCTGTTAGAAATGACACCATCGATTTTGAAATACGTATTATCGAAGGTAAAATTGCTTATTTTGATCATATCACAGTAGTGGGTAACACAAAAACTAATGATCATGTAATCTACAGAGAGTTAAGAACCCGTCCAGGACAAAAATACAGCAAGCGGAATGTCGTAAGAACACTCCGTGAACTAGGACAATTAGGTTATTTTGATCCAGAACAGCTATCGCCAGAGTTTAAAAACGTAAACCCAAATAGCGGAACATTAGATTTAGAATATTCGTTAGTTGAAAAAGGGGCTAGCCAGATCGAGTTACAAGGAGGTTATGGTGGCGGAGGTTTTGTAGGAACTTTAGGATTATCCTTTAACAATTTCTCCCTTCGAAATATCTTTAACCCGAAGGCGTACAAACCACTTCCAATGGGGGATGGGCAAACCTTGTCATTACGAGCCCAAGGGAGTAGTTTCTATCAAACCTATAGCTTATCGCTTGTTGAGCCATGGCTTGGAGGCAAAAAACCAGTTCAGCTGAGCGCATCACTTTCTCATACCGTACAGTTCTTTTATGACTTTAGAAATCGGGAAACAGACAGAGATAGAAAATTTTTAATCACAGGAGGATCTATTGGTATCGCGCAAAAATTAAAATGGCCAGATGATTACTTTGTTCTTTCTCAAGCCATCAGTTTTCAACACTACAACTTGAAAAACTACAATACAGGTTTATTTACATTTGGAGATGGGTATTCTAACAACTTAGCCTATACAATAGGATTAAGTAGAAATAACACTTCTGTAAACCCAATCTACCCTTTGGCGGGATCAGATTTTAGCTTAACTGCAAAATTGACACCACCCTATTCGTTATTCAATAATGTAGATTATGCAAATTTAGGCGACGATCCAGAATTTCAAGATTTTGATGGTAACCCTAGTGCTGCAAAAATTGACCAAGAACGGTTTAAATTCCTAGAATACTATAAAGTTAAATTCAAAGGAACGTGGTATACAAATATTATTGATAAATTAGTGCTTCGAACCAATACAGAATTTGGTTTCTTAGGAGCCTATAACCAAGATAGAGGCATCCCTCCTTTTGAACGTTTCTTTGTTGGAGGTGACGGATTAGGATCATTCAGTTTAGATGGCCGTGAGGTAATTCAATTACGTGGATATCCCAACCAATCATTATCTAATGTAGATGGAAATACCATTTTCAATAAATTTTCGTTAGAATTGCGGTACCCTATAACATTGGGCCAATTGGCATCTATTTATGCCCTTACCTTTGCAGAAGGTGGTAACTCTTTTGATGGGTTTAGAGATTACAATCCATTTGAGTTGAAGCGTTCTGCCGGAGCAGGATTACGTATATTTATGCCGGCCTTTGGTTTATTAGGGATTGATTTTGGTTACGGGTTTGATCCAGTTTTAGGTGGTAATTCACCTAGTGGCTGGGAAACTCACTTTATCATTGGACAACAATTTTAACTTTGGCACGATATTTTCTTAACACATAACCATTAATTATGAAGACAAAAAAAATAGTTTTTTTAACCGTTATTCTTTTTTGCTTTACGCTAACCATACAAGCACAAAGAGGAGTACGAATTGGATACATCGACATGGAATATATTCTTGAAAGTGTACCTGAATATACCGAAGCTTCCACACAATTAGAAGGAAAAGTTGAAAGATGGAGACAGGATATTGAAAAAATGAATAAAGAGATTGATCAAATGAAACTTAACCTCAGCAATGAGAGAGTTTTATTAACTACCGAATTGGAAGAAGAACGGGAAGAAGATGTAAAAATCAAGGAAGCCGAAATGTTGAAATATCAGCAGGACCGCTTTGGCCCCAATGGAGATTTAGTTATTCAAAGAAAACAACTAGTGCAACCTATCCAAGATCAGGTTTTTAATATTGTACAAGAAATCGCGGAAAACAAAAAATATGATTTTATTTTTGACAAATCTGCAGACATCGTAATGCTATTTGCTGCGGAAAGAAATGATATAAGTGATCAAGTATTAAGAAGCATTAACAGGGCTGCGAAAAGACAAGAAGTAACCTCAAAAAGAGAAGCTCGTGAAGTAGAAGCTAGAGATAACCTTTCATTAGAAGAAGATAAAGCCGTCACAGAAAGAGAGCAAGCTATTGAGGCTAAAAAAGAGGAAAGAGAACAAGTCATTGAGGCCAAAAAGACAGAGAGAGAACAACTGATGGAAGAACGTAAAAGAGTGCGTGATTCTATAAAAGCAGCTAAGCAACAAGAATTCGAAGAAAGAAGACAACGCCTTCTTGAAGAACGTCAAAAAAGAATAGACTCCATACGTGCAGCGAGAGAAGCTAAACGGGGAGGCAACAATTAATAAATTTAAATAATCATAACACTAAAATTTAACACACTTAAAATGAAAAATTTGAAACTTTTTTTAGTAGCTATCGTGCTATTCGTTGGAACAACAGCAATGAATGCCCAATCAAAAATGGCTCATATAGACACGCAAGCACTTATCGAAGCAATGCCGGCAATGAAAACGGCACAAAGTGAACTTGAGAAAATAAAAAAGACGTACGACACTGAAATCAAGTCACTTGCAAAAGAACTTGATACAAAAATTAAACAATACGAAGCAGAAGCTGACAGTAAAACTGACGAAGAAAACGGAAAACGTGTTCAGGAAGTACAGGGTATGAAGTCTAACATTGATGCCTATAGACAACAAGCCTTACAAGACTTACAAAAAAAGGAAATCGATATTTTTAAGCCTGTTTTAGAAAAAGCACGGGCAGCCATCCAAAAGGTTGCTAGAGCTCAAGGCTACGAGTATGTAATGGATTCCTCTAATGGTGCTGGTTTATTACTTGCCGATGGTAAGGATCTTTTAGGAGACGTGAAAAAAGATTTAGGCATCTAATTCTTTTTAACAAAAATATACATTTAATGCCTGCCTTTTCGGTGGGCATTTTTTTTTACTTTTACAATATGCACGCAAATAAACCTATCGGCGTTTTCGACTCGGGTGTAGGAGGAACTTCTATCTGGAAAGAAATACATTCTCTTATGCCTTATGAAGACACAATCTTTTTAGCCGATAGTGCTAATGCTCCATACGGTAATAAGTCTGCCGATGAAATAACAGCACTCAGTATTAAAAACACAGAATATCTTGTCAAATTAGGGTGTAAAATAGTTGTAGTTGCCTGTAATACGGCTACTACAAACGCGATACAAGTTTTGCGCAAAAAATTTGAAGTTCCTATCATAGGTATTGAGCCTGCAATCAAACCTGCGGCACTGCAAACCCAGTCTAAGAGCATTGGCATATTAGCCACAAAAGGAACGCTGAGTAGCGCTTTATTTCATGCTACGGCAAAAGAATTTACAAAAGATATTTCAGTCGTGGAGATCATCGGGGAAGGGCTCGTTCCTTTAATTGAACAAGGTGAAATTCATGCTCCCGAGACCATAGCATTGCTTAAAACATACACAGCGCCTATGCTGGCGGCAAATATAGATTATCTTGTACTGGGATGCAGTCATTATCCTTATTTGATCCCTATACTAAACACATTATTACCTGTCCATATAAAAATCATAGATTCGGGATTAGCGGTGGCAAAACAAACCTTTACCGTTCTCAAGGACCATCAAATGCTTCAGGAAAAACAACGCATACCCCTGCTGCAATTCTACACAAATGCCGAGACGGAAACTCTTTCATTTTTACTGAAAGAATATTCATCTAAAGTTTCAGTAGCGAAAAAAGAATTCTAACTAAAATAAGCCAATAACGCTTTCTTTTTTGAAGGGCTCACCATAATCTCTTTCCCATTAGCCAATACCACGCTCCCACCCTTTCCTTTTTTATATTCGGTTACCGCATTCACGTTTACTAAATAAGACTTATGCACCCGTGCAAAACCATTTTCACTTAAAATATCCTCAAAATATTTCAAGGTTTTACTTACGAGCTTTTTTGTCGTGGTTAAATAAATATGAGTATAGTTATCATCAGCCTGGCAGTATAAAATATCATGAATTGCCAAGACTTCAAATCCGTTTTGAACCGGGATGGTTATTTTATCGGTCACTAACTTATGGCTGGTATGTAGCACTTTATTCTGAAGGTTGTTTTCTTGCTCTTTTATTTCATGCACATAATCCACGGCTTCTATCAGTTTATCAATACTTATTGGTTTTAGAAGATAATATGACGCGTGTGCGTTGAGCGCATCGATAGCGTAATGGTTATAGGCAGTAACAAAAACAGTCTCAAATTGACGGTCCCCCACTTTATCCAAAAGGTCAAAAGCGTTGCCATAAGGCATTTCAACATCCAGAAAAACAAGATCTAAGTCATGGTTTCTAATGAGCGTGAGCCCTTCTTCAATATTAGCGGCTTCGCCAACCACCACCACTTTTGGACAATATTTAAGCAAGTAGTTTTTTAAAATCTCCCTGCTGGTTTCTTCGTCTTCTACAATAATGGCTTTAAGCTCCATAGTGTGTGCTTTCTAGATTATTATTTTTCTTTGAAATCAATCGGTCTTTAATCTTTCTTCAAAACAAGGACTACCCGAGTTCCTTCTTCATTCTCAAAAACATTCTCAACCGTTACATTCACCTTGTCTTTATACATGGTGTTCAAAATAGCAATACGTTTTTGTGTATTGCCCATGCCTTTGGATTTTTGTTTCTTCTGATTTTCAGTCTTAAATTCCTTTGACTTTTTTCTTCCAATTCCGTTATCTGAAATTGTAATCTTGATGGAATCTTCGGTCATTTTATCAAAATTAATCTTTAAACGTCCCTTTTCTTCCTTGTATCTAAGCCCATGCCATACAGCATTCTCTACATAAGGTTGTAATAACATGGGCGGGATCACATATTCTCCAAGCGGGATTTTTTCATCCACTTCAATTTTATAATCAAACTTATCTTTAAAACGGAAATGCTCTAGTTTTGTATATAGTTCTAATAATTCGATCTCTTTTGTCAACGGTATAAAATCCTCTTCACTGTTCTCCAGCACTGTTCGCATGAGTTGTGAAAATTCACTTAAATATTTATTCGCCGCCCGCTCATCACTATTGGCAATAAAACTGTTGACCGAATTTAGGGCATTAAAAATAAAATGCGGATTCATTTGGGTTCGTAGCGACTTTAATGCGAGCAGATTATTGGCGTATTTTTGTTGCGCTACATTTTTATACTGGGTATACGCCATTGCTAACAACAATAGGGCAATAAATATAAGCGACCCAATAACCCATTGCTGCACACGGTTGTTTTTCTGAATCAGATCTTGATTTTCGGAAGCCAATTTATAACGGCTTTCGTTTAGTTTACGTTCATTCTCAAGACTTGCGATCCTATTTTGTTTTTGAGTAATCTCTCTACTAAATCGTGCCGCTTGTGAGATTTCTTGTTCTCGTTTTACATACAACTCATCAACTACTTCTACATAACGCTCATAACTGGCAGAGGCCTTATCGTACTCACCAATATCGCGGTATACTTCAGATAATTTTCTGGTGGCATCTTTCTCTACGATCAGATCTTCTTTGCTTTCAGCCTCAACGATACTCTTTTCTAAAAAAGGGATGGCATCTCTATAATTCTCTTGTCCCAAAAAGGCATTTGCTATTTTATAATTTTGGCGCTGTGGCGTGAGGGGACTATTCAAGTCTAACTTCAATTCTGAATCATCGAGCGATTGTATTTCTTTGATGGCTTCTGAACGCAACTCTATTTCCTTGGTGAAATCACGCTTCTGATTATAAAAATCGGCGACATTGTTTTTCTCTTCTACGGCTCTTTTCGGGTTTTCTTTTTTTGAAAGCATCAAAGAATTATTAAAGTACGTTTCGGCTTCAGAAAGTGATCCTCCTTGCGCGTAGACACTTCCTATTTTTGAATTAAGATCGGTTATTTTTGGCGTTATTTGATTACTTTCAGCAATAGCAAGCCCTTTTTTGTAGTTGGCCACACTCTTATCAAAATCGCTAATGGCCATATAGGTGTCTCCAAGCCCTTCATAAATCTGAACTCTTTGATAGTTAGAAATTTTATCACGCAGGAGATCCTTATAGGCCGTGATGCTTTCTTGATATTTCTTGTTTTCGCTAAAGGCTCTGGCAAGTTTAATCTTCACATCATTCCTGGAGGCCGAAGCAAGACTTCTTTTATAGTTTTCTACGGCTAGATCACTTTGATCCCAATACAAATTAATGTCCCCTAATGTTTCAAAAGCAATACTATTTTGAGAAGAGGTAGCATTTTTTCCCGGGATTGCTTCAAAAGCTTTTGTAACAAAGTCGATACTCTTTTCAGCATCTTGCTTTAAAACCAACCCAGCACTGTCTATATAGGTCCTAAAAAGGTTTTTTACCTCTTTTTTAGTTCGAGAAGTAGGTATGGGAGAAGCCTCTGCTTCGTTTTCGGCTCTTTCAACACGAATTTTTATGTAGTCATCATTTTTTATCTCGTGATAAACAGTTTCAAAATCATCGCTCTTTACAACCAGTTGATCCCCTTCCTGAGCTTTGATCGTAAATTTTCCCAATGCGTTTGTGGTGGTGTAATCCTTTCCTGTAACTTCTATATTTACTTTAGCGATCGGGCTGTCATCTGCGGCGTTAACCACTACGCCATTAATAGTAAACGTAGTTTTTTGGGCACGCTTTGTTTGTATCTGTGCAGAGACAGTTACTGTTAACAGCAAAAAACAAAACAAGCTTATTATATTTTTCATCTTCATTAAAACGTAAACTTACACACTTATTATGATACCATAAAATGGTAAATGGCCTTAATAGCATTTCGAAGTGGCTCCTTTTAGCACTTTACTAAACAAACTGCCCAGTTCGCTCATCGATAACCGTTGATTGCTCAATGTTGCTTTTTTCCTAAAAAAGATGCACTTAGGTTTATACTCGATTAAAAAAAAATACCATGATGAAAAATATCAAATTGTTATGCCTTTCTCTTTTATGTGTCACAGTTCTAAGTTGCAAGTCTGAAACCAAGCCACCTTTAGCAATCGCACAAAACACAGACCAAAAAGCTCCGCTAAAAAAGCGCTATATTAAAGTTGCCTTATTGTTGGATACCAGCAATAGTATGGACGGATTAATAGATCAAGCAAAAGCGCAACTTTGGGAAATTATAAACGAACTTTCGTATGCAAAATGTAAAAATGAACACCCTAGTTTGCAAATAGCTTTATATGAGTATGGCAACGATCGGTTAACCGAAAAAAGCGGCTATACTAGAAAAATTATAGGATTTACCACAGATCTAGACGAAATTTCAAAAGAGCTATTCTCTTTGACAACAAACGGCGGAAGCGAATTTTGCGGCATCGTTATAAAATCGTCATTAGATAACCTGGATTGGGGAAACGATGCAGACGATTTAAAAATGATATTTATCGCGGGCAACGAACCGTTTGACCAAGGCCCATTGGACTATAAAGATGCTACATTACAGGCAAAAGAAAAAGACGTGGTAGTAAACACCATTTTCTGCGGAAAGTATGAACATGGCATTAACACCCAATGGAAAGATGGGGCCAAACTAGCCTATGGTGATTATATGGCGATTGATCAAAATAAAGAAACCGTTCACATTGCATCCCCTTACGATGATATTATTTTACAACTCAACATTAAATTAAACAACACCTACATTCCCTACGGAAGTCAAGGACGTTATAAAGCTGAAACGCAGCGAGAACAAGATGACAATGCCGCTGGATACAGCAAAGCGAATGCAGTGAACAGAACCGTTTCTAAGAGTTCGCACCTTTATACTAACAGTACTTGGGATCTTGTTGATGCTGAAGAGAAAAAAGGCTTCAGGTATCAAGATTTAGAAAAAAATGACCTACCTGAAAACCTAAAAGATAAATCAGTTTCTGAAATAAAGGCTATTGTGTCACAACAGCGACAAAAAAGAAATGAGATACAAGAAGCTATTGCAGAAAACAACCTGAAACGCCGTGTGTATATTCAAAGTAAAGAAAACTCAAATACCGATAATCTTGAAAATGCAATGGTTAGAGCGCTCAAAAAGCAAGCAGAAAAAAAGGACTTCTCATGGAATTAAAATTCAAAAAACCAATAACTCGAGCTAGCTCTTAATTGATCGCAGGGCAATTACAATCATAAGGTTCTGGTCTACCCGCTAAGAAATCAAACCCAAGTGTGATTTGATGAAAGCCGCCACTTTCAAACCGAACATTTCCGGCTTGATAGGTATAGGTGTAGGCAAATACAAAGTTTTTATAATTAACCCCTATCACAGGCGAATAATATTGAAGGCGGTTAACGTCTACTTCATTACCATTCAAAAATTCGGTTCCATCCAGACTTCGGCGATACGACAATCCTCCCCAAAGCTGACCAAAATCCATTTCCCGGTAGGCTTTAAAATTAATGTCTATTGTTTCATCTCCCGTTCTCCCCTGAAATTGAAATAAAACCGAAGGTTCAAACGACCACAACCTGCCATAGCTGCCTATCGCATACCCAGCAGACAACAAATAACGTCGCTGGTTGTTGCTCTCGAGTTCATCAGAAAATAAATCCCTATTCTGAAAAATCAAATTTTTGATCGTAAAGTGGGCAGAAAAATCTAAGTAGTTGTAAGAAACACCCGTATCAATATTAAAATAGGAAGTACTCTGTAGAATACCGGCAATTATAGGGTCAAAGTCTCTTGGATCAAATTGGGTCTCGTCCAATTGTGACTGGATCAACCCAATACTCAAACCGAAGGAAAGTTGATTTAAATTAATATCACGCCTGTTAAACATGATATGGTGTGCATACGTTAAATAGCCTCCAGATTGTGAATAAAACCCGTTCTGGTCGTTAAAGACTATTGCTCCCACACCCGATTGGTCCCCCAATCGTGCATTAAAATTCAAAGTTTGTAAGTTAGGTGCCTCGTCTTGATCAAACCATTGTTGACGTGCTGTTAATCGTATTTGGTTATGAGAAGCGGCTCCTGCCATGGAAGGATGCAATAAATATAAATTATCTGCAAAGTAATCTGAATAAAATGGAATGCCGTCTTGAGCAATACCGATTTGAGCTACCAGCAGTAGCAGTAGTATATAGATTTTAGTACACTTCATTTAAAGTATTGTTTCCAAGACAAATCTCCTAGGGCTATTCTTTATCAAAAAGAATGTAATGTAATAATTAATTGTCGTCAAATATATAAATTTTAAGCGAGTGGTATGGCTTACCGTTAGATTAAATGAAGAGATGTTTTTACTATTGAACCATTACAATCTTCTATCACAACAAGCGCCAAGACGACCGTTTTTTCTTATTTTTGTAAAAAATTTATCATGGCAAATTTTAATGTTACTGCACAGCCCACAAACAATACCAGTATTGTAAAGTTTAGCACAGACTCGTTCTTAACACAGGCAAGGAGTTATGAGTTTAAGAATATAGATGAAGCAAAAAGTAGTCCGATAGCACAAGAGCTGTTCTACTTACCCTTTGTAAAGACCATTTATATCTCACAAAACTTTATTGCTATAGAGAAATATGATATTGTTGAATGGAAAGATGTACAAGATGAAGTGGCAGATTCCATAAAGACGTATCTAGAAAATGGAAAACCCGTAGTGACAGAGACCGATACTACAAAAAAAATCCCAGTAACTATTTATGCTGAAACAACGCCGAATCCTTCGGTGATGAAATACGTAGCTAACAAACCGCTTGTTACAGGTGTCTTCGAATTTAAAAACATTGATGAAGCTGCACAAGCACCGCTGGCAAAAGCATTGTTTACTTTTCCGTTTGTAAAAGAAGTCTTTATGAGTGCAAATTATGTTTCGATCATGAAATATAATGTCGCAGACTGGAATGATATAACCATGGAGCTTAGAGAATTTATAAGAAGTTATATTGAAGATGGTAAAACCATTTTAGAAGATAGTATGCTTCAGAAAACTGAAACCACTTCAGCAGAAAAAAATACTTATACTACAGCTACCGCAACAAAAGAGATGACAGCTATTGATAAGGAAATAATCGAAATTCTGGATGAATACGTAAAGCCCGCAGTAGCAAGCGATGGTGGTCATATCGCTTTTGAATCGTATGATGCGGATACTAAAACAGTTCGAGTTATTCTACAGGGTGCATGTAGTGGTTGCCCTTCCTCTACCGTTACCCTTAAAAATGGAATTGAGGCGATGTTAAAAGACATGCTTCAAGGAAGAGTACAGACCGTAGAAGCCATAAACGGCTAATTTATTATTGACCTTTAAGGTTTTAACTATATTTTGAGATACTGTGGTAATCGAAAATTGTATCTTGTGGATAACATAAAAATAACCTTAAAACTAAAAAGATTATGGCCGTATTAAAAGTTATAGAAGTGCTTGCAAATTCAGATAAAAGTTGGGAAGATGCAACTAGGAAAGCAGTCAAACATGCAGGTAAAAGCGTTAAAAACATTCAATCTGTATA
>JGI24518J20066_1000090_pt1 | contig 29056 bp, 25 predicted proteins | sample LinPmetageLP42_FD_20066 | JGI IMG/M metagenome (IMG submission 20066) | reverse complement strand
ATCTTCAATGCCTTTTTCTACCTGTTTCCACCAACGTTCCCGCATAGCATTGTAATCGTGAAAGGGTATTGCTTTTCCAAAGACTTTCATTTGATCTTCCTCATCCAGAATATTTTTAAATCCGTAGAATTTTCCGAAGGAAGTATCTTTTGCTTTTTCTAAAAGGTTGAATAAAACTGTTTTTTGCGCTTCGACGGGTGATTCTTCAGAAACTAATGTTCCTCTTAGATCAATTGCCCTTTTAATAATAGAACCTAATATTGCCATAGTTTGTTGTTAGTTTCGTAAAAATACAATAACAACCTTGTTTGCTTCTTTCGTTTAATGGAAGTTTAACTGTTTTACTTTCGTTGTGCATTGTAGTATCTTTGCAGCATGAGCCATCATCCTAATTCAGTACGTATAAATAAAGCTATAAGTGATAGCGGCTATTGTTCTAGAAGACAAGCAGACTCTATTATAGAAGAAGGACGCGTTACTATCAATGGTGTAAAAGCGACCTTAGGTGACCGTGCTATGCCTGAAGACGAAGTACGTGTAGACAATAAGATCATCAAAGAAAATGATACACTGGTCTATGTCATGCTCAACAAACCTGTTGGGATCACCTGCACCACAGACCAACGTATTGAGGGCAATGTGGTAGATTTCATAAATCATAAAGAGCGCATTTTTCATGTAGGAAGGCTAGACAAGCCTAGTGAAGGGTTACTCTTAATGACCAACGATGGTGATATTGTGAATAAGATTTTAAGAGCGGGCAACAAGCATGAGAAAGAATATATTGTAAAGGTAGACAGGCCTATAACAAAAGATTTCATTATGAGAATGGGAAGTGGCGTTCCGCTAGCAGAGCTTGAAACTACCACAAAACCTTGTAAGGTGGAACAACTGAGCCGTTTTGTATTTAAAATCGTGTTGGTTCAAGGGCTCAATAGGCAGATACGGCGCATGTGTGAATATCTAGGATATGATGTGGAGGAACTACAGCGCATACGAATCATGAATCTTACTTTAGGGGATCTTCCCTTAGGTGAATGGCGTGATCTCACCAATAAAGAGATCAATGAACTAAAGAGTTCTGTAGAGGACAGTGATAACAGTTCTTTTGTGGACCAAAAGAAGACGCAAGAAGTCAAAAAACCAACTAAAGAAATAAAAAGAACCACGGGTGGCCGAAGAAGGCGTGGCAGAAGTTAGGGCATAAAAAAACCTCGCACCGATTGAGTAGCACGAGGTCATTTTCAACTAACTAACCAAATTAAATTTCAATTATGAAATCTCAACCATTCTCTTAATATCTTTTCTCTCTTCTAATTTCGCCAACGTTACGTTTAAGATACCATCCTTATAAGAAGCGTTGATGGCTTCTTTATTAACACTTTCTGGAAGTACAAATGAACGTTTAAAATTAGAAAAGTTAAATTCCTTTCGCGTAAATTTACTGCTTTCTTCAGAATTCTCTGTTTCTTTCTCTGATTTATTTTCAGATTTGTAGGAAATTTTTAAAAGGTCTTTTTCAACCTCAATTTCAAAATTATCTTTGTTTAAACCGGGCACAGCTAATTGAATTGTAAAGTTCGCAAAATTCTCTTGAATATTTACAGCAGGTATGCTAAAGTTTTCATAATTAGGAATATCCAACCTATTCTCTAAAAAAAGATCATCGAATATCGACGGTAAAAAATTGTTTTTTCTTGTTGCTATTTTCATGCTATCAGTATTTAAATGTTTCGATTAGAGCATAGCAAATTAAATTCCATTTACAAAAACACGACATTTTGACTTAATTATCCACTATTTAACTGCCTTTTTGTCTGGTTCATTGAAGCACTTGTTTTTTATTTACGTGAATTTTAAGAAAAACTGAATATGATTTAGCTATTTTTAGATACTCTTAAACCATCCCGATTTAATGAAAAACTTTTACAACCGAATACTTGCCTTTTATAATACCATTGAAGGAAAGATTGCTTTTTACCCTACATTACTTGCTTTTATAGGGGTCAATTTTGCGTTTGCAATGGCTGCTTTAGAAGACAGAGGTGTTTCTAACTATTTACTGGATTACTTTCCGCAACTCATACTTCAAGACGGAGATACAGCCTTAACCATTATCAGCACTTGTATTGGAGGACTCATTTCAATGATGGTTTTTAGTTTTTCTATGGTGATGCTCTTATTGAGTCAAGCGTCCAGTAACTTTTCTCCCCGTCTTTTGCCAGGTCTTATAAGTGACCGCAAAAACCAGGTGATACTAGGCACCTATCTGGCCACGATTTTATACATGATCTTTATTTTATTTTCTATTGAGCCAGAAGACAAGAAGTATACCCTACCTGGCCTTTCGATTATCATCGGGATTGTATTGACTGTTGTTTGCTTAGCTGCGTTCATCTATTTTATCCATAATATGTCTCAAAGTATACAGATAAGTAATATCATCGATAAAATCTATATTCAATCTAAGAAGCGATTGCAAGAAAATATAGATCAGGAAACTCAGAACGATCCAGAATTATCTCAAAATTTTCCCGACACCTCGGGCTGGCATTCTTACAAATCGTCTAAAAGTGGTTATTTTCAAAATATTTCATTAAAAAATATCGCAGAAATATGTGACGAGCACGATACGAGAATTCATCTTACGGTACCAAAAGGCTTTTTCATTTTAAGCGAGGCTAATTTTATTACTTCGGAAAAAGAACTCGATGAACTTACTCTGGAGAAAATAACTTCGAATATCAGTTTTTCGAAGGATGAGCTCGTGCGGGATAATTACATCTTGGCGTTTAAACAAATTACTGAAATTGCCGTAAAAGCCATGTCTCCAGGAATAAACGATCCCGGCACCTGCATCAACGCAATAGATTATCTAACTGAATTGTTTGCGTTGCGTATGAAGAAAAATAATACAGGCGTCCTAGTAAACGATGGAAAAGCACAAATAAAAATATCGATCGTAACTTTTGAAGAGCTTGCCTACAATGTGATGGCATCATTGCGCACCTATTGTAAACACGACCCTATCATTGTGCAAAAATTAATATGGATGTTAAGTTACCTGAAAGAACAAGTCGCAGAAGACACAAGTTATAATGAGGTCATCATAAAAGAGCTTGGTGTATTATTAAAAGAAAGTAAAGTTGCTTTTGACACAAAGGTTGACGTAGAAAAAGTGGCCGATATGGCCGAAAAAGTTTAATTATAATAGGTGTTAAAAATCTTGACCAACGTTTTTGTGGGGAGTGTTTTATTATTAGAAACCTTCATCTTATGGATAATTTGATCGATCACCCCTTTCCGAATCCCCATTTTAAGTCCGAAGCGATGAATAGCGACCCGCTCTTTATCGTGCACTTCACCATCCACGTGCATCACCAAAACTAATTTATAGAAATGGGTTATTCGCTCTAACTCTGTAAATAATGGCCTTGAGGGTTGCGGATTTTCGAACAAAGCATCTAACTCATTTTTAGAAAAGCCCATTCGATCGGCCAATCTCAGGATAAATTCATATTCTGAGTCGGTGACTATCGCATCGGCATTCGCCATGACAATTAAATCGCTCAGTAAGGCTTGTTTTTGTAATTCCACGTGACGAAAATAAAAAAACTTCGAAAAATTGGCCTTAGCTTTGCCATTAAATTTTTCCTATTGGTCATATTATTTTTTGATGATTTGCATGAAACGAAAAAGCCTCAAACCGTAAACGGCTTGAGGCTTCCTATAAATTTTATTTTCAGGGCTTAGCTAAGCACTGCCTGCACCTTATCTGCAGCTTCCTGAAACTCAATCGCACTCTGTACGTCAAGTCCGCTGTTATCAATCAACTTCTTTGCAATATCTGCATTGGTACCTTGTAAACGCACGATGATAGGCACATTTATAGTACCCATGTTTTTATACGCATCAACAATCCCTTGTGCCACACGGTCACAACGAACAATCCCACCAAAAATATTTACTAGGATTGCTTTTACATTTGGATCTTTAAGAATTAAGTGAAATGCAGCTTCTACACGCTCTGCATCTGCCGTACCTCCTACATCCAAAAAGTTAGCCGGCTCACCACCTGCTTGCTTAATAAGGTCCATGGTTGCCATGGCTAACCCTGCTCCATTTACCATACAACCTACATTACCATCAAGATCCACATAATTTAGTCCCTTTTCACCCGCTTCTACCTCGATTGGGTTTTCTTCACGTTTATCACGCATTGCCATGTAGTCTTTATGACGGAACAGGGCATTATCATCTAAACTCACTTTAGCATCTACAGCAATAATACGGTCGTCACTAGTTTTTAAAACCGGATTGATTTCAAAAAGAGACGAATCACTATTGGTATATGCTTTGTAAAGTGCAGCGACAAATTTTGTCATTTCTTTAAATGCTTTTCCGCTTAGGCCAAGGTTAAAAGCAATTTTTCTTGCCTGAAAACCTAACAATCCTAGTGACGGATCAATCTCTTCATGAAAGATTAAATGTGGTGTTTCTTCGGCCACTTGCTCAATGTCCATTCCACCTTCGGTAGAATACATAATCATATTCTTACCCGTTGCACGGTTTAAAAGGACGCTCATATAATACTCTTCTGGCTCGCTATCACCTGGATAGTAAACATCTTCGGTTATTAAAACTTGGTGCACTTTTTTACCTTCTTTTGAGGTTTGAGGTGTCACAAGGTTCATCCCAATTATGTCTTTAGCTATACTTTCTACTTCCTGTAGGTTTTTCGCTAATTTTACACCGCCGCCTTTTCCTCGGCCTCCAGCATGGACCTGTGCTTTAACCACGTGCCACCCTGTTCCGGTTTGTTCGGTTAGTTTTTTTGCTGCATCCACCGCCTCTTGTGGGGTTGTTGCAACGATACCACGTTGTATTTCAACGCCAAAACTATTTAATATTTCTTTTCCTTGATATTCGTGTAAATTCATAATAGGATGTTTCTTTTTTAAGAGCCACAAAAATACAAATTGTTGTCCTAATTAGCATAATAACTTTAGAAGATTAAAATTGTGCATTTCAATGTGTTTTAAAGCTGATTTTACCAGCAACAACTACAAACTTTAAGTTTTTCTTAATGAAGTTTCTTTACGCAACTTTTACTTTTGGAGATTAATTTTTAATTTTTAATTTTTAAAATCTATTACAATGACACACCAAGACCTTTTATCGGTTGTGCGGGAATATGATAGCCCCGTTTATGTTTATGACGCCTCAAAAATTGAAGCACAATACAAACGTTTAAGCAATGCTTTTAAAAGTGTCAAACAGGTAAAGATCAATTATGCGGTAAAAGCACTTTCTAATATAGCGGTACTACAATTATTAAATAAAATGGGCGCTGGGCTGGATACTGTTTCCATACAAGAGGTAAAACTCGGACTGGAAGCGGGTTGCAAGCCAGAGGATATCATTTACACGCCAAACGGAGTGTCTTTAGAAGAAATTGAAATTGCAGCATCATTGGGGGTTCAGATCAATATTGATAATCTTTCCTTATTGGAACAATTTGGGACCAAGCATCCTAAAACCCCGGTTTGCATTCGAATTAACCCACATGTAATGGCGGGTGGAAATACTAATATTTCGGTAGGGCATATAGATAGTAAGTTTGGAATTTCTATTCATCAAATGCCCCATATTCAAAGGATTGTTGATAACACGGGTATGCATATCAATGGGATACACATGCATACAGGAAGTGATATTCTGGATATTGATGTTTTCTTATATGCATCTGAAATTCTTTTTGACGCAGCAAACCATTTTGATAATTTGGATTTTATTGACTTTGGTAGTGGTTTTAAAGTGCCTTACAAAGAAGGTGATATTGAAACTAATGTTGAAGAAATGGGCAAAAAACTAAGCAAAAGGTTTAATGAGTTTAGTAAAAATTATGGAAAAGAATTAACATTGGCTTTTGAACCTGGAAAATTTTTAGTGAGTGAAGCAGGGAAATTTTTAGCGAAGGTTAATGTTGTTAAACAGACGACATCGACCGTTTTTGCACAAATTGATAGCGGCTTCAATCATTTAATAAGGCCTATGTTATACGGGTCACAGCACGAGATAGAGAACATTAGCAACCCGAAAGGTCGGGAACGGTTTTACAGTGTGGTAGGCTATATTTGTGAAACAGACACCTTTGCAAACAACAGGCGTATTTCTGAAATACGGGAAGGCGATATATTGGCTTTTAGCAATGCTGGAGCCTACTGCTTTACTATGGCAAGCAATTACAACTCGCGCTATCGTCCCGCGGAAGTTTTATGGTATAACAAAAAAGCCTATCTAATAAGAAAGCGAGAAACTTTTGATGATATTTTAAAAAATCAGGTTCCAGTTGAGTGGTAATGTGTACGTTAAAAAGAAAAAAANTTACGAAAAATAAAATAAATTTGCTCTATTCATTTAATTAAGAGTACATTTGCACTTTATTAATTATTTAAATATTTAAAATGAGTAAAGGCACAGTAAAATTCTTCAACGACACCAAAGGATTTGGATTTATCACAGAAGAAGGATCTAACAAAGAACATTTTGTACACATTTCAGGTTTGATCGACGAAGTTCGTGAAGGCGATGAAGTAGAATTTGATCTAACTGAAGGAAAAAAAGGATTAAACGCGATAAACGTTAAAGTACTATAATATATACTTGATCAATTTTTTTAGTAAAGCCCATCGAAACCGATGGGCTTTTTTTATGGCATATACTGAATTATAAAGCACCTAAGAAAGCATAATTCTATTTACTATAAAACACAAATTAAATATGGGGCTTTTCAGTTAGGCAGATCGCTTAAGAAAAGTTTGGTAATTATTTTGTAGAATACATTTTTATTGCGGAGTTTAATCCCTTTTAATCGCGCTTCTTTTATTCTGTGAATGGTGATGTTTATAAAAACAACTAATAGCAAACACGCTATGATTACAATTACAAGTATGGCAGAGAAAGAAATATCCACAAAAAAATAAAAATAAGGTTTACTACAATTATAGTATTTATTTTTAAACTGTTCCAACTGATTTCTCATGGAATCGTTTAAACACTCGATACTTGGGCAAAGTACGTAAAAATTATACAACAGTTTTTACGCTACCAGTTAGAAATTTCATTTTTGGCTATTTCAAACTCTTCAATCATCTCTTTCACAATATGCGCAACAGGCTTTATATCGTGTATCAAACCAGAGATCTGACCAATTTCCAGTTCGCCGTTTTCAAGATCGCCTTCAAACATGCCCTTTTTAGCACGCGCTCGACCCAATAGCTCAATTAATTGTTCTTTCTTCGGGTTTGTGGTATATAGTTCCATTACCTCTTCAAAAAATTTATTTTTGAGCATGCGTACGGGAGCCAATTCCTTTAAAGTTAGTAAGGTGTCGCCTTCTTTAGCTGCCACCACCATCTCTTTAAAGGCTTGGTGCGCACTACTTTCTTCTGAAGCCACAAACCTACTACCTACCTGCACGCCATCCGCACCCAAAACCATGGCAGCAAGCATACCCCGCCCAGAAGCTATGCCGCCCGCAGCGATCAATGGAATGCTAATCTTTTCTTTGACCATAGGAATTAACGTGAACGTTGTTGTCTCATCACGTCCATTGTGGCCACCAGCTTCAAAACCTTCCGCAACCACGGCATCTACGCCAGCTTCTTCAGATTTTAGCGCAAATTTTAAACTGCTCACCACATGCACAACGGTGATGCCTTGTTCTTTTAGGTATTTCGTATAGGTTTTAGGGTTCCCAGCCGAAGTAAATACAATCTTAACCCCTTCAGCAATGATAATTTCAATAATCTCATCGAGATTGGGATAAAGCATCGGGACGTTTACACCAAAAGGCTTATCAGTTGCTTTCTTACATTTTACAATGTGCTCCCGCAATACTTCGGGATACATAGAACCTGCGCCGATGATCCCTAAAATACCTGCATTACTAGCCGCACTTGCCAATCGCCACCCACTGTTCCATATCATACCGGCTTGGATGATAGGATATTTTATATTGAAAAGCTTGGTTATTCTATTTTCCACTACTGCTTCACTATTTTAAAGCTTGTTGTATTATTTTCTGAAGTAATTCTCGCAATATAAATTCCAGAAGATAAAGCCGATGTGTTGATTCTATTGTCTACAGATGATATTCTAGCACTCAACACTTTGGTTCCTAAAACACTATAAATGGACAAGGTTGCTTTTTCTATATCTTTCGGAAAAGAGATGTTTAATTCTGTAGTAAACGGGTTTGGATAGAGTGCAAAATTAGTTTCCAGTAAATTGTCTTCAACACTTAAAAGCTGAAGGGCGTTATATGCTTCTTCAAAATTTGGTATTCCGTAGCCCATTTCATCTGAAGGATTGTTGAACATGGAAGATGCTTCGCGCACTAACTGCATAATTTGGTAATTAGGTGACTCTGGTCTCGATTGCCATAAACTCGCGACGGCACCCGCCATAATTGGCGAGCTAAACGAGGTTCCGCTATTGGTGGTCACATTGCCAAATTGATCTACGACAGCTGCGCTGGCACCTTTCGCCATTACATCTGGCTTTATCCTACCATCAACAGTAGGACCAATTGAGCTGAAGCCTGCAAGATTTCCATTACTGTCTACCGCACCAACAGTCAAAGCTCCAGGAGCATCGGCAGGAGTTGCAACAAAGGTAAAACCGCCTCCATCGTTTCCTGCAGAAGTTACAACAATCATCCCTTTATCGAACGCGTGGTTTGCACCTCGTGCTGCGATGGTAGTTTGACCATCCAAATCCTGATAGCTATGGTCGTATCTGGAATCGTCAAAATCTTGATATCCCAAGGATGTATTTGTAACGTAAACACCTAAACTATCTGCTCTTTCCAAAGCTTCTACCCACCATGCTTCTTCCACAGGGTTTTCGGTAGGTGCGAATTCTGTTCTATATAAGTAATAGCTGGCTTTTGGCGCTGTCCCAACAAATTCTCCATCCAGTAACCCTGCGATATCACTAAAAGTTTGTGCGCCATGTGATCCTGTACCATCTACGTTTTCCTGTCTTTCGGCAAAATCATAGGTACCTAATATTCTTCCTTCTGCCACTGCATTGGAGAATGCATCATTACTAAAGACATTAGGAAAACCACTATCTAGAATTGCCATTGTAATACCTTCACCCGTAAAATCTTGCTCATGCAAAAAATCTACCGAGAGCATTTCTACCTGGTTTGTAGCATCACCGTAGTTATAAACAACTTTTTTTAAGGAATTTTCCTGCTCAAATTTTGTTTGTGTAGCAATAGGAAAGGATTTGCTATTGAGACCTTTATCTGCAAATTCAATTTCGATTACAAAGCTTAACCCTAATAATGCATTGATGTTTGTTTGAGAACCTTGAACATATACACAGTTTAACCATTTAGATTTTGCTAGCACTGTAATTCCTGCTGCATCTTTAACTTCTAAAATATAAGCTTCGTTGACAGGCACATCACGTTCGTCGATTACCGTATTGTGCAATTGCTTGCGGTCTATAGCAGCTTGTGTTAATATAGTGATAGGATCTGCTAATGATGCTTCAACATTTTGTTTGTCCGCAAAAAACACCAAGGCATCATCTTGCGCAAAACTGTTTTTTGAGATAAATAGAACCACAAGTAAGAGTACAATTTTTTTCATTTTGATATATTTTTCTTGTTCAGTATTTTTTAAGCGATAACTCCACTTCCTAACAATTCACTCTCATGATACCAGGCAACAAATTGGCCTTCGGTAATGGCAGATTGTGGGCTATCAAAGATAACATAAAGACCTGAAAAAGTTTGATGTAGCGTCGCTTTTTCCAGCGGTTGACGGTATCTAATGCGTGCCAATACCTGCATCGTTTTATCTTCCTGTAATCGCAAATCTTCACGCACCCAATGTACCTCTTCATCACGAACAAACAAGCCGCGACGGTACAACCCAGGATGCTCCTTACCTTGTCCTGTATAAATTACATTGTCCTGCACATTAGTCTCTATCACAAAAAGGGGTTCTTTAGTACCTCCTACCGCAAGCCCTTTACGCTGCCCACGCGTAAAATAATGGGCTCCTTGATGTTGCCCCACCACTTTACCATCTGTAAGGCTGTATTTTTTCTTTTCTGAAAGAAATTGGAGTCGTTCTTCTTCTGAAGAAAAGGTTGGAATCTCATTGTGATATACCGAAAAATTCACTGGCACCTCAACAATAACGCCCTCCTTTGGAGCTAACTGTTGTTGTAAAAAATCTGGCAATCTTACTTTACCTATAAAACAAAGTCCTTGTGAATCGCGCTTTTCTGCAGTAATTAAATCTTGCGCTTTGGCAATTTTACGAACTTCAGGTTTGAGCAATTCGCCAACCGGAAATAAGGTTTTTGCCAACTGCTCTTGTGACAATTGACATAAAAAATAAGATTGATCCTTATTTGGATCTTTACCAGAAAGCAATTGATAGGTTTCTTTGCCATCATTTGTAATCACGCCTTTTCTGCAATAATGTCCTGTTGCCACAAAATCGGCACCCAACTCTAGGGCAATTTTCATAAAGACATCAAATTTAATTTCGCGGTTGCAGAGCACATCTGGGTTTGGCGTACGTCCCATTTTATACTCACGGAACATATAATCAACGATGCGTTCTTTGTACTGCTCACTTAAATCTACTGTTTGAAACGGTATCCCTAATTTTTGAGCCACCAACATGGCATCGTTGCTATCTTCTAACCACGGGCATTCATTCGAGATGGTCACCGTGTCATCGTGCCAATTTTTCATAAAAAGTCCTATGACTTCATATCCTTGCTCCTTTAAAAGGTATGCTGCCACACTGGAGTCAACTCCGCCACTAAGACCTACAACTACACGTTTCATTATTATTGATTTTACAAAAAAGTGTTTACTTTTTTCAGAGTACAAAATTACAGTTTAATTGAATAGCGTACTACATCTTTGGATATTGATAACCAATTGTGGTATCAACAAAGCACATTAATTAGCACTAATAATACTTTTCAAAAAGAACTTTACTGCCTTTATAGTAGGTCCATGCGCCAGATTTCATACCGTCTTTATAGAATCCTTTCATGGTCCTGTTACCATACGCATCATAATATTCGGCTGGGCCGTTTAACAAACCATCCTTATAATACAGCTTTTTTAGGACTTTTCCTTTTGGCGAAAGGTATATGCTTTCTCCTTCTTGCTTTCCTTTTACAAATTGCAATCTTTCGGTAATCGCACCATCTTGATAATAAGTAGTTTTTTCTCCATCTAACTTTCCATCTACATAATTTTCGCGCATGATGATTGCTTTAGATTCTTCAGCATAATACATCCACGGACCTATTTTATTCTTAGCTTGCATCGTTCCTTCACTCAGCAACTTTCCATCTTTTGAGTAAAATTTCACCAAAGCAGTGCCGTTCTTCGCATCAAATTCTTTGACGGCTTCTGGCTGGTCGCCACAGGTTTCACAATAGAATTTAAAGGTTCCTATTTCTTTACCGTGTTCAAATTCGCCTTCATAACGTAACTGTTTAGACTGGGTGTACGTCTTTTTCCAGATCCCGTGTCGCTCTTTATTAGCGTCTAACTGGTTTTACTTTATTTTGTGCCGAAGCAGTGTAAGAGCTGAAAAACATTCCGAAGAAAATAATAAGGAAAATTCGCATATATACAGGTATTTCTTTGATAACGCTATTTTTATTTATGTATTGAACAATGGGAGCTGTAATTCAAAAAAAGTGCCAAAAAAAGAAAAAACCGCTTACCTTATTTGGTAAGCGGTTTTAAAATTATTTTTCAAAACTTATTTTCGCTTACCTGACTTCTTTTGTTCTTCAGCTTGCTCCATCATCTGTGCCATTTTACGCTGAAATTTATTCTGCTTTTTAGGTTTCTTTTTATTCACCTGAATCTTCGCATGAATTTTATCTTCATCAATAATAAAATTCTTGATCACAAGCATAATACCAATGGTAATCAAATTTGATGTAAAGTAATACAATGACAATCCACTTGCATAGTTGTTAAAAAACACTAACATAAACAAGGGCGACAAATACATTAAGAACTTCATATTCGGCATTCCTGGCTGCTGCTGTGCTTGCATGCTCTGGCCCATGGTCATCGTCATATATACAAAAATAGCAATAGATGCCAGGATTGGAAACAGACTTACGTGATCTCCATAAAACGGAATCGTAAAAGGTAATTCTGCTATGGTATCATAACTGGAAAGATCATCTGCCCATAAGAAACTCTTTTGTCGCAAATCAAAAGCTGTCGGGAAAAATGTAAATAGCGCATAAAAAACAGGAATCTGCAAGAGAGCCGGCAAACAACCCTTTAATGGACTGGCTCCAGCGATATTTTGCAGTTTCATAGTTTCCTGCTGAATCTTCATTTTATTATCCTTGTACTTTTCTTTTATCGCATCGATCTCTGGTTTAAGGACCTTCATTTTAGCCTGAGAAACGTATTGCTTGTATTGTACTGGTGACAGGGCTAGTTTAATTAATACAGTTAAAAGAATAATGGCTATTCCGGCAGGTAAAAATCCACTCAACAGACCAAAAAGAGGAATAATAATGTACTTGTTTATCATTCCAAAAATTCCCCATCCTAATGGCATTGCCTCATCTAGGTTACGATCGTATTTTTTAAAAATTTGATAATCGGTAGGACCGTAGTACATGTTCATATCGTATGCCAAAGCACCACCTGTAGGTTCTAACAACATTTTAGCTCCGTATTGTTTTGTATAAACGGTGTCTATTTCTTCGTCTTCCACTAAATCTACCGAACTCAATTTCACCTCTTTAAACGGATCATCGGTCAATAACATCGAACTGAAAAAATGCTGACGGAAATTCATCCAGCTCACATCTTTCTCCAATTCATCATCTTCGCCCGTTGCCGAGAGTTTAGAGTGATCATTGCCCTCATATTCATAGGTAAGACGTGTGTATCTGTTTTCGTACATGATACTTTTTGCATGACGAAAACCTTTGAGTCTCCAATCCAAATAAATAGGTTGTGACGTATCCATCGTATCATCCAAGCCCTGCGATTTTAGATTAAAATCTATCATGTATTCGCCTGGGGAAAGCTCATAGCGATATTCTATAAATTTATCTGCAGCAGCTTTCAAACGCATCGTTAAAACGGTATTCTCACCATTTTTTGTCACTTTCGGCTCAAAATAAAGTTCTTCGGAATTCAACGTTCTATTTTCTGAAGAAAACTGAAGGTTTAAGGAAGCATTCCCATCTTTAATAAGATATACAGGTATCGAGTCGTAGGTAGTGTGATTTTTAAGGCGCGCTTGCGTGATATATCCACCTTTGTTACTTACTGTTAGTTCTAAAACATCATTTTCGATCACCGTTGTTGCGCCGCTGGCAGATGCCAACGTTCCTGAATAGGCAAAAGAGCCCAACCTATTTTGTAGTTTTGTAACCGCTAATGAATCTTGCGGATTGGCAATTGTACTTTCGGTCGCTTCTGCAAGTGTAATATCATCTGCTGCTTTCTCTTTTGACTGAGCCTCTTTTGCAGCCGCCTCTGTTTTTGCCTTTTCCGCCTGTATCTCCTCTTCCGAAGGTTTATTAAGGTATAACATCCAAACAAGGATTCCCCCAATCAAAACAAAACCGATAAGTGAGTTTACATCAAATTTCTTTTTTTCCATGCTATGCTTTATGCGTTTCCGCCTTTCAATTTAAATTCTTAATTCTGCTATCCAACAATCCCGCCTATTTTAAAATGTAAGCCAAATTGTCGTACTATTTATTTTTTGCATGTTCCCGCGCTGCTTTAACAAACGCTACAAACAGTGGATGTGGATTTGCCACGGTACTTTTATATTCTGGGTGGTATTGAACTCCTACAAACCATGGGTGCGAAGGGATTTCTATAATCTCCACCAAATTAGTATCCGGATTAATCCCCGAAGCTTTTAATCCTGCGGCTTCAAGCTGATCTCTATACTTGTTGTTATATTCATACCGATGTCTATGACGTTCTTCAATTTGAGTAGTTCCATATAATTTACCTACAATACTGTCTGGCACTAAATCACACTTCCAAGCTCCTAATCGCATGGTCCCACCTTTGTTGGTAATGCTTTTTTGCTCTTCCATTAAATTGATAACAGGATGCGATGTCTTTGTGCTCATCTCGCTTGAGTTTGCATCTGTAAGCCCTAGTACATTTCTACTATATTCTATCACCGCCATCTGCATTCCTAAACAAATACCTAAAAAAGGCAGTTTGTTTTCTCTGGCATACCGTACTGCTTCAATTTTACCTTCAATACCACGTTCTCCAAAACCTGGAGCTACTAAGACAGCGTCCAGTCCCGCTAATTTTCGTTTCACGGTTGCTGGATCTAAGTGTTCACTATGAATGGATTCTACATGTACTTTTACTTCGTTTTCTGCACCAGCGTGAATAAACGACTCTAAGATCGATTTATAACTATCCTGTAATTCAACGTATTTTCCTATAAGCCCTATTTTGACTTCACTTTTAGGATTTTTATGGCGCTGTAAAAACTGGTTCCATCTTTTTAAATCTGGTTCACCAGCATTCTTTAATTTCAGTTTTTGAATTGTGACCGTATCCAACCCTTCCTCTAGCATCATATTAGGAACATCATAAATAGTGGAGGCATCTATCGATTGGATCACTGCTTCTTTTTTTACATTACAAAAAAGCGCCAATTTTATTTTAAGATCATCGCTTAACTCATGTTCTGTACGACATACCAAAATATCTGCTTTGATACCACTCTCCATGAGTGTCTTCACAGAATGCTGTGTTGGTTTTGTTTTTAGCTCGCCTGCTGCAGAAAGGTAAGGAACTAATGTAAGATGAATTACCAACGCATTGTCGTCACCCATTTCCCATTTAAGTTGGCGAACTGCCTCAATGTAAGGCAGCGATTCGATATCACCCACGGTACCACCAATTTCGGTAATTACAACATCGTAATCCCCGCTATTTCCTAACATCTGGATGCGTTCTTTAATTTCGTTTGTAATATGAGGTACGACCTGCACCGTTTTGCCTAAAAATTCACCGCGGCGTTCTTTATCGATCACACTTTGATAAATCCTACCTGTAGTGACATTATTTGCCTGAGAGGTAGTAACATTTAAAAAACGTTCGTAATGACCAAGATCAAGATCGGTTTCTGCGCCATCATCGGTCACATAACATTCTCCATGCTCGTACGGATTTAAAGTACCTGGATCTACATTGATGTAGGGATCCAATTTTTGGATTGTAACACGGTATCCCCTAGCCTGTAATAGTTTAGCTAGTGATGCTGCGATAATTCCTTTTCCTAAAGATGATGATACTCCGCCCGTAACGAAGATGTATTTTGTAGTGCTCATGGGTCTGTTTGCTTTGGTCGCTATACGGGATGCAAAGGTAGGTATTTATTGCCTATGGCAATAACTAAATCTGAAATTTCAAAAAATCGAATATGAAACTGAAAGATTAAGCGACTATAGCTTTCTTTTCTGAAGATTTATGGAGGTACTTAAAGAANATGGCGACTGAGGCACATAAACTCAAGCCAAGATACAAAGAGCCGTATAGCAATAGGGTATAGCCTTCAGAAAGATTATCTAGTTTTACCAAATCTGAAAAGAGTGCCAAGAAGAGATAACAAAAAATGAATGAAAAAATAACTGAAAGCGCTATGCCTGCGTTTTTGTTCTTAAAGTACAGCTGCGCCCCTAACGCGAGCAAAAAAACAATTGCGATTGGATTGATCATCCAGCCTGCGGACAACCAATAGACAATCGTAGAAAAGATCAGAAAATATTCTGGGAGTAGTATAATCACTTTTTTTAATGGCTTCATGAACTTTTCTATTTTATTAAAGATGAAAATAGAATGAAAAGGTTGCTTCTAGTGGTAGCGTGTTGTATTGATGAGTGGTTTTACCAGTCCTTCTAATCCATTTAACTTTAGTTCATACATTTCTTGCAACATCCGGCCCAACTTCCCTTCTGGAAATCCCTTTTGTTTAAACCACACATAATAAGGTTCTGGAATATGTACAAGGTATTTGCCTTTGTATTTACCAAACGGCATTTTATAATTTGCCAACTCAATTAAGTGCTTTGCATCGGGCTTACTTCCAGTCATCGTGTTTTTTTAATTGTTTGGCAACGTAGGCTTCCCAAGTTGCCTCCATTTCATGATTTCTTGAATGTTCGGTTTCACGATCAAATTTATATTGCGTTTCTTGTCTCTCTTTCTCGTTTGCGTTGTAGATTTTCTCGATATGAAGTTGCATTTTTTTTCCGTTCGTAGACAATTTTGCTTCTTTTAATTTCTTCCGAAGTATTCTCGCGTATAATTCGGATATATCAAAATGGGTTTGCTCGTGCGCCAAAATATATGGACTAACGACTTCTTTTCTAAACCATGATAATTGTGGATAGAAATTTGTTTGCACTGTATAGTCTAAAGTGGTTTTTCCTTCGCGGGTTTTTGAAGCAAAAGAAAACGAAATACCAGAATTTGTACTGGCGGCATAAACGGCACTTCCGCTAGGCTTCCCTTTAAAATCTGCCCAAGTCAACTTTTTATTTTCGTTCCAAGCCATTTTTTCTTTATCGTTAGAAAACGACAAAAATGTAAGGGCTATTAGTGCTATGGAAATCAGTATTTTCATATAAGATACTAACGTGAAGTTGTGTTATTTATTTTTAAGTAATCAATAACAGTTCCATTAAATCTTCCGAAGAAAAATTTACTTCCAAATAAATGTTATCGCTTTTTCAATCTCTGGGTGAAGGCTGTGGTGCACTGGACAATTGTTTCCTGTATGTTCCAGAATTTTTTGAGATTTTGAATCAATCCCGCTTGGCATGGTGAAGTTAATTTCAATTTTTGAGATGCGTCGTGGATCTGCGGCCATGGTCTTGGTCACTTCGGCAGTGGCGCCGGCAAGATCAATACCCATGCTATTTGCTTTGATCCCCATTATCGTGAGCATACAATTTGCCAATCCTGTCGCAACAGTATCGGTAGGCGAAAAAGCTTCTCCCTTTCCTTGGTTATCGGTTGGCGCGTCTGTAAAATAAGAACTACCCGATTTAAGGTGTTTGTTTTTGGTCCTAAGATTACCTAAATAGGTTACGTGAGCGGTTGCCATTATTTTACTTCTTCAAATTGTAAATCTTTAGTATACTTTACTAGGTAGACAGCTTCATTTTGATAGCCTGATAAGAATTTCTTTGTGTATCTAAATTTATTTTCGATGTATTCAGTCACATAATCACTGTCTATCGACTTATAAACATCGTCTGCTACTGCCAATCTCAAAATGATATCATACGCAACATCAAAGCCTCTCACAGCATAGCGGTTAGGCAACACTCCATATTCATTTTTATAACTTATTAAAAATGCGTTCTTATCATTATGGTTATAGCTCTTTTCTACCGAAGGATATGTAAAACCTAATTTTGCCAAATGAACATTAGAGACATCATTATAATCGTAGGCATCGTTTTTGTCCAATGTAAAAAGACGAAGATTGTAGCTGGCTGGCATTCCGTTTAAAAGCGCGACCACGTTACTTACCAACACTGGATTTTTTGATTCTAATACAATCCAATTATCCTTTTCTTTCTCAAGTTTACCCGCAATATCCTGAACGTATAAAAAAGCATCTTTACGCAGTTTTATGGTTTTGGCATTAGGCAAAACTCCTAAAATTTCATCTCGTTGCGAGGATCTATCATGATCTGCAATTACCAAGAAATTTTTATTGGCTTCGTTCTTTTTTAAATAAGCAAATAACGCCCGCTTGAGCATATCGTCTGTTGGTAGCGTCTGAAAAAGATTAGAGTGCATCTTTATTTCACGATTGCTCAAAGGTGAGAAAACAGGTACATCATACCTTTTTAAACCTTCTGCAACAACCTCAACATTTGTTCGAAGCAATGGACCAATTACAGCATCTGTATTTTCAAAATTATTATTGGATAGAATCCTGCGTGTGGCAGAATCATCGCCCTTGGTATCATACACATTCAGTTCAATCGAGATCCCCTTATCTTTAGCGAATTCGGTTGCCATTAAAACGCCGCTATAAAAATCTAATGCCACTTGTAAGGTGCGGTTATCTGAAATCAATTTTTCAGTAGCCTCAGTTGTGTCTGCATCTGCTTTATCTAACTGAAAAGGAAGCATCACGGCAATCCGCTTTTTTTTACGATTTACAATCCTGTCTGCCAAATCAACTTGCATTACTTCTTCTGAAGCGGCTATGGCAGCGTTTACCTTTGGTATTTTAAGTACCATACCATCCTTAAGGCCATCCTTGGCATACGGATTTAAGGCAACAATTTCTTCTTCGGTTAAACCCAACTTCACTTTCAGTCTAAAAAACCCTTCACGTGGTTGTACTTCATAAAAATCGTACCTATCATTGTCAATTTCGGCAGAGGAGATCACTTCATTATCTGGAACGTTTAATTCTGCGCCTATCTGAACGTCTTCTCCTAACCCTGGGTTTAGGGCTTGAAGTTCTCCCACCGAAATACCATATTTTCTAGCAATACCGTACACGGTTTCCTTAGGCTTGACAGTGTGTTTATTCTTTGTTTCTGAAGTAGTGTTCGAAGTAGTTTCAGAAGACGTATTTATGTTGGTAACGCCTGTATTAGCGCTTGAAAAAACAGGAATTCTAATTTTTTCTCCTTTATCTAATTGTCTAGAATAAAGGTCTTTATTATATTTTTTTATGTCGTCCTGTGATATATTGTACTTCTGAGACAGACTAAAGAGGGTCTCTTTGCGCTTCACTCTATGCATCAAAAAAGTAACATTCTTGTCACTTGTTCTTGTATTTATAAGATCTCTAGGAAGCACTAAAACAGATCCTGTTCTCACCCCACTTTTTGCATCCGGGTTTAATTTGTAAATCGCTGCTTCAGATATGCCGTACTGCTGCGAAATGCTGAAAACGGTTTCCCCTTTCTCTACCGTATGGTTATTATAACTCTGTTGCACAGCGGTTGCTTTACAGCCGACACAAAGTAGAAATATAAAAGAAATATAAACTATAAATTTCACGATATCGTTGATGTTGGTTTCTTTTGTAAAGTACACTATTTAGAGTTTAATTATTCTTAAAAAAATTAAAAATTTACTCCCATTCAATTGTAGCGGGTGGTTTGCTACTAATATCATAGACTACTCTATTAACGCCTTTTACTCGGTTTATTATATGATTGCTCGTTTCCTGTAAAAATTCGTACGGTAAATTTACCCAATCTGCCGTCATACCATCGGTACTTTCTACCGCACGTAATGCAACTACTTTTTCGTAGGTACGCTCATCTCCCATTACTCCCACACTATTTACTGGCAATAAAATAGCGCCAGCCTGCCACACCTTGTCGTACAAATCCCATTTACGGAGCCCTTCAATAAAGATATGATCTACTTCCTGTAAGATTCGTACTTTTTCTGCTGTGATATCCCCTAGAATACGAATGGCCAGCCCTGGTCCTGGAAAAGGATGCCTACCCAGTAATTTTTTATCGATCCCCATCTCTGCTCCTACGCGGCGAACTTCATCTTTAAAAAGCATGCGCAACGGCTCTACCACTTTTAATTTCATAAAATCTGGCAACCCACCAACATTATGGTGTGATTTTATAGTTACCGAAGGCCCATTAACCGAAACACTCTCGATCACATCTGGATAAATTGTACCTTGTGCTAAATACGTAACGTCTTTTATAGATGTTGCCTCATCATCAAAAACTTCGATAAAGGCATTCCCTATTGCTTTTCTTTTTTCTTCAGGATCAGTTTTACCCGCTAAGGCATCCAAAAAGCGGGCTGACGAATCAACCCCCTTTACATTTAAGCCCATATCCTTATACTGCAACAAAACATCACTGAATTCATTTTTACGCAGCAATCCATTGTTCACAAAAATGCAGTACAGATTTTTACCTATCGCCTTGTGCAACAAGATGGCAGCAACCGTAGAATCTACCCCACCGCTCAAACCTAGCACTACTTTATCATTTCCTATTTTATCCTTTAAGGCCTGTACCGTTGTATCAACAAAGGCAGCTGGCGTCCAAGATTGTTCAACGCCTGCAATATGTACCAGAAAATTTTCTATTAACTGCTTGCCGTCTGTGGTGTGATATACTTCTGGATGAAATTGAATTGCATAGGTTTCTTCCCCTTCAATTTTATAGGCAGCATTTATTACGTCTGCCGTACTTGCCAAGCGCACGCCGTTTTCAGGAAGTTTTGCGATTGTATCGCTGTGGCTCATCCATACGTGTGTGTCTTCTTTAATATTCTCAAACAAAGCTTCCCCATCTTTTATCATGGATAGTTTTGCGCGACCATACTCACGTATGTTTGAAGGCTCTACGCTTCCACCATTAAAATGGGCTAGATATTGCGCACCATAACAAACCCCAAGCAATGGAAGTTTTCCTTTTATGTTTGAAAGGTCTGGGTGTGCTGCATCTTCCGCCCTAACAGACAAGGGACTACCAGAAAGAACCACCGCTTTAAAACTTGATAAATCTTTCGGAATATTGTGAAAAGGATGGATTTCGCAGTAAATATTAAGCTCTCTTACCCGTCTAGCAATCAATTGCGTGTACTGTGAGCCAAAATCTAAAATGAGGACATTGTTTTGCATGCGCAAAAGTACTTAAAATTTTAAATTGAAAAATGATTGAATCCTTAAAATATTGGTGTTTTAAATATTCGCATCACATCACGGTCTCCGTTAAACTAATCATAATCTGACTTTAAAAAACGGCACGAAAGTTTATATTTATTACTTATGATTGACAAAAAACTTATCGATACGATTACCAATGAGTTGGAAGAACAACTTCCCATTAATAAATCATTGCCAGAAGGCGGCATATTACATATTGATAAAATATTACCTTATATATGTGTGTATCGATACAAAGAGCATGACACGTATTTTTCAGGCTTATTAAAGACGCAAGCATCGTATATTATAGTAAAAGATACCATTTCAATTTCTGAATTATTGGAATCGCTTTCAACAGCCATTTCAAAAAAACTGAATGCTTTTCTAATCATTGAAATGTGGCCCCTACGAAAGGAACACGACGCTGAGTTTGAAATCTCTTGCCCTAAAGGAAAAGCGCCAGCTACCGTTAAAGCCCTACAAAACGGAATTAACGAACTACGCGTGATCTATCCAGAAGTTTCAGCAAAAGTAAGCGATACGCATAAACGCCATCCAGACAGATTAGACCCTTTACTGAATAGTGATGAAAGAAAAGGGAGTGGAAGCCTGGTTATTGGGCTTGCCGTTCCTACCATTTACCAACGTCCCGAAGAAAATGAGATCTATTCTATCTTCTACAGAAAGTTTGTAACACGTCTTTCAGAAATCATTAAGCGTACGGTTCACGAATTTATACGGGTTCAGACCTCCAATCCCTATGACCACTTTTTAATGCTCGGTAAAACAAATTTAGACCGTGTAACACTCGAAGCAGATGATGCCTTGGCCGATATTAGTGAAAAGATGTCATTTTTACTGAGAACGACGCCTGTAAACAGTTCTCAAGAATGGGAGCGTTTTCAAAAGAACAATTATACCGAAAAACCTTCCTTTAATTATCGATTGATCGCATTGGATCCAGAAAGCGAAAAAAGAAAACTTTTTAAAATTCCGATAGAAAAAGTGGACGACCCTACCCTAGCTTTTATTTTAAGGGATAAGCGACTAGAAATAGAAAAACAACTCACCATGCTCGAGGAACGGGAGACAGATAGTTTTCGTTTTTTAGGTGAAAGTCTCTACGGAAGGATTGAGGATAAAGTTTTAACAGGCGCACAAGAGATTTTAAAGCATTTTCCTGAAGGCGATTCTTCTTCACAAATGGAACGCTTTTCCTGTCATGAGTTTGCTGAACATGCTCAAAAAGAAATTGATTTCTATCAAGAAAAATTCCCTAGGTTAAAACTTTCATTAGAAATAAGGAATGATGTGGCAGGGATTATGGTTTCAGAAACAAAACTGCTCATTAGCGATCAACTCTCTATGGATGCCAATCGCTGCGATGCGCTTATACAACATGAGGTAGCCACCCATATTTTGACCTATTGTAACGGTAAAAACCAACCCATAAAACAAATGTATGCTGGTTTTGCAGGCTATGATCAACTGCAAGAAGGACTAGCCGTATTAGCAGAATATCTGGTAGATGGACTTACTAAAAACAGACTACGCTTACTGGCTGGACGTGTCGTAGCTGCCAATAGTTTGGTAAAAGGAGCTAGTTTTATTGAAACCTTTAACCTGTTAAAAAATGATTATAATTTCCCAGACCGGACCGCTTATTATATCACCATGCGTATCTATCGCGGTGGGGGTCTTACAAAAGATGCTGTGTATTTAGCGGGGCTCATGAATGTGATGGACTACATTAAAGACGGAGGAAAGCTCGAAACACTTTATACAGGTAAATTTAACACGACCCACGTCGCACTTATCGAAGAATTATTGCACCGAGATGTGCTCAAAAAACCAATCACACCTCGGTTTTTAGAACGGGAAACTGTAAAAAACAGACTAAAAAAACTCCGAGAGGGCATCTCACTTACCGAACTTTTAAACTAAAGACTATGAAAATTGCATTTGTAATTAATGACCACGCTACAGAACAGTCAAAATACTCAACACCCACAATGGGCTATGCAGCTTACAAAAGAGGGCATGAAGTATCTTACATTGGTGTAGGCGAATTAGGATATGCCAGTGATGGAAATCTTACGGCACTGTGTAAAACAATTTCGGACAGGAAATTTAAAAGTCAAGAAACCTATTTTAAAGCAGTACAAGAACAGGAACTTACCAGAATTACTTCCGAAGACTTAGATGTTCTTTTTCTACGGAACGATCCTAGTGATGAATTAGGAGAACGGGAATGGGCGCAGAATGCGGCCTTTATTTTTGGCGAGATTGCGATTCGAAATAATGTACTAGTACTCAATCACCCTACCAGTCTCGCAAGTGCTGTAAACAAAATGTATTTTCAGCATTTTCCTGAAATTTTACGTCCAGAAACAATTATCAGTCGTGACGAAAAAGAAATTCGTGAATTTTTTAAAAGTCAGAAGCAAAAAATGATCTTAAAACCACTAAAAGGCAGTGGAGGAACCAATGTCTTTATGATGGACAAAAAGAACGAACACAACCTAAGCCAAACTATTGAAGCTATTAGCCGCGACGGGTATGTGATTGCTCAAGAATATTTAGCTGCAGCGACCAAAGGGGATACACGACTTATCTTGATGAACGGAGAACCCTTACAAATAGAAGGTGAATATGCGGTGATACAAAGAGTGAATGCCGAAGGCGATATACGCAGTAATATTCATGCTGGCGGCAAGCCTAGCAAAGTAAAAGTAACAGACCAAATGCTGGAGCTTGCAGAAATTGTACGCCCTAAATTAGTACAAGACGGGATGTTTCTCGTGGGAATAGACATCGTAGGAGACAAACTCATGGAAATTAATGTTTTTAGTCCGGGAGGCCTAAATATGATGAGCCGTGCCTATGAAAAAGACTTCGCTGCAGCAGTAATTAAAAGTATTGAACGGAAAGTACATTACAAAGAATTATATGGGGATTATGTAGACAATGCCAGGCTCGCTACATTATAGTGCTCTAATTACTATAACCGAAAATCAATACTCAGCCCGATAAAAAATATAACTTTTGGGATTGTAAGATCTGGGTTAAGTAAGTGCTACATCTTTAAAAATATACGTTCATTATACTGCTTAAACTACTCATATTGCCATTAATAGTTTTACTTAAAGGGCAATTAAAAAAAAAATTATAACTTTAAACTAACCATAATACCGATAAAACCATACCTTAATAATGGCATTTATAGATTATTACAAAATACTTGAGATTGACAAAAATGCTACGGAAAAGGAAATTAAAAAGGCCTACCGGAAATTAGCACGAAAATACCATCCCGATGTCAACCCAAACGATCCTGAGGCCGAAAAGAAGTTTCAACAGGTCAACGAGGCCAACGAAGTTCTAAGCGATCCAGAAAAACGTAAAAAATACAATCAATTTGGAACAGATTGGCAACATGCCGATGCGTACGAACAAGCGGGCCAGCAGCAACAAGCTTCCCAATCCCATTATTCAAATTTTGAAGGTTTTGAAGGCGGTGGTGCCGAGTTTTCTGATTTCTTTGAATCTATGTTTGGCGGTGGTGGAACCCGTAGTGGTTATGGCCGCACGGTCCAATTTAAAGGGCAAGATTTTAATGCGAGCCTGCAAATGAACTTGACCGATGTATATGAAGCTCAAAAAAAGACCTTAACCGTTAATGGTAAAAATTTAAGATTGACTATTCCAGCCGGAGTAGAAAATGGACAGACCATAAAAATTAAGGGACGCGGCGGCAAAGGCAAAGGGGGAGGTCCAAACGGCGATCTCTATATCACCTTTGATCTACGCAACAACACCCAATTTAAAAGGAAAGGCAGTGATTTATACAGCACGGTTACAATTGACCTGTATAAAGCGGTCTTAGGAGGTGAAATAACGGTCGATACCTTTAATGGCAAGGCAAAATTAAAAATTAAACCAGGCACCCAGAACAATAGCAAAGTAAAGTTAAAGGGCAAAGGATTTCCTGTCTATAAGAACGAAAACAGCTACGGGGATCTCTATATCACCTACACCATTAAAATCCCAGAAACCCTCACCACGGAAGAAGCTAAATTATTTAAAGAACTCGCTAAATTACAATCGTAATGGACACTACAAAATATATAGAAGTAACCCATTTGTGCAAACAATACAAGGTTACCGAGCAGCTTTTCAGCCAATTGAACGATACCGGGCTAGTACATGTAACGGTTGTGGAAGAAAAACCATGCGTGCCTAGCCAGAGCATTCATAAAGTGGATAAAATAATGCGCTTGCATCAAGAACTGGAAGTCAACCCAGAAGGAATAGATGTGATCTTAAATCTTCTTGAAAAAGTAGAAAACCTAACTCAAGAAGTAACGCGCCTAAGACGGAAAATTCACATTTACGAAGATTAAATTACCTTTTCACAATTCGAGGATTGTAAAGGTGTGGTCTAAGGGATCTAGATTTTCTTTTAATAGATCTAGCAACTCATCGCCATACTCGATATAAAATTCAGAAAAATTCTGTGTTCGCTCCTGTAGACTTTGGTGGGGGAAAAGTTCATCTTGAACAGCTGTGAGCCGTTCTATTTGATCTGCCAATTTTCGCTTTTGTGCTTTTAGCAATCGTTTTTCAAGATGTTCTAAACCATTTAGTTGCTTTTGTTCCTGAGCACCCACGGCGCCTAAAAAAGAAGCATCCGTTTTGCGTGCAAGGTCAAATAGTTCTTTAAATTGTTGCTGCAAATGCCTTTTTTGTTCAGAAAAATCAATTTTAATCTCTGAAAGCTGTTTGGTAAATTCTGTTTGGAGATCGTTTTGTTTTTGGAATAATTGTTTGACATCTACTTCTAATCGGTCTAATTTTTTAATTAATTTTGATGGCACTAGCAAAGCTGAATTCCGCAGTAACAGTATTGGAAAAGGAACGTCAACACTTTCAAAATAAGCTTTTAACTGAAACCAATACGCCAACTCGCCGCCGCCGCCAACATAGCAAAGATTGGGTAAAATCACTTCTTGAAACAGCGGTCTAAGCAATGCATTAGGAGAAAAACGTTCGGGATGCTCATTTAATTCTTTGAGCAATTCATCTTTTGTAAATTCAATTTTTGTGTCGTTCACAAAAAACTTGCCGTCTACTTCCACGAGCCGTTCCCGTAACTCTTTAGCAAGATAAAACAAGTTTATTTCTCTAGGATGTACTTGTTCGCCATACCCTAACGCTGTCAATTTTTTGGTGGTCTCACTAACTTTTTTAAAAGCCGTATTTTCTAAAATTTCTTTTTCAGCAAATGGAATAAAGGCTTTTTTAAGTTCAGGATCATTTCCGTCAATAATGACGAGACCGTATTCTTTAAAAAGTTCATTCCCTAGATAACGGGTAGCTTCAGCCAGTGTTTTATGCTTAGTATAGGCGTTTGTAAAAAGGCTTATAAGTTTCTTTGCATTCTGGGTGCTTCCCAACTGTGCTTCGATCACTTTCGCAACCTCTTGCAGACCGTTAGTCGAGAACTCTCCTACTGCTCCGCCATCGGCACGTTCCCAAACAATCTTCTTCCCCTTAAAGTTAAAATAATTTATCTCGTCAAAATCATGGTCCTCTGTCGCCATCCAGTACACAGGTACAAAGTGGTTCTCTGAGTAGCGCTCGTTCAATTTTTCAGAAAGGTTAATGACCGAAAATAGCTTATACAAAAAATACAATGGTCCTGTAAAAAGGTTCAGTTGGTGACCCGTAGTAATTGTAAAGGTGCGGTCGTTAGCAAGCGCAGCTATGTTTGCTTTTGTAGCTTCAGATGTCTCAAAGTCTTTATATTGATGTTTCAGTTGTTTTACCAATATTTTTCTTGATTCCTTCTGAAACGATGATTGCTTATTGTTTATCTGATCTTCAAAATTTTCGATTTTAGGAAAATTTCCGTAGAAATCTTTGATCGAATCTTCAGTAAGATAATCACATATTATTTTTGAGAAATAACCCGTTTCTGGGTACGAAATAGTTTGTTTTGGCATAGGTCTTAAAGATACTGTTTTCAAAAATAAGGGATAAATAAGTATTGGAAATTCAGAAGTTAGAATTTGGCAAAACTTTAGTAGCTTTAGCACTTCAAATTAAAACTGTACCATGAACCGAATTATCACGATCANACTNCTTCTGTTTGTCTCTATTGCACAGGCTCAATTACAAAACCCATCAGACTTTTTAGNGTACGAGTTAGGCACCCAATTTTCGCGTCATGCAGATGTGGTGGGCTACTTTGAACATGTGGCAAACCAAAGTGAGTATGTGACCTTTAGTGAATANGGAAAAACAAATGAGCGCAGACCGTTGACGTACGCGATTGTTTCTACACCCAAAAATCTGGCGAATATTGAGANCATTCGNAAAGACAATTTAAAAAATACGGGGATTTTGGAANGCAGTGCGACTCCTGAAATTGCTATCGTTTGGTTGAGTTTTAATGTACATGGCAATGAAGCTTCCAGTACCGAAGCAGCCATGAACGCTCTTTATAAATTGATCACCGAAAAACAAAATTGGTTAAAAAACACTGTTGTGATCATAGATCCTTGTGTAAATCCCGACGGTCGCGATAGATATGCAAACTGGTACAACCAAGTAAAAGCAACTCCTTACAATGTAATGCAAGCCGCTACAGAGCACAACGAACCTTGGCCAGGAGGTCGCCCTAATCATTATCTCTTTGATCTTAACCGTGATTGGGCATGGGCAACACAAGTTGAAACGCAACAACGTTTAAAAATATACAATCAATGGATGCCACACGTACACGTCGATTTTCATGAGCAAGGCATCAACGAACCCTATTATTTTGCACCGGCGGCCGAACCTTTTCATGAAATCATCACACCGTTTCAGCGAGAATTTCAAACTGAAATAGGGAAGAATCATGCAAAATATTTTGACCAAGAAGGATGGCTTTTCTTTACAAGAGAGCGATTTGATTTATTATACCCAAGCTATGGTGACACCTACCCTACTTTTATGGGCGCCATAGGGATGACCTATGAGCAAGCTGGTCACGGTAGGGCAGGATTGGGAATAAATACCGACGAAGGTTTTGTACTAACCTTGGTAGACCGGATGGAACATCATACAACAACGGCTTTATCCACTGTCGAAATTTCCTCGGAAAATGCCAAAAAACTGAATACAGAATTCAAGAAATTCTTTCAAAACAATGATTTAAAATATAAAAGTTATGTGCTCAATGGAAATCCTGATAAAATAAAAGCGTTGACCCAATTATTAGACAAACACGAAATACGCTATGGTTTTGCCAATGACGGAAAAGTAACCGGATTTAATTATAATACCAATGAAAATGGAAGTATGGATGCCAAGGGAGCGTTGGTTGTAAGTACAGATCAGCCAAAAGGCAAAATGATTAAGGCACTCTTTGAACCCAATGCCAAACTTACCGAACCACTCACATACGATATTACTGCCTGGAGCCTTCCGTATGCATATGGTTTAGAGACTGTGGCAAGTACGAGTTTAATTTCAGCAACCAGCAAACCGTCTGATGCTTTTATAAAAAATACGGCTGCCCCTAACGCAGCGGGTTATATCGCTAAATGGAATAGCATGCAAGATGCTTCTTTTTTAGCCGAATTATTACAGGCGGATATCCGCGTACGTTTTTCTGAAAAGGAATTGAAATTTGCAGGAAACACCTTTGGGCGTGGTAGCTTGGTGATCACAAAAAGTGATAATAAAGACAATGCTGAATTTAATTCAAAACTGAATGCTATCGCTACAAAGCATTTACGAACGTTATACGCATCTAACACAAGTTTTGCAGATGCCATCACAGATTTTGGCTCTCCTGATGTGAAACTTATAAACAAGCAACGCATTGCGATGCTTCAAGGAGAAGGAACATCTTCGTTAAGCTATGGTGCGTTGTGGCACTTTTTTGAGACCCAGTTACAATATCCTGTCACGTCGCTCAATACCAATAATTTTAGCGTAAAAACCTTACAAAACCATGATGTGCTAATAATGCCAGAGGGTTGGTATGGAAAAATACTCGATGAATCCACAATGGATGACCTAAAATCATGGGTACGCAGCGGAGGAAAAATTATTGCGGTAGGAAATTCGGTACGTTCGTTTGCAGGCAAAGATGGCTTTGGTCTTAGTAGTAACGAGACGAGTAAATCTGATTCTGAGGATTCGTCTGAAGAAAAAACGGAGGAGGACAAAGCACTTATCCCCTATGACCAACGAGAACGCTCTCAGGTAACCAACTTTATTACCGGAAGTATTTTTAAAACAACCCTTGA
>JGI24518J20066_1000089_pt1 | contig 29125 bp, 24 predicted proteins | sample LinPmetageLP42_FD_20066 | JGI IMG/M metagenome (IMG submission 20066) | reverse complement strand
AGGGTAGAAGTACATGAAGAACTATTTGACCAGTACAAGCCCAAGCTGAAACGCTATTTAAAACTGAAGACTCCCTATCAACAAGAAAATAACTTAAAAGAATTACTTGATACACTTTCTCGTGCGCCCAAGCAGAAAGAAATTTTAATGAACCTCTTTATGATGCAGGCTCAAGATAAGAAGCCAGTGGAAGTAATCACCCTTCAGAAAAAAAGTGATACGTCTGCATCGGTCATAAACGCGCTCATTGAGAAGGGAATATTAGAAGAATATCATGTTCAAAAAGATCGGGTGCAATACACGGGTGATGCGGCTTCAGCAATTAAAGATTTAAATGAAGCACAGCAAAAAGCATTTGTGGAAATTAAGAGCTCGTTTCAGCAACATGATGTTACCTTATTGCACGGAGTGACTTCGAGTGGTAAGACAGAGATTTATGTGCGGCTTATTTCAGAAATGATACAAACAGGAAAACAGATTCTATACATGCTTCCTGAAATTGCTCTTACCACACAGTTAATTACAAGACTTCAATATTATTTTGCTGATAAAGTTTCGGTCTACCATTCTAAATATTCGGTAAATGAAAGAGTAGAAGTATGGAACAATGTATTAGAAAATAAACCGAAAGCACAAATTGTAATTGGAGCTAGGTCCTCGTTGTTTTTACCATTTTCAGATTTAGGACTTATCATTGTCGATGAGGAGCATGAACCTTCCTTTAAGCAATACAATCCGTCGCCTCGATATCACGCTCGGGATGCAGGTATTGTATTGGCCAATTTACATAGTGCAAAGGTTCTGCAGGGTTCTGCCACACCTTCTTTAGAAAGCTACCACAATGCCAAAGCCGATAAATACGGATTGGTAACGTTAAAAAAGCGGTTTGGTAATGTCCTCATGCCAGAAATAGAACTGGTAGATATAAAGGAAAAGAGTCGTAAAAAACAAATGAAGGGCCACTTTAGTGATCGGTTACTTGCCGCTATTCAAGAGGCACTTGATAATAAGGAGCAGGTGATCCTTTTTCAAAACCGAAGGGGTTTTTCGCCTATTGTAGAATGCACTACGTGCGGGGTTTCTCCGCAATGCCCCAATTGCGATGTAAGCTTGACATACCATCAATATAAAAAGGAGCTGCGATGTCATTACTGTGGCTACCATATGGCGATGTTGCAGGCTTGCATGGCCTGTGGGAGCGATACCTTAGATAATAAAGGTTTTGGAACCGAGCAAATAGAAACCGAATTAAAAACATTGTTTCCCAACCATACCACCGCGCGTATGGACCAGGACACCACAAGGGGTAAGCATGCCTATGCAAAGCTTATTGACCGTCTTGACGAAGGCGATATCGATATTTTAGTAGGCACCCAAATGCTCGCAAAGGGATTAGACTTTAGAAATATAAGTTTGGTTGGGGTGATGAATGCCGATAACCTACTTAATTTTCCCGATTTTAGGGCACATGAGCGCAGTTTTCAGTTGTTGCAGCAGGTTTCAGGAAGAGCAGGGAGAACTCAGAAACGGGGGCTCGTATTGATACAAACCTATAATCCGTACCATCAAATTTTACAACAAGTTAGCACCAATGATTTTCAAGGAATGTATAAGCAGCAGGTAGAAGAGCGGTATCAATATAAATATCCGCCGTATTACCGAACGATTAAAATTACGTGCAAGGACAGAAATTTTGAAAAAATGCAAAAAGCTTCTACTTGGTTTGCCCGAGCCTTAGAAATTAAATTACATGAAAATGTTTTAGGCCCTGAGGCGCCTCCAGTAGGAAGAATTAGGAATCAGTATATTACGAATATCTTAGTTAAAATACCAAAGGAGCATTCTATAGCAAAAACCAAAGCGATTATAGATAAGGTTTATAGAAGTTTTAACTCGATAAAAGAATTTTCGAGTGTGCGCATTACAATAGATGTTGATAATTATTAGGTACGCATCGTGGCAGCGAGTGCTTCAATGAGACCTGCTTTGCGATTTCTACTTAACGGAAGTTCTTCATTTTCCAGTTCAATTACCTTACTGTTATAGCGTTCTACTTTATCCAGATTTACGATATACGATTTATGGATACGCATAAAACGATCATCGGGTAAAATGGACTCAAAGGCCTTCATAGTTGAAAGTACTACAAGCGCATCATGTTCTGTGACTAGTTTCACATAATCCCCAAGTGCCTCAATGTATCTAAGTTCATTTAAAAACACTTTTCTCTTTTTAAGGTTGCTCTTTACAAAGATAAAGTCTTCATCATCAAAGCTTTCTTCGTTCTTAAGTTTATGTATGGTAATTGCTTTATGTACTGCATTTAGAAAACGATCTTTAGAGATGGGTTTTCTTAGGTAGTCTACAGCGTCATAATCGAATGCTTTAAAAGCGTACTTGGTTTTACCTGTCACAAAAATGATCTGGGGTTTGGTGGACAAGTCGTCCAAAAGATCAAATCCAGATAAAATAGGCATTTCTATATCTAAAAAAATGAGATCAATCTCAGTACTTGAGAGTCCCATTTTGGCTTCGATAGCATTATTGTATTCAGCAATTAAACTTAAAGACGGATGATTGTCGATGAGTTTTACAATAGAAAGCCGTTGTAGGGTAGAGTCATCTACAATGGCGCATTTTAATATTGATTTATCCACAGTATTTTAATTTGGTTACTACAAGTATAGCTAAATTATCGATGAAGTGCAACTTTTATTAACTTTTGTCGAAAAAAAAGATCGGTTTGTCTATGAATATCAGTAAAATAAGCATTTTTGTAAGAAATTGATTTTCTTAGTGGTTGAGTGTTTGTTAATTAGAATTAAAGTCTTATTTTTGCACGCTCTTGGCAAGAAGCCTTGAGATAATTATTAATTTAATAGATTTTTTTATGAATCATTATGAAACTGTTTTCATCTTAAATCCCGTTTTATCTGAAGAACAGATAAAGGAAACAGTTAAGAAATTTGAAGATATTCTTGTTTCTAGAGACGCTAAGATGATATCCAAAGAAGATTGGGGGCTTAAGAAATTAAGCTACGCAATCCAAAACAAAAAAAGTGGTTTTTATCACTTGTTTGAGTACACCGTAGAAGGTGATGCTATTAATGAGCTAGAAATAGCTTTTAGACGTGAAGAACGTGTTATGCGTTATTTAACTGTTGCCTTAGACAAACACGCAATTTCTTGGGCAGAGAGAAGAAGAACCCGTAACAAAAAAACAGCATAATCCATGGCAACTTTACAACAACAAGCAAAAGGAAAAAAAGACGGTGAGATTAGGTATCTTACTCCTTTAAATATAGAGACTTCAAAAGCAAAAAAATATTGTCGTTTCAAAAAATCTGGTATTAAATACGTAGATTATAAAGATGGTGACTGGTTATTATCTTTTGTAAACGAACAAGGTAAAATTTTACCTAGAAGACTTACAGGAACTTCTTTAAAGTACCAACGTAAAGTCGCTGTTGCCGTTAAAAGAGCAAGACACTTGGCGTTATTGCCTTACGTAACCGATTTATTAAAATAAAAAGCAGATACGATCATGGAAGTTATTTTAAAGAAAGACGTAGAGCATTTAGGTTTTACAGACGATATGGTATCTGTTAAAAATGGATACGGAAGAAATTATTTAATCCCTAGAGGGCACGCGGTTTTAGCGACACCTTCTGCTAAAAAAGTTTTGGCAGAAACACTAAAGCAACGTTCTTTTAAAGAGAAGAAAATAGTGGATGCAGCTAAAGAGCAAGCAGATAAATTAAACGAAATATTAGACCTTAAGATTGCTGCAAAAGCAGGTGAAGGTGATAAATTATTTGGTTCGGTAACAAGTGCAGACTTGGTAAACGCTTTAGAAAAAGAAGGTGTTTCTATCGATAAGAAGTATATCTCTATTGCTGGAGGTGCGATAAAACGTACTGGACAGTATGAGGCGACTATTCGTTTTCACAGAGATGTGATCTCAGCATTCACATTTGATGTGGTAGCAGAAGCGAAATAAATTTTTATAAATTGACAAAAACACCTTCAGAAATGAGGGTGTTTTTTTGTTCCAGCTAGTTTCATAACACTAAGATAACCCGATGAAATATACCCGACTTACAAAAGAGCAGTTTGAAGAGCTTCACGTAGAGTTCATTAACTTTCTTGCTACACAATCCATTACTGGCAAAGAGTGGAAGGATATCAAAGCGAATAAACCAGAAGTTGCCGAACAAGAGCTCGACGTTTTTAGTGATTTGGTTTGGGAAGGAGTACTCCAAAAGGCAGAATACCTAGAAAACATTGCGCCCCAACAAATGTTTCTGTTTAAATTAGAAGATACCGGTATGCGTGTGATCGGTTTAAAGATCCTGGATAAATTTAAAGACATCACCACTCCAGAAGGATACCGCTGGTTGCAGCAAAATTTTGCGACAGACTTAGTCGAGTTTGTAACTGGCAAGAAAGAATATACTCATGATCCGCATGCAGATATTTTTAAACTCATTAAAGAAGGCGCCAATATAACCAAAGGGGAACTCTTTACCTTTTTTGAAGAAATAATCAATCAGTAAGCTCAATGCCTTGGTGCAATTTTCCAAAAAAAACAGCAAATCACTTGGGAATTGTCATTTAATTACCTGTTTAAATCTTGGAAAAAAATTAAATTAGAAACACTACAGTTAAGGTTAAAAAAGGTTTGTTTATACAACCTACAACCTACAACCTACAACCTACAACCTACAATCATTCATATCGTAAACTCTCTATAGGATCTAGCTTTGCCGCTTTTGAAGCGGGATAAGATCCAGCGATGACTGCTACTAGAAAGGTAATGATGGTGGCCCAAATTAAGGCAGACCACGGCAAAGAGAAATCAAAATCAAAAATTTTGGCAAATGCTAAGCCGGTAAGGATGCCTAAGATAATACCCAAAATACTTCCAAATTGACCAATAACAATGGTCTCTATAAAAAACTGGGTAGAAATTGTAGATCTTTTTGCGCCTAGGGCTTTACGTACGCCAATTTCTCGGGTCCTTTCGCTTACTGAAACGAGCATGATGTTCATTAAAGCAATCGAAGAGCCAAGAATAGTAATAATACTTATAATCCATGCTGCCAATTGAAGATATCCACTAATTTCTGCAATCTGATTTATAAGGTCGTCACTTCGCACAATCCCGAAGTCATTCTTCTCTATGGGATTTAGTCTTCTAATATTTCTAAACGTAATAATGGCCTCGTCTTGCGCCGCTTGCATTTGCTCCTTGTCATCTACTTTTACACTAATACTATAATTGATGTTGGGCTGTGTAAAAATTCCTCTCGCAACCTGTATGGGTATAAGGACTTTTAGATCTTGATTGTTGCCAAACGTAGAACCTTTGGACTCCAACACGCCTATAACTTTAAATTTAACGCCACGCACGCTGATGGTCTGGCCAATGGGATTTACATTTTTTAATAGCCCTTTTGTAAAATCAGAGCCAATAACGGCTACTTTGTTGTTGTTCTCAACATCAAAATAAGTGAAATTTCTACCTGTTTCTACTTTGGCGCCCGAGTTGTCAAGATAATGCTCGTTTATTCCAAAAACTTGTACTTCAGGATCTGTCTTTTCACTTTCAAATTTAATTTCGGCACCAGAAGTCCCTTGAAAAGAAATAGAAGTCTGTGTAAAAGGAAACTCATATTTATCTTTAAATTCCCTGATATTATCGTAACTAATAATAGCGTTTACCTTTTCACGCTCGCCACCACCTCGGGATTGGGTGTTAAATTCATACCGCTGAAGACTAAAAGTATTAGATCCCATAGAAGCAAAATTACCGGCAATATTAGTCTCTAAGGCTTTAACAGCGCTTAAAATCCCAACCAGCGCCCAGATCCCTATGCCAATGATTATCACCGTTAAGATGGTTCTAAGTAACTGACTTTTAATAGAGTCAAGTGCAATACGTACATTTTCCCGAAAGAGTCCAAACATGAAATTAAGATCTAGTGTTTCTCATAAGACTAATAAGCAAGCATAAAGTTACAATTTAAAGTAGATTTTAAGATATTTGCACTTTAAAACAAATATTGTGTCAAAAAAACCCTCCATACCTAAAGGAACCCGAGATTTTTCTCCTGCTGAAGTTGTAAAAAGAAATTATATCATGGATACCATCCGTGATCGCTTTACGACCTTCGGATTTCAACCTATTGAAACGCCCTCTTTTGAAAACAGCGACACCTTAATGGGAAAGTATGGAGAAGAAGGGGATCGTTTGATTTTTAAAATATTAAACAGTGGGGATTTTCTTAGGAAGGTAGACGATACGCTTTACACGTCAAAAGACAGTTTAAAGGTTACTTCAAAAATTTCTGAAAAAGCACTTCGGTATGATTTGACCGTACCGTTCGCACGATATGTAGTACAGCACCAAAACGAAATTGATTTTCCGTTTAAGCGCTATCAAATGCAACCTGTTTGGCGTGCCGACCGTCCGCAAAAAGGACGATTTAGAGAATTTTACCAGTGTGATGCAGATGTGGTTGGGAGCACCTCTTTGTGGCAGGAAGTAGAATTTGTACAATTGTACGATTCTGTTTTTAATGCATTAAAACTAGAAGGTGTCACCATTAAAATGAACAACCGTAAAGTATTGAGCGGCATTGCAGAAGTGATTGGCGAAGAAGACAAATTGATCGATTTTACCGTGGCGCTAGACAAGCTGGATAAGATTGGTGAAGAAGGCGTAAAAACCGAAATGCGTAGTAAAGGGATTTCAGAAGATGCGATTACAAAAACACAACCGTTGTTTGATGCTTCAGGAAGTGCGCAAGATAAACTTGAAATGCTTAAAGGGTTATTGGCTTCTTCAGAAACGGGGATGCAAGGTGTCGAGGAACTAGCGTTTATTATAACTTCAGTTGAAGCATTAGGGTTAACGTCTGCATCTTTAGAGATTGATGTGACACTGGCCCGCGGATTAAATTATTACACAGGTGCTATTTTTGAAGTAGCAGCACCAGCTGGCGTGGATATGGGAAGCATTGGTGGCGGCGGTCGTTATGATGATCTTACCGGTATTTTTGGGCTGAAAAACATGAGCGGCGTAGGAATTTCATTTGGTCTCGACCGAATTTATTTAGTGCTGGAAGAACTTGGCTTATTTCCGCAAGAAGTTTCAGCAGCCACCAAAGTTTTGTTTTTAAATTTTGGCGATGATGAAGCCCTATATGCGATGAAAGCCATTTCACAACTTCGTACTAATGGCGTAAAAGCAGAATTATATCCAGATAATACAAAAATGGGTAAGCAGATGGGGTATGCAGATAAGCGTGCTATTCCGTTTACTGTGCTGGCAGGTGAAAGTGAAATGAAACAACAAAAGTACACCTTAAAACATATGAAGAGTGGGGAGCAAAACACCTTGGATTTTGAAAAGCTTTTGCAGAAGTTGAAGGCTTAGCATAATGAACTAACAATTTAATTTCCTTATATTTATGAAATGAATTCTTTTAAGTCTCATTTCGAATTTACACGGCAACAACGGTTTGGGATTATTACATTGCTCTTATTAATTTTCGGAAGTCTTGCGGCTTTCTTTTTTATTTCTTTTGAAAAACCTTCGGTGCTGGACCTTTCTTCTCCAGAAGTATTGGCTTTGCAGTACGAGATAGATTCGTTGAAAGCGGTTGAAGTGGAAGCAAAGAAACCAAAGATCTATCCGTTTAACCCAAATTTCATTACAGATTATAAAGCTTATACGCTTGGCATGACTCCTTCAGAATTTGATAAACTGAAAGCGTTTCGGGAAAAAGACCAATGGGTAAATTCGGTGGCAGATTTTAAAAAAGTCACAGGCGTTTCAGATTCTATATTGAATGCGATTAGTCCCTTTTTTAAATTTCCAGATTGGGTAACCAATCCGAAACCGAAAAAGCAAAACGGTTTTGTAGACTATTCCAAAGAAAAGCCCTTTGCGCAGAAAATAGACCTTAATAAAGCAACCGAAGCTCAATTACAACAAGTGAGCGGCATCGGGGAGGCCCTAAGTAAACGGATTGTTACCTATCGTGACAATACGTTGGGCGGTTTTAGTAGTGACGTCCAATTGTCTAATGTGTATGGGTTAAGGACAGATGTTGTACAACGTGCGCTCAACCAGTTTACTGTAAAAACGCCAAAAACGATTCAAAAATTGAATTTAAACACCGCTTCTGCGTCCGATATTGCAACGGTACCTGGGGTGTCATATGAGTTAGCAAAAGAGATCTGGGAATTCAGAAAACTTAGGGAACGTGTAAGTTATTTTTCAGAATTAGAAAAAATTGAAAGCTTGTCTTCAGCTAAATTACAGCTAATTCAGTTATATTTGTATATTGAATAAATTACGCTATCACACGTATAGATAGCTTTAAAACCGCACTAAAACATGAGTTTATATTTTACCGAAGAACATGATTTTTTCAGAAAGAGCTTTCAAGAGTTTTTAAAAAAAGAGGTCGTTCCGCATATTGATAAATGGGAAGAAACGGGGCATATTGAACGTTTTATCTGGGAGAAATTCGGAGAAATGGGCTATTTCGGGATCAATTACCCTGAAGCGTATGGCGGGTTAGATTTAGATCTTTTTTATACGGTGATCTTTCTCGAAGAACTTCAAAAAGTAAATAGCGGCGGTTTTGCAGCGGCCATGTGGGCACATGCGTACCTGGCAATGACACACCTCAATAAAGAGGGGAATGAAGCACAAAAGAAAAAATACTTGGCACCAAGTATTACGGGCGAAATGATAGGATGCCTTTGTATCACCGAACCTTTTGGTGGGAGTGATGTTGGAGGAATGCGCAGTACGGCTGTAAAGAAAGGAGATAAATATGTGATTAATGGGTCTAAAACCTTTATTACCAATGGGGTTTACAGTGATTATCTTATCGTGGCTGCCAAAACCAGCCCAGAATTGGGGAATAAAGGGATAAGCATTTTTGTGATAGACAGAGAAACACCAGGCGTGAGTGCTACAAAACTGGATAAGTTGGGATGGAGAGCGAGTGATACAGGTGAGATTGCATTTGATAATGTTGAAATCCCATTAGAGAATTTAATGGGAGAAGAAAATAAAGGGTTTCCGTACATCATGCAACATTTTGCATTAGAACGATTGATCATGGGAATCAACTCACACGCCCGTAGCGAATGGGCGTTAGAGTATACCATACAGTATATGAAAGACCGTATGGCGTTTGGTAAATCTATTTCAAAATTTCAGGCACTGAGACATAAAGTAGCCCAACTGGCTTCAGAAATTGAAGTGTGTAAAACCTTCAATTATGTAACTACAAAACGCTTAAATGATGGCGAATATGTGGTGAAAGAAGCGACCATGTCAAAATTGATCTCAACAAAAGTTGCCGACGATGTAGCATACGAATGTTTACAATTGTTAGGTGGCTATGGTTATATGGAAGAATATCCACTTGCACGAAATCTTCGTGATAGTAGATTAGGTCCTATTGGTGGTGGAACGAGTGAGATTTTACGTGAGATTATCGCTAAAATGATCATGGACGGAAAATCGTATAAACCAGCCACTTGATAGGTGGTAGGTAGGAGGTTTGAGGCATGAGGTTTTAGGTGGGAGGAAGAAAAAATTTACATATGGACTTACTAATGAAACCTTACTAAGTTCTGTTTCTCTGTGTCCTCTGTGCCTTCTTGGTTTTTTTAATCCCCTTAGTTTTAAAAAAAAAAAACTCTTTCCAGCAAAAACAATAAAATTAACTGCTTTATATTACTATAAAATGAATAGATTTCTTGTCTCGATTTTGATTTTTGGGTTTTATTCGCTTGGCTTTTCCCAGACCGAACTTAAAGGTAAAATAGTTGACTTCATGACATTTGCACCTATTGAAAGTGCAAGTATTTATGTTCAAAATTCTACGGTAGGTACGGTAAGTAATGTGGACGGAAAATTTGTGTTGGTTATCCCTAAAAAATTAGAAAATGATACACTCGTTGTATCTTCCATTGGGTACAAAAGTTTTAAAGCAGCCATCCCCGATTTTGATTTTACACAAGATATATTTTTAGAGGAAGATGTAGCTTCATTAGATGAGGTGTTGATCGTAGCAGAAACGCGCCCCAAGACGGGAAATGATATAGTATTGCGAGCGATCGAGAGATTGCCTAATAACTTACCAGAAGAGCCCTATCTTCAAAAGGCTTTTTTAAGACATAGAGAACGCAANAAAAACGAGTACAAGTGGCTTATTGAAAGTGCGCTGACCATNTATGATTCCAGCTATGCNTCNGGCGCTAAAGAAAACCTGAAAATTAATGTGGACGAAACCCGTAAAAGCTATGATTTACGGGATGTGGATAGCCTTTTTACGTATTATTCTTACTTAAAAAGCAACGCCAAGAACATTTCTTTAAAATCACGAAAATTAGATCGGGATACTATAGCAACCACTTCTTTNGTCAAGGCCATAAAGTGGAATGATGAACGTATCAACGGGATGGACAATCTGTTTAAAGGAAAGCTCAACTTGGTGCGAAATTCGATAGCTTCTAAAGCATTATTTGGCGAGAATATATTAGAAAACCATCAGTTTACGCTAGATACAGTTTTGGTAGATGATGGTAGGAAATTGTATAAAATAAAAATTTCTGCAGGGAAAGAATTTGTCGGCTTAAATACCGACGGAATTTACAACGAAGGTTTTGAGCCCAAAGGCTGGCTCTTTATTTATTGGGACACCTACGCGTTTAAGAAGATAGAATATGAATTGATCGCTGCTTCCGAAGTGCAGAAGAAAAGAAGCAATAGTCTTTTTGGTACACAGTTGAATCATAAATTAGTGATTAACTATACGCAATTTGAAGAGAAGATGTACCCCAACTATATCTATTATGAAACGCCTAAGTTGGTAAATATTGGCGACCGTTCTTCAGACCAAGAAGAAAAAACGGCCGAAGAACTGCGCAAAGAAAAAGAAGAACAATTTTACTACACCATTCAAGAAATCCTTTTTACTGAAACCATCACCGATCCGGAAATTGTTGATCAGGCCATGACGACAACATGGTCTAACGATATCTTTAAGCAGCGTCCTTACAACAGAGAATTCTGGAAGACCTACAACGTACTGCTCGAAAGTGAAGAAGAAGAGAAGCTCATTAAAGACTTAAGTAGGCGGGCTGGGTTGTATAAGGAATAGTTTTATGATTTTTTTGTATCTTTATATTGAGCTAAAATTCTATATATGAATAAACTACTACTCTTTTTTACCATTATCTTTGTAAGCTTTCCAATTTTAGCGCAAAACCCAGATATTGTAGGTTCTTGGTATTTAAATGCTTACACGGCAGATCTGGAGGAGCCTATCTACCTCTCTCCATTTTCAGCTCCTCAAAATCCTACACTTACTATTAATAGCGATTTGACTTTTGAAGGTATAGCTGCTTGCAATACTTTTTCGGGTGTGTATGAAGATACAGGGGATGAATTCACTTATGAGCACATAGATTTTTCGTCAACAGATGAAGATTGTGGTACATTTAATGGTTTTGAGGAAGATTATTTTGACCATTTTGACGATCACTATGAGAGCTACTCATATGTTTATGTTCTTAACAATGGGATGTTACAAGTTGAGTTTGCACCCGGCTTTGGCTTACAATTTCAAAGCACTCCGTTTTTTACGGAGCCAGCATTGCCTAACACTTGGTATTTAACCGAATACCATAATGATCTTGAGGAGGATTTGGACATTGCGAGTATTGAGCCTCCTATAAGTCCTAATCTTGTGATTACTGAAAATCTTGAGTTTACGGCAGAGGCAGCGTGCAATACGTTTTCGGGAAGATTTATTGAAGACACGAACGGAGAAGGTTTTGTGTTACAGGATTTTCAGAAAACTACAAATGCCTGCACAGATCCAGAGCATATACAATTCGAAACAGATTATGAGAATGCGCTTGCGCAAAGTGGAAATTTATTTTTTAATACGAATGGCACAACTAATGGCGACGAATACTTAAGGGCTTCGAATCAATTATTTGGATTTATGAACTTCAGGAACACACCACTCTTAGGTGCTTCTGAAAATAGCGTGATTGATTTTGCCCTATTTCCCAACCCTGTTTCTTCAGAATTGAATATTGTTTCGGCAACTGAAGCTATAGATAGTGTTGTTGTTTTCGGTTTAAACGGAAATAGAGTTTTGGTTTCAGAAGATAATATCCGGTCGATTGATGTGTCAAGTCTTACCAGTGGGTTGTATTTTGTTCAAATATCTTCGGAAGGGAAAACTTCAGTAAAGAAATTTATCAAGCAGTAAAAAATCCCATAATTCCTAATTCATATTCCATAATTAGTTTTATCTTTGCAGTCCAAAAGAGAGGAGGTTAAGTACTATGTTAATAATACCAATAAAAGACGGAGAGAATATCGATAGAGCGCTAAAGCGTTTTAAGCGTAAATTTGATCGTACAGGAACAATGCGCCAACTAAGAGCAAGGCAGGCTTTCACAAAGCCATCTGTAGTTCGTAGAAAAGAAGTGCAAAAAGCAGAATACATACAAGGACTTAGAGACGCTGAAGAAATTTAGCAAGTTCCTGCGAAGGCAGGAATCTATTTACCTTCAATTATATAAAATCCGTTAGATTTAGTGTCTAACGGATTTTTTTATGCCGTAAAAAGTGTATTTTTAAATTGAAATTAATCACATGTCGCTCCCAAAATTTATAGCATACCTAACTTTAGAAAAAAAATATGCCGTTCATACCATTACGGCGTATAAAAATGATCTTGAAAATTTTTCAGGTTTTGTTGCAGCGTCTTTTGAGGAGACCGATATTTCTCATGTAAATTATAGCATGATACGTAGTTGGATCGTTTCGTTGGTTGAAAATGGTGTGTCAAACAGAAGTGTTAACCGTAAAATTTCAGCTTTAAAATCGTACTATAAATTTCTACTGAAAACAAAGCAGATTGAAGAAAACCCTTTAGCAAAGCACAAAGCATTAAAAACGGCAAAAAAAATACAGGTGCCTTTTTCTGAAAAAGAGATCGCAGCCGTGATTGATTTATTGGAAGCGGCAGCAGGGTTTGAGGCGTTACGAAATAAATTGATTGTAGAGTTGTTCTATACCACAGGAATGCGGCGTGCAGAATTGGTGAATTTAACGATGCATTCTATTTCAGCCGCACAGCAATCGGTTAAGGTGTTGGGGAAGCGAAATAAAGAGCGTATTGTGCCATTGCTTCCATCGGTGCTGGAGACCTATAATCGTTATCTAAAGGAACGCAGTGAGCTTGTTTTCATCAGGGATAAAAGCATCCTTCTGTTAACTTCTAAAGGAGATAAGATTTATGAGACTCTCGTATACCGGGTTATAAATTCTTATTTTAGTTTAACGTCAGAGAAAGTGAAACGTAGTCCACATATCTTAAGGCATTCTTTTGCCACCCACCTTTTAAATGAGGGAGCCGACCTTAATGCGGTTAAAGAGTTATTGGGTCATGCGAGTTTGGCATCAACTCAAGTGTATACACATAACAGTATTGCTTCATTAAAAAAGGTATATGGCAACACACATCCAAGGAACTTAAAATAAAGTGTAATTTTAATTGCATTTTTTTTAAAAAAAGTTTTGTGGAAAACAAAAATTCTCTACATTTGCAGTCCGTTAAAATAGCGGACTTTTTTATGCCGAATTATTCAGATTAAAAAAGTATAAAAAGCCGATGTAGCTCAGCTGGCTAGAGCAGCTGATTTGTAATCAGCAGGTCGTGGGTTCGAGTCCCTCCATCGGCTCTTGAAATATTGAAAGTGCATCAGGAAATTAACTGAGTTTTAATTATAAGACAAAGGTTAGTTGGGACGAGAAGTTTATCCTGAGCGTAGTCGACGGGAGTCCCTCCATCGGCTCTTTAATTTTGACAAATTGATTTATTTTGAGTTTAGATTTTTAAACTCAAATTTGGCAAAAAGGGGAGATACTCAAGCGGCCAACGAGGGCAGACTGTAAATCTGCTGACTACGTCTTCGCAGGTTCGAATCCTGCTCTCCCCACAATCATTAGGTGTTAATCCTAAATGAAGGTTAAAGGTTTTGTTAATCGCGTATTAATCATTATCTTTGCACTCGTTTTTGAAGCAAATTTTGTTTTAAAAACACATTGAAATTTTGAGAAATAATAAAAGCGGGAGTAGCTCAGTTGGTAGAGCGTCAGCCTTCCAAGCTGAATGTCGCCAGTTCGAACCTGGTCTCCCGCTCTAATAAATTCCTGTGAAGGCAGGAATCTCTTCCTTTTTTTAATAAGGAGAAGATAGAATACTTTACGCCGGTGTAGCTCAGGGGTAGAGCGTTTCCTTGGTAAGGAAGAGGTCATGAGTTCAAATCTCATCATTGGCTCAATAGTTTAGACAAAGAATAACACTATTATATAACTAAGATTAAATTAATACAAAATGGCAAAAGCAACATATGATCGTTCGAAGCCTCACTTAAATGTAGGTACAATTGGACACGTAGATCACGGTAAAACAACTTTAACAGCAGCTATTACTAAATGTATGGCTGATGCTGGATATTCTGAAGCAAGATCTTTCGATCAGATCGACAACGCACCAGAAGAAAAAGAAAGAGGAATAACAATTAACTCTTCACACGTAGAGTATCAAACTGCAAATCGTCACTACGCACACGTTGACTGTCCTGGTCACGCCGATTACGTAAAGAACATGGTAACTGGTGCTGCGCAGATGGACGGTGCTATCTTAGTTGTAGCTGCAACAGATGGACCAATGCCACAAACACGTGAGCACATCCTTCTTGGACGCCAGGTAGGTATTCCACGTATCGTTGTTTTTATGAACAAAGTGGATATGGTTGATGATGAAGAATTATTAGAACTTGTTGAGATGGAGATCAGAGATCTGTTGTCTTTCTACGAGTATGATGGTGATAATGGACCTGTTATCGCTGGTTCTGCACTTGGTGCATTAAACGGTGAGCAAAAATGGGTTGATACAGTATTAGAATTAATGGAAGCTGTTGATACTTGGATTGAAGAGCCAGAACGTGAAATTGATAAGCCTTTCTTAATGCCTATCGAGGATGTATTCTCTATTACAGGTCGTGGTACTGTAGCAACTGGTCGTATTGAGACAGGTGTTGCAAACACTGGAGATCCTGTTGAGATCATTGGTATGGGAGCTCAAAAATTAACTTCTACAATTACGGGTATTGAAATGTTCCGTCAGATCCTTGATAGAGGTGAGGCAGGAGATAACGCTGGTATCTTGTTAAGAGGTATTGAAAAATCACAAATCTCTCGTGGGATGGTAATCACTAAGCCTGGTTCTGTAACACCACATGCTAAGTTTAAAGCTGAGGTTTATGTATTGAAAAAAGAAGAAGGTGGACGTCACACTCCATTCCATAATAACTACCGTCCACAGTTCTACGTACGTACAACTGATGTAACTGGAAACATTTCTCTTCCAGAAGGTGTTGAAATGGTAATGCCAGGAGACAACTTGACAATTCACGTAGAGCTTATTCAAGCAATTGCGATGAGTGTAGGTTTACGTTTTGCAATCCGTGAGGGTGGTAGAACAGTAGGTGCTGGTCAGGTTACTGAAATTTTAGACTAATTATAGTCAATAAATATAAGTAAAGGTGTCGCGCTATTTAGCGTGACGCCTTGACTTTTATAACGGGTTTAGCTCCTTGGTGAGTGTTTAAACGCCCTATACGGGTTTAGCTCAGTTGGTAGAGCACTGGTCTCCAAAACCAGGTGTCGTGAGTTCGAGTCTCGCAACCCGTGCAATTTTTAAGAAAAGTATTAGTTAATTCGTTTCTTCAGAAAAACAATAAACACCAATTGATAATGGTAAATTATATAAAAGAATCTTATAGCGAACTAAAAAACCATGTAACGTGGACTCCTTGGGCGGAAGCACAGCGTCTTACCGTTATTGTGGCAGTATTTTCGGTTGTACTTGCGTTAGCAGTATGGGGTGTTGATACCGTTTTTAGTGGTGTTATCGAGGCTTATTTTAACTGGATCAAGTCGTAATGATGACTGAAACAAAAAGTACAAAAAAGTGGTATGTTGTCCGTTCAGTAAGTGGACAGGAAAACAAGATTAAAGAGTATCTCGAGTCTGAGATTACGCGTTTAAATCTTGAGGATTATATTGAACAGATCCTAGTTCCTACTGAAAAGGTAATCCAAATTCGCAACGGGAAAAAAGTGAACAAAGAGCGTGTTTTCTTTCCTGGCTATATTATGGTACAAGCGACATTGGCAGGAGAGATTCCACACATTATTAAATCTGTAAACGGAGTGATCGGTTTCTTGGGTGAAACCAAAGGAGGAGAACCCGTACCATTAAGACAATCTGAAGTAAACAGGATGTTAGGTAAGGTAGATGAGTTGGCAGTACAAGATGATAGCGTTAATATCCCTTTCATCATTGGTGAGACAATAAAAGTTATCGATGGGCCTTTTAATGGTTTCAACGGTACAGTAGAGAAAATAAATGAAGAAAAGCGTAAGCTTGAAGTGATGGTTAAGATCTTCGGAAGAAAGACACCATTAGAATTAAGCTATATGCAAGTAGAAAAAGTTTAATTGTTACACGCTATAAAATAGGTTGTTTCTTAGGCTTCCACTCAAGAAAAGACCACATTAAAATTTAGAAAATGGCAAAAGAAATAGGTAAAGTAGTAAAGTTGCAAGTTCGTGGAGGAGCGGCTAATCCGTCTCCACCAGTTGGACCAGCTTTAGGTGCTGCCGGTGTGAACATTATGGAGTTCTGTAAGCAGTTTAATGCTAGAACTCAAGATAAACAAGGTAAAGTATTACCAGTACAGATTACGGTGTATAAAGACAAGTCCTTTGACTTTGTTATTAAGACCCCTCCTGCTGCGGTACAAATCCTTGAAGCNGCTAAGACCAAAAAAGGGTCTGGTGAGCCACACATTAAAAAGGTAGCAACTATCTCTTGGGATCAAGTAAGAGCAATTGCAGAAGACAAAATGCCCGATCTTAATGCATTTACCGTAGAGTCTGCTATGAAAATGGTAGCCGGTACAGCAAGATCAATGGGTGTGAAAGTTAAAGGTGCTGCACCTTTTTAACCTAGTAAAAGAATCTATAAAATGGCAAGATTAACAAAAAAGCAAAAAGAAACCCGATTAATGGTAGAGGATAGAACCTATACTGTTGCCGAGGCTTCTGCTTTAATAAAAGAAATCACCAAAGTAAATTTTGATGCCTCTGTAGACTTGGCGGTACGTCTTAACGTGGATCCACGTAAAGCGAACCAAATGGTTAGAGGTGTTGTAACCTTACCACACGGTACAGGTAAAGATGTAAAGGTATTAGCCTTGGTAACTCCAGATAAGGAAGCTGAAGCTAAAGAAGCCGGTGCAGATTACGTTGGTTTAGACGAGTACCTCGATAAGATAAAAGGAGGATGGACAGATGTTGACGTTATCGTTACCATGCCAAGTGTTATGGGTAAATTAGGACCATTAGGCCGTGTTTTAGGACCTCGTGGATTAATGCCTAACCCAAAGACTGGTACAGTAACTATGGACGTTGCTAAAGCGGTTTCAGATGTGAAAGCTGGTAAAATCGACTTTAAAGTTGAGAAAAACGGTATTGTGCATGCAGCAGTTGGAAAAGCATCTTTTGATGCTGAAAAAATTGCAGGAAACGCAAGAGAATTATTAACGACACTTGTAAAATTAAAGCCTCAGGCTGCAAAAGGAATTTACATCAAGAGCATTTTTATGTCTTCGACGATGAGTCCTTCTGTAGAAATTGATACCAAAAGGTTTACTGAGCAGTAAAATTTCTAAGATATGACAAGAGAAGAAAAATCACAGGTAATAGAAACTTTAACTGCACAGTTGTCCGAAAATGCTACTATATATTTAGCAGATATTTCAGGACTGGATGCAGGTGCCACTACAAACTTACGTCGTGCTTGTTTTAAAGCAGGAGTGAAGTTGAATGTAGTAAAGAATACCTTGCTTGCTAAAGCGATGGAAAGTTGTGATAAAGACTTTGGAGAATTATCCGAAGTTTTAAAAGGCAACACCTCACTAATGGTTTCTGAAGCTAGCAATGCGCCAGCTAAGGTTATAAAAGAATTCAGAAAGAAATCTCAAAAACCATTATTGAAAGGAGCTTTCATCGAAGAAGCAATTTACGTAGGTGATGATCAATTGGATGCCCTTGTAGACATCAAGTCTAGAGAAGAGCTTATTGGAGACATCATTGGATTGTTACAATCCCCTGCTAAAAACGTTATCTCTGCTCTTAAGAGTGGTGGTAGTACAATTGCAGGTATAGTAAAAACCCTTTCAGAAAAAGAAGGGTAACATAAAATTAGCACTAATAAATACATAATAAATTACAATTTTTAAAAACGATAGAAAATGGCAGATTTAAAAGATTTCGCAGAAAAATTAGTTAACTTAACCGTAAAAGAGGTTAATGAATTAGCTACTATATTAAAAGATGAGTATGGTATCGAACCTGCTGCTGCAGCTGTAGCTGTTGCCGCTGGTGGTGGTGCTGGTGATGACGCCGCTGATGAAAAGACAGAATTCGACGTAATTCTTACAGCAGCTGGTGGTTCTAAATTAGCAGTTGTAAAACTGGTAAAAGAACTTACTGGAGCTGGTCTTAAAGACGCAAAAGGATTAGTTGATAATGCTCCTTCTCCAATTAAGGAAGGTGTATCTAAAGACGAAGCAGAAGCACTTAAAGCTCAATTAGAAGAAGCAGGAGCAGAGGTTGAGCTTAAGTAAGCTCCCACAACTCCAAACCTTAAGGTTTAGGTCTTCCGAATCGCTTCGGAAAGACCTAAACCATTTTGCGTATATAAAGGTGAACCAATAATTGTATACGCACACACTATTTATTTTAATTAAAATTCCGTCCATAGATGTCAGCAACGCAAACTGAAAGATTGAATTTTTCCTCTGTACAGAACAAGCCGGATTACCCGGATTTTCTAGATATCCAGATTAAATCCTTTCAGGATTTTTTTCAACTGGAAACCAAGTCAGAAGAAAGAGGCCAAGAAGGACTTTACAAAACCTTCTTAGAGAATTTCCCAATTACCGATACGCGCAACCAGTTCGTATTAGAATTTTTAGATTATTTCGTAGACCCGCCAAGATACTCTTTACAAGAGTGTATAGAGCGTGGTCTTACCTATAGTGTGCCTTTAAAAGCACGTCTAAAATTATATTGTACAGATCCAGAACATGAAGATTTTGAAACAATCGTTCAGGATGTTTACCTAGGCGTTATTCCTTATATGACCCCTGCAGGTACTTTTTGTATCAATGGTGCAGAACGTGTTGTTGTATCTCAGTTGCACCGTTCGCCTGGTGTTTTCTTTGGGCANTCTTTCCACGCTAATGGAACAAAATTATATTCTGCCCGTGTNATTCCTTTTAAAGGATCATGGATAGAATTTGCTACCGATATCAATAGCGTTATGTACGCGTATATCGATAGAAAGAAAAAATTACCAGTTACAACTCTTTTCCGAGCTATTGGATTTGAAAGAGATAAGGATATTCTTGAAATCTTTGATCTTGCTGAAGAAGTAAAAGCTTCAAAAACTGGGTTAAAAAAATACTTAGGTCGTAAGTTAGCTGCACGTGTGCTTAAAACTTGGCATGAGGATTTCGTGGATGAAGATACAGGTGAAGTAGTTTCTATTGAAAGAAACGAAATCGTATTGGACCGTGATACTGTTTTAGACAAAGACCATATCGAAGAGATCATGGATTCGGGTTCTAAGACCATCCTTTTACACAAAGAGGACAATCATCTAGCAGATTATGCTATTATCCACAATACATTACAAAAGGATCCTACCAATTCAGAAAAAGAAGCGGTAGAACATATATACAGACAATTACGTAACGCTGAACCGCCAGATGAGGAAACCGCTCGTGGTATCATCAATAAGTTGTTTTTCTCAGACCAGAGATATAACTTAGGAGAGGTAGGACGTTACCGTATGAACAAGAAATTAGGTCTTGATATCGAAATGGACAAGCAAGTCTTGACCAAACTGGATATCATTACCATTGTTAAATATTTAATTGAATTGATCAACTCTAAAGCAGAGATCGATGATATTGATCACCTATCTAACCGTCGTGTACGTACCGTAGGGGAGCAGTTGTCATCTCAGTTTGGAGTAGGGTTGGCCCGTATGGCAAGAACAATTCGTGAGCGAATGAATGTTCGTGACAACGAAGTGTTTACACCTATAGATTTAATTAATGCGAAGACCTTGTCTTCAGTAATTAATTCTTTCTTCGGAACAAACCAATTGTCTCAGTTCATGGATCAAACCAATCCATTGGCCGAAATTACGCACAAGCGGCGTTTATCAGCCCTTGGACCAGGTGGTTTATCAAGAGAAAGAGCAGGATTTGAGGTTCGTGATGTTCATTATACGCACTACGGAAGATTATGTCCTATTGAAACTCCTGAAGGACCGAATATTGGATTGATATCGTCTCTTTCAGTATACGCTAAAGTAAACAATCTTGGTTTTATTGAAACACCGTACCGTAAGGTAACAGACGGTAAGATTGATTTCAAAAACGAAGCACAATACCTTTCAGCTGAAGAAGAAGAAGGACAATTAATTGCACAAGCCAACATTCCATTAACCAAGGAAGGTCAGATTGATACCGATCGTGTAATTGCACGTATGGAAGGTGACTTCCCGGTTGTAGATCCTAAGACGGTGAATTACGCCGATGTAGCACCCAACCAGATTTCATCTATCTCGGCTTCATTAATTCCATTTTTGGAACATGATGATGCCAACCGTGCCTTGATGGGATCTAACATGATGCGCCAGGCAGTACCTTTATTAATCGCAGATTCTCCTATCGTAGGAACTGGATTAGAAAGACAAATTGCTAGTGATTCGCGTGTATTAATCAATGCAGAAGGTGATGGAGTAGTGGAGTATGTTGATGCAAACGAAATTACCATCAAATACGACCGTACCGAAGAAGAGCGCATGGTTAGTTTTGATACGGATAACAGAACGTATAATCTGGTAAAATTCAGAAAAACAAACCAAAGTACCTCTATTAACTTGAAGCCTATTGTACGAAAGGGCGATCGCGTTAAGAAAGGTCAAGTACTTTGCCAAGGGTATGCAACCGAAAAAGGAGAATTAGCATTGGGTAGAAATATGAAAGTAGCCTTTATGCCTTGGAAAGGGTATAACTTTGAGGATGCCATCGTAATTTCTGAAAAAGTAGTGCGTGAAGATATCTTTACTTCTATTCATATTGATGAATATTCATTAGAAGTTAGAGATACTAAATTAGGGAATGAAGAATTAACTAATGATATTCCTAACGTTTCAGAAGAGGCTACAAAAGACCTAGATGAACACGGTATGATACGCGTTGGTGCAGAAGTAAAACCTGGTGATATATTAATAGGTAAGATTACTCCAAAAGGAGAAAGTGACCCTACACCAGAAGAAAAATTACTTCGTGCCATCTTTGGTGATAAAGCTGGAGATGTAAAAGATGCTTCTTTAAAAGCTTCACCATCGTTAAGAGGTGTTGTTATAGACAAGAAACTTTTTGCCCGTGCGGTTAAAGATAAGCGTAAGAGAGCAAAAGATAAAGAAGATATTGCTGCATTAGAGGTAAAGTATGATGCGAAGTTTGATGCCTTAAAAGAGGTGTTGACCGAGAAGCTTTTTACTATCGTAGGTGGAAAAACAGCACAAGGCGTGATGAACGATCTTGGTGAGGTTATTTTCCCTAAAGGTAAAAAGTACACGCTAAAAATGTTAAATGCTGTAGATGACTACATACACTTAACAGGCGGAACTTGGGCAACAGATGACGAGACCAACGCATTGGTAGCAGATTTAATGCACAATTATAAAATTAAAGAAAACGATCTTCAAGGAAACTTACGTCGTGAGAAGTTTACAATCTCTGTAGGGGATGAGTTGCCATCAGGTATCTTAAAACTTGCGAAGGTGTATATCGCGAAAAAACGTAAATTAAAGGTAGGTGATAAGATGGCGGGACGTCACGGTAACAAAGGTATTGTTGCACGTATCGTTAGAGAAGAGGATATGCCTTTCTTAGAAGATGGAACACCAGTAGATATCGTGTTGAACCCTCTTGGGGTACCATCACGTATGAACATTGGTCAGATCTATGAAACGGTGCTTGGATGGGCTGGACAAAAACTAGGACGCAAATATGCGACCCCAATTTTTGACGGTGCTACCATAGACCAGATCAATGAGTTGACAGATGAAGCTGGAATTCCAAGATATGGACATACGTATCTTTTTGATGGCGGTACAGGACAACGTTTTGATCAACCTGCAACAGTAGGGGTGATTTATATGTTGAAACTGGGTCACATGGTTGATGATAAGATGCACGCACGTTCTATTGGACCCTACTCATTAATTACACAACAACCATTAGGTGGTAAAGCACAGTTTGGTGGTCAACGTTTTGGTGAGATGGAAGTGTGGGCACTGGAAGCCTATGGCGCTTCAGCAACGCTAAGAGAAATCTTAACAGTGAAGTCAGATGATGTGATAGGTAGAGCTAAAACGTACGAAAGTATTGTTAAAGGAGAGGCGATGCCAGAACCAGGTCTGCCAGAATCGTTCAACGTGTTAATGCACGAATTGAAAGGTCTTGGACTGGACATACGATTAGAAGAATAGTGAATCCCCGCGCAAGCGGGGAACTCACCGTTTTCTTCGGAAGCTGTTAAAAGTTTCCAATTCAACAATAATAAAGATTATTATATAGCATTATGGCAAGAAATAATAACGAACAACAACAGAAGAAATTTAATAAAATTTCGATCGGTTTAGCTTCACCAGAATCTATTTTAGCAGAATCTAGAGGTGAAATCTTAAAGCCTGAAACAATTAACTACCGTACGCACAAACCTGAGCGAGACGGTCTTTTCTGTGAGCGTATTTTTGGTCCTGTAAAGGATTACGAATGTGCCTGTGGTAAATATAAAAGAATTCGCTACAAAGGTATCGTCTGTGACCGTTGTGGTGTAGAGGTAACTGAGAAAAAAGTACGTCGTGACCGTGTAGGGCACATTAACCTTGTTGTGCCAGTAGCACACATTTGGTACTTTAGAAGTTTGCCTAACAAGATTGGATACCTTTTAGGGCTTCCATCAAAAAAACTGGACATGATTATTTACTACGAACGCTATGTAGTAATTCAGCCAGGTATTGCAAAAAATGAAGAAGGAGAACCAGTACAAAAACTAGATTTCTTAACCGAAGAGGAATATTTAAACATTTTAGATAGTCTTCCGCAAGAGAATTTATATTTAGATGATGCAGATCCAAACAAATTCATCGCCAAGATGGGTGCTGAATGTTTGATCGAGTTATTAAACCGTATTGATCTTAATGAACTTTCGTTTGAATTAAGACATAAGGCAAATAACGAAACCTCCAAACAACGTAAAACAGAAGCATTAAAGCGTCTTCAAGTAGTTGAAGCACTTCGTGATGCTAACAAGAATCGTGAGAACAGGCCAGAATGGATGATCATGAAGGTGGTTCCTGTAATTCCGCCAGAATTACGCCCATTGGTACCGCTTGATGGAGGTCGTTTTGCAACTTCAGATTTAAATGATCTGTACCGTCGTGTAATTATTCGTAACAACCGTCTAAAGCGTTTGATGGAAATCAAAGCTCCTGAGGTAATTTTACGTAATGAGAAGCGTATGCTTCAAGAATCGGTAGATTCATTATTTGATAATACGCGTAAGTCTTCAGCAGTAAAAACAGACAGTAACCGTCCGCTTAAATCACTTTCAGATTCATTGAAAGGAAAGCAAGGGCGTTTCCGTCAAAACTTACTTGGTAAGCGTGTGGATTATTCAGCACGTTCGGTAATTGTTGTTGGACCCGAATTAAGATTGTTTGAATGTGGTATCCCTAAGGATATGGCAGCAGAACTTTACAAGCCTTTTGTAATCCGTAAATTGATCGAAAGAGGAATTGTAAAGACCGTAAAATCTGCAAAGAAAATTATAGATAAAAAAGAGCCAGTAGTTTGGGATATCTTGGAAAACGTCCTTAAAGGACATCCAGTATTACTAAACCGTGCGCCTACATTACACCGTTTAGGTATCCAAGCTTTTCAGCCTAAATTAATTGAAGGTAAAGCAATCCAGTTACACCCATTAGTGTGTACTGCATTTAATGCCGATTTTGATGGAGATCAAATGGCGGTTCACCTTCCGTTAGGACCAGAGGCTATTTTAGAGGCTCAGTTATTAATGTTGGCATCGCACAATATCTTAAACCCTGCAAATGGTTCGCCAGTGGCGGTACCTTCTCAGGATATGGTATTGGGTCTGTATTATATGACCAAGCTTAGAAAGTCAACAGATGAAGTAAAGGTAAAAGGAGAAGGCTTGACGTTCTATTCGGCTGAAGAAGCTGTTATTGCTTATAACGAGAAACAAGTTGACCTAAATGCTGAAATCAAAATCAGAACTAAAGATTTTGATGAGAACGGAGAACTTAAAATGCAGATTATTACGACTACTTTAGGTAGAGTAATTTTTAACGAGCAAGTACCAGAGGAAGCAGGATATATTAATGAGGTGTTGACTAAAAAGTCATTGCGTGATATTATTGGTGGTATTCTTTCGGTAACTAGTGTTCCAAGAACAGCAGATTTCCTTGATGCGATTAAGACATTAGGATATAAATTTGCTTTCGAAGGTGGTTTGTCTTTTAGTTTAGGAGATATTATTATCCCTGCTGAAAAACAACAAATGATTGATGATGCAAACAAGCAGGTAGATGCAATTGTAGGAAACTATAATATGGGTCTTATTACCAACAATGAACGTTACAATCAAGTAATTGACATTTGGACTGCAACGAATGCGGAACTTACCGAGCTTTCTATGAAGCGTATTCGCGAAGATCAGCAAGGGTTCAACTCGGTGTATATGATGCTTGACTCTGGAGCCCGTGGATCTAAAGAACAGATTCGCCAGTTAACAGGGATGCGTGGTTTGATGGCAAAACCTAAAAAATCGAACAGTGGTGGAGGAGAAATTATTGAAAACCCAATTCTTTCTAACTTTAAGGAAGGACTTTCAATTCTTGAATACTTTATCTCTACGCACGGTGCGCGTAAAGGACTTGCAGATACGGCATTAAAAACAGCCGATGCAGGATACTTAACACGTCGTCTTGTTGATGTTTCTCAAGATGTAATCGTAAATACTGAAGATTGTGGTACGTTAAGAGGTATCGAAGTTTCGGCATTGAAGAAAAATGAAGAAGTTGTTGAAACATTAGGAGCACGAATTATAGGTAGGACTGCTCTCAATGATGTAATAGATCCACTTACAAAAGAGGTATATGTAAAATCTGGTGAGCATATTTATGAAAATATTGCCAAAAAGATTGAAGCATCGCCTTTAGACTCTGTTGAAGTTCGTTCTGCACTTACGTGTGAAGCGAAGAAAGGGATTTGTTCACAGTGTTACGGTAGAAACCTAGCGACCAATAAAATGGTACAGCGAGGAGAAGCTGTTGGTGTTGTTGCAGCACAGTCTATTGGGGAGCCAGGAACGCAATTAACGCTTCGTACCTTCCACGTGGGTGGTATTGCAGGTAACATTTCAGAAGAAAACAAACTCGCTGTTAAATTTGACGGTAGAGCAGAGATCGAAGATCTTAAGACGGTTAAAGGTGAAGATAGTGACGGAAAAGAAATTGATATCATTATCTCCCGTACTTCAGAAATTAAGTTGATTGATGAGAAAACAGGAATTACCTTAAGTACTAATAACATTCCTTATGGTTCTACACTATTTGTAAAAGATGGTGATAAGCTTAAGAAAGGTGATGTAGTATGTCAATGGGATCCATATAACGGTGTAATTATTTCAGAATTTGCTGGTAAGATTAAATATGAGAATATTGAGCAAGGGGTTACATTCGCTGTAGAAATAGATGAACAAACAGGTTTCCAAGAGAAAGTAATTACAGAATCTAGAGACAAGAAAAAGATTCCTACCCTACAGATTGTTGGTAAAAAAGACGAAGTAATTCGTTCTTATAACCTACCTGTAGGCGCTTTAATTAGTGTTGAAGATGATGAAAAAATCAAGATTGGTAAAATCTTGGTGAAAATTCCACGTAAATCTTCTAAAGCAGGGGATATTACAGGAGGTCTTCCACGTGTAACCGAGTTATTTGAAGCACGTAACCCTTCTAATCCAGCTGTAGTAAGTGAGATTGATGGTGTTGTTTCCTTCGGAAAAATAAAACGTGGTAACCGTGAGATTATCGTAGAGTCTAAATTGGGCGAAATCAAAAAGTACTTGGTTAAATTAAGTAACCAGATACTCGTTCAGGAAAATGACTACGTAAGAGCAGGAATGCCATTATCTGATGGTTCAATTACACCAGAAGATATCTTGAGAATTAAAGGCCCATCTGCAGTACAGCAATACTTAGTGAACGAAGTTCAAGAAGTATACCGTTTGCAAGGGGTGAAGATCAACGATAAGCACTTTGAAGTGGTTGTGAGACAAATGATGCGTAAAGTACGTATCGTGGATAGTGGAGACACTACATTCTTAGAAAATCAATTGGCGCATAAAGATGACTTTATAGAAGAAAATGATAAGATCTTTGGTATGAAAGTAGTGACCAACGCAGGTGACTCTGATACGATCAAAGAAGGTCAAATCATAACCTCCCGTGATTTACGCGATGAGAATTCTATCTTAAGAAGAGCAGATAAGACCCTTGTTGAAGCACGTGATGCTGTTAATGCAACAGCAACACCAATTCTTCAAGGAATTACGAGAGCGTCGTTACAGACTAAATCGTTTATTTCTGCTGCATCCTTCCAGGAAACAACTAAAGTATTAAACGAAGCTGCAGTTGCAGGTAAGGTAGATACATTAGAAGGTCTGAAGGAAAATGTGATTGTAGGACATAAGATCCCAGCCGGTACCGGTATGAGAAAATATGATACTATTATTGTAGGTTCTAAACAGGAATTGGAAGAAATGACTAAAGAAAAGCAAGAAGTTAATTATAATTAGTGAACGTGCTGTTTTGAAAGCATAGCGCATCAAAACAGCCACAGTGAACTATCCCGACGCAGTCGGGATCTTGTAACTCGAAAATGTAAGATTACCGACGCAGGTCGGGATCTTGCAAATCAAATATCAAAATCCCGTGACAACTTCATGGGATTTTGTGTTTTTAAAAATCAAAGTAGAAATAATAACTGGTTGTTGAAGGCGACCAATAAACATATTAAAATGGCAGACGAGAAGAAAACCAATCCTAAACAAGGACAGATCAATATAGAACTAGATGAGGCAGTAGCTCAGGGCATTTACAGCAACCTCGCTATAATAAATCATTCAAAATCTGAATTTGTAGTCGATTTTGTAACCATTATGCCTGGTGTTCCTAAGAGTAAAGTAAAATCCAGAATTATTTTAACTCCACAACACGCAAAACGGTTTTTAAAAGCATTGCATGATAATGTGGGGCGTTTTGAAAAAGCACATGGCGAAATCAAAGATTATCAGCAACCGCCAATGCCCATTAATTTTGGTCCTACCGGAGAAGCATAAACAAAAAAGCCTTATTTGAACATAAGGCTTTTTTTGGTTTAAAATTGTACTGTATCTTAGCATAAAACATTCAACCGTATCGTATGAATTATATTCTTTTTGATGGCGCCGTCCGTAACCAGTTGCTTCCTTTTACATTTACGCGCCCCGTAGCAGATATCCGAATTGGTATCATGACCATTCGCGAAAAATGGGAATTTATGTTAGGGTTTACAACGACCACGGTTACCGAAGATTATTTGAGTGAAAAATGGCCTATGGTCGAGCTTGAAGAAAACGTATTAATCAATGCGTCCTTTCTTCCTTCAGAAAATTTAGCAAATCTCATAAAAGGACTTTCTGAAAATCAGGCGCTATTTTTTGAAGAGGAACCCATTGCTTTTTTTGCTTCGGAAGGACAAGAAGTAATATTTGACGACTACGAAATTATTCAATATTCGTACGATGATGTCCTAAGAATAGAACATACATGGGATATTTTTTCGAAAAATCATGAAGCCATAGTTAGGGATTTTGAAGCGATCACAAAAAATCGAACCTCCCAGCCCATTCCCGAAATGGCAGTCGCTTTCAACAAAGAACTTGTATTTATTGAAGAAGGAGCAAAATTACCGCTCTGTAGCCTCAATGCGACTGAAGGCCCGATTTACATTGGCAAAGATTCAGAAATCATGGAAGGTGCTATGATACGGGGACCCTTTGCACTTTGTGAAGGCGCTACCGTTAAAATGAACAGTAAAATATATACTGGCTGTACCATTGGTCCTCATAGTAAAGTGGGTGGCGAATTAAATAACTCGGTTCTTTTTGGGTATTCTAACAAAGGGCACGACGGCTTTTTAGGAAATGCAGTGATAGGGGAATGGTGTAACTTGGGCGCAGATACTAACAACTCTAATCTTAAAAATAATTATACCGAAGTCCGTTTATGGGATTATGAAACAGAAGGTTTCGCTAAAACGGGATTGACGTTTTGCGGATTAATGATGGGCGACCACAGCAAATGTGGTATCAATACCATGTTTAATACGGGCACTGTAGTAGGAGTGAGCGCAAACATTTTTGGTAGTGGATTCCCTCGCAATTTTATCCCTAGTTTTAGTTGGGGCGGTAGTGCTGGCATGACGACCTACAAAACCAATCGTGCTTTTGAGGTGGCTAAAATTGTCATGCAAAGACGTAGTGTTGTATTCACAGACGAAGATGCCAAGATATTGGAACATGTTTTTGAAGCAACGGCCCATTGGAGGAGAAGTTGAACTATCTAATTCTCGTTCACAGGAGAGGAAATGTAAAATTGTTTTAATAATAAAAAAGAAAGTAAATCCCAAAAACAAAAAAAATAAGCATCACACTCCCAAAGACCAAGTATAGTTTACGTTTCCTGGCTTGTTCTTGTAATTCTAAACGTTTCTTAAACAGA
>JGI24518J20066_1000068_pt1 | contig 40645 bp, 38 predicted proteins | sample LinPmetageLP42_FD_20066 | JGI IMG/M metagenome (IMG submission 20066) | reverse complement strand
AGGCAAAACTACTTTCATTGTTTCTTTTTCAATAAGCATCGTAGCAGCATCGTCAACTTTAACTGGATCTTTTTTTATTTTTTGTACATCGTCCTTTTTCTCGATGTTTTCAGATTTTGGCACAATGGCAATGTCTTCGTAGATTGTTATGTCTTTTTGGTCAATGTTTAATAATTCCACTTCAGCAAAAACCTCTCTAATTGCTTCGTGATATGCTTTTCTAAATTCCTTTAATTTGCTTTTTCCTTGCTTGCTTCGGTACACTTCCACACCTTCACAATTTTTTAGTAAAAGCACGAGCTTTGTACCTACAAAGCCACCTTCTTTTTGCACATCTGCATACAGCCCATCGCACCGCTTTACATTAGGCACTTCGGTAGTCATAAAAGCATTAAACCCATGTTTATTAAGGTAATACTTGGTCATCTCATTAAGTTCAAAGCCATTTTTACCGTTTGTAAAATCGTATTGTTCTGGTATGACTACGTAGCTATACTCGTTTAACGTTTTTTGCCCGAGCATTCCAGTTGCTGCAAATAGACTTATGAGTATAAAAAACTTCTTCATTCGTGTAGTCATAAAAGCATTAAACCCATGCTTATTAAGGTAATACTTGGTCATCTCATTAAGTTCAAAGCCATTTTTACCGTTTGTAAAATCATATTGTTCTGGTATCACTACGTAGCTATACTCGTTCAACGTTTTTTGCCCGAGCATTCCAGTTGCTGCAAATAGACTTATGAGTATAAAAAACTTCTTCATTCGTTCTCAATTTTTATGTTAATTCCCAGCTGTAAAGATACATTATTTGCTTTTGCTAAGTTTCCATACCGTAAGAGGTTATCTGCTGCAATATAAAAATTTAGTTTACCCAAATCTGCCACTAACCCAAGCCCAACATTATCATTTGAATAAGGATCTACCGTATAAGTAACTTTGGCCGAAAGCACATCCCAAAGTCTTCTATAGTAATAAAAAGTACCTGCCATCTGTAAGCCTTTTGGTCTGGAAATACCATAAAACTGAAGACCAACCGCTTGATTACGTTTTACATCATCTCCCATATTTAAACAATCACAAACACCGCTGGAACCAATACGCCTTCCGAAGGTATAACTAACAGAAGCATTCAATTTTACCGGCCTTAGCTGTGTATAACCAGAGTTTAAAGTATCAATCGGGATTTCACGCTCAAATTCATCTTCAAGATCTTCATAATAAGGAAATGTAGGTTCGCCTTGAGTTATGGGAGGAAACAGTAATTCAATTCCGTCGAGCGTATACGTACCACTTGCTCTATAACTTTCCACATCTTTAGTATGGAAAATAACCCCGAGGTCCAAGATGCTGGCACTGGTTGTGATTTTCTCAGTGACTTTGTAAGTGGCTCCCACATCGAGTCCTACACCTACATTGCCACCAAAAAAAGCGCTCCCTAAAATTTGCGATGCACCACCCGTGTCACCTAGCGAAGCAATCCCAGAAGTTTGTACACTGGCATCTAGATTTTCTACCGTATGCTCGTATACATTCTCACTGTCTTCATTGCCTTCACGCGTAATAAAGGTACCTTCATTATTGGTGCTTTTAAAACTAAACAAACTCGAATACAACTTTGCACGCACTCCCATTGTTAGTTTTTCTGAAAGCTGTTTATTCGCTCCAAAATGAAATACAGTCATTAAATCTCCTGTCGTACTTATTTGCCCAAGATCAAAAGGCACACCTATATAGTCTTGATTTCCTTCGTAGGCTAATACCGCCAAGTCCTTAGGAAAGTAGACGATAAAATCCAGCTCTTCATAAACACCGCCAGAAAAATAGATCTCATTTCGCGCACGCCATCCAAAATTGATAATTTCTAATTGTTGTGTTGCCGAAAAGAAATCGCTTGCTTCAAGTTCAAATATCTTGTTGCGTATTCGGGTATTTATGTCAACCGAAGATTCTCCAAAAATATCGAACACAGAAACCCCAGTCATTCCTGCATTTATATGAAATTGTGAAAACAAAGGAATCCCAAAGTGTGACTTTTGAGGTACGTTAACACCAGGATTTAGCAACAAAGATTGGGGTACCTCTTCCAGACCATACAAGACCTGTTTATTTTGGGCAAAAGCAGAACAAAACAGGAACGCCATGAAAATAAAAATAAGATATTTCATAGTTATTCTTCTTGTTCTTTGATTTCAAAAAAGTAAGTCGCTTTTGATTGTAGCTTTAAATTTCCTTCAAGGTTAGGTCCAGAATCTGGTATCGTTACCGAAACAACTACCCTATCTGAAGTTGTAAGCAGCAACAGGTCTTCTCCTTCTACATTTTGTGTAAATTCTGTTGTCACCTCATTTGCTACACTTCCCTGATTTACCAGAGTGCCCGTAAAATAGGTTGGTTGCCGCAACGAATCTAGAAATTGAAAATCTACATTGAAGTTCCTAGGGATACTATTCTTAAATCTAAAAAGAAATTCTGCTCTTACAAGGCTTTCTTGAAAGCCTGAACCATCTAAAAATTTAATTTCGGTGGTATCGCTAACAGTGAGCCGCTCGGTCATCGTAGCTCCGTCATAAAAATCTTGCGCTTCAAGATCAAAATGAATTAAGTTTAGTTCTACAACTGGAGTGAGCACAATATCCTGTGCTTGGTCAAAATCTGTGTCTTTTACACAGGAAGAAGCTATAAATATAAATGAGAGGATACCCAAGAAGGGCACTAATAGGTTATTTTTCATATTTGCGGGGATACGTATGAAAAGCTAACGGGTTTAAAATTATATTATTATGACTACAAATGGTTTTTAATTTCCGATAATTGGTTTACTAACGCATAAGTATCAGGAATGCGCTCGCTTCTATAGTTATAGAACAGCGTATGCATGCCCACATTTTGGGCTCCTAAAATATCGGCTTCAAAAGTATCGCCTATCATTATACTTTGAGAAGGGATCGCCGCGGCTTTTGAAAGCGCTTTTTCAAAAACCAACGGATTTGGTTTTTTCTTCCCAACCTCTTCAGAAGTGGTTACCGTTTTAAAAAAATGATCGATCTTACTGTTCTTCAATTTTAAAAATTGTACTTCAGAAAATCCGTTTGTAATAATATGCAATTCATATTTTGCCGCTAAATACGTAAGCAAATCTATAGCTCCGTCAAAAAGATGATTATCTACGGGCAGTTCATCAATATAACTTTCAGATAGCGCATCAATGACATCAATGGTATATTCTTGTTTAAGTGTTTTAAAGGTATCGCTTAATCGGCCGCGTCTTAGCTGTTCTTTTGTGACCCGCTCTTCTCTAAAATCTTTCCAATAATTGAAGTTGATGGGTTCATATACCCTTAAAAAAGGGGCAATCTCGATCGCTATCTTATGTTTCTTAAAAACACGTGAAAAAGCAAGTGCTGAGTTTTTATCAAAATCCCACAGGGTGTGATCCAAATCAAAAAACACGTGTTTTATTTCATTGGTATTGTTCATTGGTATCTTCTTGAAGTTTTTCTGAAAAAATGGTTCTCCATATCCTATTTTTAAGTCGTAATGAAAAATCGGTGTTTAAAAAAAGCATGGAAAAAGTCCCATTAACACTTTTAACTGAAGCAATTAGCGAATCGACACTCTGTTGAATTTCATCTTCCTTTTTGCCTAAAAAAGCCGAAGTACACGTGGCGATAGGATGAATGATCAAGGGCGTTTTTATCTCGAAATCAAGATCATAAAAAAGAAATGGAGTGCACGTACCTGCCCTAAAACCTATGGCGTTTTGATACACCATCGTAAAATCCCTTTGCACTTCGAGCTCTACCAGATTACGGTACACATTAGGAAGGTCTACCAGATATTGTGCATTCATTGCACCTTCAAGCGNNCGGTTCGTGATCATTTCAATACGCTCTTTTTCTTCNTTTTGTAACTCAGGCTCTTCTAATGCCTTTCTAGAAAAGATAAGCCCCACCTGCTTATAGTCGTTTATAAATTTAATGAGCATTTTAAACTTTTGCCTACGAGTATTAATGCTTTCTTCAAAATTGATGGCTTCTCCCAATAAAAAGAAAACCGTGAGCTTTGCACTGTTCTTTTTTGCGACATTGATGAGCCATTCAAAAATATCATTGGGGTCTTTGGCCATGCCCACGATCACCTTAGTACGCTTTAAAATTAAAGGAAGTCTTAACCTAAATAAATCTGATAAATAGCCTATTAGGCTTCTAAAAAATCCTTTTTGTTTATACGCATAGGGCTGCCGTGTTTCAACGAGTGTATGTATGGTGTAATTTTTCGGCCCAAACGAGAGTTTAGGAAACGTATTGACCAATTCCCTTTTAAACTTATACGCCCAAATATCGATTACGGGCTGCGTTAAAAAATTTTCTTTAACGCCTATACTTTCGGAAGCTGGATATCTGTCAAAGGCATCCTTCACATGTGGAAGGTACTCTTCGTAACGGCTTAATAAATAAAAGGAGGCTGCAAAAATATCAAAGGGCAACGCACTTTTATCTGAAGTTGAAAAAAAACACTTCGTTTCTTCCCATTCTTTTACGGTAAAATCAACGCTCTCAATCCCTTGCTGTGTTAGTAAACCATGGCTTTGAATAAAAAGTTCATTCCCCATAGATTGTTTACCATAAGAAATTTTAGGACCTGTGTGTGCTATGAATTCTTCTATAACCGAAGTAAAGTTGACCTCTATCCCTAAAATACGTGTACAAATATGCTTAAATACATACGGTATTCTGGGATTTAATTTCTGAACAAAAACAAGTAGCATAAAGGCTTATAGGATGGATTCATCTGCAAAGCTAAAATAAGCATTTTCTGTAACGATTACGTGGTCCAAAACTTTTATATCAAGACTTTCTCCAGCACGCTTCATTTTACTGGTAAGATTTTTATCTGCCGCGCTCGGTTTCAAGGTCCCACTTGGGTGATTATGCACCAAGATAAGCCCAACGGCTCCTACCTGCAAAGCCATTTTAAATACGATACGAACGTCTACCAGCGTACCTGTAATGCCCCCTTTGCTTAACTGGGTAGTTTGTAATACCTTATTAGAATTATTTAAATAGACGATCCAAAATTCTTCATGGGGCAGTTCGCCTATGATGGGCTGCATTAGTTCAAAAACAGATTGACTCGAGGTAATTTTTTGTCGTTTCAACGCTTCTTCCCCACCCCTTCTTCGCCCTAACTCTAACGCAGCAACTATTGTAATGGCTTTCGCCTCCCCTATGCCTTTAAATTCCATTAAGGCTTTTATATCTAGTTTTCCCAGTGCATTCAGGTTATTTTCTACGGAAGCCAAAATACGCTGACTCAAAGAAACAGCACTTTCATTTCTACTTCCGCTGCCTATTAAGATCGCGATGAGTTCTGCCTCAGTAAGTGAGTTTTTACCTTTTGCTACTAATTTTTCGCGCGGCCTATCACTTTCGCTCCAATTTTTGATAGAAAAAGAAGAAGTTTGATCTTTCAAGTTGTACGGGTGTATTTCAATAAAGATAATCATTATCTTTAAACAGTAAGAACTAAAACCTTTTCTCCTATGCAATCACTTTTTAATCCTGACGCTTATAATGAAATAAGAACCCGGCTCGATTCGCTTTCTGAAACTGCTGAGAAACGTTGGGGTAAAATGTCTACAGGACAGATGCTACACCATTGTCAAGGACCTTTAAATATCATCTTAGAAAAGGATGATTATGGTTTAAAGCCCAATTGGTTAGCCAAAGTATTTTTTAAAAAAGCGCTATACAGCGACAAACCTTGGAGCAAGGGGCTGCCTACCGCTAAGGCCTTTAAAGAAAAAGAACCCAAAGATTTTGAAACCGAAAAAAAACATTTAATAAAGCTTCTTAACGAGTTTGAAACCCAAAGAGAAAGGCAAGATTGGAAACCCCATCCTGGCTTCGGAAAATTCACCAAGGAACAATATGGCAAGCTGCACTACAAACACCTGGATCATCATTTAAGGCAATTTGGCGTTTAGCTTTGATACAATCCCGACAAAGCTTCGATACAATCCCGACAAAAAAGTCGAGATCACTCAGCTACCTTAAAGTAGAAGTTTGAAAAATAAAATCAGAAACCCCCACTATTCAAAGATTAGATGTTTTAAGTTTAGCAAAACACACTTGAACTAAATCTATTTAAATTTCGTCATTCGTCATTCTAAAATCTAAAACCCATTGTACCCACCACCTCATCATCAATGTAACGATATCCAAAAAATGATTGCGGTCATTAAGAACTATCCGCTAGCGATGTTGGTTTCAGTTAACGACGGAAAGCCTTTTATAACCCACATCCCTATAATATATAATGAAACGAGCGGCAAACTTGTGGCGCATATCGACAAGTCTAATCCACAGGTAGCAACTTTAAACGAGGGTGCAGAAGTAACGGTGGTTTTTAAAGGTCCNGATGCCTATATTTCACCAAGTATCTATACTACCAAGCAATTACCCACATGGAACTATATCATCGTACATATTACAGGTAAAATCACCTTAATCAATGAACCAAAGGCAGCAAAAGAAACTATGATCGCCATGACTGAATTCTTAGAAGGGAAGGAACAAAAATATGTACTTACTAAAGAAAATGAATCAATGGACCGCTTGGTACACTACATTCAAGCTTTTGATATTACCATCACTAATTGGGAAGGGAAGTTTAAATTATCGCAGGATAAAAACACGCAAGACTACGAAAATGCGAAACAGGAGCTTATAAAAAAATCCAGCGAAGACATAGCTGGGTTCATTACGAAAATAGCTGACTAATTATTTAAAATACTCTTTTACGGCATCAAAATCCAATCCGCCGTAATTACCACTACTCATTAATAGTAAAGCAGTATTGTTAAAGTCCTGCGTAAAAAGATACGTTTTAAAATCGGCCGGATTGGTAAAGACCATAAGATCTTCTCGATTAAAAGCTTTATCTATTTGTTCTCCTTTAATGGCTTCAAGTCCTTTTACTAGTACGGCATGGGGTGAGTAAAATACCACCGCACTATCTGCGGCGTCAAGTGTTCCTTTATATTCGGTTAAAAACTCAGGGTTTAGGCTGCTATAGGTGTGCAACTCTAAGCAGGCAATTAATTTTCTATCTGGATATTGTTCTTTTAGCGCCATCGTCGTCGCTTTTACCTTGCTAGGTGAATGCGCAAAATCTTTATATGCGACTGCCGTTTTGCTTTCGGCTATTTTTTCTAGGCGTTTGCTCGCTCCTTTAAACGTGGCAATGGCTTCATAAAAATCGTCTGCATCAATCCCCATAAGCTGGCAGACCCATCGGGCACCTTCCAAGTTATTAAGGTTGTGGTTCCCAAAAACTTCAATTGGCATAGGGCCTTCAGGCGTTTCTAGTAATGTTGTTCCGTCTTCTACGGTGTAGGCTGGTGTTTTATAAGACACTTTCTTTATAGTAGCGGTAGAGCTTTCGACCACTCGCTTTACCTCATCATCTTCAGAATTATAAATGATGGTTCCTCCGTTTGTTATTTCAGTTAAAAAAATTTCAAACTGCTCTACATAATTTTCATAGGTAGGAAACACATTGATATGGTCCCATGCAATTCCGCTCAACAGTGCTATATTGGGCTTATAGAGATGAAATTTTGGGCGTCTGTCTATGGGAGAAGATAAGTACTCATCTCCTTCTAGGACAATAAAATCGTTTTCTTCGGTTAAATGGACCATGGTGTCAAAGCCTTCTAATTGTGCGCCTACCATATAATCTACTTCCTTATCGTGGTAATGCATCACATGTAAAATCATGGAAGTAATAGTTGTCTTACCATGCGAACCCCCTATAACAACCCGTGTTTTATGTTTTGACTGTTCGTAAAGAAATTCTGGATAACTGTATATTTTTAATCCTAACTCCTTAGCTTTTGTGAGTTCAGGATTATCTGGTTTTGCGTGCATGCCGAGAATGACAGCATCGAGATCAGCAGTAATTTTTTCTGGAAACCAACCAAAAGTTTCCGGTAGAATCCCTTTCGCTTTTAACCTGGATTTTGAAGGATCAAAAATTTCGTCGTCACTTCCGGTAACCTCATATCCCTTGTGATGTAGTGCCAAGGCAAGATTGTGCATCGCTGCACCGCCAATGGCTATAAAATGGACTTTTTGTGTGTTCAAAATATAAAAGATTTAAAAAATCAAAGTTACACGTTTGAAAAGACAAGTACCTCGAAATTTACAATTTTACATTTTTTATAACGCTTCAATAAGCTGCTTTTCTTTTTTTGCTTCCTTGAAATCTGACCTGTCTTCTAACGCCTTATTGATCCAAACTAAAGCAGTTTGTTTTTTCCCTTGGTTTTTATAGATCTGCGCCAAACGGTAATATGCCCAATCTTTAGGCACTCCATCTTTTACCGAATGATTTTCGATATACGCCTGCAAACAATCTATCCCAAGCTCAGCATCAAGATTGTACTGCGCCGCAATTTTACCTATTTGGTAGTTCAGACTATTGCGCTTATGTATTTTTAAAGACTGCGCTGCTGTATCAATCGCTTCTTTTGGTTTCTTGTTTTTTTCGTAATGCTCGGTTAGTTTTTCATAGGTCGTTGGTGAACCTCCTACCTCGATTGCCTTTTTATAGAAACGCTCTGCATCATCAGGGCGATCGCCATATTCTGCAACGTATCCATTGGCCAAATAGCCATCAACAGGTGATATTTTTGCTAACTGATTCGCATATTTAATTGCCTTTTTTTCACTTCCACCAATGATACCTGGTAATTGAATGTAAAACTCGACCAACGCCCATCGAACTTCGATATGTTTAGGATCAAGTCGTGCCGCTGTTTCAAAATGTTCCTTAATATCTCCAATATAGGTTGCTGCGAGAAGTCGGTTAATAGACAATGCTTTCATGCCCATCGCGCCTCCATATTTAAAATGATAATTGGCACTCGTATCGTCTTCTTCCACCAAGCTTTCATAATAGTCTATAGCGACGTCCCAGTCCTTTTTATAACCAGCTATATCACCTAAATATTCACGCGTTTTTTTATCATTGGGATGCGATTTAAGATACTGTTCAAAAAGGGGCTTGGCTTTACTGAATTGTTCTTTGATAAAATAATTTTCGGCATTTTGGAAATCGGTCTGAGCCATGATTGCAGAAGGAATAAATAATAAAAGGAATATGTACTTCATAAGTGTAGGGTTGTTACTAGGTATTTGAAATATAAAATTTATTCTTTAGGAGGATACTTAGAAATTGCTTTTTCTATGATAGAAACGTAATACGCCTCTCTTTGTTGCGGACTTGCTTTCTCTTTAAAAGAACCGTCAATCACTGCCTGCCATATCAGATCGTCTTTGTCAGCATCGATAAAATCTAAGGTTAATTGCTGGTTTACCTCACGACCTCCAATCGGAATGCCGCCGCTAACGCCAACACCCACATTACCGCCACCACCACCGATACCGATGCCAATTGTATTCCTCGAATTTGAAACGGTTTCCCTGGCGAAAAAATTGACATAGATTTGTGGTGTTTCAGATTTTACAAAACCGCGCGATTGCAGCAAGCTATCTGTCGCTTTAATAATGCGATCATTATCCAAGTCGTTCAAGCCAGACTTAATCTCCGGGAAATAATTATAGGTGGTATATTGTGAGAAATTGGTTTGATTATCGTAATCGATGCCTACGGTCGCACCGCAGGAAACCAATAAAACCGATAACAGCAAGAAATATAAAACTTTCATAGTACGCTTTTATAAACTAACCTACGCAAAAAGTACGCCAATAGATGTAATTAAAAATTACTTTATCGCACAGTCTCCTCATTTAACATACTCCACAACTTATCTTTAAGTTCCATGAGGCCTTGTTGGGCTACAGAAGAGAAAAACAAATAAGGAATGTTTTTAAATTCTTCATCCAGCAACGTTTTCATTTCAGCTTTGAGTTCTGCATCGAGCATATCGCTTTTTGAGATCCCTACCAATTTGTCCTTATCAAGCAATTCTGGATTATAGCGCTTTAGTTCGTCAAGCAAAATCTCGTATTGCTCCTTGATATCGGGCGCATCTGACGGTATTAAAAAGAGTAACGTAGAGTTACGTTCTATATGTCTCAAAAAGTAGTGGCCTAATCCTCTTCCTTCCGCAGCACCCTCAATAATACCTGGGATATCTGCCATCACAAAAGTGCGATGGTCCCGATACTCGACAATCCCTAAATTTGGTTTTAACGTAGTAAATTCATAATTGGCAATCTTTGGTTTTGCCGCAGTGATAACCGAAAGTAAGGTAGATTTCCCTGCATTTGGAAAACCAACTAGGCCTACATCTGCCAAAACCTTCATTTCTAGCGTGTAATTAGCTTCTTCTCCTTCCATGCCAGGTTGCGCATAGCGTGGCGTCTGGTTGGTGGAAGATTTAAAATGATTATTTCCTCTTCCTCCTTTTCCACCTTTCGCAATGATAAGCTCTTCGCCGTGTTCTAAAAGTTCTCTTAAGGTTTCTCCTGTATCTGTATTTTTTACAACTGTACCTAAAGGCACTTCCACATATACATCTTCCCCGTCGGCACCTGTACTGGTTTGCTTACTTCCTGCTCCACCATAGCCTGCCTTAAAGTGGCGTTTAAATTTAAGATGGTACAAGGTCCATAAGTTTTTATTTGCTTTTAGGATAACGTGACCACCACGACCCCCGTCACCGCCATCGGGACCGCCCATAGGGATGTATTTCTCACGACGTAAATGCGCACTTCCCTGCCCTCCTTTTCCAGAGGTTACATGGACTTTTACATAATCTACAAAATTGCCTTCAGTCATATTTATTCCCTACTAAAGCAGGGATCATTTTGTTTTAGGAGAACACCCCTAAAGTCCCCTCAAGGGGACAATTTAATAATTCAATTCTGGTCAAAAGAAGAAATTAAAGCGTGTCAATAACCCCACTCAACCGCTTCGTTATATCCTCAATACTTCCTACACCATCAACACCGTAGTATTTATCTTCAGCTTGGTAGTATTCTTTTAAAATATCTGTTTTACGATAGTATTCTGCAATACGTTCGCGTATTACGGCCTCATTCGCATCATCTGCACGACCGCTTGATTTACCTCTTTCTAGCAAGCGTTTTACCAAAACCTCATCATCTACTTCCAGCGCTACCATTGCATTGATCTGTGTTCCTTTTTCTTTTAGGAAATCTGTCAATACTTCAGCTTGATCTTTGGTACGGGGATATCCATCAAAAATAAACCCTTTCGGATTCTTTTCTAATCGACGATTCACCTCATCTTTCAACATTTCATTAGTCACACTATCGGGTACTAGATGGCCTTTTTCAGTATAGGTCTTGGCCAGTTTGCCCAATTCGGTACCATTTTTCATATTGTATCGAAACATATCGCCCGTAGAAAGATGGATGAGTTGATAGTTTTCTTTTAAAACCTCTGCTTGTGTTCCTTTGCCTGCTCCTGGAGGGCCAAATAATACTATATTTTTCATGCGCAATGCCCGCGCAGGCGGGTATCTCTTTTTTGTTTTACTATTTACGCTGAAAAAGTTTTGCATCCAGTTCCACATTACATAAATAATAAGAATCGTTAATAATCAATAAGCGGCAAAGATACCCAAACTAGTTAAGAGTTCTGAATTATGAATGCAGAAAATTAATGACAACTGCTACGCTTCCAATCTTACCAATCAATGTGTCTCAAAAATTTCGATTTCGATTTCAGTTTCAATTTCTTTATTCATGTATCTTTGTTTTATGGCAACTTATTTTTCTTCAGATTTTACACTCGGAATTCTCGGCGGAGGACAATTGGGCAAGATGATGCTCTACGAAACCCGCAAACTCGATATTAAAACACACATATTAGACCCCAGTAGCGAAGCACCCTGTCGTATTTCCTGTGATTATTTTGAGCAAGGAGATCTCATGGATTTTGACACCGTCTATAACTTCGGAAAAAAGGTAGCTATGCTTACTTTCGAAATTGAAGGTGTTAACATCGAAGCTTTAGAAAAATTAGAGGCCGAAGGAAAAAAGGTTTATCCGTCTTCTAAAACATTGCGAAACATTCAGGATAAGGGCATTCAGAAAAAATTCTATAGAAAACATCACATCCCGACTTCCCCTTTCTTGGTCTTTAAAGATAAAAATGAACTGAATGAAGCCATTGTGCGCAAAGAGTTATCATTCCCATTTGTATGGAAAAGCTGCACGGGAGGCTATGATGGCAAGGGTGTTTCTATCATCAGGTCTGAAGAAGACGTCATCCCATTGAGCAGTGATTCGTGTATTGCCGAAAAATTAATTCCGTTTAAAAACGAATTGGCGGTCATTGTGGCTCGAAATCCGTCAGGCGAAGTAAAGACCTATCCAGTGGTTGAAATGGAGTTCCACCCCGAAGCCAACCAAGTGGAATATGTACTTTGTCCTGCGCGTATTGGCGACACAGTAGCCGAAAAGGCTCGAACCATAGCTACAAAAGTTTCGGAGGCTTTTGAACATGTGGGTTTGTTGGCGGTCGAATTATTTCAGACCGAAGATGATGAAATCCTAGTAAATGAAGTCGCTCCTAGACCACACAACAGCGGTCATTATAGTATAGAAGCAAGTTATACCAATCAATTTGAGCAGCATCTCCGTGCTATTTTAGACCTTCCTTTAGGAACTACCGAAAGTAAAGTTGCCGGTATCATGGTAAATCTGGTGGGTGCCGAAGGGCATACGGGCCAAGTAGTCTATAAAAATATTGAGAAAATCATGGCTATGGAAGGTGTCACGCCCCATATCTACGGAAAGAAACAAACTCGCCCTTTTAGAAAAATGGGACATGTCACGATTGTAAATAAGGATATTGCCGAAGCCCGTAAAATTGCAGAAGCGGTTAAGAAAACCATAGAAGTTATCACCGAGGAATAGTCTCGCAAAGGCGCAGAGACGCAAAGCAATATGGAAAACAATGCTAATCTTACTGAAAGTGAACTAGTAACAATTCTAGGGGTCTCGCAAAGACGCAGAGACGCAAAGCAATATGAATAACAGTATTAGTCTTACTGAAAATGAACTCGCAACAGTAATAATTGATTGCTGCTTTCAGATTCATACAAAGTTAGGGCCAGGATTGCTGGAGTCTGTTTATGAAGAAGTGCTTTATTACGAATTAAAAACGAAAGGTTTATCTGTGGAAAGACAAAAAGCGCTACCAGTACTATGGAAAGATTTAAAAATGAACTTGGGATTTAGAACAGATTTAATAGTGGCCAATAAAATTATTATCGAAATTAAATCGGTTGAAGAAATTCATCCTGTTCACCCAAAACAACTGTTGACCTATCTAAAACTTACAGATCTTAAATTAGGATTATTAATCAATTTTAATAGTCCTTTAATGAAAACCGGAATTAAAAGAATAGTCAACAATCTTTAAAAAAATGCTTGGCGGCTCCGCGCCTTTGCGAGCAAATTAAACACAATATTTGTTTACTATTTAAGATATCCGCTTACCTCTTCCAACGCCTTCTCAATCCCATCGGGATTCTTACCGCCTGCGGTTGCAAAAAATGGCTGTCCACCACCACCGCCTTGAATGTGTTTTCCTAGTTCACGTACAATTTGTCCAGCATTTAAACTCTTAGCTTTTGCTAAATCCTTATCGATATAGCACGTCAATAATGCTTTCCCGTCATTTTTACTTCCGAAGAGTAAAAACAAATTGTCAATTTCACCACCCAATTCGAACGCGAGATCTTTCATACCGTTTGCATCAAGATCAAGTTCCTTAGCTAAAAAGTGAACGCCGTTCACTTCGGTAATCTCGTTTTTAAGATCGCCTTTAATATTCTTCGCTTTCTCCTTCAATAACTGCTGCACTTGTTTTTGCAACGTGTTATTCTCTTCTTGTAAACTGGAAATTGCTTTTACCGGATCTTGCGCATTGTTCAAACTTTTTTGAACCTCGGCAAAGGCATTACTTCTATCGATAAAATACTGTTTTGCCGCGTCGCCGGTAATAGCTTCGATACGTCGTATTCCAGAAGCGACAGCGCCTTCCGAAGTAATTATAAAGTGCCAGATAGTTGAAGTTGTAGGTACGTGGGTTCCTCCACAGAGTTCCATGGATTTACCAAATTTGATTGCACGCACCGCATCGCCATATTTTTCACCAAACAATGCAATCGCTCCTTCATCAATTGCTTGTTGATACGGAATACCACGACGTTCTTCTAATGCTAAATCTTCTTTAATCCGGGCGTTGACGAAATCTTCCACTTGGCGCAGTTCTTCATCACTCACTTTACTGAAATGTGAAAAATCGAACCGCAAGTTCCGGCTATGCACCATCGAACCCTTTTGAGCGACATGTTCTCCTAAAATATTTCGTAACGCTTGGTGCAACAAGTGAGTTGCGGTATGGTTGGCAGCAGTCCTACTTCGTTGTTTTACATCCACAACAGCTTTAAATTCTCCCTCAGGATTGCGCGGCAAGTTCTTTGCAAAATGAATGATCAGGTTATTTTCTTTCTTGGTGTCGATGATATAAACCACCTCACCATTAGTAGCTTCAAGATATCCTTTATCACCTACTTGGCCTCCACCTTCCGGATAAAAAGGCGTAAGGTTAAAAACCAATTGATACAGTTCTCCTTCTTTTTTACTTTCTACCTTTCGGTAACGGGTAATCTTTACGTTCGTTTCTAAAGTATCATACCCTACAAATTCTTCTACATCATCTTCAGCCAAGACTATCCAGTCGCCTGTGGAAACTTTTGTAGCTGACCGCGAGCGATCCTTTTGTTTTTGAAGTTCAGTCTCGAAACCTTTTTCGTCCAGTTCAAAGCCGCGTTCTCTAAGAATTAAAGCCGTAAGGTCAATTGGGAAGCCAAAGGTGTCATACAGCTCAAAAGCTTTTGTGCCACTAATGGTCTTACTAGCTGCTTCGTTAATGACGTTATCCAGCAACACCAGCCCTTGATCAAGGGTTCGTAAGAAGGAAGATTCTTCTTCTCTAATCACATTTGTAATTAAGTGCTGCTCCTGTACCAATTCTGGGAACGCTTCTCCCATTTGTTTTACCAACGTATCAATAAGCTTGAAAATAAAAGGTTGCTTTGTATCCAAAAACGTAAAACCATATCGAATGGCGCGACGTAAAATTCTTCGAATTACATAACCAGCTCCCGTATTGCTTGGCAATTGACCATCTGCAATCGAAAATGCAACGGCTCTTACATGGTCTGCAATTACGCGTATAGCGACATCTGTCTTTGTGTCTTTACCGTAGGTTGTGTTGGTTACCGTTTCTATCTCACGGATAAGCGGTGTAAAAACATCAGTATCATAATTACTCTTCTTGTCTTGAAGTACCATCGCCAAACGTTCAAAACCCATCCCAGTATCGATGTGTTTATTTGGTAGAGTTTCTAGAGCACCGTTCGCTTTGCGGTTGTATTGCATAAAAACGAGGTTCCATATTTCAACCACTTGCGGGTGATCCATATTTACCAGCGATTTACCGTCTACTTTAGCTTTTTCTTCAGGCGTACGAATATCTACGTGAATTTCAGAACAGGGTCCGCAAGGTCCTTGCTCCCCCATTTCCCAAAAGTTATCCTTTTTATTTCCTTTTAAAATTCGGTCTTCAGCAATAAATTCTTTCCAGATATCATATGCTTCGGTATCCATTTTTAAATCATCGGCATCATCGCTTCCTTCAAAAACAGTTACGTAGAGAATATCCTTATCCACTTTATAAACATCAACCAAGAGTTCCCACGCCCAGGCAATAGCTTCCTTTTTAAAATAATCACCAAAGCTCCAGTTGCCCAACATTTCAAATAAGGTATGGTGGTAGGTATCGTAACCCACTTCTTCTAAGTCATTGTGTTTTCCTGAAACACGCAGACATTTTTGAGAATCGGTTAGCCGATTATTTTTTGGGGTCGCGTTTCCTAAAAAATATTCTTTAAAAGGTGCCATCCCAGAGTTCACAAACATTAGGGTAGGATCATTCTTTAACACCATAGGGGCAGAAGGTACAATGCTGTGAGATTTTGATTTAAAAAATTCTAAAAATTGGGAACGTATTTGCTGTGATTTCATCAAGTCTTTTTTTCTAAAATAATGCTGTTAGGGTTATACCGAAACAATTTCTATATTTGTGTAACGTTACTTCAAATAATGCTACCCATCAACGAGCAAAAATAAGTTTTTTTTAGCGTATGTCTAAGGTTAAATATTACTATGATAGCGAAACACTTTCCTATCGAAAAATTGAGAAGAAAAAAGGCCGAAAACTAGGTATTTTCTTCTTGAGCTTGTTGGGTATGGTTTTGAGCGGTTTTTTACTGCTTTTGGTTTATCTCAACCTACCTTATGTAGAAACCCCAAAAGAGAAAGCACTTAAAAGAGAGCTGGCAAACACCGAGTTACAGTTTAAACTTCTTAACAAAAAAATCAAGCAAGCCGAAAACGTTCTTGCTGAAGTGGCCGAACGTGACAACAACTTATACCGTGTTTATTTTGAAGCAAACCCCATTCCCGAATCGCAACGAAAAGCAGGATTTGGAGGGATTAATCGCTATAAAGACTTAGAGGGTTTTGATAATTCTGAACTCATCATCAACACCACCCAGCGTCTCGATATACTGACAAAGCAGATCGTTGTACAGAGCAAGTCGCTTGATGAAATTGCAATTTTAGCGGAAGAAAAAGAAGAGCTCTTGGCCGCCATCCCGGCGATACAACCTGTAAACAATGAAGATTTAACACGTATGGCATCGGGATATGGGTATCGCACCGACCCTTTTACGAAAGCAACTAAATTTCATTACGGAATGGATTTTACGGCACCCCGCGGAACGCCCATTTATGCGTCTGGCGATGGGAGGGTGACACGGGCAGACAACACAGCTTCTGGGTACGGAAACCATATTCGTATAGATCATGGTTATGGCTATGAAAGTTTGTACGCTCATTTATACAAATACAACGTGCGTACCGGACAAACCGTTAAACGTGGAGACCTAATAGGGTTTGTAGGAAGCACGGGGAGGTCTGAGGCACCCCACCTTCACTATGAAGTTTTTAAAGACAATGAACGGATCAACCCTATCAATTTTTATTACGGAAACTTGACACCCGAAGAATTTGCAGATCTCTTGAAAAAATCACAGCAGGAAAATCAGTCGCTGGATTAAGCTTCGGTACGTATTCAACTTAAAAAAATTGACTTAATTCTGAAAATTCGAAATCCAAAACATGCACATAGAACTTCCACAAAAACGGTATTATAGCATTGGCGAAGTCGCCGAGGCTTTTGATGTAAATACATCGCTCATCCGTTTCTGGGAAAAGGAGTTCGATATCTTGCAACCCAAGAAAAGTGCCAAGGGAAACCGAAAGTTTACTCCAGAAGACATCAAGAACTTGGAGTTTATTTATCACTTGGTAAAAGAACGCGGTTTTACCTTAGAAGGCGCAAAAATTCATTTAAAGGAAAACCGAAAAAAAACACTCGATAAATTTGAGATCATCCGCAAATTAGAAGGTGTCAAGGCAGAACTGCTAAAAATAAAAAACCAACTTTAAAACAAACTACTCATGAAAAAATGGTTACCTCTCATCATTATTTTAATCTTAGTATTCATTGTTGGAGCATATTTCGCCATGCTCAATAATAAACTTGTACCGCTGGACGAAAAAACAAACTCCCAATGGGGAAATGTAGAAAGTGCGTATCAAAGGCGATCAGACCTTATACCCAACATTGTAAACACAGCAAAAGGCTATGCCGAGTTTGAGCAAGAAACGCTTACTAAAGTCATCGAAGCTAGAAGCAAAGCAACGGCTGTTACGATAGACCCTACCAATATCACACCAGAACAATTGGCACAGTTTGAACAGGTACAGTCCAATCTTAGCGGTGCACTATCAAGGCTATTAGCCGTTTTTGAACGCTATCCAGACCTCAAAGCCAATGAGAACTTTAGGGAATTGATTAACGAATTGGAGCGAACCGAAAACAGAATAAATGTAGAGCGAAATAGGTATAATGAAGTTGTTGAGCCCTATAATGTAGCCATCAAAAAATTTCCAGCGAAGTTTTTTGCAGGTATTTTAGGTTTTGAACCTAAGCCTTATTACGAAGCTGAAGAAGGATCTGAAGTGGCGCCCGAAGTTGAATTTGATTTTAGTAACTAATTATGGCAAAGTCTAAAGTAGAAGATTTTTTAACGGCATCTGAAGAAGCTGAAATCATCGAAGCGATCCGTCTAGCAGAAAAAAATACCTCTGGCGAAATACGTGTCCACTTAGAAAAATCGGCTAACGACGAAGATGTATTTGACCGTGCCGAAGAAGTATTTGTATTTCTACACATGAACAATACTAAATTAAGTAACGGCGTGCTCATTTATATCGCCGTAGAAGACCGTACGCTGGTTATTATGGGCGATAAAGGCATTAATGATGTGGTGGCTCCTAATTTTTGGGAAAGTACTAAAGACACGATTATTGCCCAATTTAAAAACGGCGATATGAAACGTGGTCTTGTAGAAGGTATCCTTATGGCGGGAGAACAACTCAAAAAGCATTTCCCTTATCAAAAAGACGATAAAAACGAATTACCAGATACCATTTCAGTAGGATAGTCAGCAACACACAGTGACAGTAGAAAATTAGAATGAAACAAATTTTACTAAAATATAAATTTTTCTTTTTTCTACTGCCGCTCGTTCTTTTTTCTGAAACGATTACGGCGCAGTATGATATCCCACTAGCGCCAAAGGAACAGACGTCACTTTATGATTATATAGACCTGTTTACCCCATCTCAACAAAAAGCCTTAGAAGATAAACTCATTCGGTATGCAGATTCGACTTCCACACAAATTGTGATGGTGGTTATTAATTCTACCAAGGGAGAGGATATTTCACTATTGGGCGCTAAATGGGGGCAAAAATGGGGTGTTGGCCAAGCCGAAAAAGACAACGGGATATTTATCATTTTGGCAAAAGGCGATCGTAGAGTAGACATAAATACCGGTTACGGGATCGAATACCTAATTTCAGATCGAACGGCAGAACAGATCATCAACAGGATCATGATTCCTAGTTTTAAAGCCAATAATTATTACGCTGGCTTAGATCAAGGTGCCGATGCCATCTTTGCGGCCCTCAAAGGAGAATACAAAGAAGAACGCGAGTTTAAGGATAATGATAATTCTATTTTTATCATTGTGATGATCATTTTCTTCATCATTATCTTAATCCTTCGCGCACGCAAAGGTGGCGGTAAAGGCAGAGGCGGTGGCGGCAGCCTACTTGATATTATCATATTGAGCAGCATGGGACGTACGGGTGGCTTCGGTGGTGGCGGAAGTAGTTTTGGCGGCGGTGGCGGCTTTAGTGGCGGTTTCGGTGGTGGCGGTTTTGGCGGAGGCGGCGCCTCTGGCGGATGGTAGTTACAATATTAGTGCCCTCACCTTACTCAGCTAACCACGTTTACTTAACTCAAATACAAAAGCGCCGACAACGAAACGGGTGGTGGTTGTTTTAAAGATTTTGTAATTTTTCTACAAAATGTTTAAAACTTTGCGTAAACTCTATTAACGGATGGTAGCTTCAATACAATACGAGTGCCTCGCCTTACTCAGCTAACCACGTTTTCTTAACTCAAATACAAAAGCGCCGACAACGAAACGGGTGGTGGTTGTTTTAAAGATTTTGTAATTTTTCTACAAAATGTTTAAAACTTTTAGGAATGGGCGGCTATGATTCCGAATCATGTTCAGACTGACAAAGGTGAATCGAGTTGGAAATTACAATGTCCTATCAAAAATCAATCAAAAAAGAAACCACCATCCCTGGATTCTCCTTTTTTACCTAATGTGTTGAATTTATAACTAAAGCTCAATAAAAAATACTGTTGTAAAACTGTACTCTGTACATCTTGAATATAGGCAGCAGTAGAACTTCTCCTGGCATTCGTGTTTTGACCCAATAGATCATAGACCTTTAAAGTTGCAATTGCTTTATCTTTAATAAAGGAATAGGCCAAAGTACTGTTCCAGAATACCGCATTTTGTTGAAATCCTTGCGCTACATCGGGATTATTGATAAAATCAATATCATTGTTCCATTCCAGGTTTTCTGGCCAGGTGGTCGTGGTTCTTAGTGTAAATTCATGTCTCATATAATCACGATCCTCGAACAAATCTATATTAAATGTATTTTGACTTAGAGAAAGACTATATGAAGGTTTAATTTCGAAAAGGTCTTTCCAAATAAAATCAACACCAATATTTGGTCTGTAGGTGATGGTTCTACTCGCATACTGAGTGTCATTATTAAAGTTGACATTTCGGTTTGCATTTACGTTCATTCCGGCTCTATAGCGCAAGCTTCGAATGGTATCTAATTTCTTCGTTTTATTGTAATTAACATTTCCGTAGAGATTATAAACGCCATCTACGTTTGTAAATGTTGTGGTACGTACAAAGTTTTCATCTACGGTAGTTCTTGCTGTAACGGCATCGTTACTTGTGTTCACGCTTACATAACTAAAAATACCTGACCTAGATTGAAAATCATAATTATTAAAATTAAAGTACACCCTATGGTCGTTTGTAGGCTTTAGGTTCGGATTTCCCTGCTGAATGTTCAAAGGATCGGAAACATCTACAAACGGAGATAATTGTGAAACACTTGGCGCATTGTTATTGATAGAATACCCGGTAGAAATCCGCATTTTATCATTAAAGGTATATCCAAAATAAGAAGAGAGCTCGAAGGCATTAAAATCATTTGAAAACGTAAAATCCCGTAAGGCATCTTCACTCTCTAAGGTCCGTATCACATACCCTCCACCCACACGAGCATAGAGTTTCTCACCATTATAGTTCATGCTTACTTCTGGACGTTGGCGTTCGTTTCGGTTATTAAAATCGGTGCTTTGTTGTAAATTAAAATCTGTATAATCCTGTGTAGTAGTATTAAAATCGAAGACACTCTGTCGATCTTCACGATCCTCATTTTCGTAGGAATGCTCTAAGCCTAAAAACAGTTTTTTCTCAATAAGCGGGATCCGCCAATCGATCCCTATATTATAACCTGTGGTTCCTTGTTCGCTGTCTGTAAATTGATCCCGTATAATGGTCTGTGGATCTTCCCCAAATATCTGAGTGGTAGAAGCGTTAAAATCTTCCACATTGGTCTCGTTGATATTGTTTCTAATGGACAGCCTTACATATCCACCCTTCGTACCGTACTTTTTGGTCACGAGAAGATCATTTTCAAAACTGATCCTATCACGCTTCGAACTATTGTCCACGCGAGAGGTATTGGTAAGTTCTTGATCCACATTTCGGGTTTCTTCTTCATTGTTCAAACGCGATTCGCCTATGGAGTAATTAAACTGTGGACGTATATTGATCAAAAATGTAGAATCTATTTTGGTTTCAAACCTAGTATTTACACCGTGATTGTCAGAATTACTAATGCTTTCAGATCTTTTTTCTGAAAAGAAACGGTTGTCCGGCAATATATTCTCCCTGCTTATCCTTTCTTCATTAAACGAATTAGCAGCCGAGTAAAAATAATCGGCGCTTATTTCAGAATCTTTCCCAAACTCATCAGCATAGTTAGCACCGCCCGTTCTTGAATTTGTAATACCCTGTCCGCCGCCGAAATTTCTTCCGCCGAAATTAATTCCGTTATCTGAAACACTAATACTTCTTGCCCCGCCATACATCTTTTGCAGTTCGCCAAAACTAAAACCTGGTGAGTTTAGATTATTACCCCCACCAAGGGCACTCAATCGAAGATCATTGTCAAAATAATTGATGATCCCAGCATATTCAAAGCGATCGTCGGTCCCTCCGCCTGCAGCTACCCGACCAAAAAACCCCTTGTTCTTTTCTTCATCTATGGTAATGTTTATTGTTTTGTTTTCTTGGTCACCCTTCTCACCTGTAAAAGCTTCAGATTTTGTTTTTGTGTCTGTCACTTGTATTTTTTCGATGATATCCTTGGTTAAATTACGTGTTGCGATTGTAGGGTCATCGCCAAAAAAGGCTTTTCCGTTTACCAGTACTTTATTAACCGATTTGCCATTTACGGTAATATTTCCTTCGTCATCTACTTCTACTCCAGGTAATTCCTTTAAAAGGTCTTCTACATTCGCTCCTTTCTTGGTTTTAAAGGAGGCCACATTAAATTCTAAGGTATCCTTTTTTATGGTAATAGGCGCACGGCTTCCGGTTATGGTTACTGTTTTGAGTGACTCAGATTGTGTTTGTAGCTTTAAGGTTCCTAAGGCTACATCTCTTGATGTGAGGGTTACCAATTCACTGTAGGGTGCATAACCTGTATAACTGATGTTAATTCTTACGGAATTCTGTTGCGAAAAACCTTTCAGCTGAAAATCGCCATTTTGATCACTTATTGTATAAGTAATGAGCGTTGAATCTGAAACTTTTTCGGCATAGATGGTGGCCGACTCCAAAGGAAAGTTTTGTGCTCCATCCATAAGTTTTCCTGAAATGGTAAAATCTTGGGCATATGATAACTGTATTCCTATAAGAAACAGGAATACGAATTGAAGTTTCTTCATTTAATTGATTAGTTGATTGATTGATGAACAATTTGGTAGTTATACTAAGAACGAAAATACATTGATTTTCTTATTCTGAAAAATATAGGAAAGTCTTTTCCTATTTAATTATCTATTGTTTTGATAATTTGAGGAATCTAAATTTTGAAATTTTTGTTCAGTCGAGTCAATTTTCAGTTTCATTTCTGAAGTAGGTTCAGTAAGACGTTCGTTAAAATCTTCTAAAGTATTGACCACTTCAGGCTGTCTGTTCCGAAGAAAAATCATAATACCCAGACTTAGGAACAGCAAAAAGACGAGTATGCCTAAATACCCTTTCTTCATTTATTTTTTACGTATGTAAATCGTAATAGGAACGCCTTTAAAGTCAAACTTATCGCGCATTTTGTTCTCAATAAAACGCTTATAGGGTTCTTTTACATATTGTGGTAAATTTGCGAAAAAGGCAAAACTCGGGTACGGCGTAGGCAGTTGTGTACAGTATTTTATCTTCACATACTTCCCCTTGTATTGTGGTGGTGGGTATGATTCGATAATAGGAAGCATCACCTCATTAAGTTCACTTGTTTTAATGCGCTTGCTTCGGTTTTTATATACTTCAACCGCAGTTTCAATCGCTTTAAAAATACGCTGTTTTGTTACTACAGATATAAAGAGGATTGGCACATCTGTATAAGGCTCGATCTGCTTCCGAATATATTTTTCAAAATCTTTTACACTTTGGGTGTCTTTTTCAACCAAGTCCCATTTGTTAGCCAAAATAACGATGCCTTTATTATTACGTTCGGCCAACCAAAAGATATTCTGTACTTGACCATCAAAGCCACGTGTTGCATCAAAGACCAATAAAATGACATCACTATGCTCAATAGCACGTACACTTCGCATTACGGAGTAAAATTCGATATCTTCTTTAACCTTACTTTTCTTTCGAATTCCGGCTGTGTCTACCAGATTAAATTCAAAACCAAAACGGTTATATCGTGTATCAATACTATCTCTGGTAGTACCTGCAATATCGGTTACAATATAGCGATCTTCGCCTATCAGCGCGTTGATAAAAGATGATTTACCAGCGTTAGGACGTCCCACTACCGCAAACCTCGGAATTTCTTCTTCTTCTTTTTCTGGTTCGTCTGGAAGTGAAGCGACGATATCGTCAAGCAAATCTCCTGTACCGCTTCCATTCATACTCGAAAGGGTATAATATTTTTCTACACCGAGATTATAAAATTCTACCGCGTCATTCTCGCGGGTAGCACTATCTACTTTATTGACTGCCAGGAAAAATGGTTTTTTAGACTTTCGGAGTAGCTGCGCTACCTCCTGGTCCATTCCCGTTATTCCATTTTCTACATCTACCATAAAAATAATGGCATCTGCTTCGCTTATGGCAATCTCTACTTGCTTGTCTATTTCAGCTTCAAAAACATCATCGCTTCCTACCACATAACCACCCGTATCGATGAGTGAAAACTCTTTTCCGTTCCAGTCACTTTTACCGTAATGACGGTCACGCGTAACGCCACTTACTGAATCAACGATCGCCTCACGACGCTGTATCATTCTATTAAAAAGTGTGGATTTCCCAACATTGGGACGACCTACAATAGCTACAATGCTCATAGTTTATAATTTTATTCTTGGGTGCAAATTTAGGGCTTAGTTTGCAGTTGACAGTCGCAGTTGGCAGATTTATTCTAAGCCCAATTATTTAAAGCGAGTTACTTAAATAAATCAGTTATAAGTATTTTTGGAATCTCTAATCCTTTAGTGTTAGCGGTTGTTACGAACCTTGATATCCAAATCTGCGCAATTGCTTATCATCATTTCGCCAGTTTTTATTCACTTTGACATATAATTCTAAATGCACCTGTTTCCCGAAAAACTTCTCTAAATCCTTACGGGCTTCTACACCTACTCTTTTAAGTGCCGTACCTTTGTGTCCAATGATAATCCCTTTTTGCGTCTCGCGCTCCACCATGATAATGCTCCGCATCCTGATAATATGGTCTTCTTCAAAAAACTCTTCGGTATCTATTTCTACCGAATACGGAATCTCCTTTTTATAATGCATTAAGATTTTCTCTCGGATGGTTTCATTTACAAAAAAGCGTTCAGGTTTATCGGTTAATTGGTCCTTGGGATAAAATGCTGGAGAAGCGGGAAGCAATTCTATTATGCGATTGAAAACTTGAGGAACACCAAAATTCTCTAGTGCTGAAATCGCAAAAATCTCGGCATTCGGTACTTTTTCTTCCCACAGTTTTAATGTTTCAGTTAGTTTTTCCTCATCACCCTTATCTATTTTATTGATAAGCAACAACACCGGAATTTTCGCATTGGTAATCTTACTGAAGAAATCTTCATCCTTCAAATCTTTTTCACCCAATTCTACCATATATAGCAAAATATCCGCATCTTCAAAAGCCGATTTCACAAAGTTCATCATGCTCTCTTGTAATTGATAGGCCGGTTTGATAATTCCTGGCGTATCGCTTAATATCACCTGAAAACCATCACCGTTTACAATGCCTAAAATGCGGTGTCTGGTGGTTTGTGCTTTGCTTGTTATAATAGAGAGGCGTTCGCCTACAAAGGCGTTCATAAGCGTGCTCTTACCTACGTTAGGATTGCCAATAATATTAACAAAGCCGGCTTTATGTGTGGGTTGTTCCATAACTGCAAAGGTACGACGAAAAGTACAACTCTTAATAAATGCCTTGAATTACTATACCATAGGTTTGTTTCGCGTACGATCGTACATCACGATACTTCCCGCAACCGCCACGTTGAGACTATATACTGATGGAAATTGAACTAAGAAGTGAGACTTCTCCACCGCAATTTTAGGAAGTCCATGGTCCTCTGCTCCCAGAAGATACACACATCGTTTTGGATGGTTAAATGTTTCTAGCGATTGTGCTTTAGCTGTTTTTTCAATACCCACTACACGAACACCTTTTGGCAGGTGATCAAAAAAATCCTCAAATGAAGTATAATGAAAATAAGGCATTGATTTTACCGCCCTGTGCGTATCGCTCGCTTGAGTAGCATAACGCTTACCAATTGTAAAAATATAGCTCGCACCCATATTCTGGGCCGTTCGCCACAAAACACCTAGGTTTTCTGGTGTTTTTCCATGTACAATACCAATCCCAAAAAAAGAGGTTGAAAAATTATCTGGCTGCATTACAAATTAACGTTTAAACCAAGTTATAAAAATATCCTGATTTTATATATAAACAAAGCCTTCACTTTAAAAAGGAAGGCTTTGTTTAACTATAATAAAGTTTTAAAATCTTAGTAGAAAGCTGCTCTGTTATCTTCAATATCCGCTGCCTTTTTTAGTGCCTGATATACATTTGTATTTATACGTGGCAACACTGCATCATTCGCTTGTTTTGCAAAAGCCGCATAGTTTTGAAGAACAGGAGCTGGCGTTTTTGATAAGACACGCACTTTAAACACTCCTAGCTTACCGTCTACAAAGTTAGTAACCTTGCCTTCTTCTGTTCCAAATGCCGCTCCTACAACAGCTGGCTCTGCTCCTGCTCCAGGAATGGTTGGTGCCGCCATAGTAAGTGCTGTTGCATTTTGTACCTGTACAGCTTTACTGGAAGCTACTTCTTCTAACGTATTTCCTGTTGCCGTTTCACGTATTTTTTCCGCTTTTTTCTTGTTACGTAAAATCGGTGTTACTTTTGCCGAAGCATCGGTGACACTCATTAATCCTTTTTTACCTTTACGCGTGAGCTGTACCACAACATAACCATTACTAGTCTTTTCTTTTGTGACGTCACCTACTTTGGTATCTTCATTAAAAGCCCAGTTTACAATTCGTCTGTTTTGACCAATCCCAGGGATATTTGCATCTAGCTCACCAATTTTATTAACAGGTTTTGCCGTTAATTTTTGATCTGTAGCCGCTGCATCAAAATCTTTAGCAGCTGCTACTTCAAAGTTGGCCGCTTGCGAAAAAGTTTCGTTCAATGTCGCTTCTGAAGATTCGATCTCTTTTGTAATTGTTGCTATCTTGAAAGCTTTTTGAGGATTTTTTTGTCCTTCTACTTCAATAATGTGATATCCAAATCTTGTTTTAACGATCCCTATGTCGCCTGTAGGGTTTTCGAAAGTAAAATCTCTAAATTCTTCTACCATTTGGTTATATGGGTACCAGTCATAACGACCTCCATTTTCTATACTTCCGTTGTCTGAAGACATTGCAGTTACAATCTCTGGGAACTTAGAACGATTTGCTTTTACTACCGTCAAGATACTATCTGCAGTCTTTTTTGCTTGTGCATCTGTTCTTGTAATACTGTCCGTTGGATTTAATCCTGTAGGAATTAAGATGTGTCTTGATTTAACTGAATCTGGTAATTGACGTACTGCAACAACTTTGGTTAAGTTAAAAGTATTGTCTGCTTTGTAGGGGCCATAAATATCACCTGCATTCATATTAGCCACTGTGTCTTTTAACTTAGCAGGTAAATCTTTTTTAAACATCCAACGATTTTGGTATGGTTGGTCTGAATTTGCACCTACATACGCTTCATAATTGGTCACATTTTTAAATGCTGGGATGGTATCACCATAATCAGTAACCGTTTGAGTTAGCATGCTACTAATATTTTCTCTTGCTTCATCAACATCCTCATTTGATGGTTCTTCAGAAAAAGAAACATACTGAATGTCAACTTGTGGCTCTACTTTAAATTCAGTTGGGTGCGCTTTAACGTAATTTTTAATTTCTTCATCTGTTACAACGATCTCATCATCCGGTATAGAAGCATACGGGACATAGATATACTCAATATTTATTTTGTCGTTTTCAAAACGGTACTGGTTTTCACCTTCAGCATTGGTAGAGGTTAAACCACCTTTTACCATATTCATATATTTTTGTTCTAAAATATTGTTTTTAAGACCGTCAATATATGTTTGCCATTGGCTATAAAGCGTTTCATTCCCTTTTATGCTCGCCACATACTCTTGTAACTTTGCCTCGTTATAAAAGCCACTCTCGTCTTGAAAAGTAGGATTATCAACGAGTGCATTATTTAACGCATCACTAAGCTCATCTTGTTCTACTTTAAGACCGAGTGCCTCATATTGCTCATTGAGCAGTGTAGCACGCAACTGCTGCTCCCAAACTGTATTCATCGCCTGCGTAGAAGAAACATTAGGACCTACCTGACGCTGATATGCATCTACTTTTTCAGCAAATTCTTGTCGTGGGATATCTACCCCGTTCACGGTTGCAACGGTCGTTTGTGCTTTTGTTGAAGAAGAACCTCCATTACGAATTACATCTGCCAATACAAAAGAGAAAAGCGCTAATGCAATAATGATAATTAAAAATACCGATCGTTGTCTAATTTTGTTTAAAACTGCCATCTTTCTATCAAATTTGTCCTTCTTAGTATATGTGATCACTCACAAGCGGACTGAGTTTAAAATTCTAAAAACCGTACTGTATATGAACCTACGGATCTTTAGGTGTTAATTTCTTATTAATTCAGTGGGCGAAAATACCATTTTCCTCACATTAATAAAAGGTTAGTAATAAAAAAGTGAAAAAAAAGATGAACTATTCTTCCGCCTTCAGCATTAGTTCTACCAATTCTATTTTAGTACTGGAGACTTCGATTATTTTAAATATAAAATCTTCTATTAAAACCGTCTCATCCCGCTGGGGGATTCCTTCGGTAAAATCTACGATTAACCCTCCTAAGGTTTCATAGTTCTCTCCATCGGGCAGCTCTAGTTTATATTGTTCATTTATATAATCTACTTCTAACCTAGCCGAAAACCTAAAGTGACCGTCTCCCAAGGTTTCTTCGGTCAATTCCATAGAATCGTGTTCATCTTCTATCTCTCCAAAAAGCTCTTCAATAATATCCTCTACCGTCATAATACCAGAGGTACCACCGTATTCGTCTATAACAACCGCCATACTTTTACGCTTCTTTATTAAGATATTAAGCACATCTTTTACGAGCATCGTTTCTGGGACGAAAACCACCGGCATTAATACTTTTTTTAAGGTAGCAGGTTGTTTAAAAAGCTCAAAAGAATGTATATACCCTAAAATGTCATCAATATTATCCTTATAAACCAAAATCTTAGAAAGGCCTGTTTCAATAAATATCTTCGTGAGCTCTTTTGGACTGTTGCTTATGTCTACAGCAACTACCTCGGTACGTGGAATCATGACTTCCCTCGATTTTACTTCGGAAAAGTCTAATGCATTTTGAAATATCTGAATTTCGCTGTCATAATCTTCAGAAGACTCTGAAGTTTCCATCTGTTCTGTGATATAGTTACCCAATTCTACTTTACTGAAACTTAACTGGACAATATCACCTTCGGTTTTAAACAGTAGTTTTAAGACCAGGTCTGAAATCCAGATGATGAATTCAGAAATCAATGAAAAAATGATATAAAAAAAGTACGCCGGGACTGCAAAAATCTTCACCAGACTGTTGGCGTAAATTTGAAAGAAAACTTTGGGCAAAAACTCTGCTGTCAACAAGATGACAACGGTTGAAATTAAGGTTTGTACCAATAATCCTGAGAAGCCGGTGAGTGGGACATACTCCATGAGTAGATCACCCATAAAAAAACCATACACTACCAAGGCGATATTATTCCCCACCAGCATGGTCGCAATAAACTTTGAAGGACGCTTCGTTATTTTCTGAAGCACTTTTGCCAAGAAGTCATTCTGCTTTTTCTCGATCTCGATATGGATCTTATTTGAAGAAACATACGCAATCTCCATTCCCGAAAAAAAGGCGGATAGAATTAGCGAAGCTATGATAATTATAATGGTATAATCCAAGGTTAGTGGTTCAGGATGAAAAATGTATATATTCAACGTTAATTAAATATACCATTTCTTAAAGGTTATTGTTCTCGGTTTCGTTCTTCAATTTTCTTTCTGAAATTCCTTTTAAAGAAAAACATGAAAATAGCAACCACAACAAAAAAGGCGAACAAATAGGCTCTTGTTCTATTGGCTGTCCAATTTTCGTACACTAAATAGGAGGCAAAAACTGCCATCACTAGGTATGCATATTCAAAAAGTTGATAAATTTTATTCCTCATTGGTCGTATTTTTTTTTTCTGAATTATCGATGATCTGAACCCCTACATTTTTTCTTGAGAAAAAGTAAGTGAAATCCTGGCTCGAATCAAAACCCACATCCCCATTGTTTACAGTACCATTATTTAGTCTAATCTGGTATGGCTGGTCTGTAAAAACCCATTCGTTTTTTTGATCCCAATATAATTGCTCTGCTTTAAGAACGGTACTATCACTCATAACAAGCACAACATTATCCCGCAAATCTACAATTTCTGCATTTACAAAGTTAATAGCATAATCTGAAGTAATGGTGTTTTTTTTATTTTCTTCATCCCAAAAGTATACTGTAACACCCTTAGGAAATTCCTGATAAGGCTCCTCAAGATTTGAATAATCCAAAAAGTCTTCGGTAATCAGATTGTTCACCACTCGCCCTGAATCTGTATACTTGAGATTGATGCCCTTACCTTCCATGATAGGAGCATTATCTGCCAAATTCATTTTTTGCACATTCTTATAATTACCCTCACATGCAAAAAGCGTGATGGCACTTAACAGCACCATCACGCTTTTTATACTATGATTTATATAAGTCATTCTTATAGGTTAGGAACTCTCACGCTACCACCAACCCAGCAATTAAAGCTGATTGTTTTTCCAGCCATTCCCTGACTAAAAATATCATTTTTTTGTGGTGCTCTTGCTCTGTAACTGTTCGCTGCGGCTCTGGCATTGCCAGCTATAGATCCGTCTACTCTGGCAGCTCTATCTGCATATTCTGCCGCTTTCCAGTTTATAGCCCGTTTCTCGAATGTAGTACTACCACAACTGCTAGCACTGCTTCCTATCATTTGTGCAATCTTCAAGTAAGCAATTCCTGCAGATGGTTTAGCTTCAAGCATTTTATTGTAATATGTTCTCGCTTGACCAAAACTACCTGCTTTGCGCTTATTCTCTGCAATGTTATAATAAATTTTTGCTTTTGCATTATTGTCTGTTTCAAGATCTGCTGCTTGATTATAATAGTCTAATGCTTTACTAGCATCCCCTTCTTTATCTGCCAATCTACCTAAATAAAAAGCAGACTTTGCAGAAGGCTCCAAGGTATGTAACTGCTCTACCATTCTTAAAAACAATGGTGTTTCACATTCTTTACCATCCAGTCTTCCTGCAGCTCTTTTTAACCAGTCTGCATTATTCTTTTTAGTGTCAAAATCTTTTTCATAAAAAGGAATTAATTTATCACAGTCTGCTTTTTGACCTAGCATGGCATTGATACTACCCTTTATCTTACCGTAATTTTCTAGGTTTCTTTCAGCAATTTTCATTTTCTTATCTTCCTTAGCACCTAGTTTCTCGCCATTATCTTGCTTTTCCATTAATGGCTCTAATATTTTAGCCATATCATTTTCTTTCCCTTCAATTTTATCATTTAAGACATCGTAGAGATCAAAAACATCTTGAAGTTCTTTGTTTCCCTCCTCTTGTAATTGCACAACAAGGTTGAAATACGTAAGCATTCCTTTTGCACTTGTAAAATTTTCAGGGTCTTCGTTTTGTGCTTTGTCATACATGTTAAACTGCTCAAGTTTAGTACCCATATCGTTATCGTACATCAGCTGCGCGATATCTCCATATACCTCCCCTTTTTCAGTTTTGGCTGGAAAGTGCTCTAAACGCAACTCGTACACCTTAATGAGGTCTTTTATTTTTGTTTTATCACCTGCCTCAATAAAATGTTTAAACATTCTTTCGCCTAACTGGTAGGTTGCTAAAGATGCTTTAGGACATTCTTTAATTACTTTTTCATAATTTTTTAATGCCTCATCATAATTTTTAGCTTGAGCAGGGGCTGCAAAAAGAGAAACAGTTGCAGCGCAATCGTCTGCCATTTGTGCAAATGTATTGCCGCTGAAGGTAATAAGCGCCAATGTAAATAATAAAATTGCCTTCTTTTTCATTGTGGTAGTGTTTATTGTGTTAATCATAATATCGTTTTTCGAACCATCTGTCGTTAAGTGACAAACTTAAAAATGCGTTAAAGAAATTTTCTTGTACTAATCCTGAACTTTTTGTTCCGCGTCTTCCAACTTCAAAACCAACGTTTATATTGGAGAAAATTCTTCCTACGGGTAAACCAACTCCAAAAGATATGCCAAACTCGTTTATATCCTCCCCATTTATATTTATTCCTGTCTCTTCAAAACGAGCTCCAGCTCTATAAACCACTCGTTGAAAGTAATTTCCGATAGCATTGTAGTTCGGAATATAAAATCCCCCAGCTCTAAATTTTGAAGCATCATTAAAGGTAACATTATCAACTTCAAACGTTCTATTGTTAAAATTACTTGTTTTTTGATCTGTATATTCAAGACCTACAAACCAGTTTTTGGGTTTTCCGATACCCGCACCAATAGTATACTGTGAAGGAAATGTAAAGTCTGTATCTGCAACGTCTATATCTCTTATATCAATCGACGTTGAACCGGCAGAGGTAAAACGAATAGTCCCAATATTTCTAGTATTTTCAGCTTTAAAATCTGTTTCAGGCGTATAGGTTATCGATGTAGATAGCTGTAGGTCATCTGTAACCATCGTTTTATACATGGCCCCTAAATTAAAACTAAAACCTAATAAGTCTGATCTATTGAATTCACGCGTGGCAAACTCAACATCTTCCTGTTGGGTTATTGCGGTATTCCGGATATTTCCAAAATTATAATTTACGTCTACTCCTACGTTGAGACCTGGCATCACATTATAGCCAAGTGTAACGAAAGCTCTATTGAGTCCCCCCCTTCCTGTGAATTGCGTAGCGCGATCATCTGCAATATCTTGAATGTCATATCCCACCGAAGTATAAGGGATAATTCCAAAATTTGCTCCAAACCTACCCATTGGGACTCCAATGGCTAGATAGTCTAGTGAAGTAGTATGCGTATTTTGTTGTTCTGTTTCAGTTTTTTGACTCACCTGCTTAAAGCTAGCCCCTACAGTATAATTTATTAATCGTAAATCTGCTACTGCAGCAGGGTTTTGTAGATTAAGGTGAATGCTGTCTGAGAAAACCCCAAGACCACCCATGGCCCTGTTTTCTGCTGTACCTTTAAATTTTAGGGTACCTATACCATAAAATGAGTATGGCGAAGTAGTCCCTTCTTGGGCTACCGAAATACTCGTTACGAGTACAAAAATCACTACTATTATTTGCTTCAACATTAATCCTTATTATATTCCAAAATGTAATGTAACCCCTCCAATAAAAAATTTGAGTTCGCAAAGATGTCATTTTTTAAGCGATCTCGCAAAATTTCTGCGTCACCACCTGTTAAAATAACTGTTAAATCCGCATAATTTTCTGAATAAGAAGTAATAAAACCATCAATCTCATTCACAAGCCCTAAAAAAGCACCCACCTGCATCGCAGTTGAAGTAGAATCCCCGATGTCTCTTTTAGGGATTTCTAATGCTAACAATGGAAGTCCCGCAGTAAAAGTGTGCATTGCTTTAAAACGCATGGTAAGCCCGGGTGCAATTACACCTCCTAAATATTGATTATGATCTGACAAAAAATCGTAGGTAACACAACTTCCTGCATCAATGACCAGTACATTTTTTTCAGGATACTGAATCGCAGCCGCCGCTACTAGTGCGATACGATCTACCCCTAATGTTTGAGGTGTCGCGTATAAATTTTTAAAGGGAACTTTCGTCTTGTGTGTTACTTTTAAAACCGAAAAATTATTTTGCAATACAGTCAATGCTTCTGCTGAAAAATCTCCAACCGAAGAGACAATACATTTTGTGATATTGGGATACGTGTCATAAAAGTCATTAAAAGCGGATAAAAATTCGTCTTTTACGGTCACTTTTTTCTGCACCATACCCGAGGCGTTAAACACCGCAAGCTTTATGAGCGTATTACCAACATCGATTATTAAATTCATTTCGGCCTAAAGACGACAAAAATACAACAACATTTCAAAGCCCGCATAATATTTACATTAAATGAAAAACACATATTTCATAATATTTTATTGAATATTATTTTGCAAAAGTGAAAATAGGTTTATATTTGCATCCGCTTACGCAGAGAGATTTTCTTTTTGCACGGCAGGTGAAGACCTTAACCTATGGTACCTTAGCTCAGTTGGTAGAGCAAAGGACTGAAAATCCTTGTGTCCCTGGTTCGATTCCTGGAGGTACCACCTTTAAAAGCCCAAACTCATATGAGTTTGGGCTTTTTGCTTTTGCCAACAGTTTGTTGCTAAAGGTTGCCTCCACGAGGATGGGAGATGACAAACAACAAAAAATGACATAAACCATCTATACACTATTCTGTGTGAGCCTCCACTGCTCAAAAAAAGTTGTCTATAAAAAAACCCGAAATTCTCATTTCGGGTTTTTGTTTTATGCTGCTAAAGAACGCCCTTTAAGACGTTTTTCTATTTTCTGTTTGACCACTGTAAGTCTTTTCATTAAATCCATAAGAGTAGAGTCTTTACTTTCTTTATAAATCTCATTTATCCCTAGGATAAGTTCTTTTGCTTTTCGTGAAGCCTTAATACGATCACTGGTGGTTTTAAAGCTTGTCTTCTGCTGCTCAAATTCGAGCGCCTCGTTTATAATATCCATGCTGTCAAAGTTTTCTAACTAGTAATTAAAACTAACTACTAATTTGTTGTCAGCAAATATAGATTGTTTGTTTTTTATAGCATAAACTTAAACAAATATTTAACTTATAGTTCTATAATTTTAATGTATAGTCACTTTTTTCTAAAAAATTATATTTTTGCGGAGTAACCACTGCGATCATGAAATACGTATCATTCTTTTTTTTATTTCTTTTTATTTCGATAGCTACTAATGCTCAAATACTTAATGCCGAGTCATTAAGGAAGGTGACTGACACCTCTGGTTATTCGGGTACCGCGAGCGTTGATTTTGCTTTAAAAAGAAACGTAAACGATTTTATCACATTGGGAAGCGACGTGCACCTTCAGTATAAAATGAATGCTCACTTGCTGCTTTTTAAGAGCGATATCGATTTTCAGAAAATCGAAGCCGAAAAATTTAGCAACAGTTTTATTGCACACTTACGTTACAATTATCGCTTTCATCCCAGAATTGCTTGGGAGGTTTTTACACAAGGGCAGTACAACAAAGTAAATCTCATAAATTTTAGAGCATTGGCCGGAACAGGACCAAGATTTAAAGTGACCGATTCAGAAAAATATAAATTTTATTTGGGTACACTCGTCATGTACGAATACGAAGACGTTATTGATGGGGTAACACCTATACAACGCGACATTCGCGGCAGCGGCTATTTGTCTTTCAGCCTCTTTCCTACCGACCATATTTCACTTACCAGCACCACCTATTACCAGCCAGATATCGGTAATTTTAGTGACTATAGAATTTCGAGCCAGAGCTCCTTAGCAATCGGTCTTTTCACCAATTTTGCCCTTAAGTTAAACTATACTTTTGTTTACGATGCGGTGCCCGCGCTCGGCATCCCAAATTCGCAGTATACTTTTACGACAGGTATCGCGTATTCTTTTGACTGAAAAAAGGACTGAATAGTTGATTGAATAGTTGTAGGTATAAAAGTTTTTATAAGATATGCTGTAATTTTCTTGCCATTGCACAGACTACTTCGGTATATTTACGCGGCAGAAAACCAAAAAGAATTCTGTTACGTACATTTTTATATTAATACCAACTATGTCATACTACGATCCTAAAGACCTTCGCAAATTTGGAAATATTACCGAATGGAGCGAAGAACTCGGTACCAAATTTTTTGATTATTACGGTAAAGTCTTTGAAGAAGGCGCCCTAACAGCGCGCGAAAAAGCACTTATTGCCTTGGCCGTTGCCCACACAGAGCAATGTCCTTATTGCATAGACGCGTATACTAAAGACACCTTACAAAGAGGAGTGACCAAAGAACAAATGATGGAAGCGATCCATGTGGGCGCTGCCATTAAAAGTGGTGCCACTTTAGTGCACGGTACGATGATGATGAACAAGGTTAATAAACTGGAAATGTAAGGCAACACTTCTGTTTTTCAGTTTGTTTTAAAAAAAGTAAAGACGTTTCAGTTAGAACGTTTCAATAAAAAAAAGAGATACCTGCCATTGCAGGTAATGTTTATGGGAAAATTAAAACAACAATCGCTTCAAAAGCGTGATAATGAGCTAGCTAATACAAACCGCCAGCTCGAAATACTTTCAAACGGAATTTTTAAAACAGGTGAACTCCCTACTTTTGCCAAAAAAATAAAGGAGGACCACCAGTTCCCGTTGCGGCCTAAAAAATTAGAGATCCTACAGATAAATTTGGGGTATATGTGCAATCAAGTGTGCGAGCACTGCCATGTGGACGCCGGTCCAGACCGAAAAGAAATAATGACATGGGAAACCATGGAGCAATGTCTGGAGGTTATAAAAAACACGGGAGCCCACACACTCGATCTTACGGGTGGCGCACCAGAAATGAACCCACTTTTTAGACGTTTTGTAGAGGAAGCTAGCAAAGCTGGTATTAAGGATTTTATAGTACGAAGCAACTTAACAATTATTCGTGCCAATAAGAAATACCATGATCTTCCACAATTCTTTAAAAAACACAATGTCCACGTAGTAAGCTCAATGCCGCACTGGACACGTGGCAAAACTGATAAACAAAGAGGTGAAGGCGTTTTTGATATGTCTATAAAAGCATTACAAGAATTAAATGCAGTAGGTTACGGAATGCCCGGCAGCGACTTGAGATTAGACCTTGTGTACAATCCTAATGGCGCTTATTTACCCGGCGACCAAGCCAGTATGCAAAAAGAATTTAAGAGCGCATTATTAGATGATTTTGGCATCCAGTTTCATGATCTTTTTGCCATCACAAACCTACCAATCGCACGTTTTCTGGACTACCTATTGGCGAGTGAAAACTATGAAGACTACATGTATCAATTAGTCGAGGCTTACAACCCTGCAGCCGTTAAGAACGTGATGTGCCGCAATACTATTTCTATTAGTTGGGATGGCTGGTTGTATGACTGTGATTTTAACCAAATGCTCGGCTTAAAAGTGGCTAGCCCAGTAAAGCACATAAAAGATTACAACGAAGATATATTAACAGACAGAGATATTATTATTTCACAACACTGTTACGGCTGTACAGCTGGCGCAGGAAGTAGTTGTCAAGGAACTGTTGCAGAATAATNCANNAAACAATAGCAATAAAATAGATAGACCATTAAACAGACCACTGCAATATTAATTTTTGCGAATTCTGCTGAAAAAGAGAGTTCAAGTAAGGTTTTCAATAATTCTGAAGCTTTATTTGATGCGTTAAATAAGCAGACGCTTGATAAAGTAAAACGTAGCGGTCTACCCTATTTTCANTTTTCAGAAAAGGAACAAAAAGGGACTTCGTTTGGCGAACGATATACAAATGCTATTCAGTTTGTATATGACCAAGGCTTTGAAAATATTATCACAATTGGTAATGACACCCCTCACTTACAGACCAGTCAATTACTAAAAACAGTTACCGAACTTAAGAAGAACCCTATTGTTTTAGGGCCCTCTCGCGATGGTGGCTACTATTTAATGGGGCTGCACAAGTCTCAATTTAATGCCGAAACTTTCTTAAAGTTACCATGGCAAACATCTCACTTAACACAGCGCATTTCTCGATTACTATCATCAAAAAAGAGTAAAGTAGTTTTCTTAAAAGTACTTCAAGACATCGATACTATTAGTGATGTTAAAATGCTTATAGATGGTTTCAAAAAACTTTCCAGTACGATTATGGCCATACTTTGCGCTGTAATTGCTTCGGAAAAAATTATAATTCAAAAAATAGATTTCTTTATTTCTTCTTTTCAAGAGGAAAATTACTTCAACAAAGGTTCTCCTGTATTGCTTCATTTATAGGAATTCTTATCTGGTTTCTTAAACTTCAGTTTTAAGTTAACACCTCCATTTTTTAAACTAAAACCAACTTAATGAAGCAATTATATATTGGCCTATTGCTGCTATTTTCAGCGATCGGCTATTCTCAAACAACGATAACGGGTACCGTTAAAAGTGCCCAGACCAATGCCCCAATCCCTTTTGCAAATGTCATCCTCAATAATGGTGAAGACGCTACGATTACAGATGACGAAGGGAATTTTTCTATTATAAGTAATGCTGCTACAGATGTGCTCAAATTTTCATCGATAGGCTATTCGTCACTAACTTACACCATTGGCAATGACACAGCTATTTTTGTGTTATTACAAGAATCTGCCGAAGGACTTACCGAAGTGGTTGTAACAGCCTTAGGTATCAAGCGAGAAACCCGTGAACTTGGATACACCGTACAAGAAATTGATTCCAGAGCCGTTTCTGACGTCAAGTCGGTTAACTTCCTGGACAATCTTTCCGGAAAACTAGCAGGTGTTACCGTTTCACAAGGAGCGACAGGTGTTGGTTCCTCTTCTAAAGTGACCATTCGAGGAGAAGCATCTTTCTCTAATAACAATCCTTTGTTCGTGGTAGATGGAATACCAATCAACAACCAAACAGTTTTTAACTTTACAAACGAAGCCGCTGCTGGCTTTCAGGAAATTGATTTTGGAAACGGAGCCATGGAAGTAAATCCAGACGATATCGAATCGGTTTCCGTTTTAAAAGGCCCCAGTGCCGCTGCGCTCTATGGTACGCGTGCCTCGAATGGCGTTGTCGTAATAGAGACAAAGAGTGGTGCAAATACCAAAGGATTGGGCATTAGCATCAATACCTCAATTTTCATGGATTCAGCGTTCCGATTACCTGACTTTCAAAACGAATTTGGTCAAGGGAACTCAGGTCAGTTCGAATATGTAGACGGTCTTGGTGGCGGAATTAATGATAATATCACCTACTCTTGGGGACCTAGATTAGACGTAGGGAACCTCATCCCACAATTTGACAGTCCTGTTACCTTGGCAGACGGTTCGGTCGTACGTGGTGGAGATACAGCACTCTATAATGGATTACCTATTACCCCTACGCCCTTTGTGAGCCATCCAGATAACTTAAAGGATTTTTATGAAACTGGGTTCACCACTATCAACAATGCGTCGGTTTCCAATGGTTTTGAAAAAGGAAATTATCGCTTCTCCTTCACAGACCTTCGTAGCGAATCGATTATTCCTGGGGTAAACCTCGATCGCCAGACGGTAAGTACAAAATTGAATTTGGACCCTTCTGAAAAAACACGCATTTCGAGTTCCATCAGTTATGTAAATTCCAGTAGTGACAATCGTCCTTCCAATGGTTATGGAAGTGAAAATGTAAACTACTCTTTAGTTGCATGGGGACCACGATCTTTGAATATCGATAGCCTGCGGGACTATTGGCAACCAGGATTGGAAGGCGTTCAACAATACTCCTTTAACTATACCTTTTTTGATAACCCTTACTTTATACTGTTAGAAAACCGGAACAGTTTTGAACGGGACCGTATCTTCGGAAATGTCTCTATCAAACACAGTTTTACAGACGAGCTAAGTGTATCATTAAGAACAGGAATGGATTATTCCTCCGAAAAAAGACGCTTTTTAAGAAACTTCAGTTCTAATCGATTCAGAAATGGAGCCTATGCAGAGCACGATGTGTTGTACCGGGAAGTGAATACCGACTTTCTAATAAACTACACTAAAATCTTTGGTGATTTTAAGATAGATATTTCAGCGGGCGGTAACCGCTTGGATCAATCTGCCAGTACAAAGCAATCACAAACCGTAAATTTAGCACAGCCGGGTATTTTCAGCTTAAACAATGCTGCGTCACCCATTGAGGTCTTTCAATTTGAGTCTGAAAAGCGAATCAACTCGCTCTATGGCTTAGCTAAAATAGGCTATAAAAATTTCTTATATGTAGATGTGACTGGCCGTAATGACTGGTCTAGTGCCTTGGCAACTCCATTCTCGGTAGACGGAACTTCCTTTTTCTATCCGTCGGTTTCTACAAGTTTTATTTTATCTAACGTTGTGGATTTACCAAAAGAAATTTCATTTGCAAAAATAAGAGCCAGTGTTGCCCAAGTAGGTAACGATACCGGACCCTACCAAACATCGGGTGCGTTTGTTTCGCAAACCACTTTTAATGGACAACCTACCTTTAGCAATCAGGATTTTATACCGAATGCCAACCTAAAACCCGAACAAGTCACTTCGTTTGAACTAGGAACAGACCTTAGGTTCTTTAAAGGACGCTTAAATTTTGATTTTACCTACTACAATTCGCTAACTAAAGACCAAATCATATCATTGCCTATCGCCGTATCTTCAGGCTATAACCAGCAAGTTGTAAATGGCGGTAAAGTACGGTCGCAAGGGGTTGAAATCATTACCAATTTTACACCTGTAGAAACAGCAGACTTTCGTTGGAGTTCAACTTTCAACTTTAGTACTAGCAAGGCTATTGTAGAAGATCTTCCACAAGATGACGGACGGTTAACCTTAGCCTTTAGTAGAATTTATGACAGTGCCAACCAGACTGTCTTCTTTCAAGTAGAAGAAGGTGGAGAGGTTGGAGACATCTACGGCACAGGATATCTTAAGAATGAGAACGGCGATTTTATAATTGATGGTAACGGCCGTTTTATTGCTGATAACGAACTTCAAAAATTAGGGAACTACAATCCAGACTTTATGTTAGGGTGGAATAACGATTTCCAATATAAAAATTGGGATTTCAGTTTTTTATTCGACTGGCGCCAAGGTGGTGAGCTAGTTTCTCGCACAAGAGCATTGGGTAACGTAGGAGGACAACTCGCAGAAACCAGTTTTAGACCAGAAGACGGCATCATCGCCGATGGTGTTACAGCAGACGGCTCACCAAACACGGTAGCAGTTTCCGCAGAAAGTTATTACCGTCAATTTTATGACCGAAACCACGAAGAAAA
>JGI24518J20066_1000047_pt1 | contig 63648 bp, 59 predicted proteins | sample LinPmetageLP42_FD_20066 | JGI IMG/M metagenome (IMG submission 20066) | reverse complement strand
GGTTCATGGTGTGCTCCCTTAAATAGTGAAGGGCCTATCTGACCGCCAGATAGACCAGGCAATCAGATAGTGTTACGCCACCACCTCTTTCCATCCCTCGACGCGACTTGATACATCAAGAGACGCTTCACGAAGCACTTCGCCATCATCATCGACATGAGTTACTTCATACAACCTAACTCCCATCAATGTCTCATCGGCATGCTCTTCCCAGAAGTGCCCTGGCAGCGGGCAACGCAGGAAAGCGGCATCTATTTCATCTGCACTGAATATGTATCCAATCACTTCCTTGCAGGTTTCAATATTTGCCAGCACGCCGTCATTCTTGAGCACTTGCACAGCGGTTTTCATTAATGTTTTCATCATGCACCTCCAAAATATTGCTATTGAAGGCACACTCCCCCCGTGGGGAAGTATGCCCCCACGGGTGGCGTGGCCTTGATAGCGGGTTGATTACCAACTATCGCGGCCACATTTTTTTAATATTTCAAGCAAACCATTTTGCAGCACTTCTTCATCCATCTCGGCGATATGGCAGAAGTCACCAAATTCGAGCAACGCTCCGGTATGGCGACCAATGCGGCCATCGACCCAGCTCAGGATGTGTGCCAACTCCTGGCTGCCCACCGTGTCGCGCTCCGCTTCCGGCTCACTTTTCTCAGTGACCTTCAGCGTATTGCGAACGGTTTCCAGCTGACCCTCGATCATTCTGTACGCCAGCACAGTGATCTGGTCATCACTCCAGTCCATCAAGGAAGCCATTTCCTCCCAAACAGCCTGTATGGCTGGGTCGGTGCTCGGCGTCTCGCGACGCAATGCAACGGCATCCTCGAGATCTGCAAGCTGGTACCCGTAAAGGGCCTCTAGCAGATCCTCAGCGCCAAGCCGCTCAATCCATGTCACATCGGTCATGGTCTGAAGCAACATGTGGCGCCGCTGGATCAGGGTGAGAGAAGGCGCGAAGTACTTCTCTTTTCCGACGCGCGGCAGTGCCTGGTAATTCGGCAACTGCCGTACTTTCGGCTGCCGTCTCGGTTGAGACGAATCAAACTGCTGCAGAAAGTCGTCGAGGCTATAGAGCAGGTGATCGACTTCTTCCGACAAGCTCATGGGAGCGGGTTGGAGTTCATCGGGCACCTTGTCTTCCAAAGCCTTATCGGTCAGGTCGAGACCTAGACCGTACTGCTGCTCATGACGCAGAGGTGTGTGCATGTGCGAGTCCTCAGTAAGCCGGGAGACGCACAAGCCCCCTGGGGGAGCAAGTGTCGCCCCCAGCAAGGGTGGTGGGATGGGCGTTGCCGCCCTGCATCGAGGGTCCTAATGGACCCCCGCACGACCCCATCGGGCCAAACGCAGACTGACTACCGGCAGAACCGGGTCAGGCAACGGACGAGGGCTTGAAGCCCTGCCAGAAGCGATACTTGGAGAGGGGTGAGAACACCGACATGTCGATGCTGTCCTCGCCGAGCACCTCCACTTGCAGTCCGAAAACCTGCCCAGGATGCGAGCATCCATAGGCAGGCGTACCGCACTGCTCAACTCCCGGTGTCGGGAGCGACTGAGGCTCGACGCACACACGCGTCAAGGTTTGCTTGATATGTTTCATTGCCTGTCCTCCAGGTAGAAGGACACGCTCCCCAAAGGGGAGGCGTGTCCCCTTTGGGTTGGTTTATCCAGTGATCAGTTTGCGCCGGGCGAGCTGAAACAGCTCTTTCCCCAGCAGTCGGACATCGGTGACAGTCACGCTGTCATCGAAGAGCTCCGGATGTGCAAGCTCCTGTATCCCGACTCCATACAGCTCAACACCTGCCTGTCGCGCTTTCCGAATCGCATCCGCGGCCTCGGGGTAATCCCCGGCGCCACCATCGGTCAGCACAATCAACACGCTTCGCTCAGCTCCAGCCGCGATCAGCGACTTCAAGCCATGCCATACCCCCGGCGCCAGCGGCGTCCCGCCTTGCGGAACGATCAGGAACTTGCCTGGCTGCCGTCTTGCCTGCTCTCCATGCTCAAGAATCGAGCGGACAATAGTGCTGCCCCCACAGAACGAGGACGCCGTCACGGCGACTCGCTCGATCGATTGCAGTGAGATGGCCAGCCCGTAGGTGGCCACCGACGCCATTTGCGCACGCGCTTCATATCCCATGGACCCCGACGCATCCACCAACAGATGGATGGCAGTATCGGGTGCCAGGGTTTCTTCACGACGCGAAAAGACCCGCGTGTCGCCCATCTTCATTCGACACAAGCGCCGAGTGCTCAGGTTACGACCACGGCGGCCGGTGATTTCCCGATCAAGACGGCTGGTCTGCACCAGCCCCTGCAGTTGCTGACGCAACTTGCGCGTCAGGCTGCGGGCCTCCAGATCGAGCGCGCTTCCATCACCCACATGGTTGAAGGATTCGCCGGCCTGATGCGCAGTCGCGATAGACGATGCCGCCTTGTCTGTCCCGGTCTTGCGCACTTCTTCTTCGATGGCGTCCTGCAGTGGCTGCAGAACATCCCCGGCCATATTGCTATCGTCCGCGGCCTCGAGAGACTGCTTCAGAGCGTCTTGCTGGTCGGGTGTTGGGGTACCGCTGGTAGCCGAAGCTCCCGCGGTGTCAGTGGAGGATGTTGCACCATCGGCACCAGAGTCGGCCTCACGGCTGTCATCCTGACCATTGGCACTATCGCCACCACTAGAGGCATCGTCTCCATCGTCACCAGCATCACTGCCGGCGTTGTCAGAGGCGGAGCTCCCGTTGGGGCTGTCATCAGCGCTGTCAGCATCACTGCCTTCAGCACTGCTCGCCCCCGAGTCCTGGTTGGAATCGTCGTCAGAGCCATCCTGCGCCCCTTGAGAGTCATCCGATCCAGTTTCAGCGTTGTCGTCCGATGAGGAATCGTCGTTCTGGTCATTGGTACCACCACCCTTGCCAGGAGAGTCATCTTCATCATCAGACGCAGATTGTTGCGGATCATTCTGATCACTGTTTTTTGAGTTACCGCTATCCGGCTGCTGGGCCTCAGCCTGAAGGTTGAGGTACGCCAGAATCTCCTTCGTCATGTCCAGCGTGTCTGACGTAGAGAGATTGCTACCGGCACGATCGAGGATCGCGTCCAGTCCCAGCAGCGTCTCAAGGCCGAAGGCCTGAAGAAACGCTGCACGGAACCGGTCACGATACCCCTCAAGGATCGATGCCTGGTTAGCCAGCTCGGGGTTACAGCGAACGTGGAACAGGATATAGCCAGAGAGAATGGCCTCGGGTGACATGCCATTGGCAGTCTCCGGGGTGACATCCATCCAAAGCTTCTCCTGCACGAGGTGCTCAGCCGTGTCTCCAAGAGACTTGACGGCACCCGGATAGACCTTGGCAATTTCCCGCTCGATGACGCCATCCTCAAGGATGTTGTGCAGCGAGCCCGCCAAGGGGCTGATCCGATTGGCCTGACGAACACAATCGAAGTCCGTGAAGCGGACGTGCGCAGCCTCATGGGTCAGATACCCCCATAAAGCCGGCGCATGCTCACTTTCAGACTTGAGTGCCGGCAGGTAGATCGTGCTTCCGTTCGTGCATGCGGTCTGTCCTTGCATCACGACCTTGACGCCGAGCTTCTTGCCCAGCGCGGCTGCCACAATGGGCAAGGCGCGATGCAGAACTGAATTATTTCTCATGATGGTGCTCCTCAGATGTTGAGAGGGCACCATCCCCCATGGGGTCGGTGCCCCATGGCGGTAGAGATAGTTTTTTAGAACCAGCCACCTACAGCAGATGCCGGCTTGCTGGTCGACTCCGCAACGGATGTTGCGTCATCTTCCGGGGCACCGGTCAGTGTGCTGAAGAGGTCGTCGAGCCCGTCCAGAAGGTCGTCACCCAACATGTCGTCGCTGTCATTGGCTGCCGGAGCAACGTTTGACGACTCCCCTGACGAAGCGGGAGCGGTGCTGGCGGAGACAGGGTGATTCGCCGCAACGACTGCAGACCCGGCAGCATTCGCCTTCAGGTCGGTAGCCATGTTGTCGATCCCCTGAGTGCCGTTGACGTAGGCGTCGATCTGATCGACATCAGCAAGAATGCTGACTACGGCATAGACACAGAAGAAACCATCACCTTTCGGCGAGTACTTCTTCCCCGAGGGGCTCATACGAAACTGCTTATGAGCCTCGCGCATCATCGTGACAAGGTTCGAGAAGCGACTATCCAGGAAGGACAGCCCGTTGACCCTGTCGATGAGCTTTTCCAGCGTGTTCATCAAGTGCGTCGAGATGGTGCGCTTCTGAATATCGATATGCTTCACCAACGCATGTCGAGCTTCTTCCACCACTTCCTCCAGCAGTGAGCCGCCAAGCTGCGCGGCCTTGCTTTCGACATCTCCTGTACCGCCCTGTGAAGCCGAGATACCGAACATGTCCCAGTTCATGTCGAGGCGCTTTTCCACATCGCCGACCGACAGAGCTGCTCGCTGTACGATTTCTTCCCACCCAGGGTACTTCGCTGCCCAGTCCGCAACTTTCTGCGGATAGTCAGCCAAGAAGTCGGCACGCGCTTGAGTAAACTTGCGACGGACCTCGTGTAGCTTCTGATCTACCTCCTTTCTGCGAGCTTCCGGAATGGCATAGCCATTGAGAAACCGCATCCCGATATGCGCCAGGTATGCCGTTGTCTCAGAGCGATAGCTCTGGAAGATCTTCAGATCGGTGGGGTCACAGATGTTCTTTCTTCCCGGCTTGGCGAGATCTCCCGGAGGGAGTTCGCCGTTATCGCCGAGTTTTATATCATCGGGCGCCATGGTCTTTTGACCTGACCAGATATCGAAGTCCAGGTGGACGATGACCATCTGATCCAGCACGCGAGTGTCTTGTGAGCTCATATTGTTCTCCTTGATCATTTCTGAGTTGGGAGAACGCACTACCCCCAAGGGGAAGTGTGTTCCCCCTGTGGGTGAGTCGAGCTGATTTTCAAATACTGCTTATGTCGAGCTGTTTAGAGTGGCTCGTTCCACTATCGGTCAAAGACCGAATTCTTTACCCGCCCTGGTCATCACCAAAGCGATCCAATTCGCTGGCGGCCTGGAGCCGCGATTACCACCACGGGTCGAAGCTGAAGTGTTGGCGCGCTTTGATGGCGCCGCGGTGCTGCTGTGCCAACGCTTCATACTTGCCCCGATGCTCCACACAGAAGGCCTCGAGCGCTTCGTGTGTCAGCCGTGGCGATAGGATATTGCCGGTAACCTCATTCACGAGAAACGCATGTCCGTCGTCCTCATGCAGATCGGCCTCGAAGTCATCCATGATCATTGCTGCAGTTTCGAGGCCTTCACTTGCCCCACCCAGCAACAGCCCGATCGGCCCGGTAGGCGCGGGGAGCGCCGGCAAATGCCATTTGCCATCGGCCTCGTAGGGCTTGGCGGTGACAAAATACGTCGTGCCTTCAAGATCAAATCTGTCGCCGGGACGCACGTCAGTAATCGGCATGGTCACGGCTTTGCCTTGACGCTCAAATGTCAGATCGCGCATTTCATCACCTCACTTCAGGATTGAGCGCCATGCCAGTGTTGCCGGCGCAGATTGGGTAGCCATCCAAGAGGGAGGGGTTACACTCCCTGCGACCGCTACTGCTGTTTTGCCGCAAAGTTCGAATGGACAAGGAGACATCATCATGCTGATTGAGATCGCGGGGCTCGTGTCCGGCGCCCTGGGGAAGAAGGTGTTGCGGCACCGCTGGCTGGCGTCTCCGGCGCAGACCCGAACCCGCCTATGGGTGTTGGGCCTCGCGGGCTACCTGCCGCTGGTCATCGCCTGCTTCATCCAGCTATCGGGCGCGCTGGAATACCATGCCAACCATCCTGAGCTGGACAAGGTCGAGACCGTCTCCGATGCGATTCGCATCCCCTGCTTCCTCGTTGTGGTGTGGTCCGCGGCGTTCCTGGTGACGTTGTGGAACAAGTTCCCGGACTGGAATAGCCGCTGCGTCAGCGCGCTATGGGGGGCGCTCCTGTTCCCATTTGCCATCCCAGCGCTCGGCGGCGTCATCTTCCTCACCACGGCGTTTCTCCTGTTCGATAAACAGGGGATGCCCGATTACCGCCAGGAAGGTGCCTAGCGGCCTATGGCCGGCCTGAGTGCAATGCTCAGGCCGGTAAGAAGAAAGCCCCCAGCAGTGCCGGGGGAAAGTATCAAAAGAAGCCACTCTGTGACGGTGGTTGGAAACTGATGTCTCCCCTGTCGTCCAGGTAGGGCTCCAGCCACTCCAGAGCCCGAGGATCGGTGTAATCCTTGGGCAAGGGCTTTCCCGTGATCGTGATTCGACGTGACTCACGTCCAACCTCGCCGCGGTACTTGTCCTTCAACTCATCCGATAGGGTGAGGTCTGTCTCGGCTTCAATCAGCTTCTCCCACTTCACAGCAGGCTGACGCTGCGTGCAGGTCATGCGGACACCCGCATACTCGCCCGCCTTGTATCCGCCCATGGCCTGGGCCAGCGCCTCCTTGTGAACCTCAAGAGACTCCTCAATGGCATCGATCTGCCGCTTGAGATGCTGCCGGGTTTGCTCAAGCCGTTGAACAGCCGGGGCATGAAGAATCCATGCCTCGGCCTCGGCCTCAGTGCCCGGGTAATACACGTCTTTCTGCTTATCCTTGGGAGGTGCAGTACGAGACTGCATCAGCTTGTAGAACCAGCTGCACCGCTTGATGTTCTCTGAGATGAAGTCTTTATCTCTCGGAACACGAAAGCAGATCGGCTGGACATTGCGGTCAGGCTGGTAAAACAGCAACCAGCCCTGCTTGGCCCCCGTGACCATGATCTGATGCTGGACCTGGGGGTAGTAGAGCTTGTAGGCCTTCGAGTCGGTGCCATGTTGCCGCACATCCTCGAACGTCCTCTCCGACGGCACCTTGAGCTCGGTGGGTTCGCCATTGGCCCGTAAGCCATCGAGACTCGCCCGGAGCATCGGGTACTGCTTGGATTGGATACACCACGGGGTCAGTGGCTCCTTGAGGTACTTGCCCGCCTGGTGAACGATTTCCTCTGAAGGATCGTGATCCAACAGAAAGTCCGCCATGTGGTCACGTGCCTCCGGCTCAAGCTCATTGCCGCGACGGACGTAGGGGTTGGCCCCAATGTCCGCCTCAGCAATGAATCCCATCTTCTCGCCCCACAAGCGGTAAACCGACTTGTAAGGTGAGCGTCCGGCCAACACCACCGCATCCGTCGCGGTAATGCCGTCCTTGCGCCAGGCATGCCACTCTGTGGTGCCCTGCTCCAACACGACTTTTTCGTACTGCATCGCGCTATCACTCCGTGATGGCGGAACAGCAAAAGCCAATCCCGAGCGGGATTGGCTTTCACCATCCCCGAACGGGTTTATGCAGCCTTGGCTGCGGCGTATTCATTGATTCGCTGATCGAACGATTGCACCAGGTAATTGAATGCCTCGGTGCTGAATCGCTCCTTGCCGTTTGTGAGAACCCACTCACGGCATTTGGTCACGGCATCTTCAAACGTGAGAGTTTCGACAATCCTGGGGATCCGATCGAGCATGGTATCCACGATCTTGTCGGCGGCCTGACGCTCCTCAGCATTCAGCTGACTGGCATCAGGACCATCTCCCTCGACCGATTCCTGAGCTGCCTCGGTTTCAGCAGACTCCTGATCGATCCCGGACGCCTCTTCGGTGGCGGGAGCTTCAGATACTGTCTCCTCCGATGGTTGGGGGGCCGGCTCAGCGCCTTCCTCCTTCACCTCGGTCGAATCCAGATCCTCGGCACCGCCATCCTCCGACTCAGCCTCCTCAGTCCCCTCACCTTCCGTGGCAGGCGCCACATCGGGGTCGGTAATCTCGGCCTCTTCCGTCTTGCCAGTGGAAGCGTCCGACGTCTCTGAGGTTTCCGCACCACCGAAAGCCTGGGCCAATTCATCACCCAAACCTTCGTCACCTGCAGGATCTTCTACCGCCGGGGCCTGGACATCAGCCTCGTTGGTTTCCGACTCTGCTTCGACAAGCACCGTCTCGCGACGCGGGCGGGATTGCACTGCCACGTCCGTATCGGCGACGTCTTCGCTTTCAACAGCAGCCATCGGGCTTGCCGCATTCATGCGAGAGATATCGTCCTCATCGAACAACCCAGACATCCCGAACGCAACGCGCGCGCACTGGATGAGGGTTTTATGGCGCAGCTGACGTGACCCCATACGGCGCCAAGCGTCAGTCGGCTGATAGACCTCCATGAAATACTCGCGAACCGTGAAAGGCACCTGGCGGTCACCACGAACGATCGTGGCCTCCATCCAGACAGGCACAGAGCTTGGCTGTGAACCGCCTTGATCCTGCAGCGGGTTGGCCATTGATTCCGGGGAGTAGGTGAAGCTCACGCCCTGGAACTGCTCGTGCTGGTTGATAACGGCAAGCCATCCATCAACCCCTAACACTGGGCGAAGCACTTGGCGGCCCGGCTGCCCTGTCACCTGCAAATACAGGTGGCCAGAGAACGGGTCGATTCGGTGCTTCTGAATCAAGTGACACACCTCGAGGATGCTGGTGTACCCAAACAACTGGGCTACATCCGCGAACCGTCGACGCAATGCCGTCACAAACATCTGCGGCTCCATGCCCATGTATTTCGCACAGGCTTGAACCACTTCGTTTGTGGCGATTTCGGTAACAGTACGAGTAGTCGTGTTCATAGCGTTTTCCTTCATTCGTAGAGTCGAGTGAAGGGATATCACCCCCAAAGGGAGTGATGAATCCCCTCGAGGGTGATAGTTACAACGGTTTCAATCATTACGAGTAAAGGCCTCTCGGAAAGAGGCCCTTACGACTTTCACAATCATGCTAAGTCATTGTCAGTGAAGGAGTTTTCCTCTAATACGGGATTTCATCACTGTACCCATCAAAACTTCCCGCCAGTGCAGGTGCACCTTGGGGAGTGTTCTGACCATTCTGCTGAAACGACTGCTGAGCACCACGTTGTTGCTGTGGTGCCTGTGGCTGGCCGCCATACGATCCAGCTTGCTGGTTCGCGTTGTAGCCCGGTTGTTGCTGATTGGACTGCCAATGCTGACCAGCTCCGCCTTGTTGCTGCGGCTGCTGGGGATGGCCACCCTGTTGGTTTCCCGCGTACTGCTGCGGGGCCGGTTGCTGGTATCCACCCTGCTGCTGCGGATTCCCAGGCTGTTGCGGAGGTTGCTGTGCAGATTGCTGCTGTAACGCCTGTGAAGGTTGTTGCGGCGCCCTTTGTTGCGAGTTCACCGCGGCCTGTTGGCCATCCCGCGCATCATCCTTGGTATAGCCGATAGGCTTGAACCGATGAGCACTCACTTTGAGGCCCATCCGCTCGTGCCCTTCAGCCGTTTTGAACCGTTCGATACGCGGTTCCCCTTTCACATACACCATCATTGGCCGGGTAAGCATACGTTGCGCTTGCTCGGCCATGTTTCCCCACAGCGAGACGTCATACCAGGTTTTCACTGGATCACGCCCATTACCTCCGCCGGTCTCAACACATATGCTGATATTGGCGACCCACTTACCAGACTGAGTCTGGGCCATCTTGGGAACACCACCAGTCATACCCAGCAGGGTAATTTCAGCTTCATGGAACAAAGACATGATTATTTCTCCTTAGAAGTAACTTGAAACACCAGAAGGTGCACTCAAGTTACGAATTGCAATGCTCAGAACATCTCGAGTTTCCAGCACTTTATGATAAATCAAAGCGAGGTCAACAAGACGATCCTGTGCACTTAGTTTAAATGCCACAAATTCACGATCGGTGAGATCAGTGATAGAGAGTCCATCCACTAGCATATTTGAATAATTAGCTGTCACGCCTCCTAGCCCCAATTGACCAGCAATGATCATTAAGGGATCTGACACGTGATTATTCAGCACATCATTCAATGGAGTTGTGATTGTGATGACAAACTCCTCAAGACTCGCGTCCGCTCTAGGAAACTGAGCGATTCGCGTGTTCTTGACCGGATACACGACCGGCTGGAGACTGTGTTCCACTTCCCCGAGCGACTTACCACGACGGTTTGAGTCCTCCTCTACGATTCGCTTGAGAATGCAGGACACCTCCCGCGCCTCATCACCCGCAATGGGATAATGTGACGAGGTATGGGCCGGCACGAGCTCCTCAGAGATCCTCAACAAGCACTGCGCATCACCATGAATCGCCAGCTTTACTGTTTGCTCAACAGGACTGGCTTTTAATGATACATAGAGCTTGCCTTCCTTGATGCCTAAAGATGCCGTTACTTCACATCGATTTTCAGCACTCAAGTAAGTATTGTCGTCTACCAGAATACGAGGCGGGAGTGTTGCAGGGATTTCCTGAAATGCACGGTCAGTAATATTCTGCTCGTACACATACAGGTCATCTTCACGCTGATACCCAAACACCAAGACTCTCCAGTGTATATAGGTCGAGTATGCAAGAACAATCACCTTACGTTCTTGATTCTCGTCAGTGTAATAAGCAGTTTGCAACACAGAGCAATTAGCAAGTGTTTCAATATCCATTGCCATTACTCCTTACCCCAGGATGCACCAAAGATCTGGCGCCCGATCTCACTGATTGCGGCTTTCTCTTCTGGAGCGGCCCGATTGAGGAATGCTTCATTCAAAGCAAACTGCAACGGACTGGGACTCCCAGAATAAGCCATCATCAGCCGGCCCCAGCGAACCAGGACACGGGTAGACATCGGGAACGAAAGTTGGCCTTCGCCGCCTTCCGCTGATCCTGTGAAGAGATCACGAATGTGGTTGGCCATCACGACCATCCGATCCGCGACATCCTTTGGCATACCGCTGACTTTCGCCATCAGGAGCTTCACTTCAATCTCATCTGGCAGATACCCGACTTGCACAACCCTGTAGCGATCCATGGCAGCGATGTTCTGCTGACGGACCCCCAGGTAAGCGCCCGTGTCGTCTCCCGCACCGGCAGAGTTACCGGTCACGACAACACGAAACATGGGGTGAGGTTTCACAACATCACCACCATTTTCTGCGATCACCAGCGGGCGACCTTCAAGCACATCGTTGAGCCCAGAGAGCTCAGCGGGGTCCATCAGGTCGATCTCGTTGATGACAAGAACGTGGCCATGGCGCATCGCAGTGACCAAAGGGCCCTCGACGAATTGCATGGTGGGTTCTTCGCCTGGCAGAAGCGCCAGAAGTGCGTGATGCCCCAGCAGGTCAGTGAATTCCATACGCCCGTGGGCATTGACGGAACTCATCGGCCAGTTGAGACGCGCACAGGCCTGGCTGATGCCAGAGGTCTTGCCCGAGCCAGTAGGCCCAGTCAGATACATGGCGTCCCCAGCAGGATCGTTGAGGAAGTTCAGCAGGCGGCAGAGCAGCTCCCGGTCGAAGTGGTGATGCTTATCGACGGTGGGAACGAGGGGGTGCCCAGAGGGCGGATAGCACACGACAACACGATCATCGGGCACCTGGTCGAGACCAAAGGTTTTGCCGATGGATGCAGTGGTAGCCGTGAGGGTTTTTGCAGAGGTCATAGCGATTCTCCCAGTTCAAATACATGAACAGGAGGCGCACTGACCCCGAGGGGGTTAGTGAACCCCCTGTCGGGTAGGTAGGTCGCTTACGCATGTGGCGCAAACGCTATCAATGCCGATCGAGCGGCAAAATTTTCAGATAGACCCAGAACAAGTGTCCTGGGTCTCATACAGCCTAAAGGGCGGTCAGAATGCGAGTTTCACATTCTTGCGCTGATAGGTCGGAACTTCGTAGTGGTCCCACTGCTTACCCTCGGAAGAGATGGCAGTGAAAGTCCCGCGGTGTTCAACCGGGACGTCAACAAACACTCGGCGTTTGCTGACTGCGCCTTTTGCGTCTTCAGCTTGGATCTGCTGAGCGCGGCGCTCGCGGCTTTCTTCAACCTTTTCATGCACTTTCCGCACACTCCAGCGAGAAGCAATGGCAATGCCTTTGCCAGTACGCTTGAGTGCCCGTTTCCACAGGCCTTCAGACTTGGCGGCAGGAGGAGCATATTTTGCATCTCCACCCTTCGTATCATCCTTCTTGCTGCTACGCAGTATGAAGAAGATCGACAATACGAGTGCCCCAAGGAGCAACAGTGCTAGGTACAGCATGTCCTGGGTTGCTTGGATCTGTGCTGCTACAACAGTCGCGTCACTATATGTGTACATTTTTACGTCTCCTTCTGGGAGACGTCACCCATAAGGGAGAGTCTCCCCCATGGGTTGATTTACAAGATTTTATGTCCTTTTTGGTGATCCGGTTGGAGTCCGGAATCGCCTGCACGCAGGAGATGATCGAAGCGTAGCTCCATTGCGTCACCAGATCAAGCCCCACACCCTATCAGGACATGAGGCTAAACTATCGGCCGGAATTTACAGAAATCACACAGCGTAACGATACGTAACTATCGCGAATCGGTCGATTTTGACGGTTATCTGATAACGCAACTTGTCTTGGGATTCGTTATTCTTGTAGGGCACTGCTACGTCCCATGAATCAAGGAGTTCGACTCATGACCCAAGCGACAGGCTCTCAGCAACCGAAGTTGGAAGAGGTTGTCATAGAGGACATCAAGCACTACAGCCCCAAGGGAATGCGCAACCATAAGGAGGCTCAACGCAACATTAAATCGAGAATCGAGATCCGGCGGCGCGTTCTGATCAACAGCTACCCGCTGCAACGCCTCATGAAGAGGAGCCTTCACCCGATGCTGAGTTCACTGTTCACAGCAGACATGGTGATGGAACATGTGGTGGACGAACAAAAGGCCAAACCTGCAATCAAGGCGATCCAGAGACTGCTTGACAACATTGAGCACTTCGTTGTCAAAAACCAGAAGGTTATGGACGACCTGAAGCAGAAGCACCCAGATGTCGCGGAGACGGAATATGAGCACTCCAACCCGATCATCTTCAACATCCTGGTGACCTGCTCAAGCTCAATGCGGCTGGTGAACCTCCTTCAAGACATGGACCGCTTATTCACCGACATAGACTTACTGCGCATCTTCAACAAGCTGGACAAAAAACATGGTGATGATGCAATTTCTGGACTGTACGTGTTCGTCATCCAGTCACTGCGCTCAATCCAGTCGATCGTGACGACAGTGATGACTGATCACTATCAGAATGCGGCTAGGAAAGAGCGTGAAGCGATGATGAATGTCTCCTCCTCGATGCCCCTGGACAAGAAGATCCAGAAGCAAGCCAAATCGAGTGCCAATAAATCCAAACAGCAGGACAAGGAGGAGTCTGAGTTTTATCGCAAGGAAATTCATGCCGATAAGAAGCCGCCGGCCGAAGTGCAGAAGAGCCAGCAACGACAGAAAGAGCAGTGGCAGAAGAAGCGTCGCCAACAGGACGAGCACCTCAAGAAGCAATCGCTGGACGCTTAGCTACCCCCGCCAGAGAGCTATTCTCCTCCCCCTCTACCTCGAGGGGGTTTGTATATTGACTAGACAGAATGTATAAGTGAGTCAAAATACAGGGAAAAGCACAATGAAAGAATAACCAAGGGACAACCAACATGTTCATCTCAAAAAGAATTCAAGCTCTATCAGCGGTACTGATTACAAGCCTTATCCAGGGCTGTGCTACATTTGGTCAAAATACAATCGATCACGAGGACTCTGTTCCAAAAAACATCCTTTATACTTACGCCATGGTATATGACAGTGATGTCGCCGACGGTCCTAATGGGACAGATGCTCACTATAGCCGCACACGAAGCAGCTTATTTGACATAATGTCCATGGGGTTGATTTTATCTTCTGATAATCTTTCTGAGCTGGGCAGCTCTTTATCTGTGTCCCATGCCCTACGCCCTGGTGAATATGCTAATCAGCATCAGCACCCTCTGCTTTTTGCTAGCATTCCGTATCAGAAAGATGATACTGAGGAATCAGCCGTAAATCGCTACTTCGAGATAATTGAAGATTCTGTCAACAACGCGTTCCCTTACGCTACTGCAATCAAACGTATGCCGTCTGGATATTTTGATTCAATGTATTTTACGGCCTGGCAGGTGATTGACAGCAATATTGGATGCGACGACGTAAACACATGCGTTCTGCGTGCCACGATCACTCCTTATGGCGTTTCCGGTACTACAGTTGCATCTGAGTGGGTCGATAAGCAGGCCTTCGAATCGCTTCTTGAAGATGATATTCCTTATAAAGTCGAAGAGGCGCCTTATTACAGCGCGATTGAATTATGGTCCCGCGGACCATATAGCGAACTTCTTTGGATAGCTTCAAATGAAGACTTTAATCATGAAGAAGCTTATCAAAAAGTAAGCCAGTCACTTCCTGGTACATTTTATATATATCTCCCCCCGGAAGAGGATTTTGGTATCAAAACCAGCTACCCCTATATGTTAAACTCCGGCAGCAAACTTCTGTTCAAAACTCCATAAAAAAAGCAGGCCAATGGTTCTGTATAGCACCTAAAAGTGTGTAAGTTTGACAAAAACCCCCTTAACTGGGGGTTCTTTATGTCTGATTACTGCTCGATATGTATAGGAAATTCCGTGTAAAAGATGTAAGGCGTAAATGGGCTTGGTAGAGACAGTTAGAGCCATGCCAGGTCATCGCTGGTCTTCAAATACCTCGGGTGAATCGCCGCTTTTGGCGAGAGGGCAGAGCCCTATTTTTACACACCGAATTACACACTGTGTAACAATGAAAATGCCCCAAAAGCCTTTGCTCATGGGGCATTCACTCACTCACCGACAGAAGTACACAACTTTCACTATATACTCCTGTTGCCTGCTTTTCTTTTCAAGAGTCACTTCGTTTCTACGTTATATATTTCACGGGCTTCTTGGTAGCGCTCATCAAATTCTAGGTCACCCATCCTCTCGCTAGTCCGCTCAATCACATCGGGGCGGGACTCTTCGCCCTCATCCCCAGCGCCCAGCCAGTTACCCTCACCGGTCAGGGCTTCAACTGTCAGATTGTCTGGCGCCCCCTGGTAGAGGTCATTTTCCACGAGTGTTGCCGTCCATTCGTCAAGATTTACCTTGTCCCAGTCCACTGCATTCAAGACGTCCAGGGGGATTCCTCCGCACTGTGGGTCCTCGGCATCGCCGAAGTCCTGCAGATCGGGATACTCATCACCCATCTGCTGGCGTATCTGCTCTTGCATGATGCGCGCCATCGGGCTCTTGAAGCAGCAGTAACCTTTGCGCTTCTCGATACATGCCCCAAGCACCTCCGTCTTGCAGTATGAGCCGACATAGGTGCAGTTACCGTACTCCCGGTGAGCCGCCAGCATGAACTCATCTTCCTCACACGCCCAGACGATCTTGATGATGGCCATGGCCAGGGCATAGTAGCCGTAGATGGCCATCAGCGTGCTCGTGGCCCCCATCATGGTGGCGCCTTCCGTGGCCGCGCTCTCACCTGCCTGGCCGGCGGCTGCCTGGCCGCCGGCCGCCGCTGCATCTGGCCCCGCCATATTGCCGATGATTTCGGAAATGACCTTCTGAGTCTGCTCTTTGAGCTTCTCGATGAGGCTATCCAATGCCTCCGTCACCACCTCCTTCACTGCCCCAACCGTGTTGTCATACATGCTGGTCAGTGGCTCGGTAACTGCTTTTACAGAGTCTGCGATAGGCGAGCGGAGTGTGTTGTAGCCACTTTGGAATGTGCTGCCAAACGACTCAGAGGCGAACCTGGCTGACGTGATAGCTTCGTCGATCTTCGGTACCGCCATGATCATCGTCAGGTAGTCCTTGGCCGACACGTTGACCGGCTGCTCACAGCAATCCTGGATGCCGCCGAGTGCCGTCTTGCACTCATAGGCGGAGCCACCGAAGACCTTGCACGACACGTTATCTTGCGCGTCCTCGACCCCGGTGCATTCCATGTCCTGCTGAGCGCTCTGCGCCATGTTCAGCATGGCCGCCACCTTGGCGAAATCGGCATTCTCGACATTGGTGTTGTCGAAGCAGTCGGTCCCAATGCACTGGAAATCCCCGTCACACTGGTAGGTGGTCTCTACGCCGGTCGACGGAATCTCGACATCGCGGCCACAGTCCCACTTTTCCTCGGTGACATAACAGGTGCCGGACTCGCCTTCGGCGTTGCCTACGCACTCCTGGCTGATGAAGCCACACCCTTGAGCCTCCAGCTCTTCACACTGGGACGTGAAGTCTTCCTCAATGGTCGGGCAATGCTCATTGCCTTCAGGATCCGTCCAGCACTCCATATTCCCCTTGTAGAAATCGAAGTCGGCATCCACCTGCACCGTGCGGCAGGTGTTCTGCACCCCCTTGATCGGGGCATCCTTCAGATCGTCGGAGCAGATCGTCAGGCCTTCAATATCCACGCAACCCTCTTCGCCGCTGGCAGAGGGCTGGTTGGTACAGGTGTAGGTGCCCTCGGCGAAGCCATCGTCTATGGCCTGGGCTGTCGAGATGCAGTCCTGTGGGGTCCAGGTGTCGTCCTTGATGACTTTTTCGGGGTCGTAATAGATCTTGAGGCGTGCGTACCCTTCCCCCTCACCAGATACCGACACGCGGATCTTGAACGACAAGATGTCATCAGGATTCTGCTTGAAGTACTGCGTCACATCGACCCCAAGATTGTCGCGACTCCAGGAATTGCTGAGCTCACATTTACCGGCGGTCTCGGGCGGGAACTGATTGGCGTTAGGCCCCTGCCAGACTTTCTGCTCCTGCCCCGGGGGACCGACATAGATCTGCATGTGGTCATCCCATTTAGCGTACTCAATCTCGGCACGCACGATCGCATCAGGATTAACCACCTTGACCTGGGTGAACTGCTCATAGATTTTGCATTTGCCTGACCAGTAGTTATTGCCCACCTTACCGATCCACATCTCCTGGCAGTCCTGCCCATCCTGGCAGGTGCGCAGGTTGAATGGGCCGGCATAGTGCTGGACCACCGCTGCCGTGTAGTCGTGCTTGATCTCGCAGTTATTAGAGCCGGTCTTGATGCGGTCACACGTCTTGTAATCGGGAATGTGAGCCGTGCGCGAGGAGTCGACCAGCGAGTTCTCTTCGGAGCAGTCAAAGAAGTTATCCTGGAACAGCCCTTGTTCATCGACCACCTGACGCACGCCGGCGAAGATCGGATCATCGCTCAGATCGACTTTCGGCCGCTCCGCGCTGTCGCGCATCACGTCATAGGCCACCCCGTAGGTCGAAGACCCGGCCTGCTCGAGGCTTTCGTCCGACCACGGCAGCTGGGAAGGATCTGTGATCGTGCTCGGATCGCGCTTGATGCTGTTGTCGAGCTGGGAGTCCTCATACATGTTGGTGCGGGCCGCGGTGCCCAGCTCATCCATGGCCTCGCCATCGTCATACGTGTCTGCCATTTGACCCAGCGAGGGGGAGCCGTCCGGCGTGGCGCCTTCATCCTGCATGCCGGGGAAGATGTCGGACAGATCGCCCGAAATCGCGGTGCTGCCGGAGCCGATGGAGACCTCGCTGTCACCATCCGTGCTGGCATCCTCCCAGAGGTCATTGGCCAAGGTGTTCGATAGCTCTTCCACCTCGACGTTGTAGGGGTTCGCCGCCCACGTCACCCCAGCGGTGAAGTAGGCGGTATTGAAGGTCATGGCCGGCATGGTCACCAGTAGGAGCCCGCTGGCCGTGCGTCGTATCCAGTTGCGCATGGGGCGTCTCCTTACATGGTGTTGCAGCAGTCGTTCCACCGCCAGATGAGGTACGTCGGGTCTTCACCGTAGATCGGACGCCAGCGATCCATGCCCCACTTCATGATGGACTCACCCATTACGTGATCGCTGTTGCTCTCGGGGCGCGGGTGCAGCATCGAGAACTTGTATTGCTGCTTGGGAAGCGTGGGCGCGATGCTGCTCTCACACATGTTCTCGGAGCCCATGGTGGTCCACGCCAGCCCCCGGCGATGCAGCGCATTCAGGACTTGGGCAGAGCGTCTGGAGGAGCCGTTGATCAGGTCCATGCTCTTGTCAGCATTGCCGGACAGCGGATACATGGTTCCCCAGGAGCCCGCGCACCAGAACATCGAGCTGATCGGCTTCTTGGCCGTCGACGAGATGGCGTCTGCCGCACAGGCGGCTGTCGCTGCCGGATTGGCGACCGCGATGGCTTCCGGGTTGGTGAAGTAGGCCAGAGTGTCATCTGACCAGGTGGGATCAATCTCGCCCAGGTACATGATGTCCAGATCGGAATAGCCGCCAGCATTGCAGCGGCCACCACTGAAGAGATCGAGCACGGTCAGCAACGGGAACGCGTAGTAATGGAAGTGCTGGTAGTTGTCGCTCCCCTCATCCAGCCCCTTGCCGCCCCCATGGTAGCCGTAGCGCGCCTTGTCGAACGGCAGCTCCAGCCCCCCGAGACTCGAGAGGCAGCCAGGCTTGTAGGTGAGCTCGATCATCCGTGCCGGCTCCCACATGGATGTCGGGATACCGGGCGCCGGCAGGCCGTTGCTGTCCATACAGGCACACAACGGTTGAGGGCTGGCGTCTTCCGGCGCGGAGCTGTTGCCATCGCCCCCGATACGGGCACCGAAGACGTAGAGCGGGAACAGGCAGCTCCAGCACACGTCCGTGATCAGCGCGCTGCCGAGAATCCCATTGGATTTGCAGGAGACACTGGCGCCATTCTCCAGCCCGTCGGCATCGGCTGCGACGGCATTGGCGGACAGAAGCAGGCCGCCGGCAACGAGCGCCGCTTTATTGGCCAGCCTCCGAAACAGATCAGGACGCATCATGGTTCAACTCCGGAGTCAGGGCGTATTCAGTGACCTTGAAGACGCGATCGTCGGCCTCGATCACACTGGGGGTAACAGACAGTTGCCACCGCGACTTGATGTCCGGCGTCAGCTTGTAGACGTGGTGATTGAGCGTATCGGTCAGGGCTTTGTAGCCATCCCACCCCTTTGTGTTGGGGAACTTGGAGGCGATCACGACCGGGATCGGATCAGTGACGGTGAGCCCTTCTAGCTGCTCTTTCACGAAGGCGACCTCTTGTGGCCGAGTCGCATCGAAAACGTAGAGGCGCCGGTTGAACGGCATCTGATCCAGTGGGTTGATGACCGTGCCTGCGGCGACGATAACCTCACCGTTGGGCGCTGTGAGATCCCGGGTCACCTGGATGGTCGGATCAACAGTCCTGACCTTGGCCTCGGTGCCGGGCACCAGCCCCAGGTATTCCTGTTTGTCCCAGAAGGTGTCGACGGCCTTATGGGCCTTGGTTTCCCAGTCGACCTTGGCCACACGCTCCTTCATGACGTCGATCAGGTTCGGTTCCGCGATCGCCAGAGGCTGCCCCTGGATGCCCAGATCGCCGGTTTTCCCGTCCTCCACTTGGCGGTCCAGATAGTCGCGGCTGCGCAAGCCGTCGACAGAGGCGATGATGCTCCCCTGATCCACCTCACCTACTGCGTCCGGCGCCCGGCGGACGACCACCGGCACCGTGTCCACGCTAAGCGTCTTGAACAGGCTGGGATCTAGCACAAGCCTTGGCGGCGGGGACATATCCTTGCCGATGTCATAGAACGGCATCAGGCCTGCCGGGAGCTTCGTGCCCTCCGGGATGCCCTGAATCACGACGATGCTGTTGCCCTCGTTGCGCGCGGCCTCCTGGTAGACCTCCCGTATCTCTGCCTCCCCCATGGAAAGCGAGATGAAGTAGAAATACTCGACGCCGGCATACTTCCCCTCGATGGCGGCAGGCACACCCGCATCGTCCTGAGCCTGCTGCATGGTCGCCATGGAGCGCTGGCGGAATTGCTCAACGACTCCTTCAAGCTCTGCGCGCTCGGGGGTGCCCTGTGGCAACTGAGGCGCAGACAGATCCATGCCCTCGAGCAGATCCGATCCGGACCGGCGTGACTGACGATCCGCACTGTCTACCATCGAGCGAAGATCCGTGATGCTGGTATTGGAGTCAGGCATTGCCCCATCGAGTGCCGGCCCAGACATTCCCTGTAGCAGATTGCCCGCCGCGCGTGCGCGTTGGTCGGCGCCATCGACCAGCGATTGAAGGTCCGCGTCCGGCTGCGCTGCCGCAGTATTGAGCACAGAGCCCCCTGCCAGCATGGCGACCAGCAGAGGGGTGGAGATGAAACGCCCGTGACGTTGTCGCATGTTGATCACCAAAGTGGATACGCACGCCCGATGACACGACTGGGTGCCACAGCGCCGTAATAGCGGGAGTCGAACGAGATCGGGTTGTTGCCCATGAACCACAGCTCATCTTCTTGCAGCTGTTTCTCACCCATGAAGTCTTCAGGCGCCTTGCCGATGTTCTTGGCTTGGGAGAGCCCATAGAACTGAGTGGCCACGCCATTGATGAAGATCTGCTCCGACTTGCCTATCTCCACGTGGTCGCCGGGCATGGCCACCAGGATCTTCACCATGGTGGTGCCGTCCGGAAAGATCGGCTCGAGACCCAGTGATCCGAAGGCATAGCGGTCACCAGCCTCCAGGTGCTGGTCGCTGGTGTCGATGATGTACATTCGGTCACCCAGGATGGAGGACTCCAACTGGTTGTCGTATCCGAGGATGAATCGGGTATTGAAATAGGCAATCGCCGCGCCGGCGATTGCGAGAACGACGGTCAACCGTAGGAAGAAGGTGCGCCACGGCATCTTCGCTTTGACCCACTTCATGAGCGCCCGCCTTGACCCGCGCGGATCTCATCCATGACGTTGAAAATCATATCGCTGGGGATGTAGCGCCCCTCAGGCGCCGCGATGACGGTGTCATTACGAATCACGACATAGCCATCGGCTGCCAGCTCATCAGCCACGGTACGAAATGCCCTCAATGCAAGCTGGCGGTCGTCGTCGCTCATGTTGGGGGATTCGAGGAAGAAACGGCCCGTGTCGAGCACCACCACCGGGCCTGGAGAATCAGAGGCGATACCGGGGACCAACCCGACACCCGCTGACAGCGCGGCGAGCCACAGGAAGGCACACACGCCCATGCTCGCCAGCACGGTCACAAAGAGGTTGCTCGAGTCCCCGGCGCCATTGCTGGTACTCGCCTCCTGATCTGAAGTATTCAGCTCAGTGATGCGGCCCATGAGTGTGTCATCGTCAATCTCGTGTTGAGATGCCTCGACATCCTGGCCTTGCCCTACCGCCTTACCTTGATCATCTGTTGGTGAATTCATGCTCACATCCTCACGTTGGGAAATCAGGCCGTACCATCGAGTTGGCCGCGCTCGCGGAGAACCGCCTTGATCGCCTCACTCTGGTTGAGGCCCTGGTTGCGATAACGCTTGATGGCGGAGACGTCGTCATGGTGCGTGGAGTACATGAGCACCTGTGCGTCGGTCACGAAGAGGCGCCCGATGCCGATGCCGCTGTCGCTCTTGATGAAGACCTCGGAATACATGCCGGGGCGGGTATGCACGGTACCCAGAAGCGTCTGATCGTAGTCATTGAGCTTCAGGTCGCCATTGCGGATCGCGAGATCGATGTTTTCTTCGGTTTGCCCGAGGAGTTGGAGCATGGCCGAGTTACTCAGGATGGCCTTGCCGGCAGGGCCATCGGAGAAGTCACTCAGGCCCTGGCTGATCAGGCTGATGCTGGCGCCATACTTACGGAAGCGGCGGTACGCCGAGTTGATGGCGTCGCCCACGTTGGGAGAATTGAGCAGCGACCAGGCCTCATCGATATAGAGGAGCTTCTTGCGGCTCCGGCCTTCAATGTCGAGATAGATCGCCTGCTGGATCTGATAGAGCATCTGGGACAGCACCACGACCTGCAGATCAGGCTTGTTCTTGAGCTCTTCCAGCTCGAGCACTGTCATTTGCTTGGTGAAGGAAATGTTGTTCGGGCCATTGAAGAACCGGCCGTAATCGCCTTTCGAGGTGAAGGAGAAGAGCTGCTTGCCCATGTCGACCAGGCGCGGGTCTTCCTCTGAAATCAGCTTGTCGTGAATGATGTCGACAATGATGTCCTTGCCATGCTCTTCATAGAGGTCACTCATGACGCGCTTTAGCTCTGCGCGCTGGTAAGGCTCAAGCTCCTTGGTACTGCTGATCATCAGCGCGATGATGCTACAAAGGGAGTCCGCCTCTTCGCGGAAGTCCTGAATCAAGGGGAACGGGTTGATACAGACCTGAGACTCATCGCTGAACTCGATGAAGTCACCGCCATAGTTCTCCACCAGCTTCTCGTAGGAGCGGCCAACATCGATCACGAATACCCGGGCGTTGTCCGACATGTGCGAGTCCATCTCGTTGTTCGCACTGAACGACTTGCCCGAGCCCGAGGTGGCCGCAATGACCGTATTGAAGTTGGTCTGCGAGTCGAACTTGTTGAAGCTCATTAGCTGGCCGTTTCGCGAGATCAGACTGACATACGGCGTGCCAGTCCCCTTCCATTCGCCGAACACGGGTGCCAGCGTGGCCGCCTGCCGAGTCGTCATGGTCTTGAAGCGCCACATCTCTGTCAGCGCTGTCGGATCACACATCAGGGGGAGCGAGTTGAAGAAGTTGACGTGATGCGTGAGCTTGTTCGGCACCATCTCGAACTGCTCATTACGCCAGTAGGCGCGTAGGCGCGCGGCGGACTCCACCGAGCGCGAGCGATCCGGAGTGAAGATGGAGGTGGTCAGGGAAATCTTGACGAAGCGGAAGCCTTCATCGATGGCATCCTTGTTGAGGGCATCGAAGTCCTGACGCTTTTCCGCCAGCACCGGGATGTATTGCATCATCTTCCCTTGCGACTGACTGACGACAAAGCCCCGGTTGCGCTCGAACTTGGCTTTCTCTTTCACTGCGGGCGGGTAATGCACATTCATCGAGACCATGTAGTACTCGGAGACGTTGGCATTGCCTTGCATGACGTCGCCGACATAGGTCGCCATGGCCATGCCGAAGTAGGCGTGTTTCGGCATTCGCTTCGCTGACAGGGTGCGGACGTGGTAGTCCCCCAGCATCAACTCATCCTTGCCTACCTGCAGATCCGTGTCGTAATCCAGGATCTGCTCGGAAACAGGCATCTGTTCATCGTATTCCGTTGCACCAGCCCGCCAGCTCGCATTCGGCCCCCAGTTCAACATGGTACTCATCAGCCGAATGTAGCCGCTGGCGTCCATGAGGTTGGGGCGCATACCAGCGGCTGTCAGGCCGGCCGTCACGTCACTCTGCAAGTTGATCAGCGCTTTCTCTTCATCCTCCGTCGGCACGGCGCCCTCGATGGCGACCTTGACGCTGATGACAATCTTCAGATCAAACAGCATCCCCTGGTTGTAGTTCGCCTTTCCGAACCGCTTGGTCAGCGGCTCGATCGTCGCCTTGTCCAGAAAGTTGATACGGTCCTGGATGATGGCCTCAAAGACGGGGTCGTTGTTGTTCTCGCGCAACGCGTAGATATGCCCCAGCTGGGCCTTCAAGTCCGGGCTGCGGAACATGTTGATCTGTAGCAGGGTGCCCTCAGGGAACGGGGTGTTCTGAAAGAACGCTTCGACGGCCTGTCGATTGTTGCTGCTGACGCCCGCGATGGGCTCACACATCACGACGAAGCCGGAGGTGCCGTCATCCATGGCAAACAGGTGGCTGTCATCGTCATAGGCCTGTACAGGGAACAGCTCAGCCGCCCGCAAGCTGGAATCGATCAGCTTCTTGCCCTGCTCACGGCGGATATTGATCATCGCCATTGGTATATCTCCTGATTAGTGGTCGGCCACGTAGCCGGCGAAGTCTTCTACGAGACCCTGCTGGACAATGCCGCTGGGAGTAAGAAACGTCGGGATAGCACTGAGCCCCATCATGTCGGCCGTCACGAACGCCACCTGAATTGCCTTGTGCGCGGAACAGTCTTCCGGCGCGGCCGGAAGGGTCTGGTAGCGACCCTCGGCCAGTACGCTTGCCAGTTGCTCTGGCGTGCTATCTGCACACCACGTGTTGACCACCGCGGGCATGGACGCCTCATTGAGTGGAACTGGGATGACATGGAAGGAGAGCTCTGGATTGGCCTCGGCAGCGGCCAACGCCTCTTTAAGCAGGGTCTGAGAGTTCTTGTCCGAGGGGTCCACGAACAGGACGGTGTCCTTCTCTCCCTCACCAAACGAGAACAGCGCTTTTTCAGTAAGGTTTAGAGACCTTACGTCGATAGCACTCATGCTCTGCTTAACATCGTCAATTGACCGAAGTTCTTTCGCCTGCCAGACATCAATGAGCGTACCTTCCAGGTAATAACGCCCATTGGCTGAGAGAAAGCCTACCTGCCCAGTTTTTTTATTGACGACCATGCTGAACTGCGGCGTTGGGAGCTGGATGTGCTCTGCTAGCTCCATCTCTTCTCCCAGCCCTTGGATCACGGAGTCAATGCGGCCTGCGGGGTTATCAATCAGCTCTGAGACGGTGCCCCCGGCATTCAACTCCTGGATCAGTTGCTCCTTCCGCGCCTGTCCCGTTGGGGCAGAATCCTCTTGTGGCGCGGCCTGTCGGGAAGGACCGAAAAGCCCCTCTATATCAGCAGGATCGCTGGCCGAGGCGTTTACGGGTATCGCTAGCGCGAGTATGAGGTGGGAAAGTAGACGGACGGGGTACATGGTGGCCTCCAGATAGCGGATACCACCATGCTACAACAACCTCCCCTAAAGTGGCCCTTTTGGAAGGTAATTTTTTGCGAGTCACGAGGCATTATTCTAGGGGGCTTTCTTCAATTGATATGGCCTTAAAGCGATAACATGGAAGTAAGGCCTCAAGAAATAATGACTAAATCCCGCGCGCGATCTTGGCCTTCAATATTTAGCATCATGCTCGCACATCGCTCTAGCTCAGCGCCCAACGGGCTTTGGCATAGCCTACGCCCATGGTCCCTGCCGCGACTCGACCCTCCAATGCCGAGTCATATGCATGAGTTTGGCCCTCACTTAGAATTGCACTGCCCCATGGCCTGAGTGCAGCCGTCGCGGTTGAAGGGCTGGTTTCAACATCGCGTGACGGAGAGATAAGGCAGCGCCTGCTAGGCGGAATCGGCAACAACAGGGGGAGTCATCAGTGCATCCGGCACATCCACCTCTCCCCCCACCTTGGCGGCGACGATGGCGCGCATAGCAGCAATAAGGGGCGTCTTGGCGCTGTATTCGTGCTCTACGCCGTCGTCATCCAGGACGGTAGACTGCCAGAGGCTCCCCTGGCGCATGATCGACGCGCCGTACACGTCAATCAGCGGACCGCCGCTTGCCCAGCAGCGAGCGGGTGAGAAAAGCGAGACGTCCTCGATTGATAACCAGCAGCACACCTCACCGTCGTCCGTCTCAGTCCAAGAAGGAGTCAACATGTCAGCTACCCCCTGAAGATCCGCCACTGCCCAATCCAGGGCTGCATCTTTCAGCTCATTCGTCTTGATTTTCATCGCTCGTCACCCTTTGCTTGTTTGCGTTATTCCGTGGCTTCGCCGTCGAGGTCGACGACGCTTACCACTGCCTTGAAATCGCTCACGACATATCAGCCCTTGGTTCGCTCGTCGTCTGACATGGCCAGCCAGTCGGTATTGAATGGCGATAGCGGATCGCCATCTATCCCATTGGCCAGAGCGATGGCCTGCACCTCGGGATCGTTGCTCCGGACAAGCACTTGGCACTCCCCCGCTGTGATTTCGAGCCCCGTCCAGCCCTGATCACTCAAGCGTGAAAACGTTTCTTTCATCAGAGCCAGGTAGATCTCGTCAATAACGACCGGCTTATTCGACTCAGTGAAGCGGTCAAAAACCTTTACTACATCGGGAAATTTTCCGTCGATCACCTCAAGCGTGCCTAGCACATTGGTTGATGCCGGTGAGGCAAGCTGCGCACGTGCGATCTGATGCTTACTGTGCTCATGGTCGGATGACTGAACATTGTCGAGAACCATGCCGATGCCATTGTTCGCTGCCACGAACAGGCCGGAAGTCCTCTTGCGGGCTGCCGAGGATAGCGGCTTGGACGGCGCCAGGATGAGGTCCTGTTTGCACCACCCCTCGGGGTCGCGGCATACGAACAATACATGGCCGTTTGATGCCGAGATGATCACTCCACCATCCACACTGGGGCGCACGTTAATGCCGTTGAGGTAATTGCGCTTGTCATCCTTGCCGGCGAATGGGTGAGCTGATGCGAGGATTGGCGCACTGAAGTACGCGATCGCCTTCATGCTTCGCTCTCCGCTTGCTGGCGGTGCGCCTCAGAAGCCTCGCGAACATGGCGCAGAACATGCTCCTCGATCTCATTCTCGAAATCGTAGCAGTCAGCGAAGTCCTCCAGCGCCTCAGCCTTGACGCGGGCATCGCGGCGGGCAAGCGAGGTAACGGGCTCACGGTCCATCACGGCTTTGGCGTCCCGCGAATAGTCCCAGCACATGTCGCCACCATGAGCCAGGCCATGAGTCACTTGCTGCAGGGCCGTCAACTCGCGCATCGCCTCATGCTTCCACGCCGCCAATGCATCGCGCTGCTCTATTACAGCGTCCAGTTGGGCCTTGATATTCTCGAGCCGGGCTTCGGTTTCCCGTCCGTCATAGGCTTTATTCATGGCTTGTTCTCCCACTCATGACTGTCAGTGAATTCTCCACAAACGTGATCCCGCGGAGTGATGATGTGCCCGGGACCTACTGGATGGCTTATGCCTTGCAGGCCGATCATCGAGTATCGTTCTTGCCCGACGGATGGCGCAGATCGAGCGCACTCCCCTGCCACCAGGTTGTGCCATTGCCAGTGATCGCACCCTGCGCAGCACTTGCCGTGCTGAAGATAGAAACGGTCGATTTCCTCCTGCTCGCTACGCACTAGCTCCATGACTTACCCTCCGCATGCTGCGGTATTCAGTGGCGCAACACGGCTTTGACCGCCGCTGCTGCGTTGCGCCGCCTTGCATGCGGCAGGCACGCAAGGCGGCAACAGCGTCAACTTGATCGGGATAGGGATGGCATACGAGACTCAACTCGCCTTTGCGTAACCTGGCCCACCCGCGGCTGCCCCTTCCTGCCGGTCACGCAGCACCGCCTTCACTGCCTCGTACCCTGTTACGCCCTCCTTCTGATAGGCGTTCAAGGCGACTCGGTCATCGATGCGGTCGGAATACAGCAGTGCCTGTTCGTCAGTCACCACCACGCGGCCGATGCCGAACTCCCCAGCGCCACGCGACGCTTCACGGACGAGGAGCATGTCGTAACGTCGACCCGGATGCGCAACCAGGGACTCCCAGAGCTGACGCTGCGCCTCGGCCATGTGGTAATGGCCACTACGCAAGTCGCCCTCGATCACGTCGTGGCTTTCTCCGAACAGCTGGAAATGCCGACAGTTATTCATCGACCGCGGTACGCCGCCGTCCGCCGGCACGCCCAACCGCTGGCCAATCAGGTTCAGACTGGCCCCCAGGTGACGGAAGCCCCGGAAGGCGTTATCCAGAGAGCCATTGAGGTTGGCGGTAGCCAGCAGTTGGTCGGTGCCATCGATATACAGCAAGCGGGGCCGCGGGGAGGTCTTGGCGTCATGAGACATCGCCTGCCAGGTCTGGTGAAGCAATGTCGAGAGCACCACCTGTTCCAGGGGCTTCTGCTGCCTCAACCCCTCAAGGCAGATGGCGGTGCAACCCGGATGGAAGCCCAGGGTATTGGGGCCATTGAAGAATTGACCGTAGGGGCCGCGCGACGTGAAGGCCTGTAACGCCTGAGTCATGGGGCTCTCAGGCCCGATACCGACGTGGCTCACCATCGCGTCATAGAGCGCGTCTGTGCCGGCGGCATTGCCATGCTGCTGATAGACGCTATTCAGCACCTCGACCAGTTGTGGTCGCTCTGTCTCGTTGAGGGATTCATTCGGGCTCACCATGAGGGCGACCGTTTCGTACAGCGGATAGATTTCGCAGGTGATGTCTTCGATATGGGTGAAGGGGTTCAGGCACAGCGTCGATTCAGGTGACAACGCGATGAGGCGCCCGCCGAATTTCTCGACCAGCGCGGTATTTCCGCGAGCCTCATCAATCAGGAACACCATGGCTCCGGCGGCGAGATAGGCCTCGATCTCACTGCGTGCCGCAAACGACTTCCCGGCCCCCGAGCGCCCCGCCAGCATGGCGTGGTGATTGATAGCGTTGTCGAACTTGCTGTAGCTCATCAGTTGTCCATTACGCGAGACAAGGCTGACATGAGGAGTGCCCGTCCCCTTCCATTCGCCAAAGATGGGCGCCAAGGCTGCCGCGTCGCGCGTGGTCGCCGTCTGGAAGCGCCATGACTCTTCCAGGGCTGTCGGGGAGCAACCGAAGGGCAGCGACTGCAGAAAATGGACATGGTGACTACCGCAGTTGGACTTCACCGAGAACTGCTCGGCGGTCCAGTGCTTCTGTAGCGCGGCGGACGCAGCATCCGCCCGTGACGCACTCGGCGCAAACACGGTGGCGGTCAGCGCGAGCTTGATCACCCGAGGGCCGCCAGCACGTGCCGCCTTACGCAACGCAATGACATCCCTCAACTTTCGGGAGTGCGAGAGGCCACGCAGACACTGCTTGGCTTTCCCTTCCAGTTTGCTGGCGGCCAGCCCAGTCTGGCGGGCATAGGTGAAGCCGCGCTGAGAGGTCGAGGGGTAGTGCACGTTCATGGTCACCATGTAGTGCTCAGGGATGGTGTCGACGCCGTACATGACATCCCCGACATACGTCGCCAGGGCCTTTCCGAAGGTCGCTCCATCCGGCGTGCTTGCCGCCGACAGAGTCCTCAGGTGGTAATCGCCCACCTGGAGCGTATCGTCATCGATCTCGATCGCGCGATTGGCATCCAGTACCTGATCGGACAAATCCACCTCGGAATTGCACACAGGCTCACTCGCCCGCCAGCCAGCCTTCTCGCCCCAGTTCAGCAGGGTTTGCATGACACGGAGATAGCCGTTGGCATCAAGCAGGCACGGCTGCATGCCACTTTGCTCCAGACGCCCCACAACCTGCCCCTGCAGGAGGCGCAGCTCGCTCTTGTCAGCCGGCGACAGGGCTTGGCCAGCCATGGGAAGCTTGATCGTCACCAGTATTTTCAGGTCGAACAGCACTTCTTGCGGTCCCGAGTGTGCCGCCGGTGCGAGCGTGGCTCGCTCCAACTGCTCTGTACGTTCCTGGAAATAGGCAGCAGCGGCGGGATCGTCACGCTCCCCCTTGAGGTCGTTGATTGCCGCCAGCTCTGCGCGCAGGTCCGGGCTGCGGAACATGGACACTTGCAAGAACGTATCAGCGGGGAAGGCAGTGTCCTGTAGCAGTGCTTCGATTTCTTGCCGAGCGCACTCATCCAGCGACATTACCGGCTCACATATCACAGAGAATCCGACAGATGTATCTGCCATGGTGAATGACTGTAAGTCAGCGCTGTAACACTTTGCAGGAAACAACTCACAAGAGGGCATGTAGGGTGCAAGGTTGTGCTTGTACTTGCGGGATTTTACCGTGATATGGGCCATGTGTTTTCGTCTCCGAATGAGGGCCGTCAATTCTTTGTCAGTTAATTAGAACGCCTTCTTTGGCAAGCGTGACTGACGCACTGACAGCGCTTGTTTCAATGAAATATCGTTAAGAGTCTTAATGCGCCAGAAATGTCGCAAAGCCCACTACCACGCGGGTTGACGAGAGGCAGGGCAAAAAAGGAGCCGTGATCTTGATAAATCACGGCTCAATCCCCGTTACTAATCAACGTACAACACTATCGCCAAAATAAAAAGCAATCGCGCGTCTATTTTTGATCTTTCATTAACCATTCATTAAATTTTGACTCATAACAAACCAGCCATATAAAGCAGGTTGCCCACCCACTCATACGGCGTGATCATTAGCCGTGGCCAGAGATGTTGAGCAGCCATGGCGAGAATCCCCCCTAGAATCAGGCCGCCGACTGAAACGCGAAATAACCCAAACAGTAATCCCATCTTTCTTCTCCCCATTTTATTTGACGACCGGCGCCGAGTAGTCACCCGAATCGTCCACTCCCCTGAGCCTCACGGTGGGACGGTTTGGAAACTGTCCCTTAGAGATGGATAGCCCATAGCTATCGAGAGCGACTGGCTCCCCATTCACCTGCCACTCGAAATTACTGACGCGCCCATCGGGGTCCTGGCAATCCGAGCGATACCGCCAGCCAGTGGTGGTTTCATAGAAGCGGAGATCGCAGACCGGTGGCTGATTGGCGACAACCGTCACGGTCTGCACCTGTTCAGCGACTTCGCCGTAATCGGACACCATCCTGACGGTCACCTCATGCTCCCCTTCGGTGAGCGGGACTCGTAGGTAACGCGTCGCGTCTTCGATGAGCTGGCCATCCACTTCAAATTCGAAGCGGCTGACACGATCCCGCGGGTGGCCACCGGACACGACCGGGGACACGCTGATCTCAAGCGGGGAGCGCATGTAGCGATTGCTGAAATACTGACGCTGCTCGACCAGGTAAGGGTCTGGCTCTCCGTAGGTGAGAACGTCATCCAGTACCGTCTCATGGCCACGCGCATCGGTAATCACGACGCGATAGTGGTAGTCGCCCGGCTCGGGCGCGACCAGCTTGCGCATGATGTCCGAATAGCTCTCGTCCACATCGAATTCTGGTGAGAGTTCCCAGGAATACGACACACCTTCCAGTCGGTTGGATCGGGTCACCTGACGGATTCTCAGCAGCACCTCGGCCGGGGCTACTGACGCATTGGCGTAGTCATAGATACCCCACTGCGGCCAGATGTATTTCCATACCCGGGCTGAGAAGGCGTCCTGCGCTTCGGAGGTCTCGCGGAAGCCCTCGGCCCAGCCGGTGTACGTCAGGTCCAGGGTTCCATTGGCGAGGTCGGCGTCGCTCGGCGTATAGCGCATCGTCGTCGAATTGACCTGAGTGCCATCGGGCAACGTGAAGTAGCCTTCCAGCCCGCGATTGAAGCCGTTATAGGGCTCACTCACGAACGCTTCGAAGCTGTACTCCACTCCCGCCTCAACCTGGTTCGGCCCGTCGATGAATACGCGGACAGGCTTGACCTCACGGAAGGAGACCCCGGTCGACTCCTGAACCCAGGCATAGCGGTCGTCGTAGGGCGCATTCTTTTCCTTCACGCGGACCCAGACATTGATTGCCTCTTCCTCATCGCGTGCCAACGTCAGATTGGCTCGGCTGCCGGACTGAGCACCACTGACCGAGTCAGTGTTGCCGAAAACATCGGCATCGCTGACAGACCAGGTACGCCCGAGATCAATCGACCATTCCACATCGAGCGAATCGACATCGACTGGCAGGCCATCACGAGTCACATCGGCTTCCAGAGTGAGGCTATCGCCCACGAAGGCCGCTCTTGCCCCGGCCAGTTCCAACTCCGGCACCTCGTACACCACGATATGAGCGCGCTCAGTGACTGACTTGGCGCTCGAGTACCGGTTGGTGACGATCGCCTCCAGGTAATAGTCGCCAGGCTCCTCGAGGGTAACTTCCTTGCGCAGTCTCAGCCGGTCTTCGGCATCCCGGGGATCCAGCTCCCAGTCATCCCCTTGGCGCCGTAGACGCCATTCGATATCCCCCGAGGCGCGCAGGCCTTCGGACGTCTCGAAGTCGACCTGGAACAGTCCGCGGTACGGGGCTTCCCCGGAAAGCTTCTGGGTTTCCAGCTCCGCATCCAGTGGATTGCCCTCGAGCACTGTCACGTAGACAGGCGACGACGAGTACACGGTGCGGGAGTAATCCGGAATCGGGCTGGCCAGCACCGCCTCCGCCTTCAGGCGAACATTGGCGCTATCCCCCACATCAAGGCTCAACTCGAACTCCGCCAGCCCATCTTCCGCTGGCAGGTAGTCTGTCAGTGGCAAGTAGTCATCTGTGCCCTGTTCCTCCACGATCCGTACCTTCCACTCGCCCATGCGTTCTGCTGAGTAGCCCTCATCATCACGCGGCGCGCGCACCTGAACCTGGAAGTGGGTCGTGTCGGTGTTGAGGACCTCTCGGCCGTCCTGCATCAGCTGAAGATAGGGTTGCACCTTCTCATCGGGTACGACGTAGGCGGTGAAGGATCTGTCACTACTGATCGCAGGATGCTCGGTGTACTCGGCATGCGCATTGAGAACAAGCTCGGTCCAGAGCGGATACGCATCGCCCTGCCTCATGACACGCGACATCAGCAGGCGTTCGCGGGACGAGCTTGGGACGCCATACTCATCGTCGACCAAGGAGGTTCCGCTTTCGCTGACATTCACTGACAAGCCGCCGGGCGCGCTTCGGTAGAACACCTGCCCCACCTGGGTATCGCCATAAGGGACGGTGTAGAGCTCTGAGTCCGGCGCCCCCTCTTCTCCGGATTCCGAGGTAAATGCGCGACGGCTCGAGCTATCCGTGAGCAGATCTATGCCTGGGGTGATCGGCTCCACGGTGTTGAACGTATACTCCTGCTCGCCGAGCGTCACTTCCGCTCCCGTTCTGGAGAATGCCGTGACCTGCCACCCGATGGCCTGCTCTCCCAGTTCCTCCGGGGCACCGTCGAAGCCTGGCCACGCGCCGGGGCGCTCAACGAAGCCTGCCGGCAGATGGGTGATATGCACATAACAACCGAGCGCCGCACTGTCTTCATCTCGGGTCGCCGAGTAATCGCGCGCTGCATCCTCTGTGGTGAAGAAGGCACAGCTTGATTGCGAGGCTTCCCGAATCACGCCCGCGACGGGGCGTATCAGTCGTGGCACGTCCGCCAGCTCCGGGACAATGGTGGCTTGGACGGTATCCGAGGCATCAGTCACCGTCAGCGTCTCGCTCCCCTGACCCACCGTGATCTGCTCACCAGAGGCGGAGAACAGCGAAAGCTCGTAGCTGACTTGCTGCTCGCCCAGCTCAATCGCATGACCATAGAGCTTGCTGATGTGGTTTTCGCCTGCCCCCGCCGTCACGACGCTGGTTTCAAGCGGCCGCTCGATCCAACTGAGTAAGCAGACTGGGTCGACGATGGGATCGGCTTGACGCGCTTCGGCCTCATCCATGGTGACACGGCAGGTGTTGGCCTGATTCGGTACGGCCTGAATATCGACCAGCCCGACCAGTTGCTTCACAGACCAACTGCTGGCGGACAGAGACATGTCGGGCTCCCATGTCTGCAACTTGGCCATGAGTACCGGGGAATTCGGAGCCGTCGAGGCCACCATGAGCGTCGACGTGCCCAGGCGGCCAGATTCCAGTGGATACGCATTGACGGAAATGGCGTTGCCATTGGCGGAGAAGTCGTAAGCATCGCTCAGTACGGTAGTATCACCGGGCTGCAGGGTCTTGCCGTCGATAACCATCGCCAGGTCAGAATCGGCCTGCAGTGTCGCGGTCAACTGATAGGTGCCCGACACCAGGCTGCCGTCTCTCAGCTCCAGCGGCAGAGACTCGATGATTCGGTGGCCACCTGGGCGATAGAACGGCTGGCTGATGGCCGGCAGCATGGCCACATTGCCGTCGCCATAGGCCAGTTCCACCAATGGCGGGTCATAGGAGAACGCCACCGACTGTTCCGACACGTTGCCCTGGGAATCCCTTGCGCTGATCGACAGCTCATAGGGCACTCCCTGATCAAGGGTGGGCAGCATCATCGGGTACTCGAGACGGTAGGCATCACCCTGCAAGGATGCCGTCAGATACACTTCCTCGGCATTCGGGCCGCCGGACAAGCGAATTTCGGTAAACTCGGGCGCGTCATCCAGGTCATCGGCCAGGGTGAAGGTGATCTGGTCCAGCGTGTTGACCGTGCCTCCCTCGAATGCCTCGCTCTCCTTCAGAATGGAGATGTCCGGCGGACTGACGTCAAACAGTCGCTCCTCGATGAGGAAGTCCTTCTCGTTACCGAGACTGTCTCGCGCAAGCAGGTGCAGTTCATAGTCACCAGACGACGGCAGTGCTTCACTCGGCTGGAACGTCAGGTCAGCCACCTGCCCCGAGTGCGTGATCTCAGTGGGTGAGATCGTTGCGATGGCCTCATGCCCTTGCCGCGCGAGAAGCTGGGCCGTCTCGATGCGCCAGTCTCCCGGGGTCACGTTGATGCCATTCAGGGAGATCTGATACTCAGGGCGACTGAGGTCTGACTCGTAGTAACGCCAGCCAGCCAAGTCGATGTCAGTCAGATCGCCGCCAAACTGAAAGGCCAATACGGCGTTGGGATCTTCCAGCACATAGGGCTCGCCATCGTTATTGAAGATGGTGAGCCCTTCCAAGTTGACGGCGCCGGAGTATGTGGCGGTAAACGACACCCCCTCGTTTTCATCGAACGGGATACTGAAGACTCCGCCATCGGTACAGCAGTCCGCCCACGACCATTGGCCTTGCGGGCGACGATCCATGCTGAACTCGCCGCGGTCATCCGACACAACGACCGCTGCCCCTTCCGGCAAACCATCAAGATCAAGGGTGTAGCGGCCACCGGTGGGGTCATACTGCTTATCATGCACATTGATGTAGTAGAGCAGACCATCACGCATGCTCAACTTGATCCAGGATTGCTCCGACAACTGCAGCAGACCTTCAGCGGAAGAATTCCCATAGTCATACTGGTCGGCTTTAAACATGGTGGGCGAGTAGGAGATCGGCTGTGGATCGGCCCCATTGATACTGATCAACCCATCGTAGGTGAGCGGTAGCCGCTCATTGTTCGTCCAGGCATCCGTTGCCGCTCTGACCGGCTCGAAAGGCGCTTGAGTATCCAGGTATACGCGAGCCGTCTTCGAGCTGAGCGCCGCACCCGAGAGATCAGTGATCGCAGAGAGGAGCTCATATTCGCCTTCCGCCTCGGGAACCGGGACCGAGACCTTGAAGCCGTAATAGCTGCGCCCATCAACCGTGATCCGGTCGCTGGGGCCAATCATGTCAGTCAGGTGCTCATAGGCTACCGCCCCCGAGGGGGCGACCATCTTGATCTTCAGGCGGCGCTCCAACCCACCTACCAGGTAGAGCTCCATTTCTCCCTTGGGCGCGAGATACTGCGCGCCGAACTGAGCAGTCTCTTGCTCACCAGTGGCAGCAGACAGATAACCGATGCTTTCAACATCAGCTTCTGCATGCAGTGCCAGTGGCAGCAATAGCACTCCCAGCCCCCTTGCGTACCATTGTGAGCTGTTCATGGCAGCCTCTTTTTTTCAGAACAAAAAATGGCGCCTCCCGCAAACGAGAGGCGCCTTGTGCTACTGCCGTGCATGCTTCTGCAGCAATTACAGCAGGCCGTTGGACATCTGCAGCAGAGAGGTGGCTTTCTCGGCGGTCGGCAGAGTGGCCTGCATGATGGACTCGACGATGTCCGGAGCGTTGTACAGACCGACACCAGCGCCCAGGCCGACGGCGAAGGACATGATGCTCTGGCGGGTGATACCGGCCACAACACCCACGACGATCATGGACAGGGCGATGATGCGGCCCAGAGTCCCCTGGGACCAGTCAGTGAGGGTCTGCCAGACGGTATCGAAGGTGCCGGTACCGGTACCCGCATAGGCTTCAGTAGCCATAATTGCGAAGACCGCACTGACAGCCGCTGCAGTGAGGAATTTTTGTTTTGTAGCAGAGGTGATATTGCCGAGAATGGTCATGGTCGTCGTCCCTTAATCCATCAAAGTGAGGTCGTTCGATTCGGTGTTGTTGAGCCGCGAATTGAATGTGAACGAAAAATGATGATCGGTTAAGGGCCTATCTGGCGCGGAAGGATCGATTATTGACGGTCTCAGAGACAATACGCGAAAATCGCCATACGTGACGCTATGATGCTCCTATTGAGAAACAAAATACGGCAAATTCTACAAACTTTATTGTTACATCTTGTAAGATTCTCAAAGAAATTTTTCGCACCCCCTTGAAACCCTCGCTAACCGCTGAAGAACTGCCCTTCCTTGGCCTCCTTGTAAGCCATTTTCAGAGCGCATTAAAAGCAGCAGTCACACACAAAAAAGCCGCCCTGATGGGCGGCTATAAAGAGGGAGACGTAGAGAAAGTGCTAACGAAGCCAAGGACGCTCACTCCGGGGAAGGGCTCCTTCATCTCGCTGCTCGGTACGCTGGTCTGAACGGCTGCGCGTCTGATTCTGAGCTTGCTCGCTGGCGGAAGGCGTAATCTGCAGCGGCTGGAGCGTCGGGCTCGCCGTCGGGGGAGTGGAACCGATCGTCCAGCGACGCGGCTCGATCTCGGTGTAGACGTAGCCAGGGACATTCAGGTTGCCCATCGTGTCCTCCCACGGAGAGACCCAGATGCGCATGACGCGCGCCGGTGTGCGTATCGGGACAGGCCGATTGGGGAGCGCTGGGGTCACGTAGTCGCGCGTCACCGGGTCCACTGGATTTACCCCATTATTGGCGGCTGCAGGCTTCGCCGGCCCCTGATCATTTCCCGCGGCCTTGCGGTCAGCTTCCGTCACCGGCAGCGGCACTTCGCCGTTGTCTGTCATCGCATAGACCTCATCGGCGGAACGACAGGTATTGTTGCCATGGAAGTCGCCTGGCTTGCCTGCGCATTCAAACTCGCTCTCACCGACATTCAGCGCGCTACAGCCACTGATCGTGACAACAGCAGCGAGGGCGGCAATGACTCGAAGGTTATGCTGGAACATAGGGTTCACTCCTGAATCTTCAGCTTCACGCCGCTGGTGAGGATGATGTTGATTTTCCGGCCAGCCTGGATCTCGATCACCGGGAACATCTCTTCGGCCATATCGGTGTAGAACTCGGCAATTCGCTCAAGCGCGCTCGAGGCGCCCGCGACCGTTGCCCCCTGTACCACCTCAGGGCTGTAGTTGCGGTCATACTGAGTGGTGCCGGTACTGGAGGTGGACAACACGGGGACCGGGTCAACATCGAATGCCTCGGACACCCCGCTCAGGAAGCCTGCCATCATGGATTTGGCCAGCAGTTGGCCCTGCTTACTCACCAGCGTCCCGTGAATACCTGCCTTCCCGTCTTCGCCAGCCACATAACCGCGCATGCCCGTCTCGATGACCCCGCCATCCTCTCGGACGCAGCTCAGGGTCTCGGAACGCAGGTAGGCGCGCTCAGAAGACAGTTCGCCGGTGCCGCTGACCAACATGAAGCACTCGCGCACATCGGAACGGAAGCGGTTGGGGAGTATGGCTTCGGTGTTCAGGCGAACCAGCGCCGGATAAGGATCGCGCCGGGAACCGGAACCCGTTGGTGCATCCAGGCCAGTCACCAACACGCCGGTCAGAATGGAGCCCGCGGGGATGAACTGTGAGGCAGCAGCTTCGTCTTCCTTGTCGGAGGACTTTTCTGCGCTGTTCTCAACCTTGGTCATGATGCGACGTGGCTCGGGATCACTGAAATCCTCGCCACTCTGCTCCATGACATTCACACCGGCTGGCGCTGCCCCTTCACTACCGAGTGTCGCCATCGGATTCAGCGGAACCTCATACTCATTACGCGGGGGAGCTTCATCCTTGCCGCGCGGCGACCACCCCTTGAAATCCCGATTTCCAGCGGCACTGCCCTCGCCGCTGGAAGACGTCCCGCCTCCACTCGCTGCAGAGTTGTCCGCCTTCATATCCATCTGAGTACGTAGATTGTCGAGCTCTTTACGCGTCTCGCTAAGCTCGGTGCGCAAATCCCCCATTGCAGTGCTGAAGGCCTGAGGATCAGCTTGCTTCTGAACCGACTCAATCACGCCTTCATTCTGCTGTTTGTACCGTTTTAGCTCGTCCTCCAGCTGACTGATCTTCCGAAGGTTCTGGCGGGTTTGGCTAGACACACCCTCAATACCGGCTTCGCGCGCATTATTCGTACTGAAAACGCTGACCTGCTTATCTTCTCCAAGCGGACGACGGATATTGGTCTCATCGCCCGAATCCGCGATGATCGCCCCTACTGCGACCACGCCGATAATGCTGCCAGCGATGATCATCTGCTTGTTCTTGCCGGGCAAAGCGGCCCATTTGGACTTGATGTTTTTCATGTGGTTACCTCACCAGTGATGGGCGGACCGAACCGGCAGCCGGGCCACTCATGTCTCGAGTCTTGGCGAGATACACCTCGGCGCGCTCACCTGGGCGCAGCATGTTGGTTGGCCATGACGCCACCGCTGCAACACTCTGTGAACCACAAGCGGTTTCCCTGAACTCCAGCGGGCCATCCGACTGGTTCGTCACGACGCCAATCGCCACCTCAAAATGGTGGCCCAGCATGCGCTGGCCGCTGCGGAAATCGAATGACATCCCCGGCTGGCGGCAAACGGGCAGGAGGCTAATGTCTGCCTTATGCAGGGTGTAGCCCTGCGGCACCTTGCCAAGCGCAATGTCCCTGAACAGGTCTGTGAGCGACTTCACGTAAGGCTGGGACTCCTCCCAGGACTTGGCCTTCGTGCTACCAAAATTGCGAGACGCCATCATGGAGTCTTCAAAATGCAGGGTGAGCTCACGAGGGGGAATCTTGCGCGGCACCAGGGTCAGCATGATGGCCATGTCCTGCCGGCCTTGTTCGGTAATGGCCAATGTGACTGGACCGCTTCGATCCGTGGTGACATAGACCACGTTGTCCTTGATGCAGACCTCACCACAGCCGCCATCCTCTCCCCCCATGTCCAGTGTGCTGGACATCACCTCCGGCGCCGGGAACGGAGTCACAAGCCGGTTGATATGGCCTTGTGAAATGGCTGCCACCTGGGTGACACCGGGCTGAACCGTGATATTGGAATCGTCGGAAAGGAATGTTCCGCCAGACTGATTGGCTCTGCTCTTGCCACTGCCGCTCGACTGACTGGCAACCTGTTTGGGGGCCACGGGCTTCGGCACACCCTTAGTCACGGTTGAGGCTGGCACAACGAGGGAACTGATGAAGTCAGGATCCTCACCTGCTGTGGCTCCTTGCGACAATGAGAGTGTCGCGCCTGCAACGAGCAATGCCGCCCAGCGCGTAGAAGCGAGGAAGGTCATGAATTGCGCTCCTTCTGGCGAGTTTCGAGTTTTTCGCGCTGCTCAAGAATCTCGAGTGTCTTGGGCTTGCCGACGTAGTTGTTCAGGGAAGTGAGACGGGGAAGATAGTTGTCAACCGCGAACCCGAACTCGAAGGTCACCGCCTCATCCTTGATCGCCCCGGTAGAGCCTTCCGTGCGGGAACGACCAGAGACAAACACCTTTCCGGAGTCGCGCTCATAGATCACTGCACGCGGGGTGAAGGTGATAACGACAGCCTCGGTGATGATCAATGTGGATTGGTCTTCCAATGCCTCCATGACCGGCTGGCGGACCTGTGCAGCCAACATGGGATCTAGCCGAGATTTGATGAATTGAAGGTTGGCAGGCGTCACGTTTCCGAGCAGGTTCGCGAAGAACAGGCCCATTGCCTCCATGTATTCAGAGGAGGCCGCACTCTGCTCGATCCACGCTTCATCGATCAGGGTATAGGGCTGGATCACCACGCGCTGATCCTGTCGCATGGTCACGATGGCCATGACGAAGATGGTGGCAACCGCCACGCCAAGAAGCACCTGGAGCACCTTCTTGTCGGAATCCATGGCCGTAAGAGAGGTCTTGAACTGACTGAATTTCATGATTCACGCCTCTTTTCAGGGGATAAGATGCTTATTAAACGGGTCAAGGAAGTAACGATGCCTTTTCCCCGTCTTTCCCCGAGAAATGGGCATTAAGCCATACCAGTGCATCCAGTGGACCATGTACCCATCTGGTGAATCATCGCGAAATCTACGGTAAACATGCACCATCAGGAACCCGGCTAAAGTGCACCACATAGCCTGCTCGAAGATCATGCCTACCACTAGCCCCAGGATGGGGGGGGCGAGCTCATCGACGCTCCACAAGAGAAGATGCGGCGGATCGTCCACGCGGCGTGGTATATAGACTGGTTCGTTGTTCATGCCCTGTCCCCGCTGTCACTGGTAAGAGTTATGGCGCATCTCGAACGAAAGCGCACCCGTAGCTTTGCTCACCATTTAGTTACATTCAAAATCATGCCCTGACTTAGCAGGATTTTCTGGCATCTTATCGCAAAAACATCTCGGAAAGAATTGCCAACATGGTGAAGAATACCAAAACACCCTGAACCTTATCTTAACCTAATCGACCATTTTTAAGAGCATAAAACCACGGTAAAAATCGACCGATTCAGTGACATTACAAAAAAACCGCCCTCTCAGGCGGCTTTTTAATGGGTGCCTAAACCCCTCTTAAGGTCAATAGCAGGCGAATGATATTTCTATCAGACGCGCTTGCTGAGATGCTTGAGCGATATCATGGTCATGAAGGCCATCAGGATGCCTGCGGCAGGGAGGACGATCGGCGGAACAGAGATCGGCGCCAACATGATGAGCAACAGCACGATGACAACCGAACCAGCCCCCAGCAGGCCTATACGATGCACCACTGGGGAGCTATAGCCGTAGGACACGCGCTGGACTTGCCATTGGCAGTAGCCGTCATAAAGCGCCGGCAATGCCATGATCAGCAAATAAGGCGCCCAAAGCAGGAATGCGCTGAATCGCAGCATGGCCAGATACACCAAAGAGCTAAATGCTTCGACTCGCGATTGGGCATAGGGGAAGATGATGTTGCTGCCGAGCTTCTCCATCCCGCGAGAGGCCAAGCGTTCTTCCTCAGTGGGAATGAAATGATGATGGATCGCGCGGTACGCCCCTGTTTCCACCATCGTGGCATCGTAGAACCCTTGCGCACGCTGGGATACGACCCTTTGAGTCGCTTCACCCAGGAAGAGCCCGCCCAGCCCCTCCTCCTTCGCTACGACCCGATCAATATGGTTCGTAGGAACCACCAATATCATCAGGACGATTTCAGCCAAGAATATTAATGCGATTATGAATAACGGCTTCTTCATAATTCTCTCCCATATTTTTAATAACAGATTTCAAGCTAGCGGGCACGATACGCTGATAAGTGAATTTATTAGCAAGCACAGAGCCTTTATGCTCTAACTGATAGCGAATCACAGTCTCGTCATTAAGATGCTGTGAAAACCCTTCTACCAAACCCGCGACTAATGACAGGCCGCGGACTTCGTAGGAATGTACTAATAGCGGATCAAAAGCAATATCCGTGTAATTTACAAGTGCTTTTCGGTATATGCGACCTACAACCAAATTGTTATTTCGCCCTGATTTATCCTCAACACAAGCAACGTTGAAAATGATGTTTTTTAACAAGTCCGGAAGTGGCGGAAAATCCGCGCGTGCGGCTGGTGCGGCACGAGAATACTTATCTCTACCGGATGGGTATAACATCGTATCGAGCAAGGATTTTTCAGCATCACTTAACTCCTCATTACCGGTACGCGGATCAATGAGCGAGGAACGAATATTACGATTAAATAGTCTCATTATTCATCCGCTCCTTGAAGAATGGGGATTTTCCCTTTAATAATACGACCACCAGACATCTTGGCGATAAACTCCAAATTAGGCAGCGAACCTAATAACTCTGCTGGGAAAGGTGCGACTTCCTCTTCCAGCATTCGCTCGCCAACACTGCCTGAATGTAATGTACTCTCGCTGCCGTCTGTCGAAGAGCCTTGGGCATGTGAGATTGACTTAATGCGCGTTTTCACCAGTCCATCTGCAACATACTCTTGAGTTTTAGCATCAATCACGCGCAGCGAGATCATGTTATTAAGGTTACCTAGAAACTGGTATGCCACAGCTTCATCACCAGTTCGTGCTACAAAATCAGGTATCGTCTGAGTTGCCAGGCGAGCCGATATCAATGCGCCACGGCCTTTATTCAAAAGCATGAGAAGCTGACTACTAAGACATTCAGCAGCTTCATCTACATATAAGTAAATTTTGCCCTTCTTCGATATATCCTCGAAATTATAACGATCACCAGCGACTGCTGTCAGGTCTGACAGCAGCATAGAACCGATAGAAGATGCAACGGTCAAATCTGTCAGTGAGTCCAACCCTATATAGAACACCTTCCCTTGCTCGGTAATCTTGTAAGAGTCTGTGATGGTGCGCCGGTCATCAAGATCATCTGGATCGGGCGATAGGAGATCCCCAACTTCGCCGGACGTAAGCTGGCTGAGAAGCGGCAACAATGTTGCAATCATTTTGCCAAAGTGAGCAGCATCATGCTCGAACATGGTCATAAGGCCACCAATATCTTCATGGGCTTTGATCAAGTTCTTTTCAAGCAAGTCTCGATATAGAGTACTGCGCATCTTCGCGATCATCCGCGGAGTATCCTTTCCTCTATCCGGATAATACATATCAAGCCATTCTTTAGCTTCCTCGGGGCTAAAGCACTTCTCGACATAGTCAACAATAATACGGTTCAGCAGACCCTCCACCCCAGATTCTAAATAGCGGCGAATACGCTTGAGGCTTGGCAGCTCTTTGGCGAGTACCATAGCCTGTACAACAGTATTTATAGCATTCCAAGAGAACTCAGAGAAAGCATCTTTATTAGGCAGCAATGACGTAATACGTGAAGCCAACTCCGACGGGCGCGTAAAGTTCTGCAAAGGATTAATGCGTACTGATTCCTCAGGAAAAGCAGGATGAAGCATAATAAATCTATCAGGACGCCCCTGAGACTCACAGGCCCGACGCGCGTTATCTCGCAGTTCTTTATCCCCCTTAGGATCGATAATAATAACTGTCGCATGCTCATCCCGTAAGATATCAGGCGTCGTCATCATATCCAAAAGTCGCGTTTTACCACTCCCGGTGGTTCCAGTGATAAGCAAATGACCTTCAAGATGTTTAGAAGGTATAAAGATATGACCGCGCTTGGCTTCTAGACCATGAATCCAGGGGGCGCCAGCAATGTCTCTTGCGGCCTCGGCATATTTTTTACCAAGATCCGCCTCAAGATCGCGTTTTATAAGCTCATAACAGCGCTGAGCGTGTCGGTTTTCCCATGTATAGCCATTCCCAAGCCATACCATATCTTTTCTTTTCGTAACGATCTTTTTAACTTCTTTCAACGTCAAAAACTCTAACGGAGTACCGAACAGAGACTTATGAACGTTACGGAGTCGGTATGCAATTGGCGCTCTTGTTGCTGCCATGGCCAGACAAAGACCAGACATAATTAAAAACGGTGCCACAGGCATATCCGATGTAGCTATCAGGAAGCTATTCGACGCCGCACCCGCGCCCCATGCGTAAACGCTTCGCAATTCATAATTGGGTCGAAAAGGCATGTCGAAGTGATGCGGATCATACTTCATTAGTATTTCCTCCAAAAAATATGATGCAGTGCGTGTCAGTTGTCGCTTTTAGTGAGTTACGGTTACTACGGATAAACATATTCATAGCACTGCGCGTTACCCCCAACTCAGGATATTTACGCAATGCTCGACCAATAATTCTCTTGCTAATCCTTAGATTGCCCTTCTCATCCGTCACGGGGTTCTCATCAGGTAATAATTCCTTCTTGCCTGACATAACCTCACTTTTTATTTTCATGAAGATGAACTGCTTGGCTTTCTTCTTATCCTTCCCAATAGCCTTGATTTCCGCCCGCTCTGAGGCATCTGGCCCTGCCACAAGGAAATCTTCATCACTGTCTTCATCTACTGAAGCTTCCGACGCGCACTCTTCCTGTATCTGGACACGCTTCTCAGACACACCAGATGCTTTCAGATTTGCAGCAGGCCGCGCACTATCAGCCGGTCGGCCCTTCAGCACTGAGGCCTCTATTTCCAGCCCAGCTTCGATGAGACGCTCACTGGCCAGGATCAACCAGTGAACGTACTGCCCGATCGAGCGGGCGATACGAACAGCGGGCCCCCCTTCTGCAGGGTCAAGCGCCACAGGCTGAGTTGTGCCTTGAACACTGCGGTCATGATCGACAGTGAGATTGGCGCTATGGAGTGCCCAGGCCAGATCGCGCGCATTCAGCATCAACCCTTGATGGCCAACATCCGCGTATTCCTCGAGCGCTGTCGGGTAGCGCAAGCGGTAGAGTGCGGCATCCTTTTTCCCGCCGTCAGTCCGGTAGAGACAGGTTCCTAGAGCAGCCTCTCCATTCACGACAGCGAGTACCGCGCGCGAGAGGAACAGGGCGGGGGTCAGATCCACTCGTGCAGCATCACAGCGGTCGACGAGAGCCTGGTGGAAGCCTGACAAAGCTTTTTCGAAATCTTTCCTGAGCGCTGCCGCGTTCTGCTCGGAAGTTTTCGGTGCGACCATCGGTTGCTCATGGGCAGCCTGGACGGGCTGCTGCTTCGGCTGTGGCTTCGGCTGTGGCTTCGGCTGTGGCTTCGGCTGTGGCTTCGGCTGTGGCTTCGGCTGTGGCTTCGGCTGTGGCTTCGACTGTGGCTTCGACTGCGGCTTCGACTGTGGCTTCGACTGTGGCTTCGGCTTCTTCCGTGCCGAACGGGATGTCTTCTTGGGCTGGGGAGCGCTCTCCTCGATGAGGCCAGGATAGTCAGGGGCATCGGGGATATCGACGCCATAGAGCTTCAGATTCAGACCTTCGATCTTGTCGATGACATCGAGCTGGGTCATCACGTTGAGTTGCTCATCGTCTTTAGAAGGCCACATCAGCATGGCTTTCTCGTGCAGGCCGTCTCCCTCACTCTCTTCCAAGGGGACGTTTTCGAAGTCTGGGACTACGAACGCACTCGGACCAACTGACTCCTCCTTCTCCGGCTGCAGGATTTCGCGTGGCGCGGTAACACCGGGTACGACGAAGCCGAGCGCCGATAGCTTCTGAGCTGATTCCCGATCTGCAATCTTGCGGGCCTGCACATCCTCGTAGGTGAGCTCTTTCCCACCATTTCTTTTCTGCTCGAGGATCTGGCGGACGTCGTAATCATCTGTTGTGGAGCGGTTGGCTTTCTTGACCCGCTGCTTCATCTTGCGCTGAAAATGTTCGCTCCTGCGCGCCTGCTTCATCTGGCTGGCATTGAAGACGCGCATAGGATCACGCCCCGCGGCGGTCTCCTCCTCAAAGAACTTACTGAAGTCTTCAATTTCGACACCATTCAGCATGAACGGACCAGCATCTTCCGGTTCAGGGTCCGCTACAGCAGGGTCCAGGGCATGGCCGGGGTCGTACTGTTCCGTGAGACCAGGTGTGGTGTCGTTCTCGGCCTCAGGCTCAGACGGCTGCTCCGCTTCCTTTCTGTGTGTCGCGCCATGCTCGTTTTGCGAAGGATCGATCAAGAGTCCTTCAGGGATTTCAAGTTTAGGCTCCGCAGATTCCATGCGATCGGGGCCATCCTTGTCCGCGGTACTAGCGGATGCCACCAATTCATCAAGGTCAACGTCCGGTACCGCCGGCTCGGAAGGCTCACTATTCCAGTCGCCAATATCGAAACTCGCGCTCTCCTCACGGGAGGCCGCCTCTTCAGCCAAGCGCTCAAGCGAATATTCGCCGGGTTCGCCCAGCTCCATGTTCAATGCCGTTTCAGGATCGAAATTGGCGGGAGTGGGAGGAAGGGTCAGCTGTGCAAAAATGTCCTCGGATTCCGTCATGGAGCTCCGGGGCGGAGCGACAGCTTCGACTTCAGGGACATCTCTGTCCTGGGAATCTTGATCATGGCTCCGGAGAGCTGGCATAGCCGAAGCGGGTGCCCCCATCTCCATGAGGTCTATAGTGTCCGCGTCGTGCCGGTCCGCCGCATCTTGAGCGACATCAGCAGCGGGAGTGCTTGAAAGGCCAAGTACCCCAAGATCGATGTCGTCAGAATGAGCGTCACGCTCTGTCGCGGCAGGTGTACCAGACTCCGGCGGCACCTCAAGATCGGTGTCACCAGAATGAGCGTCATCCTCTGTAGCAACAGATGCGCCAGACTCCGGCGGCACCGGCGCATCGTCCTGTTGCAGCTCCGCTTCGGCGTCCCCATCGTCACTGCTCGAGAAGCCGATGGCTCCCAACATGGAGTCTGTGTCCATTCCCAACGAATGCGCATCGTCCTGGGAAGGCGCCTCTTCTCCATGCGTATCGTTGCCCTGCTCGACGTTGACACTTTCGTCTTCAGACGTAAGCAGCTCTTGCTCTTCCGATGCCTCGCCGGAGGGAGTTTTTCCCAACGCATCATCAAGGCTTTCGTACAGCTTCACCCTGAGGTTCGTGGGCACCACATGAGCATGGAAGAATATTGCGGGGTCGAGGAACAGCAGATAGCGCGTGTCCTGTGAGAACCGCTCTTTCCCATTGCCATCGATCACCCCGACCAAGTGGTAGATGTAGTAGGCACCGTCCTCAAACGTCGCCTCCGCCCGCTTTTTAGCCGGGACCGGCTTACCCTTGGCAAGCCCCCTTTCGATCATGATCCTGGCCAAGGTGTCGGGGTCACGCGGTATTCCGCTGATGCCATCCTGCAGCAGGGCAGCAAGCACCTTGGAGCAAACCCCCAGCCAATTCACGAACACACCGGTTTCCGACACCACGACGTCGTAAGGCGACTTGTTGATTGCCAGACTTCCATTGCTCAGCAGGTGCCGGAAGTACTCGACGAAGTAGCGCTCAACCGGGATGCCATAAGCAAACTCGTCTTGCGAGAAGCGCAGCTGCTTCAGGTCGCGGCTAACGGACTCCCGATCCGACAACGTGATCAGCTGGGAAAACAGTGAGTCCTGATCCTGTCCGGACAGAAAAGTAGTGATGGCATCCAGTATTTCCGGGAAATCGATGAGGTACTGGTAAGGCGTACCGCTCACGATGTTATGGAAATACATGAGGTTGAAGCTGTTGTGCTTGTTGTGCACGCGGTCTGGCCGCCAGTGCACGTAATAGCGGTGCAGTTCGTTCCTCTCCAGCCAGCGAGTGAGAGGCTCATGGGGTGTCCACGTCTTGACCCCCTCTCGGTCGGTGACGCGGATATCGACCAGTGGCTTACCCAGGTCATGCAACAGCCCGCAGATAAATGCAGCAAAGCGCCATGCGCGCGGTTCTAACCGGCGCTGCTTGGGCGTCAGGGCATGGCTGAACCTCATTCCATCCGCTTTTGTGGCCGCCCAGTAGCTCACCTCAAGACCATGCCTTAGTAAGCCACCTGCGCCACGGTGATGATGGGCCTCTGAGGCCGGTAAAAGATGCACAAACTCCGCATATCGCATCAGCACAGGCACAACAAGAAGCTTCCATTCTTCGGCAGAAAGTCCAAGGTTATTGAAGATTGCCCTGATCAGTTTGTCCTGTGTTCCCAAGGCATGAGGCGCATTGGAAGCCGCGATTCCCTTCGCATAGGGCGGGTACACCGGGAGGTCGATGTGGGACGGCTTGTCGGCGCCAGGTATCAGCCCGCCTGCTAGAGATCTGGCATCCAGCGTTTTCTCGGATCCGCCGAACAACTTTCCTACGACATTTTTTCCCGCCCAGGCCTTGGCACTTTTGAACACGCTGGATACCTCCGGTCATGTATTCTTCCCTAGAGGTATTGTGCACCGATATTCAAAAAATTACGCCATCAGATAACCGTCAAAATCGACCGTTTCAGTGACATTAGGATCGCAAGTCGATTTTTTGGCCCGCTCAGCTCTGTTTTCGCTGTAAGATTCCCATATCATTTCAGGTTGGCTAATCTCAAAAGACAGTTATCTTCTGTTGGGATTATTGCTGGGGATTAGTCGCAATCACATAAATAGCCGTGTCCTACTCTATTGGAGCAGCCATCAATGAAACTTCTTACCAAGGGCCTGACCATGGCCTCTCTCACAGGGCTGCTAGCCGCGTGTAGCTCTCAGCCAGCCGAACCCGAGGTCGAGCCGTGGGTCGCCCAAGAAGAAGCGTTCTCGCTTCAGGGGATCTCATTACCGCTCGATCACCAGATCCAGCGGTACGTGGCGATGCGCTGGGGGAACTGGGGCCGTGGGGGCGCTGCCAAGCTCCAGCCTGCGTATGTGCATGTGCTGCTCGGGGAGGACGATCCGCAAGGCACGCTGCCGATCACGTATGAGCGTGCGATGGAACTCCGGGGAAAGATGGATGACCAGGCCGACATGATGGAGATCCTCAACCAGCAAGCTCAACAGGCGCACGTTGGCCGGCAGGTCGATCAGGCATCCGCGCTGAAGACGCTGATGGCGAAGGTCAGCGTCCCCCAGGGAGCGGTAGGTCTGACAGCGGGCGCCTATGCCACGGAACAGCCACCGGCATCGGCTATCGCCGAAAGCGGCAAGCAACATGCTCAAGTACTGGAAAGTGAGATCAGCGCGGCGAAGTCCAATGCACTTCAAGCATCGCGGACGCGAGAAGAGCAGCTGTACGGCGCCACGCTCGAAGAGATGCAAGACCAGTACAGCGACTTGAGCACTTCACAGGGGTTAAGCCGAATCGCCATGGCGTGCGCCGGCCACCACGAATTACTGAAACCCAAAGGGCAGCGATTTGTCGGCGACTACCTTGCCTCAATGCTGGCGACGCCAGAGAAACTGGAGAACCTCTCGCCCGAGCGTTGCCCGGGCATCTATGTGGATGCCGGGCGCGTCAGTGAGCTGGCCAGCGCCATGTGCGAAGACGGCCAGCGTAAAACGGCTGCCGGTGAACGCTACCTCACCGTGCTCATGCGCTGGCAAGGCCTATCCACCCAAGACCTGAGCGACAACGCTCGTAATTGCCTGTCACCAATGTGACGAGGAGCCCCCGTGGACGTCTACTTATGCGAAAAACCCAGTCAGGGCCGTGACCTTGCCCGCGTGTTGGGTGTGTCTCAGCGAGGTGATGGCTATTTGCATGACGGCGCTGGCCGCCACGTGACGTGGGCTGTCGGCCATCTCCTGTCTGAGTATGAGCCGCAGGACTACGATGAGCGCTTCAAGCGGTGGGTGCTGAATGATCTTCCCATCGTTCCCACCCAGTGGCAGCAGAAGGTGAGCCATCACGCCAGAGACCAGTTCAAGGCGGTGTCGGGGTTACTCAAGTCCGCCAGCCGCGTGATCATCGCCACCGATCTGGACCGCGAAGGGGAAAGCATCGCACGGTCGATCATCGATCGCGTGGGGTTCCGCGGGGAAATACTACGCCTCAAGCTGCGCGCCCTGGATGAACACAGCATTCGTCAGGCTCTCAAGGACATATGCCCTGGTGAGGAGACGGAACCACTTTACCAGGCCGCCATGGGTCGCTCTCATGCCGACTGGCTAGTGGGCATGAATCTGACTCGTGCCTACACGGTGCTGGCAGGGCAGATGAACGTGACAGAGGTGTTCTCGATTGGCCGCGTGCAGAGCCCGACCATCAAGCTGGTGGTAGATCGGGATGCGAAGATCGCGAATTTCTCACCCTCCCCGTTCTACGAGATCAAGGCATCGTTCGAAGTCCAGAATGGCATGCTGACCGCGAAATGGATGCCGCCAGAAAACGTTCTCGATCCCGAAGACCGCTGTGTCAATCGGCCGTTATGTGATCAGCTGGCGGCAGCTCTCCCTGGACGCAAGGCGGTTATCGAGTCGGCCGAGGTAAAGCCGAGCAAAGAGTCTGCTCCCCTTCCCTTTAGCCTGTCTCGGTTACAACAGGCCTGCTCCAAGCAGTTGGGGTTGTCGGCGAAAGAGGTACTGACCGTCGCCCAGGCGCTTTATGAGAAGCACAAAGTCACGAGCTACCCGCGATCTGATTGCTCCTACCTGCCGGAAAGCCAGCACGCCGAGACCCCAGATGTCTTCCAGGCGATCATGCTCAATGATCCAGAGAGCGCCGGGATGGTGAATGGTGCACGGGCGGATATGAAATCTCGCGCCTTCAATGACGGCAAGATCTCCGCTCACCACGCCATTATCCCGACCCGAGGTTCTGCCGATGTCTCGCGCATGACCGAGGATGAAAGGAATGTCTACCGGATCATCTGCCGGCAGTTCATCGCCCAGTTCTACTCCCCTCACCACTTCGACCGGACCCATATCATCGTCGAATGTGGTGGACAGCGATTCGAGGCCAAGGGAAAAACCACGCGCAAGGCCGGTTGGCGCGTCTTGTTCTCAGGCACATCCGCCGAGGAGAAGGACGATGACAAGCCGGCCGACGAGGTCGAACAGCAGCAGTTGCCCGCGGTAAAGCATGGGGAGCCTAGCGTATGCCGTGGCGCCGAAGTCGACAGCAAGATGACACGGCCCCCCCCCCACTTCACCGATGCAACTCTGATCGGTGCGATGGAGAACGTGGCGCGCTACACCGATGACCCGAAAATTAAGAAGGTGCTGGCGGAAACCGCTGGCCTTGGCACTGAAGCGACCCGAAGCGACACGATTGAGGGCGCCATACAACGTGGCTACCTGTCGCGTGACAAGACGATCATCAAGAGTACGAACAAGGCGAGAGCGATGATCAGCATGGCGCCGCCGGCGGTGACATCACCTGTCATGACCGGGCTTTGGGAACAGCAGTTGTCCGCGATCGCGAATGGCCAGGCCCGTCGACAGGATTTCGAACGGCAGATCATCCAGTGGATGAGCGACATCATCAAAGGGATTCAGGGCAATACGTCGACCATTCTTCAGCAGTCGTCAGGCCCGTTGGCACCCCTGATGGCGCCGACGCACCCTTGCCCTGTCTGCCAGAGCACGATGGTGCTTCGACACAGCAAGCCGCGTGCCGCTACCAAAACCAGCCCGGCACGCAAAGGCGGCCCCTTCTGGGCCTGCAGCAAACAAGAATGCCGCGCGACTCGTCCAGACAACAACGGTGTGCCAGGAGAGCGAGGCTCATCAGAGAGTGGTAGTTCCCGAGGTAGCTCACCTGGCGTCATAGGACCGAAGAACGCGATGAAAAGCACCGGCTACAAATGCCCGGAGTGCCAAGGGCCAATGAAAAAGCGGTCATCCGCCAGCGGAAATGACTTCTGGGGGTGCATGTCCTATCCGGCCTGCAAGGGCACCCGGAAAGGACGGTCCAAAAAGACCACCAGCTGAACCGCAGTAGGCCGTGCATGAAAAAGCCCCCGATCGGGCTGTCCGATGGGGGCTCACTAAATTGATCATTGAGGCATCTATGGTGTGTGGCTCATCCCAATCAAGCAATGAGCGATATCGTCCAGTGTGTAGCCCTTCTCGCGAAGCTTGGCTTCGAAAAGGTCTGCTGCTGCCTCAATGGTCTCGACCGAGTGCTCGAGATAAGGGGAGCTTTGTTGTCGATGATGCTCGTTCCGTGCCTGCGCCTGTAGCTTGTTCATAGTGTTCCCTTCGGTAGTGAGTGATGTGTATTCACAGAGGATTCCGGCTGACTTCGCCCCACTGCTAAGGAATAGAGTGCCTCAACATGACCGTGTGGGAAGCTGATCTTCAGTCAGCTCTGTCGCCATCATCTGAGCGCTGATTTCCCTACCACCCCTCCTGGGTGATATGGACACCTAGCTCACACCTCACGCAACTAGCTGATTTGTTAGGTTTTTTTGGTTGGCTTCTGCATCATTTCGGTGGCGTTACCTGCACAATTGCCACTAATCGATCACATCCGAGGATGATTATACACAGCGAAATCACGCAAATATGTAGGAAATTGATTACAGAATGCGGCGGCTTGATCACAAAAGGCATGCGCATAGCATGAGAAACATAATACTCGATAGATCAACGCTAAAAAGATTTTGCTAATTCACCATTAATTTCCGCTATCGCGTAGCGCAACGGCTCTGACGCCAAGATGCGTTCTTCTCTAAATCAACCATTCAGAAGAAAAATGGGGCACATATGCCACACCCTCATGACTACGACTCCGTCATCCAGGCAACCTCCATCAGCCGACTGCCAACCTTATTGGCAACACTGACATGGCTCCCACCTGAAGAGCAGACTTGCCAGCTCGATCTGTCCTGCCTGCTGTTGGACATCAAGGGCGAGCCACTCAATGGCCCCAAAGGACTGGTGTTCTATGGCATTGAAACCTCGGACTGTGGCGCCGTTCAGCATTACCAGAGGCGCGACTCGCTGAACGAATACACCCAGCACATCGAAATCTCACTCCCTGACCTGGATGCCTGTGTGACAGAGCTGCAGTTGGTGGCTTCCCTCTATGAGGGCCAGAAACACGGTCTCACACTGCAAGACCTGGGGAAGGCGCAGTTTGGGATTGCACGCTCAGATGACTCGCGGCCGATGGTGTCGACGAGCTCTCCTGCTGACGGGACAACCGATGCCATGATCATCGGCTCCCTGATTCGCTTATCGGAAACGCATTGGGCATGGCGGCCAACATCGCGCAGTCTGCACAACGGGCTACCCGGCTTGTTGCAGGAATGTGGGTTGGCATAGCGCGGAGTCGGTTGCCAGCCCAAGGGAAGGCGATAGACTTTACTTATAAAAGTCTAGCCATCCAGGAGGTGGAACATGCTTTACGCGATTGGCTTTATCATTCGGTGGGTGTTGACGTTCTTCGCGCTGGTGTACATCACTGGCCTGGACTTCCAGCAGGACCCCGCCATTCCGAGTATCGTCGGCACGGCCTATGCATCGGTCATCTTCATCTCTTGGGGAATGGTCATGGCCTATGAGTTCATTCGGACGGCTCTCACCTCAGAGGTGCGGCTGGCAGGTAGTCTGACCAAGCAGGTGGAAAAAACCCACAATAAAGATACCTACGACTTTCTCAATGCTGGCACGATGAATGACACGGTATACCGGCACCACCTCTTCCATGATCCTGACCTCGGTGAAATCTCAGACTAAGACACTTCACCACGACGCCTTACGCACACCTACGTAAGGCGTTTTTATCGGCACCCTCATTGGAGCCGACCTCTAGCCTCAGCGGGTATGGGGCCGGATAAACCAAGCCGTTTGCCGATATCAGTCGCCTTGAAGTACGCCCCCAGCACCGCCCTCAGCGCTCCTTCAGAATGGTCTGCAAAGGCATGCGCATCCCAGGTGATAACGTATACCTGATTCGCTGGCGTATCCCGACGAAGCTCGGGGAGCAAAGTCCCTGCTCGGTGGGTGCTGTGTTCGCCTGTCTGCGTGCGATAGACGCAGAAAAGGTCTTGAGTCGAGGGCCGAAAGAATTCGCACCACACCCGCGCCACTGCGGCTTGCGGGCTATCCGAGCGCACGGTAGCCGTCCAGCGTACCCGGAAACAGCCCTGCCGATGGTCTTCATCATGACTCACTTCCCAATGGGTCTTCATAACGTTGGTCATGGTGCATTCCTTCAATGCCGGTCGATAGGCACCACGCTACCGAGCATTTCAGATCTGGGAACCGATTCTTCAGCGTGCAAGTCGGCTTCCCAGATATCCAGGGTCTGATAGTGTCTTTTGCATATGCTGCTGACTTAGGAGTGGCACGACCTTGGGGAAGAAGGACGATCACAGAAGAGAAGGAGACGACGCCATGAGCGATTGCACCGCTGGGTTTTATAATGTTTCGGCGTCCAATGCTGCCCGTATGCCCAAGCGGCAGGCATGGAAAGCCATTGCCGCACAATACCCCGTCAAGCCTAACCGGGAGGATGTGATTCACCCAATACCGTGTGTCTCGGGCCTGGCGCCCGGCGACATCCTGATTTGCTCGCTGCCGCTGCATCCCGCGGAGCACCTTCATGAGCTGCAAAACATCATCAAGCGTCTCATGAAGCTGGCGGAGCGGCAGCAGGCACAGTACGCCCGCGTCCGAGAGGAAGGTCCGTGGACGCTTTCTGACACCACCCTGTTCGAAAATGACCGACGCACGCCCCTTGAGACTTACCGCGCCACGTTGCAGGAGGGACTCAATAGCCTGACACATACTTTGGCGACCCTTGAGAACCTGAGAACCTATTACCTGAGCCTGGCCAGATCGCGAACAGGAGGAACTGATGGCGCCTAATTCACTAAGCACTACCCTTGGCATCTTCAGTGCCGCCATTGAGGCCAAGGCACCCTTTGCACAGGAAGTCGTTCTCACCGCCGGCGCTGCGAGGCATGGACTCATTGAGCAGCTGGAAATGGCTGAGCTCGAGGGGGTCATTGTAGTCACCGCCGGACCGGGTTTGGCGAATGAATTGCGCAAGGATCTGTCAAGCGGACTGCAAGTCATCAGCTTGATAGGGATGGCGCGCAAGGCCTTTGAGCACCATGTTCCCAATGCCCTACGGCTCCCGGTCACTGATCCAGGCTGGCTCTGGAAGATGGCGCCCGAGCAGGCGCGACGCCCGGACATCATCCGGGCCATGAATCGCTGGCTGATTGCCTGGTCGTACAGTGCAGATCCGCGGCCCGCCACCCGGAACCGTCCGCTGAGCATCGAGCCGAACAACCCACTCTACAATCATCCTGAGTGGATGGATGACATAGTGGATGCGCTACATGGCACCCCCACGCCTGACATGCACCTGTGTGACGCCTTGGCGTTACGCTGGTGGTTGAATACGCAAGCTGGGGTGTTCTGTCATGGCGCCCCGGGCATTGTGCTGGCGGATGCCGATAACGTGCCCCGGTCAGCCAACCCTCTGCTCGACACTCTCGTGTGCCCGTTGCTCAAGTGCTACTCACCACTACTCCGGACGCTGAAGCACTGGCCTTCACGCCCAGGTCACGACGCCCCCATCATCCGCCAGGGGCACACGCTGGGGGATCAGGCCATTCAACTCCTGCAGATGGCACTGGGATCCGACGGGTGGCCACAGGAAGCGTTGCCGGCGCCAGAGGGAATACCTCTGAAAATCTACCGCGAACCGATGGTCGATACGCTCGATGAGCAGAAGATCTCACACGCGGTAGTGGCGCGTGACAGCGTCAGTCTCCTTGAGCTGGCCGGGCAATATTTGCGTGACGGGTGGAAGGTGCATATGCCAAGCCACCGGGACTGCCATGAGCTCGAGATGTTCTGTGACATGCTGCGGATCTACGCCGGGATACCGATCAAGCAGCGGCCAAGCACGCATATCAATCTGCGCCTACCAATGGATCGCGAGGTGCTGGAGAAGCGCCTGGCAGCGAACCATAACGGAATGCTCCTGGAAAGAATGCTGCGGTACATGGCCAAGGACCGCCCCTCTTCGCGGCTATCGGGCCTGCAGGGGCTCCGGGTCAATCCCTTGGCAGGCAAGTCACATGGGCCACTGCAGCGGCATGGCACCGTGGTTCTTGGCACAGCGCTGTCATTGGGCGACACCCAGTACGATTATGTCGTGCTCGACAGAAGCCTGGCGGCAGCTGAAATCATGATGTGCTGGGCCATCCGGCCAAGAAACGCAGATGATTGCCGACAGGCGCTTCAGCGAGGCATCTCCATGGCAACGCGGGGCCTGATTCTTCCCCAGATGATGGAGGATATCTTGCGCGAGGGAAGGGATGCCGGCGAGCCCTGGGCTTTCACACCCGATAGGCACCTGGAGGATGTCGGCACCGGACTCACTGTGGTGGCGAGTCCCAACGTACCTGATGCCATCCCTTCGCCGAGGACAGACGGGCAGTCGCCATTGGCAATGGAAGCGCGGGCGACATTGGCGGCTATTCGATCAGAGCTTCCGCACCCGTCGTAGACCTACTCGACCGGCTGGTAATCGCCAAGCGACATCATGGTATCGAGCTGGGAAATGCGCGCCTGAACCTTGGCTATGGAGACCCCTGGCTGTAATTGCCCGCTCTCCATGGCCTGTCGGAGAAGATCCGCTTCGTGCTGCCAGTACGGCCCGGCATTGGTATAGAGGTCGTGGAGTGTTAGGCCCTCCGCCTGCCGACTGACAGAAGACGGTGACCCGCCAGCTTCAAGCGTCTTGGCGGCGTCCACTAACTCATAATCGAAAATGAGGAACGCCAGTGCTTGCTGATAGGCGTAGAGCTCAAGGGATTCCGCCGGTAGGCCTTCTGCCAATCCGGTCAGCGACCCGATAAGCGCATCACTGGATGACATGTCGATCCTGGCTTCATCGGCGAATGCCGAGGGGAAAAAGGCGGCGTTAACGATAAAGACCCAGGAGAAAAGCAGCTTTTTCATGAGAGATTCTCCAGTAGCGCATGAGCGTAAGCATGGAATGACTGTATGCCCCATCATAAGTCTCTCGGTGCTATGAGCAAAGGCATTATTATCCATCATCACATTGTTTCTAGGGGTCGCCGTGGCTTTTGGCGTAAGACTCACGATTACTATCGAACGTAATCTCGATTTCTCGACTCGCTTCTACACAAACCTAAGTCATTGTTTTTTAAGTCATCACAGAGGAGCGCCAGGGTTGTTCTAGAATATCCGCTATTCATTCATTCAGTTCACGTGATGAGTTTGTTCAAAAAATATTCATGCACACTACTTATAATCGATTATTGATATGCTACATTCAGATCAAGAACTCTATTAAGCTACCCAAAAGGCACATCCCATGGGAATTTTTCACGGCGCACCGCGCGAAGATTGGATTGACGGCTTCCCCGTCGTCGACGGCAGTCTAGGGCCCGAGGCCCGTAATAAAGCTTTGCTCAAGCGTGACAAGCAGCGCAAGCGAGCGTTGTGGCTCATGGGAACAGGTCAGTTACTGGGCACCGCAGGGATGGCCTACCTGATTCAATGGGCGGTACATCACGCTGGTTTTCAATGCCCCTTCTGGTTGGCATTCATGCTGGCTTTCCCCCTCTGGGCCTTGCCGCGACGCGTGACGACCATCATCCGAAACTACTTCCTGCCCCCGGACATCCTGGTCGTCCTGCCACATGGCCAGATCGGCTTGATCGGCCCTGGCCCGAGCAGCCCTGCGAGCGATAAGCAGGCCCGTGATGCGATGACACGCTATGGATCCTGGCGCTATGACACTCAATACGGCTACGTGGCTCGGAGTGTCTCGGAAGAGTACTGGTGCCACTACCCTCGGATCAGTGCACTCCCGCGCGATCAGATCGTTCTGATCAAGGATTTTCTGAAAAATGGTGGCAATCCAAGCGCTACCATCGGTGAAGCTCTCGGGTACGAGTAAGCCCGCCCGGTTCGCGGCGGTACGATAACAAGGGAAAGATCACATCATGATCAGACAGACACTGTTACCGATGGCCTTGCTGACGCTCCTCGCAGGCTGCTCTGGCCCGAGCATGCAGGAACTGGCAGAAGACCGGGTAGAAGCGGACCAGGTGCTGGTGGAAGGTGCCGCCGAACGCCGTAACGAACAGCAAGAGCGGAACGAGGATTTTCTGGCCGACGTCCCGGCCTGGGCGCTCGAGCCCCCCGCCGCGGATACTCAGTATCTGTATGCCGTCGGGATGGCCGAATCGAGCAAGCTGCCGCTGGCACTGCGAAAGGCCAAGCTCTCCGGCGACTTCAGCCTCGCTCAAGAAGTCCGCCAAGAGCTCAGCGGGATGGAGAAGATGTACGAAAGCGAGACCAACGCGAGCATTCCGCTGTCGCAGTACACCCTCGTGGTCGATCGATTCATTGAGCGTGTGCACCTGAAGGAAGAGGAAGTGGTGCACCAGGAGGTGGTTCCGATCGATGGCCGGTACCACGCGTTCATGCTGCTTCGCCTTCCCATCAGCGCGCTGTATGCCGCCGCACAGGAGGGACGCGACCAAGATGTCAGTCGCTCGGCTCAGGCTGCATACGATGAGTTGCAGCGTCGACTCGATGAGCGACAGGCGCAGCGACGCGAAGCGCTGGAATCCGATCGAGAGTATGAGCTGGCCTCGGGTGAGATGACTGCTGATCCTCAGGTCGATACCACCCGGCAGCAGTGATTGACAGGGAGGGCTGCCGGCCCCCTACCGCTCGCCTTTCACCGGCAGGCCGCACTTGCCTGCCGGACCCCACGATTCAATGGGCGCCGACTGGGCCGCTGAACAGATACCCCGCGTGCCTACCGCTTGAAAAGCCCTTCCCTTGATGACATCAGAAGCACTCCGGTATCAACGGTGTTCCACTCCGAGAAAGCCCTATGCGACGATCCCGCAAACAGACCTCTATATGCTGCCTTGGTGCACTGCTACTGACACTCAGCTCGGCGGGCAGCGCTTCGGACTGGAAACGCGAGTATCGCGAGCAACTGCCACGTAGCGCGGCGCCAGATCCGGCTGTCGCAAGGGCCGTGTTGATACAGCGGATACGGCTGGCGGCGAGCCATGACGCAGGCAGCATGGTCTACGCGCATGAGCGGCTCCAGGATGACACCTACTCCTCAGTGATTGATGTCTATCAGGCGAGCATGGTCGAGCTCGAGGAGGTCGTTTTCACACCTGCGGCCGGCTCTCTGACCCACCACACACTCGCCGCCATTGCGTCCATCGACGACAGTGTCCTGAGAAGCGATTTCTTCTCTCGGGTCGCCGCAGAACGCCAATCCGAAGCGTTGCCGACCAACAGCACGCGGGCCACGACATTCCGCACAGCCAACAGCGACATCGTGGCAACCGGCACTCCCCGGCGTGAGGTAACCTCTGACGATGTTGCGGCACTGCGTATCGGTCAACGCATCATGGACCGGGATATTGCAGAGGTGATCAGGCATCAGATCTTGCCGCAGTATGCCCAGCAACGCGTCACGATCACCCTGGAAGGCTATGACGAGGATGCACAGCAGCTGATCGCCACACTCGGCTGGCGGCTACCCCATCAGCCATTACAGGAGGCGGGGAAGGCGCTGGGGGCGCTCTACCAGCATCATAACGACCCGCATAATCACTTCTCGTTCACCGCCCCAGCCGCGGCGAGCCAATCGACTGTCGAACAACGGCGAGCGATGGAGGCATTGGCCAGCATCCGGGGTTGGGTCGAAGTGACGATGGAAGACACGGAGGGGAACGACCATGCGCTCTATCGGGCGCCGATCTGGTATCTGAGCCAAGGTGGCTGTGCGGCCCCTGCCCTGCCGGGGACATCGGTCCCATGGTCAGCCTCCCCGAAACCATATGGCTTCCCGGAGTCGTTCTCTCTTTGCGTGGTGGGGCCTCACAACGACTATCCGTCCTCCTACCATCATGTGCCGAAAAACGTCGAAGCCAAGATCCCTCTCTCCAGCCGTGAACTGGAAACCATGAAGGATCTTAGCGCCCGACTGTTATTTGAGGCGGAATAATAGTGGGTTCAGTCTATAAAAAAGCTTGGGCGTAGGACGTTATGTCATATAACCGGCAAATAGTTTCCCATGATGCTCTGGCCGGACTATTCTATTGGTAATAGCAACGAGACCATGATTGTAAAAAAATTAATAATATGAGCGGGGTGCGACATGAAGTATTACACCAAAAAGCTGGTGCTCTGGGACCCAGAAACAGAATGTGCAGTGCAAAACTGTGACGCTGTCACGATCCTTGTCAACTTCCCTATTGAAGCGTACTTGGAAAGCATTCTTGACCTTCAGCTTTTCTTGGAAATACATGAATTCGAAAACGAAGAGGATGAATATATTGAAATTGATGATATGGATGACACGTTTGACTTGATCGACTCACAGGGGTTGAAGTGTCCTAAATCAAACCAACTGTGCAAAGTGACTATCACTCGATATGGTATTTTTTACCTTGGTATTAATTTAACCACTGGACTAGCATGGGGGACACGGCTTATTCCGCACGAGGAGTTTGCTGACGCTTACGAGATAGATCTAAGCGAGTAGTTATCTTCTCTGGCTGTCTAATAGGTGCGACTTCTACGAATCAGCGCTTGTGCCCAACTAACATACCTTCCATCTTTGGCAACCCTCTCCTATGTTCTCTTTCTGTAGAACTGGTTGGCAGATCGCTGGGCGCGTGTAATGTGGAAAGCGAACCCATTACGGAGCGAAACAGCTATGTCTAGCAACGTTGAACGTGGCACTTTTCTCAGGCCAATGCGCGCGAGCATTAGAAAAGAAGGCCAAGCTTCTGACTTTCCCGACATCGCATATATTGAAGTAGAACTCACCGCTTCGCTCTTCGAGTCATTGTGTAGAGCAGGATTTGCTATAAGTGAAATCGATTACGCAACCGAGTTTGCACTTGATCTTGGACACCATGACTTCCGTGCTCTGAATTCTGATGGCGATGTTATCGATATCTATGTGATGCCCTGTCGCCTGCTTTTCTCGATGCGTCATTTAATCGTTCAGGGCAGTGTCTTGGCAGCAGGTGATCGAGAGTGGCCGTTTGTCACGGAAACATTTGAAATCATGTGCGCAGTCTTTACTGCGATGGCCAAGGCACATAGAGGGCTCTCAACTGCCGCCATGAGTGACACGACTCAAGCAGGAGAAACCGATGACGCATGACGAACTCGTCCAGAAAGCCGCTGCATGGCTCAAACGCGAAAACTGTGGCGTGGTCTTCGATGATCGCTTTCGGGGCATGACGACCACTGGTGAGCAGCCAGATGCCATTGGATGGCGCCACGAGGTCTCCATCCTGGTGGAGTGCAAAACTTCACGGGCCGACTTCCTGGCAGATCGAAAAAAACCGTTCCGCGTCGACCCCACCGCCGGCATGGGCGACTGGCGTTTCATGATGTGCCCACCGGGTCTCATATCCCCTGAAGAGCTACCGGATGGATGGGGGCTGTTATATGCACATGGCCGCAAAGTCCAGAAAGTGCATGGGGTGCCAACGAATGCTCAATGGCGCAGCCACAAGCCGTTCAATGGCAACACGACATGCGAAACGCAGTTGATGTATGCCGCGTTGCGCCGGATGCAGATACGGGGACACTTGAAAGCGATTTATGAGCCGCTGAGCGCGGAGGCTGCTCGATCGTAAATCCCCTTCCCTGAATTGTGAGCCCGGGTAACGTCGACGGTAAGTCTCGGCAACGCCCAGACATGACACATACCATCTCGCATCGCCGGTTAGCCGCCGGAAAGGAGAAGAGACAGTGAACACCTCATCTTCAGCCAATGCCCCCATCACCGTTACCCTGACGCTGGCAGAATGGACATGTCTTGGCGCTGTGTTGGACATGGCCTGTGAGCTACGACCAGAAACCGTGGGAGAGGAGCTGCTGGACACCATCCAGGATCTTCATCTGTCGGACCACTTTGTCACTCAGCTGAACCAAGCCACCACTGCCCCGCTGTTGGACACGGAGAAGCTGCTCGTGGTGAGCACGTCACATCTGCCACAGGCGGAAATGCTCAAGATCGACAGATTGATCGTGTTCCAGAGCATTGTGGGCTACTCACGCGATGTGGGGGCGATGGTATCGGCAACACAAGAGAATCTCGAATCCATCAACGAGCTCGGCTTATCCTACTTGGCAGCGCTCGTGGAGAAGGCCCAGACCACCGATCATGAATGGCTTCTACTGGACCGGGATGGCCCAGTCTTGGAGGGCTTCACTCACTTCACCTGGTAAGGCACAGGACATGCACTCGATCACACTACGCACGATGAGCTATGCGAGACCGCAGGCCGTCTTCGATCAGATGGCCCGTCACCTACTGGCACAAGCTTCTCGTTCAGTGAACCCCAGCACAGGGCAGTCGGCCTACCGCGGGGAGGGTGGGAAGAAGTGTCCGGGGGGCTGCTTGATCTCAGATGCCGAATATACGCCCTTGATTGAAGGGTCAACGTGGGGGGAGCTGTGTATCGCGGGATTCGTCCCTGAGGCGCATGGCTTCCTGGTGGCGGATATGCGCGAGATCCACGAGAACGTTTCCCCGGAGCAGTGGCGAGAGCGGCTAATGGACTATGCCATTCAGAATCGTTATCTCACCACAGCGCTAACCTAAATCTGCCATAAGTCGCTGCTTAAACAAAAATGCCGCTAGAAATAGCGGCATTTCTTTTTGATCTTGCCGAATCGGTAAACTGCCTTGGCAGACCGCTCGGGTGACTTATAGTGGTGATGCCATTTCAGTTACTGTAAGCATTCGAGGAATATCACATGAGTATGCAAGCACGCGAAATACACGGTGAGCCCTGTTATTTCCTTAACCGTTACGGTGTTTATTTTATTATCTCAGACGGGATTCGGGTCAATCGAGAAAAGCTAGGGAGCGGTCATTTCTATCATTCAGAAGCTGAATTACGCGCTGCCGCGAGTGAGGTGAATGGGCCGATAGACAAGTCTGCTCCAGATGATCTGTCGTGGTATCACCCTCTAAACATAGTGATAAGAAGAGATGCTAAAGGCGAGCCAACCAATATAGTTGCGGTAGCAAACGATGCATTTTTATTTACAATACCGAAAGACGAACTTGACACTTTTATTGCTGATCTTGTGTTTTAACACGCTTGAACTGTATGCCGCTGCAACAGCGGCATACAACTTTTATACACAATGGCTATATTCCTCTGCCATTGTCGATTTTCGCATCTCTAAATACTGGATATCGTCCCTCCATGCCTGAATGTGCGCACGTGGGATATACCTCCTCGCTCCAGAACAGTGTTTCCCGAGGTGCTTTTGCATAAAGTTAATCACACAACTGTATCGCTTTAAAGTATCCCCTGGACCCAGCCTTTTTAGCATCGAATCAGACACCATTATATCTCGGTCAGCCAGTAAATCGGCGCTAATTAGTTCGTTCAGTGCAGAGCGCCGCTCTACTAATGACGCAAGTCTTCCATTCACAAAATAGCCATAATATGACAAAAGCGGTTCATCAAGGGCAGCATAGGAAAGCACGGTCTTTATCTGCCTAACTTCCTTTCGGGGCAATCGATTTAAACAAGTAATCTTCGTGCGCCAATCTACTGTTTTATAGTGATAACTCAAAAACATTAACGGAAACAAGGTGTTTCCCGCACTTAGGTAATAAACTTTTCGAAATGTATCGTAGTCAATATAGTTATCAGCACTATACCACGAAAGGCAATTAATCATTTTCTCTTCTGAAAATATAAAGAAACGACTTTCCCATGGGTGGCCGTTGATAATAGGGGACAAGTTTCTTTTTTTAACGCAGTAGTGAACAGGTAGCATCAGCTCTATATATTTCATGAAGAGCCCATCCCTTCCATCCATATCCGCCAGGGCGCAGATTTTGTTCACTGTACTGACATTACCGCAATGTATGTCATCGGCAATGGCGGCATATGACTTCCGAAGAGATAGACTAACTAACTCTTGGGTGACTACCAAATACTGAGTTTTTGCAGCGGCTATAAGCCCATTGAGCCCCCTGGAAACTTTGCTACCCTCGTCGGTAATCCAGTCATTGTCATAGTGGTCTAGATAATGATTGTTCATTGGCACCCCGCTCTGATTATCGCCCTATGATATCTCACTCATTTATTCGCAAAGCGCTTCTCAAGCTCTGCAAGGTGGCGCCGGTTGGTAGCACGACCGGGCGGCAGACGGTTTTCCTCAATTGCGTGTACTGCCTTGCTTCTTTCAGCTGCTTCCAATCGATGATCAGTGACTCCGACCACCATCAGGTAGGCCAAAAGCCGCTTCGTGTAAACGACATTATCGGGCATATCGCCATCAAACTTGGCAGACCCGGCCAGGACCACGACGGAATGAACAGCCTCCTTGGCCAACCCCGTAACCTCCTGAACCGCGCGCACATGACGGTAATTCTGGCGCAGCGGGTTCTGGAACCGGCGCGCCGATTTCCCCAGGATCTGATACCAAAAGCGGCCATGCTGATCCCCTTTGAGGAGTCCTCGCATTGTCTTGGTCTCAATGACCCAGATACCCTCTCCCGAGACGACAAGGTGGTCTATTTGCGTGAGGCCATGTTCCGTTTCCAAGGTCAGATCATGGAATACGGTATGGGATTCCGCGTCCAGCTTCGCCAATATCCTGCGAACGGCACGCTCTCCCCGCCAGCCGCGCCCCTTGGGGCTATCTAGCCAGTGCGCGAATAGTGACATCGCCCCAAGCACTACTAGCCCCCACATAAGGGGGCTGAGCAACAGATTCAGAAGCACTTCCCATAAAGCAGCGTCAGATCTCATCATATAGACTCACGTTTTACTAACGTAAAGCGGCACTCATAATTTTAAGCCACCAGCTATATTGATAAATAACATTATTGATAAAATGACGCTA
>JGI24518J20066_1000042_pt1 | contig 74030 bp, 60 predicted proteins | sample LinPmetageLP42_FD_20066 | JGI IMG/M metagenome (IMG submission 20066) | reverse complement strand
TACTTTTCCCCTTAAAAACTATATTTCACTGTAACACCAGAATTTTGGTGTTCCTATCGGTGTACTTTTTTGTAATAATACAAATTCTAATTATTTAAATAATTGGGAGTAATGTCATTTCAAGTCGCTTCAAATTATCGCCAATCTTTTTCAATATCTTTGGTAAACACTCATATTGTTTTATACTATCATATATGGCAGACTATTTAATTACCGTAAACGAAGAAGAGTTAGAATACAAAACCAGTGATGCTGATTCTTTAGATTGTATTTCCGTTAATTCACAAACACTTCATGTTTTAAAAAATAATAGGGCTTTTGAGGTAGAAATACTCCATTCCGATTTTTTGAACAAGACGATCTCTCTGTCGGTTAATGGCAATAAATATGATGTTAAACTTGAGGATGAATACGATCAGCAGGTCAAGAAAATGGGATTACTGTCGGTTACTACCCAAAAACTCAATGAGGTTAAGGCTCCAATGCCTGGCCTTATAGTTGAGGTAATGGTTGATGTAGGTGATGAGATTGTTGAAGGTACACCATTGCTAGTGCTGTCCGCCATGAAAATGGAAAACGTTATAATGGCGCAAGGTGAAGGAAAAATTCAATCTATTGAAGTGAAGAAAGATGATGCCGTAGAAAAAGGACAGCTGATTATTAAAATGGAATAAAAACAACACGATTGTCATAAAAGAAACGCGCAATATCTAGTGGTAATTGTTGTGATTTAAATCTCGATTATCGAGTAAATTTAGTTTGAATGAAGAAAATACTAATAGCCAATAGAGGTGAAATAGCTTTAAGAATAATGAGGACTGCCCATAAAATGGGTGTCAAAACAGTTGCCGTTTATTCAGAAGTCGACCGCCATTCACCACACGTAAAATTCGCTGATGAAGCGGTTTTATTAGGTCCAGCGCCATCATCGGAATCTTATTTGGTCATGGAGAAAGTTATCGATGCAGCTAAGGTGACCGGTGCAGAAGGTATTCACCCAGGTTACGGTTTTTTAAGTGAGAATGCTGCTTTTGCACAAATGGTTGAAGATAATGGTATTACGTTTATCGGTCCTAAGCCTCATGCGATTAAAGTGATGGGAAACAAACTAGCGGCAAAAGAAGCAGTTCGCGATTATGACATCCCCATGGTGCCAGGTATAGAAGAGGCCATAACCGATGTTGCTTTAGCTGAAAAGGTAGCTAAGCAAATTGGATTTCCTATTTTAATAAAGGCATCTGCAGGTGGTGGTGGTAAGGGAATGCGCGTTGTAGAGAAATTAAAAGATCTGCCGGAACAAATGGATAGGGCTATCAGTGAGGCATTAGCTGCTTTTGGTGATGGTTCCGTTTTTATAGAAAAGTACGTAGGTTCACCGAGGCATATAGAAATTCAAATTTTAGCCGATACGCATGGTAATACCGTTCATTTATTTGAACGGGAATGTAGTGTGCAAAGAAGGCATCAAAAAGTGGTGGAAGAAGCTCCGTCAGCAGTATTGACTCCAGAAATTAGAACGGCAATGGGCGAAGCTGCTATTAAAGTGGCAAAAGCATGTGACTACGTAGGTGCAGGTACGGTGGAGTTTTTACTTGATGAAAATAAGAATTTCTACTTCTTGGAAATGAATACGAGGTTGCAGGTAGAGCATCCGGTTTCTGAGTTGATATCCGGTATTGATTTGGTAGAGCAGCAAATAAAGGTAGCCCGAGGTGAAGAGTTGGCTTTTACACAAGACGATTTAAAAATAACCGGTCATGCGCTTGAAGTACGTGTATATGCAGAAGATCCGTTGGCTAATTTTATGCCGAGTATAGGAAAGTTGTCAACCTACAAAACACCGGTTGGTGAAGGTATTCGTGTGGATGATGGGTTTGAAGAAGGTATGGAAGTGCCCATTTATTATGACCCCATGATTTCTAAGTTGATTACCTATGGAAAAAATAGAGAAGAGGCTATACAATTAATGCTCAAAGCTATTGATAATTATAAAGTAGAAGGCGTTGCCACAACCTTGTCATTTGGAAAATTTGTTTGTGAGCACGAAGCTTTTACATCAGGGAATTTTGATACTCATTTTGTCAAAAACTACTATTCTCCAGAGCATTTAGAAAAGCAATATGCGGAAGAAAGAAGAATAGCAGCTTTAACAGCATTAAAATTGTATTTGGATAACGATAAAATATTAAAAATTCCGTCTGAGGTATCTTCTAACTGGCAGAAGAGTAGAATATAGAAGGCAATTAAGATTTTTTGAACGATTAGAATGAAAGATAATAAAGAGATATTAGCAGAGAAACTGGCATTGGCGAAATTGGGTGGTGGTCAAGAACGTATTGACAAACAGCACGCTAAAGGAAAGTTAACTGCTTATGAACGTATTCATTTTTTGCTGGATGAAGGTTCATTTGAAGAAATGGGTGCCTTGGTTACCCACCGTACCAAAGATTTTGGTATGGACAAGCAAGTCTTTTATGGGGACGGAGTAGTAACGGGTTATGGTACAATCAATGGTAGGCAAGTTTGTGTTTTTGCACAAGATTTTACTGTTTTTGGAGGAGCATTGTCCGAAACGCATGCTGAAAAAATTTGTAAGATCATGGACCTGGCCATGAAAATAGGTGTGCCAATGATCGGGTTAAATGATAGTGGCGGAGCTCGAATTCAAGAGGGAGTACGTTCATTAGGTGGCTATGCCGATATTTTCTATAAAAATGTAATGGCATCGGGGGTTATTCCTCAAATTTCTGCGATAATGGGTCCTTGTGCCGGTGGAGCAGTGTATTCGCCTGCAATGACAGATTTTACCTTAATGGTAGAGAATTCTAGCTACATGTTCGTTACCGGGCCGAATGTGGTGAAGACGGTAACCAATGAAGAAGTAACCTCAGAGGAACTCGGTGGTGCATTAACGCATGCAACTAAATCTGGAGTAACCCATCTTACGGCAGCTAACGATATTCAATGTATCAATCAGATTAAGCAGATGATTGGTTATATGCCCCAAAATTGCGAGGATAAACCAACCGATATGCCATTTGTTCCAGGTAATGAGGTTCGTGATGTACTAGAGAATATTGTTCCTGAAAATGCAAGTCAGCCTTATGATATGCGCAACGTTATCAATGGAATTATAGATCAAGATTCATTCTTTGAAATTCATGAAGCCTATGCCGATAATATTGTTGTCGGTTTTGCAAGATTAGGAGGAAAAAGTATTGGTATTGTTGCCAATCAGCCAATTAGTCTCGCAGGTGTACTTGATGTTGATAGCTCTAAAAAGGCAGCGCGTTTTACACGCTTTTGCGATTGTTTTAATATCCCACTTTTGGTATTGGTAGATGTTCCAGGATTCTTGCCGGGTACCGATCAAGAATGGAACGGTATTATTGCTAATGGTGCTAAATTACTATATGCTTTAAGTGAGGCAACAGTGCCTAAGGTAACCGTAATTACTAGAAAAGCATACGGTGGTGCGTATGATGTTATGAATTCTAAACATATTGGTGCCGATTTAAATTATGCTTGGCCAGGTGCAGAAATTGCGGTAATGGGAGCTAAAGGTGCAAGTGAGATCATTTTTAGAAAGGAAATAAGCGCTGCCGATAATCCAGAAGCTAAACTGGCGGAAAAAGAAGCGGAATACGCTAAACTATTTGCAAATCCTTACAGTGCTGCCCAAAGAGGATTTGTAGATGAGGTTATTCTGCCAAAAAACACTAGAAGAAAGTTGATAAAAGCGTATACTATGCTTGAGAATAAAGTAGCGACCTTGCCAAAGAAGAAGCATGGCAATATTCCTTTATAATCTTCTATAAATATTATTTCATTTGGCTCACCCTTATTATTTTATTTTAAAGGATCAGGTTTTACTAAAAAAAATAAAGCAAATTTTTTAATTGACTTTACTATGTAATTTTTATGTTAAACTTGGATTAAGATATTCTTATAAATTCTTCCTTTATTTTTTCAATTTGCGAAAATCATATCCTTTTTGCTACATTTATCTCGTTAAAAATAATCGCCTAATAAGGTTGTTTACATGTCAGCGGATAAAAAAAACACGGATAAACTACTTGTAGCCCAGTTGCGAGAAGGAAATGAAAAAGCATTTAAAAAGCTTTTTGGGATCTATAGAAATCCGTTGTTCGCATATGCTAAAAGCTTAGTGCAGGTTGATAGTTATGCTGAAGAAATTGTACAAGATGTTTTTTTAAAGGTTTGGTTGAATAGGGATAATTTAAAACCCGAGCTTTCCTTTAAATCATATCTATATACCATTACAAAAAACCACACTTTTAATTTTTTGGCTAAAGCCGTAACCGATAAAAAATTAAGAGAAGAGATTTTTTACGCAAAAAGCACTGTAAAATATCTTCCCGTAGATGACTATATAGAGGGTAGGGAATATGAGGTAATCCGTAAAAAGGCAATACAGACCCTTCCTCCAAGAAGAAAACTCATCTTTGAAATGTCTAGGGATGAAGGCAAAAGCTACCAAGATATTGGTTCAGAATTAGGTATTTCTACACAAACGGTTAAAAATCAAATGAGTCAGGCACTCTCCAATATTACCTTGTACTTGGAAACAAAAGGTGAAATTACCTTTCTGCTTCTTGTTTTCTTCAACATTCTTTAAGCTGAGATTGCCCAAATTACTTCATTAGTAAGACATTTTTAAAATAAAGCAAAAAAAATCATTTTTTGAATAGTACTCCGTAGGCTTTCATCTGTATTATATATGTAGCAGAATCATATATCATGAAAGATAAGCAACAGATTAATCACCTTTTGAACAAATATGTCAAAGGAGAATGCGATGAAAAGGAAATTGAAGAAGTAATCGCTTTTTTTGGCCAAAAGGAGAACTTGGGCAAAATGCCTTCTGTTGATGAGGTACTTTCTTACCTAGAAGAAGTTCCTAAAATGAACGATGCTGTGGCCGATTCAATTTTTGATGAAATTATGGCATCGAGTAAGCAATTAGCGTCCCAAAAAACGAACCAACCAAAGAAGCAAAAAAGCATTTTTAGATATGTCTCTATAGCAGCGGTGTTTATAGGGCTAGTTACCATGACCTATTTTATTTCTAAAAACACCTTATTTAATAATACAGTTGTAATTCCACAAGACGCCATAACCTTAGAACTGGAGGACGGTAGCATTAAAGTTTTGAATCAGCAAGGCAATGAAAAAGTGACCGATAAGCATGGTAACGTTCTTTTGCAACAGCAAGGCAATCAATTGGTGTATGAAAAAGTGGAAACAAATGAAACTTTAGCGTATAACGCGTTAACGGTACCTTATGGAAAACGCATGAATATTGTACTTTCTGATGGTACCATGGCACATTTAAATGCTGGTACTTCCATTAAATATCCGGTTCAATTTATAAAGGGCAAGGATAGACAGGTTTTTATTACCGGTGAAGCCTATCTAGATGTGGCAAAGGATACTGAACATCCTTTCATCGTTAATGCCAATAGCCTCAACATTAGAGTTTTGGGCACACATTTTAATGTATCTGCCTATCCTGAAGATGAAAATACCGAAGTGGTTTTGGTTGAGGGTTCTGTTAGTTTGTATTCTGATAGTGATGGGCATCACCCTGAAAAAAATATTCTTTTAGAGCCAGGGTTTAAAGGCAGTTTTGATAGGATCCATAATAGTATCCGTAAAAATGAAGTGGATACGAACATTTATACCTCTTGGATAGATGGAAAAATGATTTTCAGAAATATGACTTTTGAGAATATTCTAAAAAAACTAGAGCGAAATTATAATGTAGTTTTCATTAACCACAATACCCATCTCGCTAAAAAAGTATTTAATGCAAATTTTGGAAAGGAACCAATAGAAAGGGTGCTCCAAGAGTTAAAAACCAACTACGGCATTAAATACACTATCAATAAAGATTCTATAATTATTGAGTAAAATAATAGAAAAGATGTTAGCATAAACAAATATTTAAACCATAGCCTATGACCTGAAACGAATAAACCAAAATCAAAGAAAAGGCAACTAAAAAGGATTGGTAAAGAGCCAAAAAAAATCGGAAAATGCTGCGAACATTTCCCGATATAAAGTTGTCGTGATCAAACAAAAGAATAACCACAGTTAACACTATAAAAGTATGAAAAAACTTCTTAACCATACAAGAAGCCCCTTTCCATTATTCAAATTAAATTTAAAAATGAAACTAAGTATTTTGCTGATTTTCCTAGCATTGTTTGCCATGAAAGCGAACGATGGCTATGGGCAAAATACAAAGGTTACGTTGCAACTTAACAATGTAACTATTGGGCAAGTAATCGATAAGATTGAAGGAACCACAGAACTTGAATTTGTTTACATAATTGATGATGTAGATTTAAAAAGAAAGATATCTGTACAGGCAGAAAATGAATTGATTTCTGTTCTCCTTGATAGAATTTTTAGTAACACAAAAACCACCTATAACCTTAATGGACAAAGGGTTTACTTGGTAAAACGGCCAAATTTTAAAAGTCAAAAAAATCCGGGAACGTTACAACCAAAGAAAATCCAACAAAATACGGTGTCCGGTAAGGTAACGGATGAAAACGGTGATCCCCTACCTGGTGCCAATATTATAGAAAAAGGTACTACCAACGGACAAATCACCGATTTTGATGGAAATTATACGATAGCTATATCCAATTCCAATGCCGTGTTACAGGTATCATATTTAGGTTATGTAACCAAAGAAATCAATGTTAACAATCAAGCTGTAGTAAATATAAGTCTATTACCAGATGAAGCTCGTTTAGAGGAGGTTGTAGTCATTGGTTATGGATCATTGTCTAAAGGTAAAGTGCTAGGGTCTATTGCCAAAGTAAATACGGAGACCATTAACAGATATGCTTCCCCAAGTTTTGAACAAACATTGGCTGGTACCATGCCCGGTATTAATATTAGCCAAGGTGGTAGGGATCCTTTTGATGATGCCGTAGTCAACATTAGGGGTATAGGCTCTTTTGGAGCAGGACAAAAACCACTAATCGTTGTAGATGGAGTGCCTTTATCGGAAGATAGTTCTTTAGGATCCCTGAATACCAATGATATATTATCCATCAGTGTACTAAAGGATGCGGCTTCTGCATCTATATATGGTTCTAGGGCTGCCAATGGCGTAATTCTTATTAGTACTAAAAAAGGAACGAACGAAGAATTGCAAGTGTCCTTTAAGGCCTTTTCAGGGGTTCAGTTTGGAAAACCGAATATTAAACCTGTAGATGCCTATGATGCCGCACTTTTCTTTAAGGAAGCTCGTGACAGAGGTTATGTAACGGCAATGGCAGCGAACGGTGTAACCGTTAGTGAAAATGATGATGTAGCGACCAGGCTTGCCAATGGTGCTGGTAAAAGACAGCTGAGGTTAGCCTACACGGAAGATTATTTAAACGGTGTGCAAGGTTTAACCAATACCAACTGGATAGATGAAGTCTATAAGACCTCTTTTCTAAACAACTATCACCTGTCATTGGCACAGGCAATGGATAAAACCAATTTCTATACGTCTATTGGTTATGAAACTAAAGATGGTGTTACTATTGGGTCAGATTTAGAAAAAATCACTTCAAATATTACGGTTAGCACTCAGGTATCGGAGCGATTAAAATTTAATTTGAATTTGAATACCTCGTATGCAGAAGGTAATGTAACAGGGCATAACAATGGTCATAATACATTTCCTGCCGATCCAAATGGAGGTTGGGATATTATGTATCCGTTTTTCCCGGTTCGTAATGATGATGGCTCTTTTGCCATAGGAAATCAACTATATGCCAATACACCGGAAGACGGAGCTTTGGCAGAGAATGTAGTTGCCATGACCGAATTGTCGGACAATACCGTTGAAAGATTTAGGACCATTGCTAGCGCAACTTTAGAGTATAATATCATAAAGGACTTAACGGCCAAAGGAGTTGTTGGAACAGATTATAGAAATAATTTATCTAAATACTTTAGGCCTTCTGGAATAGGGCAATATAGAACCTTACCGGAAAATGCGATAATAACGGCAACTGAAAATCGCAATATCTCCAAAAACTTGCTTACTGAATTTACATTGAATTATAATACAAATTTCAATAAGCATAATGTAGATGTTATTGGTGGATATAGCTTTCAAACCGAATCATTTTCTAGAACCAATACCAATGCCAATGATTTTGAAAACGATTTACTACGTAATATCTCGGGTGGTTCTACATGGACAGTAGATAATGATGAATCTACTTGGGCACAGGTCTCTTATTTTGGCCGCATGCAGTATGATTTTTCTAATAAGTACTTGGCTTCTGCCTCAATACGTACAGACGGGTCTTCTAGGTTTGGTGATGACACCAAATGGGGAGTTTTCCCTTCAGCTTCAGTAGGGTGGTTGTTAAGTGAGGAAGATTTTTTTCCAGAGGATAGTTTTATCAATAATACAAAGCTAAGGGCAAGTTGGGGTCAAGTAGGGAATAACCAAATTGGCAACTACGATTCCCAAGGTATCATCAATGTAGATGAATATACCGTAGATGGACAATTGGTAGTCGGTAACTCTACAGGTTCTTCTCCTAACGCTGGCTTATCATGGGAAACCAGTACATCTACAAATTTAGGTTTGGACCTTGGTTTTTTCAATAATAAGATTGCAATTTCTACAGAATATTATAATACGGAGACAGAAGGGGTGCTACTAAATGTACCTGTACCACAGCAATCAGGTTTTAATTCGTCGCTTCAAAATATTGGTGCGTTTAAAAACAGTGGTTTTGAAATTGATCTTCGTGGAAACGGATTTAACCTAGGTGAGGTAAGTATTGGTTTCAATGCAAATTTTTCCACGAACAAAAATGAAGTATTGGAGCTAGGTCCGGACCAAGAGGAGATTATTGAAAGTGGAGGCCCGTCGTTTTTTAGAACTAAAATTGGCGGTCCAATTGCGGAACTTTATGTATACAAGTCTTTGGGAGTGTATAAAACACAAGCGGAGATAGACAGTTCGCCTTCTTTGGAAGGAACGGTTACCGGCGATTATTGGATAGCCGATACCAATAATGATGGTGAAATTACAGATGATGACCGTGTTGGTGTAGGTACGTACAATCCTGATTTTACCTATGCATTTGGAGCAAACTTACAGTATAGGAATTTTGATTTTAATTTCTTGTTTGATGGTGTTGAAGGCAGATCCGTTTCTAGCTACACATTTGCAGCAATAGGTTCTGGTGAAGCATTTAAAACCGCTAGTCAATACTATTTTGACAATAGGTACCATCCAGAAAACAATCCAGATGGTTTTATGTCTCAACCTAACACCAACAGGTCACAAGCCAGAAGAGCTATTGGGGATAGAATAGACACCATGATTCAAGATGGGGATTACCTTCGCTTACGTACGTTACAACTGGGTTATAATTTTAGTCCAAAAGATTTAAAAAGCATTGGGCTATCTAACTTAAGATTGTACCTGACCGGTAATAATCTTTTTACCCTAACAAATTTTGTTGGTGTTAATTCAGAAGGGGGTAGTACGGGCTCTAGCAGTGTGCTTAGACAAGGGTATGTAAGAGGAACCGGTCCTGTCCAAACCTCTATTATTGCTGGCTTAAACATAACTTTTTAATATAAAAGACATGAAAAATTTTAATTATAGTACATCAATTTTCGTTCTTATACTATGTATATTTTCAGTTGGTTGCGAAGATGAATTATACCAAGAACCAACAACTCAAGTGCTTTCTAGTTCATTTTATTCCAATGAGTCTGAGATAGAAACGGCAGTAACCGCAATTTATGCCGGGTTACAAAATGGAGATTTATATGGAACTTATTTGCCAGCAATAGGCGAAGTGCCTTCTGATAATACTTTTGAGGAGGTACCGGCCAATGATGGTGGTAATTATAGTTCAATGGATGAATTTTCGGTAACTACAAACAACGGTATCATTGCAGCAATATGGGAGCAATCCTATATTGTTATTCAACGAGCCAATATTGTTTTAACTAGAATTGAAGAAGTTGCGTATAATGATGATGCCACTAAAAACGCTAGAATAGGGGAGAGCAAGTTCTTAAGGGCGCTTACCTATTTTAATTTAGTGAGAATTTATGGCGATGTTCCATTGGTGACCATAGAGACTACCGATCCATTTGCATTTTTTGGTCAAGGACGTACGGATGTAAATGAAGTGTATGCGCAAATTGAATTGGATTTAACCGAAGCTATATCGGTTTTGCCAACAACCGGCTCTGATAGTAGCCGAGTAACAAAGGGTGCGGCACAAGCACTTTTAGGGAAAGTTTATTTGACCAGAAAAAATTACAGCGCTGCAAAAACCCAGTTCAGTGCTATGATTAATTCATACACCTTAGTACCTAATGTTGCTAATATTTTTGGCGTTGAAAATGAGAATAATTCCGAAGTTATTTTTGCAATTCAGTTTGCATCAGGATTAAACGGTAATAGTGAAGGGAGCAATGCCTTACAGCAGTTTACACCTTCTGGTACAGTTTCAGGGGCAAAAGGGCATAATTTACCGAACGATGAATTGCTGAGTCTATATGATGCAGATGATTTACGTTTAGAAGCCTATTTTCAACTTCACCCGGATAGTCCGCTATACTATACCAACAAGTTAACGGCTAATGAAGATAATCAAGCTGATGGTGGTAGTGATTGGATCGTTTTGCGATATTCAGACATAGTACTGTCACTTGCAGAAGTGGAAAATGAACTACAAGGTGGTTCTAGCACGGCTATTAGCTTGTTAAATAGCATAAGAAAAAGGGCCGGTTTACCGGAAACTACCGCTACAACGCAAGATGAGCTTAGAGAAGCCATAGCCTTAGAAAGAAGATTGGAACTGTCATTGGAAGGTCAACGTTGGTTCGATTTGTTACGGACGGATAAAGCTATAGAAGTTTTATCGAGTAAGGGCAAGACCATTTCTGAGAACGATTTGCTTATGCCTATACCGCAAAACCAATTGGATGCAGACCCAACGCTAGAACAGAATCCTGGGTATTAAAAAAAACAATTACAAAGATTTTGATTGTTGAGTTAGTTTTATGATTAGGGGGAGCAATCTCCCTTTTCTTATTTGTTGACGTTTTGTTATGTGTTCTAGAGAAAATGATACATACACCTTTTAAAAATCACTTTAAAAAATAAAATCAATGAAAATATATAATTATATAATTGTCCTTCTAGTTGTAATAGTTTCCTGTAAGAATAAAGAAGCGGTACTTCATGAGGATAAAATTGTAAAAAGTACCATGCCTTCCATTAAGGATAAAATAGATAACCTTATGGATTCCAGAAATAAGGAGGTAATTGTTGTTGCACATAGGGGCGATTGGAGAAATGCACCCGAGAATTCCCTACAGGCCATTCAGAATTGTATTGATATGGGGGTAGACATGGTAGAAATTGATGTCCGCCAAACTAAAGATGGCCATCTGGTTTTAATGCATGATGCTACCTTAAATAGAACTACCACAGGAAAAGGTTTGGTGAGTGACTGGACGTTAGATTCTTTAATGACATTACATCTTAAAGACGGTCTTGGCGTTGCTACAGCACATAAAATTCCAACATTAAAAGAGGCCCTGATGACGACCAAGGATAAGATTTTAGTGAACCTTGACAAAAGTTATAACATTTTTGACCAATGTTTTGAAGTTGTAAAAGAAACCAAAACAGCGGATCAAGTAATTATTAAAGGAAGAAAAACCAGGGCTGAGGTAGAAAAAGAATTTGGTCATTATTTGGATAAGATTCATTTTATGCCGGTACTTTCTGTGAAAAATGGGTATGAGACCATTGTTGAAGATTATTTTAAAGGTAATGCGCCAATAGCATTTGAGTTTACAATTGCGAAAGATACTCTTGAAACCGAAAGTTATTTCAAAGAATTAAGAGAGAGTGGTTCCAGTGTTTGGGTAAATTCTCTTTGGCCTAGATTAAACGGTGGTCATGATGATGAGAAGGCAGCAAACGATATCAATACCTATCAATGGTATATTGATAATGGAGTAGATATCATTCAAACAGACAGACCGGAATTGCTGTTACGTTTTTTAAGGAATAGAGGATTACACAAATAAAAGGGTAATATCGTTGGTAAAGAAAAAAACCGTTCATTATATGAACGGTTTTTTAATACGCTTTACGTAATAAATAAGCGTTTTATATCTAAAGTTTAATTCGATTTTAAAGAAATTTTAATGCTGTAATAATGTACTGTAAAGTCTTAATTTTAGCTATTGCAATATTGGAATAATTAATCTAAAAGATTGAACTTTATCTTTTAAATTTATTCTTATCGCCTACTAATTAGCAGGTTATGAACTTGTTTTTTGGAAACATCCCTAGTTTCAATTATCTTTTACTTGCCATAAACACTAACCATGTCATTCAACATCAATGCAGATCTAGTACCCTTGTTCCATGGTCTTGTCACTGGATTAAAACCTTTTGCCATTGCACAAGAGGTAGATTTATCGTTTAACGCGAAAGTAGAGCGGTTGTATGCAACGTATAATCCTGAACAGGCGCTTTCAGAAATTACGGTTTTATTAAGTAGGGTAATTACGTTTACGCCACAAATGTATGCCGTAAAGGTATCTATGGGCAGATGCACAGCAAATACTGACCAATGTATACTTGCTATTGAAAATACAGGTGTTGACCTTTCTAAACTTTGAGAAATTATTTCTGCGGTTAAAAACGGACTTCTTGTGGAACGACAAAAACAAGGTGCCAGATTTATTGATGAGGTAATTCTACCGAAAGACACTAGAATAAAATTGATAAAAGCATATACTTTACTTGAGAATAAAGTAGCAATTTTACCAAAGAAGAAACATGGTAATATTCCGTTATAATTATTCAACTTTTTAAAATTGTATGTCTGCTTATTTTAAGGATTCATTTCGCTTTATACCATTAACGAAGAGTCCCTAACTATAAGACTGGTTTTGATTTCAACTGTTTTGGTATGTACATCGTTAGTGGGACTTTCTATTTCTTCGATTAAAAAACGAACCGCAGTACGCCCAATCTTGTCACCTGGTTGGTCTACTGTTGTTAATGCGGGACTCACTATGGTAGAGTTTATGGAATTGCTAAAACCTACTACAGCTATTTCTTCGGGTATTTTCACTTTGAATTTGTGTAGCGCCTTAATAGCTCCGATGGCTGCATTATCTGTAATGGCAAAAATCGCATCAGGGCGTTTCTTCATGCTTAATAGAATATTGGTCAATCGTCTTCCGTTTCCTAAAGAAATATCTTCTGTACTTAAAATGAGCTTATCTCGCACAGGTATGCCATACTGGTTTAATGCCCTTAAATAACCGGCGAATCTTTTTTCAGAATTATAAGAGTTCTCGGTTTCTTTAATAATAGCAATACGCTGTTTGCCCAGTTCTATTAAATGTTCAACAGCATTAAAAGCTGCTTCTTCTTCATTGATAACAACTTGGGTACATGGTATTTTACTCGATACTTTATCAAACAGTACTATAGGTATGCGATTTAATATTTTTAATATTTCTTCAACGTTGGTTGTCTTTCTTGCCAAAGACATTAATACACCATCTACACCAAATTGTGTCATGGTATTTAGCATTTCTACTTGTTTGACCTCATTATTATTTGATTCTGAAATAATAACACGATATCCGCGTAGTTCAGCTTCCTCTAGAATTCCCTTTAAAATAGTTGACGTAAATAAATGAGATATGTTGGGTACGATTATCCCAAGTATATGAGTTTCACGAGAGCGAAATCCTCTGGCAAATAAATTGGGTACATAATTCATTTGCTTGGCTAGCTTTCTAACCCTTTCTTTAGTGTCTTGGCTAATATCTGGGTGGTCGTTTAGTGCTCTAGAAACTGTCGAAATAGATAAGCTTAATTCTTTAGAAAGCTCTTTTAAGGTGGTGTTTCTTTTTTTGCTCATGGTTGAAAATGAGTAAATTATATGTTTATTGAAGGAATAACAATAATACAAAATAAATTGCAAACGTTTTCGCAAACGTTTGCAATGATATTTCATTAATTTTTGGTTAATAGAATGCTATATTCACATAATTTGGCTTCATAATCAACGATTTGATAATTTAAATCGACTCAACTTAAAAAACTCAAACATTATGAAGAAAATTATTTTTGCGGTAATCGGACTTCTTATCAGTGCAAGCTCCCTCGCACAGACCGATATTTCTGGAACCGTAACAGACAATTTAGGAGAACCAATTCCCGGTGCTAATATTTTAATAGCAGGTAGTACGTCGGGTACAACATCAGATTTTGATGGTAATTTTTCTTTTTCAACAGACCTTACAGGTGAACAAATATTACGTATATCATATATAGGTTTTACTTCGGTAGATAAACCGTTGTCTTTAGACGGTACCGCACAAACAGTAAATGTTGTGCTGCAAGAAGGTGGTCAGTTATTAGATGAGGTAGTTTTAACGGCTTCTAGTACGTTTCGTTCTCAAAAACAGGCTCCTTTATCTATCAGTTCTGTAAAAATGAAAGAAATAACTAAGCTATCCGCTAACAGTCAGGCAGATATTCTTAGAAGTGTCCCAGGTATTACCGCAGAAGGTGGTGGTGGTGAAACAGCAAGTAATATATTTGTTAGGGGTCTTCCATCCGGTGGTCAATATGTGTTTAATCCGCTACAATATGATGGTATGCCTTTGATCAGTTCATTCGGTCTTAACTCTTCTGCGCATGATGTTTATGCTAGACCAGATATAGGTTTTAAAGGTGTAGAATTTGTTCGTGGTGGTGCAGCTGTATTATACGGTGCAGGTTCTGTTGCAGGTATCATTAACTACACAAGTAAAACGGGAGATACAAACCCTGGTAACATTATAAATATCGAAGTTGCCAACCAAGGTAGAATTAAAACCGATTTCTATTCTGGTGGTCAGTTAGGTGGTGAAGACTCAAATACTTACTATGCTTTTACTGGTTTTGTACGTCATGATAGAGGTCCTATAGATGTAGGTTTGCCAACAAAGGGTGTTCAGTTTAGAGGTAACATTAAAAAGAAGTTCGATAACGGATCATTTACTTTAAGCGGACAGTTTATTGACGATAAGGCTCAATTTTATCTTCCTATTCCTTTAAGTGGCGGTAGTAGAGAACGTATTAACGGTAATGACGGTGATCCGGTAGAGCAACTTTTAACTGGCGATTTGGCAAATACTTCTTTCCTTACCCCTGGTGGTACATATAGTAGCCCTATTGAAGACGGTGTTGCAACTACAGGTGGTTACATAATGGGTGATTTCAACTATAGATTTGACGATGATCTTAAATTGACATCTAAAATTAAATATGCAAACTACAAGCACAACTTTGCACTTTATGTTGGTGGTAGCGGAAATAACGGAAACCCTATCACATTAGATAATTATGTAGAAAGTATTGCTCCGGGTAATTTAGGGTATACCGCAGCGTACCAAAGTGGATCAGGTGCTCAAATTAACGGTAACGATTTGGTTATTGATAACCTTCATGTAGATCGTTTGCGCCCAATGACAGATTACTCTGGTGAGATCAACCTTACCAAATCTATTGAAACTGCAAATGGCGGTAATCATAACATTACCGTAGGTTCTTATATAGCTCGTACAGAAGCAGAAGATGTTAACTATCAATATAGAGTGTTGACAGAGTTCAATAACAATCCGCAATTGGTAAACTTAAATTACACCGATGCTAGTGGTAACAATGTAATATACTCTCAAGGTGGTTTGTATGATAGAATTGGCCAGACGGCAAATAACTTTCTTTCTCAAAACAGACTTGCACTTTACATAACAGATGAGATGATCTTGGATAAATGGCGTTTTGATGTTGGTTTCAGATGGGAACATACAGATGGTATCAACAGTCGTGGTGGTATTATGAGCGAAACGGTATATGCCAATCCTGAACTTACTACTGGTTTAAGTGATGTGCAAACCGCAGATGGTACATTTTTAAGAACTGAAGTAAATGCAAATGCTTGGGCACTTTCTCTAGCAGGTCTTTATGAGTTAACGGAAACTACCAACCTTTATGCTAACTTTTCGAAAGGATATTTCTTTCCACAATTAAGAGGTTTTGCTCCGGTAGCTGGTATTTCTGAAAGTCCGTACGATGCTGAAAATATTATTCAGTTTGAAGCGGGTGCCAAGTTCGGTAATCAAAAATTCTCTGGTTCTGTTGCTGGGTACTATGTAGGTCTTAAAGATCGTATCTCTATTAGACAAGCCATTGTTGGTGGTCAGTTAATAGATGAAACAAGAGCAGAGCAAAATACAAGAACAATAGGTATTGAGGCAACTTGGGATTATAGTCTTGCCCAGTACTTAAACCTTCGTGGGAATGCGACATACCAAAACCATGAGATTACAAAAAATACCGATTTTGATTTGGTGAACGGTACATCTACAGAAGCCAACGTAGGTAACGAATTGGCTAGACAGCCAAACTTGTTGGGCGGCTTAGGATTGTATTATGACAATGCTGCTTTCGATGCAAACTTCGGATTCAACTATACTGGTGCTAAGTTTACCGATGATACCAATAATATAGAATTAGATGCTATTACCATTGGCAGATTAGGTGCCGGTTACACATTCTCTAAAGAAGATAACAACAATTCGGTTCGTTTAGGGGTATCGGTCTTTAATTTATTTGATAGTGACGGAATTACAGAAGGGAACCCAAGAGCTGGTTCAGCAGGTCAAACGGAATCTCAATTCTTTGTAGGTAGACCAATTTTACCTAGAAGATTGTTCGTAACGGCTACTTTCAATTTCTAAAAAATTTGTGTTGTTAGTTTAAGTTTAAATGATGAGCACATTGGTGGTTGGAGAATTACCAATGTGTTTTTTTACTCGATAATCGAGATTTAATTGCTCCGACGCTTGAGTCGAAGTAATAATTATTTTTCAATTCAAAGCCTAGTGGGTTAGTCCCAAGGTTATTTATGAGATAATATGAAGCAAGAATTATATAAAAAGGCAATTGCAGTATTAGATGCAAATTTTCAAGATGGAGGTTTTACCATACCAAGCGCAGGGCTGTATCCTTTTCAATGGAAGTGGGATTCTGGGTTTATCGCTATCGGTTTTGCCCATTATGATGTAGAAAAGGCAAAAACCGAAATGAGAACATTGTTAGATTCTCAATGGGGTAACGGATTTATACCGCATATCGTTTTTCATACGGATAACGATTCATATTTCCCCGGAGCAGATTTTCATCAATCTGAATTGCACCCATTGTCCTCTAAAAAATATAGGTCTACGGGTATGACGCAACCACCTGTTTCTGGTTTTGTGTTGCAAGAAATGCATCGTATTGCAGAGGATAAAGATGATATGTTGAGCTTTATCAAAGAAGAAATCGATAAGGTTTTTGACAATCACGTATATTTCTATGAGAATAGAGACCCCAAAGATGAAGGTTTGGTATACATCTATCACAACTGGGAATCTGGTACTGACAACTCACCTGTTTGGGATGATATTTGGGATACTATGAATCCGCCAGAATATAATTTCGTTAGAAAAGATACAACGCATGTAGATGCTTCTCAACGTCCTTCTAAAAGGGAGTATGATCACTACCTGTATATCATAGATATTGCAAAACAGAATAATTATGACGATGGTAAAATAGCGGAATTGTCTCCTTTTTTGGTACAAGATCCATTGTTCAATGCCATGCTAATAAAATCCAATCAAGCTTTAATTGAATTGTATGAATTAATTGGGGGTAATGAAGATAAGATTAAAACCCTATTACAATGGCAATCTAAGAGTATCGCAAGTTTTAACGAGAAGTTATTTGATGTTGAACTTGGCGCCTACGTGCATTATGACCTAAGAAATGAAAAAGCTATTCGCCATATTACGTCATCATCTTTTTCACCTTTGTTCGCAAATATTCCTTCGCCTGAAAGAGCTAAGGTGCTGGTGAATACCATGATGGATAAATTTGGTGGTGATGAGAGATACCTATGTGCATCATTCGACCCTACGAACGATCGATTTAATCCCAGAAAATATTGGAGAGGTCCTGTTTGGATTAACATGAATTGGATGCTTTTTCTTGGGCTTAAAAACTATGATTTTTCAAATGTAGCTGAGCAAATGAAAAAAGATAGTATAGAGCTGATCGAGAGATATGGTTTTTACGAATATTTTGACTGTAGAAAAGATACGGGCAATGAGAAACCTACCGGATACGGCGGTAATAATTTCTCTTGGAGCGCCGCTTTATATATTGATATGGTGAATACTGATTAAAACTGATGTGTTATGAATTATATTGATTACTTTTTAATTGTATTCTACCTATTCGGTATTATTATGGTTGGCTTTTTAATCAAAAAAAATAGAAACTAAGGTATGAACTACGTTGACTATATCATTATTGTTGTTTATTTAGCAGGCTTTTTAGGGTTGGGCTTTATGTTCAAGGAGAACAACTCTGGTGGCGATTACTTTTTGGGTGGTCGAAAAACATCATGGCTGCCGCTAAGCCTTTCGGCAATGGCAACGCAATTATCAGCTATAAGTTTTATTTCTGCACCTGCATTTGTAGGTCTTAAAGATGGTGGAGGCATGCAGTGGCTAACGTACGAGTTTGGCGTGCCCCTGGCAATGGCTTTTTTACTTATTGCAGTATTGCCTACGTTATATAAATCTGGTATTGTTAGCGTATATGAATATCTGGAGAAAAGATTTGACTCCTCTTCCCGTCTTTTAATAAGCTTTGTATTTCAAATTAGCAGATCGGTAGCAACAGGGGTTATGGTGTATACTATGGCTCTAATTCTACAGGCAACCATTGGACTGGATTTTTGGATTTCTATATTGATCATCGGCCTTATCACCATGGTGTATTCATTTCAAGGAGGGATGAAAGCGGTTATCTGGGGAGATGTAATTCAGATGAGTATTCTATTTATAGGTATTATCATTTGTCTGTATTTTGGTTTTAGTGAGCTTGGTGGAGTAGATAATTTTCTAACTCATGTGGATACCGATAGAATTACAGCGGTAGACTTTAGTAAATGGGGTTTTAATAATGCGGACGGAAATGATGAATTTGGTTTTTGGCCCATGGTCATAGGCGGATTTTTTCTATATGCGTCCTACTACGGTACGGATCAAACCCAATCGCAACGATTGTTATCTTCAAGTAGCATGTCTAACCTTAAAAAACTAATGATGGCAAACGGATTATTACGTTTTCCGTTTACATTAACTTACTGTATAATGGGTCTTGTGTTGGGTACGTTATTATTGCAAGATGTAACTTTTCAAGAGCATATGGAAACGGTTTATCAGGCAAATATTGGCTCTCTAGCGGGTAAAAAGGCAGATTTAATGGTGCCTGTTTTTATCATAAAATATTTACCTAACGGGGTAATAGGAATTTTGATTGTGGCTATTATGTCAGCAGCTATGTCTACATTAAGCTCAACGGTAAATTCACTTTCTGCTGTAACTATGGAAGACTTTGTGAAAAGGTTCAATCCAAATATGCCCGATAAAAAGTACATGACCTATTCTAAACTCTTGTCCATATTTTGGGGGCTTGTATGCTTGTTCTTCGCCTTTTTTGCAGGTAATATAGAGGGCACGGTTATAGAGGTGATCAATAAGATAAGTTCGGTTTTCTACGGTCCAATTTTAGCAGCTTTTATTTTGGCTATCCTGACCAAGAAAACACATGCGCTTGGAGCAAATATTGGCATAGTAGCAGGTGTTTTGTTCAATGTTTATCTATGGTTGTATGTGCCACAGATCTTTTGGTTCTGGTGGAATGCTCTTGGTTGTTTGGTAACGGTATTGGTGGCACTTGCGGTTAGCTACACTGTTAAAAGAACGGTAAACGAAGGGTTAAAAGTAGAATACTATTCAGGTAAAAAAGAGGTGTTGATATTGATTGCCTATTTTGTAGCCATTATAGCGTTCAGTATTGCATTACCGAATATTTTAAATTAATCTTACAACGATGAAATTTGTAATAGCACCAGATAAGTTTAAAGGCTCTTTAACCGGTTTCGAATTTTGCGATGCCGTGGAAGAAGGACTCCGAATGGTGTTCAACGATGCCGAAATTTTGAAAAGACCGTTGGCAGATGGGGGAGATGGTACAATGGAAGTCGCTAAACATTATATAAAAGGAGAAAAGGTTGCAGTTACGGTAAACGACCCACTTTTTAGACCCATCAGTGCTTCTTATTTATATTCTGATGAAACAAAAATCGCCTACATAGAAATGGCAGAAGCATCAGGAATAAAATTGCTTTCAGAAGATGAGCGAAATTGCATGGAAACCACAACTTCGGGCACAGGAGAATTGATTTATGATGCACTGGAAAAAGGTGCTGTTGAAATTATTTTAGGTATTGGCGGTAGTGCTACCAACGATGGAGGTATGGGCATGGCTAATGCTTTGGGATATCGATTTTTAGATGAGGAAGGACATGAATTATCTCCGGTCGGTAAAAATCTCTCTGAAGTTAAAACAATTGATGACTCCAATAAACACCCGCAACTTGACAAGATAACCGTAAAAGTGGCATGTGATGTTACCAATCCTTTTTACGGGCTTCAAGGTGCCGCTTATATTTATGGAGCACAAAAAGGTGCTTCTGAAAATGAGATTATATTTCTGAATCAAGGTCTATGTAATTTTGCCGAAATTATTAAGAATCGCTATAAAATAGATTTACAAAAAGTAAGTGGCGCTGGTGCAGCTGGCGGAGTAGGAGGTGGTGCCCTTGTTTTTCTAAATGGGGAATTAATTTCAGGAAATAATTTGGTAAAAGAATTGGCAGATTTTGATAATGCCATTAATGGTGCAGATTGGATAATAACCGGCGAAGGTCAGTTAGACGAACAAACACTTTCTGGTAAAACAATAGATGGGGTCGTGAAATCTGCAAAGCTAAAAAAAATTCCTATTGCCGCACTCTGCGGATCGGTAAGTATAACCGTGGCACAACAACAAAAATTCGGACTTGATTATGTAGCCTCAATTGTGAGAGGGGTTTCTACTTTGAATGAAGCCATGGAGCACAGTAAAGACAATCTGGTAAACGCTAGCTTTAATTTTGCAAGTTTGATTAAGTAGGGTAAGAAATAATACTTAACATATTAATTTAAATTTGTGTTTATTACTTCAATTTCCTTGATAATCGTTAATGGCTTACCATAAGTTGTAAATCCGTTCAGCATGATCTCATAGGTGCCTTCAAGGTCAGAAGTATAGAATTCAAAATTGTAATCGCTATCGGTGATGTTAAAGGTTGGTTTCCATAATAACATTCTTCTGTAATCCGGAATTCTATCATAAGAAACATCCTCCGGTTGATAAGATTGTACAAAATAGTTCTTTTTGGCTACGGGTTGGGTAAACGGTACAACTAGGCTATTTTTAGCAGTATAGGTGTCTAGAAAATCTGCATCGAAAGTTTCAATAGAAATAATACCTTGATACTCTTTTTGACCCAAACGAAATTGATCTCTTGTCAAGCTTATCTTTTCAATGTTTCGGGCATCAAAGGTTCTGATTTTTTCGTGATGAGGTATGAATACCCCGTCTATTAAAACAATGGCAGGAAAATCGTTGTAATCTTCATCATAAGATTTAAAATCTTGACCAATTCTTATATAGGCGTCACTGGTATTCACTTTTCTAAAGCCTGCGAATTTCACTACTTCTACCAAAGTTTCTTCAAGGGTCGGAAAGCGAGTGTATTCATCAAGAATGATAACTTCTGGTATGCCACCGTTAAAAATATCTATGGGATTACTTTGTAAAATAGAATCTGGTTTGGCATCAAAGAACTGATTTTCTATTTGGTTTAGTACGCTTCTGCTCTTTATATATTCCGCCTGCTGTTTTGATAATCTGAAATTTGCGAATGATAGATCGGTTATATCAATATGCTTAGGTGTTCCTTTTTCTATAGTATACGTTTCGCTTTGGTCTTCAACCTGTATTACCGCCATTGGGTTTTTACGGTCTTTGCGTATGTAAGAATAGAAATTTCCATTTTGGTCGGTTTTTGAAAACTTCAATAATGATTCTTTCCCAGGAATAGAAATAACAACGGGAAGGTTCTCAGCAGGTAATCCTGTCTTAGTATTTTTTACGGTACCGTAAACTAGCTCTCCTCGTTGTTCTGGTAAAAAAATGCTATCGCCAATAGTTTGTTTGATTTCCTTGTCGGCATTGAAGTAGGCATTGCCATATGTAATGGAGTTTAACGCGGGCGGAACATCAATTTCTTCTTTTCTTTTCACCTTGAGGGTATATGAACCATGACCTAAAGCTCCTTTGTAATTTTTGATGGATAAGTTCACTTTTTCTCTTGGGAGATATGAAGCTTTTGAAGTTTTTAAAGAAATGATCGATGAGTCTGTAACTGATTTTTTGTCTAGAATGTTTTTATCAATGTTAGCTGTGGTTTTGTTCAATAGTAAGGTTTGATCAGCCATATATGGGTTGATAATGATTATATCGTCTTTAAAAACCTGAGGTAGACCAGAATTTTTCATCCATTGCGTATAGCCTAAAAGTTTATATCTGCCCGACGGTATATCGGTCGTGATAAAAAAGTCACCATGGCCATGACCTTTGTTCAACTTTATTTTATGTTCAAAAACGAACTCTTTAGCTTCGTTTACCAGTGCTACATAACCAATGGTACTTATGTTGGTAGGCTTATTAGTTTGAGCGTTAAAACAATGTATAGTGTAATACAAGTATTCGCCAGAAAGTACCAATGGTCCGTTATGATCTACATATGCCTTCTCTTGGGGCACTTTTTTAAGATTCATTAGTTCAGAACCGTCTTTAATCACATATTGGGCGTGACCAAGATTGGCGATTAAAATGATTATTGCAGTAAGTATTTTTGTTGTCTTCATAAGTGCTATTTAATCTACCCAAAAATCTGGTTTAATATTACTACCTAAAACCGTACAATCTCCACATATTGTAGGCACAAAAATAAATGGACCCACGCAAATAGGGTTCGCATCGGGTACCAGGTTTTCTACATAATCGGAATAGTACGTTACCGTTCCTATATCAATTCTTTCCAGTAATCCTTGGGGGCAGGGATCCGTAGGACTATTAAACAATTTAGCAGTCTCAAATCCGCAATTAAAGGCGTATGGTGGAGTTTCTTCTGGAAAAAAATCTTCGTAATTTAAAAAGATACGCTGTTCTGTAACCCCAACTGCTTCTACATAACCATATACATTTTCTATTTTTCCATCCTTTCGATGTACATTGCCATATATACCTCCTGGCTGTATTTGTGAAAATAAATTATCGGATTGAGAAAAAGACTGTAGCGTCTTATAAAAAGAATTAGCATCTGGGGATTGCACTTGTTGTTGCACCAATATGCTATAGCGTTGGGCGATAATGAAATTGTCTTTTGTAATAAATCTGATTTTATGCTTAGTAACATTTCCTTCAGAAACACCATCTGTACTAAATACATCTATAGTATTAGATGAAACTGTATTGTAGCAGATGCGGTCTTCTGTTTCTTTTTCTACAACCTCTAAATCATAATCGACTACATCATCAATGCCGTCATAATTTGTTAGTTCAAATTCAAAATTCTGCCAAAAAGGTGCTACAATTTTATAAGTTTCGGCATAAGTATATTTGAAATACTTGGCATTACCTTCTAATGGCTCACTATCTACATAGATGGCAATACCTTCTTCTCCATTATCATTTTCAGCTTTTTCCGAATATACGTTGGTTACCCTAGAGATTCCTTGAATAGATATAGGGTCAGATTCATACTCTTGTCCATTATTCCTGCTGATATCTAAGGTATAGTTGACACCCATTTGTAAAGCAAACGGAGTGTTGGAATGATAAACGCCATCTTGGGCTTCTGTGAATTTATACTCTTCGCCACTTTCGCTCAACAACGTAACGGTAGCACCAATTTCCCAATCAACGGTGTCAAAAGGTCTGCTGCCTAAAGGTATATATGGACTATAAACCGTATCTGTTTCTAAATCTAAATTAACGGAACTTCTACTTAAATACATCGTTTGCGTAATAGCCTCATTGGTAAAAACCGCTTCGACTACTAATGCCGACTGAGATTCATTTTCATTTAAAGTGTCAATTTCAATTTCTTCCACACAAGCACTAAAAGTTAGGACAACTAATAGCATCAATTTGCGATAATGTAAAAAACTTTTTTTAAACATATTTAACTATTAATCTACCCAAAAATCTGGTTCAATATTACTACCTAAAGCTGTACAATCTCCGCATACTCTTGGTACAAATATGTGTGGTCCGCCACAATCTTCCTCATTAACATTTGGCTTCACATAACTTATTAAATCAAGATCTACTTGTTGAATTACTGATTGTGGACATGGGTTTGGACCTCTCATTCCACTAAAACAAAAAGAAACATGAGATTCTGGTGCTGTCAATTCACTGCAATTAAAAGGGTATGGGGGTAATTCTTCATTCGGATAAAAATCGGTGTAATTGAAAAAGAGCCGATCTTTAGAAACGGATACTACATCAAAAAAACCGATTACGGTACCCTGAGAGCCATCGTCTGCAGAAAGGTTACCTTCTAAAAATCCGGGTTGTATTTGAGAAAAAATACTACCGGTTTGGCTGAAGTTATTCAATTGATCGTAGAAACTAAAAGATGCTGCACTTGAAACTAATTGTTCTACTTCAATACTATATCTATGGCTTATAATAAAGTTTTCTTGGTCAATAAAACGTACCATAAACTTTGTAATATTGTCACCTAAGTTACCCTGTTGAGCTTGAATTATAGAATTAGAAAGGTTATTGCCATAGCAAACCTGTTGTTCTTCTTCTCGTTCTACAATTTCAAGGTCATAAGTTACTTCTGGTAAGGCGCAAGGATCGTAATTGGTAAGCTTAAAAGCTTCTGGAGACCAATTTGGAGCTATTATTTTATACGTTTCATCATAAATATAGCGTAAGTTTTGAACGGTACCTGACTCTATGTTGTTATCTACGAATATGCCAATACCTTGTGCTCCAGATTCACTTGTCGTTTTTTCTGCGTAAAGATTAGAGATAGCTGCTAAACCTTCAATTTGCATGTTGGTCGAGGTGTATCTTTTTCCATCTGAAGTAATAATATTCAAATGATATGCATTGCCTATTTCAGCAGCAAATTCAATATCAGATTCATAAATACCCGGATTTGCCTCATTAAAAGAATAGGTGGTGCCATTACTGTTTTCAATTGAAACCGTAGCATTGGTTTCGTAGCGTACCAAATCTCTATTAATATCTCGTATTGGTGTGTACGGATTGTAAACGGAGTCTATTCCTAAATCTACTAAAGTGTCCATTCTGCTTAATGCTACCGTATGGTTTTTTAGTTCGTTGGTTAGGGTGGCTTCTACAATTAATATTTTTAAGACTTCATCATCTGCGGCTATACCCAAATCAACCTCTTCAATGCATGATGCTAAAGTGGAAATGCAAATTATAAATAGAATTAATTTTTTCATTTATAGTAATTTTCTATTCTTTAAAACTTGAAATTATAGGTAATGGAAGGAATGGGAATGGAGAAAATGGAACTTTGTAGCGCCTTAACTTCACCATCATCTGTTACGAAAAATACCGAATACGGATTATTTCTTCCTAATACATTATAAACGGATATAGTCACAAAACTATGTGCCAATTTATTTTTCTTATGGTTTCCTTCAATGTTTAATCCCAGATCTAAACGATAGAAGTCGGGTATCCTAAACTTGTTTCTATCGCTAAAAGCAACAAAATCTGCGTTATTAAATCTAAATGTGCCTACGGGGTAGGTAATAGGTCTACCAGTTTGGTACACAAAATTTGCAGATATGCTATATCGCTTTGTAAAACGATAGTTGGTAATAACACTTACATCATGGGGCTTATCAAAGTTAGAGGGGAAAAATTCACCGTTGTTAATTCGTTCCTCACTAAACTCGCTGTCAAAACGATATAAAGATCTAGAGTAGGTGTAACTCAACCATCCGTTTAAATCACCACTTTTCTTTTTTAATAAAAATTCTACTCCGTATGCCTTTCCGTCACCTTGTAATATTTGTGTTTCTACATTTTCGTTTAAGAAGAGGTTGGCACCGGTTTTAAAATCGAGCACATTTTCCATCTTCTTGTAATACCCCTCGATACTTAATTCATATTCGTTCTCCTTAAAGTTTTTATAGAAGCCAAGAGAGGCTTGGTAGCCCTTTTGTGCTTCAATATTTAAATCAGAAAGTTTCCATGTATCAATAGGTGAAACTGTGGTGTTGTTTGAAAGGGTATGTAAAAATTGATACGAATTGTTTAGACTGGCTTTTACAGAAAAATCTGGAGTAAATAAATACCTAGCGGAAACCCTAGCTTCTGGTCCGCCATAGGTTTTTATATTTTCATTACTTGAATAGGCTATGGTGTCTTGAACGGTAGATTCATTCTTTGGCATCCCTTCTTCATAGGTTCTTTGCGTAGCCTCGCCCAATGCAGCAAAAAATGCATATCTCACCCCTAAATTGACAGAAAGTTTATCACTAACCGTAATTTCATCCCCTATAAATAGTGCGCCCTCAACAGCTTGTTCTTTATCAATAGTAAATTCGCTGATGTCCGACTCGTTTCCGTCAGGTTCTATGCTTCCGGGGTTAACGGAATAGTATTTGGCAGAACCACCATAGTCTAAAGTGTTTTTATCGTTTAGAGCTGTACGAAGCTTATATTTTAATTCGGTTTCGTTAATGCTGTAATCAAGCTTAAAATCACTGTTAGATTCACCGTCAAAATCAATTCCGAATCCGTAATTACTATTATCGACAATAAGTGCGCTATTGGTTTTATCACTCATTCTATGGTCCCAACGCACAGAAAAAAGACGATTGTCATAATTGTATAATGAATCTGAGGTGATACTAAAAGCATCTCTGCTGTAATAGGCAGTCGCTTTCACTTCATTTTTGTCATTTATTTTATTGTGATATTTGACGATGCCGTCAAAAAACGAAGCGTTGCTATTGCTTAACGATTCATCATCTAAAGACCGTAAAATCCAGTCCGCATAAGCACCTCTGCCACCAACGACAAGGGATGATTTTTCTTTTTCTAGCGGAATTTCCAATGCTAAATTTCCGGTCACTGGACCAATAGAACCTTCGCCTGAGAATTTTTCTACATTACCATTTTTTGTTCTGATATCGAAGACCGATGAAAGACGACCGCCAAACTCTACAGGAATAGCACCTTTATAGATATTTACGCCCTTGGTCGTAAATGGATTCAATGCTTGAAAGATTCCGAAAAAATGCTGTGGGTTGTATATAACCGCATCGTCTAACAGTACTAAGTTTTGGTCTGTTTTACCGCCACGAACGTTTAATCCCATTGCACCTTCACCCGCAGATGAAATACCGGGCAATGCCTTGGCGACTGACAAAATATCTCGTTCCCCTAAAACTAGGGGAATGTTCTTAGACTCTTCAGAATCTATTTGCTCACTACCTGTAATAGCTTCCTCTACATTTTTATAAGCATCTGCCTCTACCACAACTTCGTCTAATTGTTGTAGCCCTTCTTCCATCAACAAATCTAAACTACCATTATTGAACATAATGACTTCACGTTCTGTAGATGCAATACCCATGGCACGTATACTTAGTACGTTATAGCCCGAAGGTAATGTTAAAGAGTAATTTCCATTCGAGTCGGATACAGTAATTCGGTTGGAGCCTTTAACGCGAATAGTTAAATCTGGAATAGGCTCACCTGTTTTAGAATTTATGGCTCTACCGGTTAATTTATAGGATTCTTGTAAGTTATTAGGGTCGCTTTTGCCCACTTTTGCAACGTCGTAATTTCGTTTAACCTGAGTATTGGTGGTATAAAATGTTGGGGGTGGTGCGTTGACTTTTGTTTGTTTGCCGTTATTTTCTTCAACTACTTCTTCTTGACCAAAAAAGCCATTGGGTAGGTCGTCATATACTATGGTATTCTCTAATAGAATTATTCGTTTATCTGCCTCTAATACATGAAAATTCAATGAGGTTTCAGCAAAAAGTAATTGTAATGCAGTGGTTAAGTTTTCATTTTCAAAATTGGCAGTTACAAAAATGTCTTGAATCCAAGAATCTAAATAGTAAAATTGATAACCTATTTGTTCTTCAACGTCTGTAAGTACAGATGTTAACGGTGTATTAGAATACTGACCGCTTATAGTTGTTGTTTTTTGTGAATAACTAGTACAGAGAGTTAAAAGCAATACAAGGTTAACTACGGTCCTTTTAAAAATTGTTACCTCGCATACAAACATGCTTGGTGCAATAAAAGTTTTGAATAAACTATTATTTATTGTTCGGTCAGTCATGGTGGTTGGTTCGATCTTTACAAGGTAAGGAAAAGTATATTATAACAAAATGTGATATTTAAAATAATCACATCTATTTATTGAAAAAAATAGAAATAATAGCTTTCTTTCTATCAATATGATTTTTTACTGCTAATGTGTTTATAGAGAAAGCTTTAATTAATGAGTGTATTCATTTTAAACACATTGATATTTTAGTATTTATCAGTATTTTATTACTATTTTTATCATAAATACTTGTTAAAATAAATACGTTGACTCCAATTTCCAATAGAATAGAACTTCAAGAAAGGCATCACCAAATTTTTATAGAACAAGCGCCTACCGCAATTGCAATGTTAGACAAAAACATGGTGTATTTAGCTGTATCTAAACGCTGGTTAAAAGATTATAAGTTAGATGAGCAAGATGTAATAGGTCGTAGTCACTATGATGTTTTTCCAGAAATTGGCGATGATTGGAAAAAAAACCATCAAGATTGCCTAAAAGGAGCAATAAATATTTGCGACGAAGCTCCTTTTGAAAGGGCGGATGGATCTATACAATGGATCTATTGGGATGTGCGCCCATGGTATAATTTAAATGGTGAAATTGGGGGCTTGCTTATGCATACCGGCGATATTACCGAGCAAAAAGAAAAGGAACTCGAAAAAAAGCGATTTGAAACTATTTTAAGTGATTGTAGTGAGGTTGCCCGTATTGGTACATGGGAACTCAATTTACTAAATAACGAAGTTACCTGGAGCGATACGGTTTATGATATACATGAAGTTTCAAAAGAATATAAACCTCATTTAGGTAGTACATTAGAATTTTGCGAAGAAGAAGAAAGTCGAAGAATTGCTGAAGAAGCGATTCACGACCTAATGGAAAATAGTAGAGAAGTAGATTTGGAATTCGAAATTAAAACTCCAAAAGGAAATATTAAGTTTCTTAAAGTCGTTGGGAAAATTGAATATGTTGAAGGTGTGGCAACCAGATTATTCGGTATTGCACAAGATCTTACATCAACCAGAGAATCTGAGCGTCAACTTAATAAAGCTTACAATGAATTGGATGCTATTTTTAATTCAAGTTCTATTGCTGTGATTTCTACGGATAAAGATGGAGTGATTAATCGCTTTAATAGTGGTGCAGAACATTTACTTGGTTATTCGGCAAAGGAAATGATCGGAATTAAAAAACCTGAAATTTACCTTTTTGAAGAAGAATTGAATGTCTTTAAAAAAGATATGGAACTTGAATTTAAGGGAGATTCAAATGATGCTGATTTTAACTATAGAAATGAAAAGATTTTCAATACCAGGCAATGGACCTTTAAAAGAAAGGATGGATCGACTTTTCCAGGGCTTAAATCATTGACGGCCATACAAGATAAGGATGGGTTAAACGACGGTTTTATAGCGGTCATCACAGATATCTCTAAAATTAAGGAGGTTAAAGATGAATTACGAAGAAAGAATCAACTCTTAAGCTTTGCAGAGCAAATTAGTTCAACTGGTCATTGGCAATGGTTTCCAATTAAAGATGAAGAAGAATGGTCGGATAATATTTATAATATTGTAGAATATGAAGGAGAACCTTTTCCATTAAACTTTGCGAACTATATAAGTATTGTTCACCCAAAGGACAAAGAAATGGTTAAAAAGCATTTTGAGGAAGCTTTGAGCACTAAAGTTTTTACTACATTAACTCACCGTATAATAACGTATTCAGGAAATTTAAAGTATATAAGATTATTGGCCAATGTTTTGGTTAATGAAAATGGTCAGGCCAAAGAACTATTTGGTACTTGTCAAGATATTACAGAGTCTAAAAATATAGAGCTTAAATTAATTCAAGCAAAAGAAGAACTAGAGACTTACACCCGAAAATTGTCCTTACAAAATCAACAATTGGCAGATTTTACCCATATTACATCGCATAACCTTAGAGCACCCGTTGCCAACCTTAATTCTTTGTTGGAAATTTATTCTTATGCTGAAGATGAAGAAGAACGAACAGATATCTTCAATAAATTCAGTAGCGTTATTGATCATCTTTCTTCTACCCTCAATACGCTGATCGAGGCGTTAAAAGCAAAAGTGGGTGATGCCAATGAGCAAAAAGAACAAATTGAATTTAATGAGGTTTTAGAGAATACAGTTCAAATGTTAAGCGGTGCTATTTTAAAATCTAAATCTGTTATTAATAGTGACTTCTCTAAGCTTTCAAGTATCTCCTACAACAAAATTTACATGGAAAGCATTTTCCTAAATTTAATAGGGAATGCCATTAAATATAGTGCTGAAGATAGAATACCTCATATTCAAATTAAAACCGAAGTAAGAAACGGTAAGAATATTATTACCTTTAAAGACAATGGCTTAGGTATTGATCTTGATAAACACGGACATAAACTTTTTGGATTGAATAAGGTTTTTCATAGACATCCTGATGCCAAAGGGGTAGGTTTGTACCTAACCAAAACACAAATTGAATCAATGGGCGGTACCATTACCGCTACTAGTGAAGTAAATGTAGGTACTACTTTTACCATAAATTTTAATTAAGCTTATAATGAACGATATTCTAAAGACTTGCATCGTAGATGATGACTCCATATACCAATTTACCATGGTAAAAACCCTAGAATCTACTAAATTACCTTTGGAGATTATGGTCTTTTCAGATGGGGGAGAAGCAATCGATTTTATGCTAGATAATCTAGATCAAGACTCTTTATTCCCAGATGTTATATTCTTGGATATTGATATGCCGGTAATGGATGGTTTCCAGTTCATGGAAGAATACGTGAAAATAAAACCTAGAGTCGGTAAAAAAATTACGATTTACATGGTATCATCATCTCTTGATCCTGTAGATATAGAAAGGGCTAAAAAAATTAGTGCTATATCTGACTATATCGTAAAACCAATTGGTCTTGGTAGGTTAAAAAAAATAATCGAGGGTTTATTAGCGGATAGAAATGACTAGTATTTTTTAAGGCATTTCTTTGGTCAATAAAGTCAAGAAAAACTGGTGTTTATAATTAATTTTGATTGTAAAGGAAATTAGATAAAGATTTTTTTAGAGTGTCGATTATAAGACATTCTTACATTGAAAATCAATAGTTGTTAAACATATTTTGTCTTGCCTACTTTGTTATGGCAATGACATTTAAAACCGAATAGGTATCAAATTACTGATATCTGTTCGGTTTTTTTATGAAATACTAAAAGTCGGACGCTTCTTTTGTTTACATATTAATCGTCAATGGGATTAACATTTATTATGATTGAAAATCTTCCACTCCGGTTAATTATATAATAACTTTGGTTCGTTAGTAAACGCTTCTTCTTTCGACTACCCTGTCTTAAAAGAGGTGTCAAATTAGTATAAGTGACTCAACTCCAATTTAAATTCGATAAAAATGAATAAGTATTTTAAAATAGCATTTGGCATAGCGTTTTTAACCTTAGTTGGTTGCAAGGAAAATCAGAAAAAAGATGAAGCTGGTTCTCAGGAGAATTCTATTTTAAAAAGTGAAGAACATAGTGCAGATGCTATTGTTCAAAAAGCGATAATTGCCCATGGAGGTAATGCTTATGATACAGCTAATTACGAGTTTGTATTTAGAGATAAAATGTACATGTTCAATAATTCTGATGGATATGCCTATCGTGTAAATTTTAGGGACAGTTTGGGGAATAGAATTGAGGACAATTTAATTAACGGAACCTTTAATAGAAAAATAAACGATGAATCGGTTGATCTTTCTAAAGAGGATATTGCCATACATAGTAATGCCTTAAATTCCGTTATCTATTTTGCTACGTTGCCCCATAAATTAAATGATAAGGCGGTACATAAAGAAAGTGTAGGTGAAACTGTAATCAAAGGAGAAGATTATGATGTGGTGCGCGTTACTTTTAATAAAGAAGGAGGCGGTACCGATCATGATGATATTTTCATGTACTGGATAAACAAAAAATCTCACTATATAAATTACTTAGCCTACAGTTACAGTGTTAATAATGGTGGAGTGCGTTTTAGAAGTGCTTACAATCCAAGAACTATAGATGGTATCAGATTTCAAGATTATATAAATTGGAAGGCACCCGTAGGTACACCTTTGGAAGAGTTACCGAATTTATTTGAAAACAACCAGTTAAAAGAGCTTTCTAGAATTGAGACTACCCAAGTACGCAATTTAAATACTGCCAAATTACACGATTAATCCGTCGCTTTATAAACCCGATTTACTTATTGTATCTTTGAGAGAATACGCTGAATGTATGTTCGTTTGCGTATAATGGAACATGGTGTTTAATTAAACTACGTCTTACTATGAAGGGTGAAACCTTAATTGATAGTTTTAGGGACATTTCTGCCAAAGAGTGGAAGCAAAAAATACAATACAATTTAAAGGGGAAAGATTACAATGAAGAAGTGGTGTGGAATTCACCCGAAGGTATTATAGTAAAACCCTTTTATCATGCTGAAGATCTTGAGCAATTAAAGATGAATTCGGTTAAAAATACCTCTTGGATTATTGGGCAAAGTATTTATGCCGGTAATGCCATTATGGCGAATGAAAGAGCGCTCAAAAGTATACAAAAAGGTGCTGAGGCCATACATTTTAGTATTCCGTCAGAGAATATAGATGCAAGTATAGTTTTGAACAATATTGACTTAAAAAAGGTCAATGTGTATTTTGATTTGCAATTTTTGTCTAAAAATTACATAGAAAATATATTTGATAAAGTTGCAAATGCAGATACAATTCATTGGCAAATTGACCCTATAGGTCATTTGTCCAGGTCCGGTAATTGGTATAGTAATATGTCTTCGGATATTGCTCTGATTAACGCGTTATCAACTTTGCCTATCGATAATCTTTTAAGCGTAGATGTATCACTTTATGAAAATGCAGGCGCAGATATTGTACAGCAATTGGCTTTCGGGTTGTCTCATGCCAATGAATATTTAAATATACTGGAGCAAAGTGAAAAATTAGATACTTTAAAAAGTATCGATTTTAAAATATCGGTCGGGGGTAATTATTTCTTTGAAATTGCCAAGTTAAAAGCTATACGAAACCTTTGGAATGTTTTGTGCGAAGCCTATAAAATTTCAATTCCGTGTCATATTGTTTCGCAACCTTCAAAACGTAATAAAACTATTTACGACTATAATGTAAATATGCTTAGAACCACTACAGAGTGTATGTCTGCCGTATTGGGCGGTTCTGATGTGGTTTTTAATTTGAATTATAACGGCATTTATAAAAAAGAGAATGATTTTGCCAGTCGTATCGCTTTAAATCAACTTATTTTACTGAAGGAGGAGAGTTATTTTGATAAGGTGGATAATGCCACCGATGGTAGTTACTATATTGAAACGATTACGCATCAATTGGCAGAGAAAGCTTTACTCCTTTTTAAGGCAATTGAAAAAGATGGTGGTTTTTTAAAGCAATTGAAGAATCATACCATTCAAAACAAAATTGCCAATAGTGCCCGTAAACAACAAGAGAAGTTTAATGCGAAAAAGACAGTTCTGGTGGGTACAAATGCATTTCAGAATGAAGAGGATAAAATGAAACAGGAGTTGGAACTGTATCCGTTCATAAAAAAGAACCCAAGAAAAACTTTGATTACTCCCATTATTGAAAAACGCTTGGCAGAAGAACTAGAGCAAAACCGTTTGTCACATGAGTAGAAGAGACTTACAACATATTCAGTTAGCTACTTTAGAAGATTCAGATAACGTTCAAAACAATTTAGAAAAGGACTCCAAAGACGCTTTGTTTACTACTGCGGAAAGTATTCCGTTGAAAAAAAGATATGGCAAAGAAGATTTAAATAATGTTGAGCATTTAAGTTTTGCAGCGGGTATGCCGCCATTTCTACGTGGACCGTACGCAACAATGTATGTGCAACGCCCTTGGACTATAAGACAATACGCTGGTTTTTCCACAGCAAAAGAGAGTAATGAGTTTTATAGGAAAAATTTAAAAGCTGGTCAAAAAGGGTTATCCGTAGCGTTTGACCTGCCAACGCATAGAGGTTATGATAGTGATCATGAGCGTGTGGTCGGTGATGTTGGCAAAGCAGGTGTAGCCATTGATACCGTTGAAGATATGAAAGTGCTCTTTGATGGTATTCCGTTGAATGAAATGTCGGTCTCCATGACCATGAACGGTGCAGTACTTCCTATCATGGCTTTTTATATTGTAGCGGCAGAAGAGCAAGGGGTTTCATTAGATAAATTATCTGGTACGATACAGAACGATATCCTAAAGGAGTTTATGGTTCGTAATACTTATATCTATCCACCAAAACCTTCTATGCAACTGGTGGCGGATATTTTTGAATACACGAGTAAGTACATGCCTAAATTCAATAGCATCAGTATTTCAGGATATCACATGCACGAAGCTGGCGCACCTGCGCATTTAGAATTGGCGTATACGTTGTCTGACGGTTTGGAATATATTAGAACGGGCTTAAAAGCCGGATTACAGATCGATGATTTTGCCCCACGACTTTCCTTTTTCTGGGGTATAGGGATGAACCATTTTATGGAAATTGCCAAAATGCGTGCGGCAAGAATGTTATGGGCTAAAGTAGTGAAAGAATTTAATCCGAAGAACGAAAAATCATTGATGTTGAGAACACATTGTCAAACTAGCGGATGGAGCCTTACGGAACAAGACCCGTTCAATAATGTGGCAAGAACTACAATAGAGGCAGCAGCGGCGGTTTTTGGGGGCACTCAGAGCTTGCATACCAATGCGTTAGATGAAGCGATAGCCTTACCTACAGATTTCTCTGCGCGTATAGCAAGGGAAACACAATTGTACCTGCAACATGAAACGAAAGTAACTAAAACGGTCGACCCTTGGGCAGGAAGTTATTATGTAGAGAAACTTACGCATGATTTAGTACATAAAGCATGGGAGTTGATGCAAGAAGTGGAGAACCTTGGCGGAATGACCAAAGCTATTGAAACCGGTATACCAAAAACACGTATTGAGGAAGCTGCCGCTAGAAAACAGGCACGTATAGACAGTGAGCAAGATGTTATTGTAGGTGTAAATAAATATCAGTTGACAGAAGAGGATGAACTTCAAATTTTAGAAGTTGATAATAAAGAGGTGCGTAGACAACAACTACAGCGTTTAGAAGAAGTTAAAGCAACTAGAAATACCGATGTAGTAATCGAAAAACTAAAGAATCTAACCACTGCAGCTACAAACAAATTAAAGGGTAGCGAATCGGAAGAAAATTTATTAGCTTTAGCAGTAGCTGCTGCTAGGGAAAGAGCCACTTTAGGTGAAATAAGCAGTGCATTAGAGAAAGCCTATGGCAGGCATAAAGCCATCATTAATTCATTTACGGGCGTGTATTCAAGAGAGATAAAAGAGGACGGAAGTTTTAAGAGAGCGCAAGAGCTAGCCGATAAGTTTGCGGAGCAAGATGGTCGTAGACCACGTATTATGGTTGCTAAAATGGGTCAAGATGGTCATGATCGTGGGGCAAAAGTAGTTGCAACCGGTTATGCCGATCTGGGGTTCGATGTCGATATAGGTCCGCTTTTTCAAACTCCGAAAGAAACCGCTAAACAAGCAGTAGAGAACGATGTACATATTTTAGGAATATCTTCTCTTGCTGGGGGACATAAAACTTTGGTACCCGAAGTAGTTAAAGAACTGAAAAGCTATGGTCGCGAAGATATCATGGTCATTGTTGGTGGTGTCGTGCCCAAACAAGACTATGAATTTCTAAAAGAAGCAGGTGCTACTGCTGTATTTGGACCAGGAACCAAAATCAGTGATGCGGCGATTCAGTTGTTGGAATTACTGTTAAAATAAACGATATAAAAAAAGGACCTTTTAAAGGTCCTTTTTATTTTAAATACTATAAACTAAATTAAGCGGTTTCAGTATTTTTCTTTTTGTTTTTCATCCAAAAATAAAGTATGGTAAAAAGTACAATCAAAGTTGCTGGAAATGCAATCATTGTTTTAAGGGTTTCTTGACCTGCAGCTAACTCTAATGCATCTCCGGAAAGACCCATTGAAGTTGCTTTTGTACGAGCTTGGTCTATCCATCCACCAAATACAGGTTGCATATTTGCTGTCATAAACATACCTATTGCTCCAATGACTCCCATACCTAAAGCACCACTTTTCGGAATCTTTTCAGCGACAAAACCAATCATGTTTGGCCAGAAATAACATAATCCCATTCCAAATACTGCGGCAGCTACATATGCCATTATACCTGTTTGCGTACTTAAAAGAAACATGCCAATAGTTGCTATAATTGCTGAACCTAAAAGAACACCTGTCTGGTCAAATTTGTTCACAAAATTTCCACCGAAATATCTTCCAACAGCCATTACACCGGTCATTAATGCTAGTATAACCATAGAATCAGCTCCAGATTTATCTAAAATTAATCTAACCCATTGCCCTGGTACAAATTCACTAATTGCGGTCAAAGCCATACACGCTGCAATGAAAATGAAAAGTGGTGATGCCATTCCTTTCAAATTACCTTTAATAGATCTTGCCTCTTGTACAGTTGGTTTTGGAAATTTTTGTCCAAAAAATAGATATGCATATACAACAGTTGGAATAAGAATTATCCAAATTTGAGGTTTCCAACCAATACCCATACTGGTCATGAATGTTGAAATAAGACTTCCAATTACAATACCACCTGGGAACCACATATGAAATCTATTTAATAATATATTCATTCTGTTTCCGGTAGCACTATCTGCAATCATTGGATTACAAGCAGCCTCGGTACATCCATTTCCCAATCCTATAAAAAGAGTTGAAATAATGAGGCCCCAATATCCACCTGAATATATAGTTAATATGATGCCTAAAGTGTGTGCAATAAATGCAAACTGCATGATTTTTTTAGGACCTACAGTGTGATATACTAAACCGCCCACTATCATAGCAATTGGAAAACCGAAAAACCACATAGAATTAATCGTACCTAATTGTACTGCGGTTAAACCAAACTCTTCTTGTAGTTGAGGTAAAATACCTGCTCTTATACTATATGAGAATGCAGTTGTGATTAAAGCAAAGCAGCTGCCATAAAAAAGGCGAAGCGTATTCACATTTGAAGTTGCTGTAGAACTTTCCATATTTAAATTGATTTAGTTGTTGTTTTGTTAATTTGCTAAACTAATAAAAATGAAATAATATCAATGCTTTTTTGGTAAAATGATACCTTAACTACGACAGAAAGCACAAAAAATAGCATTTACACAATTTTTAATGTTTTTTCTGTAATAGAATACCTAGCGTTTTTTGAGGTATTGTGTTGATAATGAAGTATTAGGTAACTTGTAGCTTATATAAACTCCATTGAAACCTAAAATTATGAAACACTGTATGTATGTCCTTTTAACCTTTTTAGTAATCGGTTGTGCAGATGAAAATAAAGGAAAGAAGAATCAAAAAGTACTAGAAACCGAAACGGTAGATAGAAATTATAATCCTGAAGCTAATTTAGAACGTTTGGGTATTGTACTTAGAGATCAAGGAACTCCCGTAGCAAATTATGTACACGCTGCAAGAACGGGCAATCTATTATTTTTAGCGGGTAAAGGACCAAAGCAAGCTAATGGTGAAAATATTGTAGGCAAATTGGGCGATAGTTTAACTGTAGAACAAGGTTACCAAGCGGCAAGAGAAGTGGGGATCAATCAATTATCGGTTTTAAAGGCTGAATTGGGTAATCTTAATAAAGTGAAAAGAATAGTAAGTGTACATGGTATGGTGAATGCTTTACCAGATTTTAAAGACCATTCTAAGGTTATTAACGGCTATTCAGATTTAATGGTTGAAATTTTTGGTGACAATGGCAAGCATGCGCGTGCCGCAGTTGGTATGGGGTCATTACCTGGCAATATGGCTGTTGAAATAGAAATGGTCGTTGAGGTTTATGAGTAATTTATTTTAAGCGATCTAAATGTTCACCTGTAAGGTGGTGTACATTTGCCGTTATCTTTTCTATAGGCCAGTTCCACCATTTCAATTCAAGAAGTTTGGTTATGCCTTCATCAGAAAACCGTTTTCTAATCACTTTGGCAGGATTACCACCAACAACGGCATAAGGCGGTACAACTTTTGTAACCGTTGCATTACTTGCAATTATGGCACCATCACCAATGGTGACTCCGGGCATAATGGTAGCGTTGAATCCTATCCAAACATCATTGCCAATTACAGTATTTCCTTTGGTAGGGTAGGTTTTTCCATCCATGGCATGTTGCCAATCTTTACCGAAAATGGCAAATGGGTAGGCCGAAATTGATTTGCCTAAATGGTTGGCACCGTTCATAATAAAAGTAACACCTGAAGCGATCATACAGAACTTACCAATTATGAGTTGGTCACCTACAAAATCAAAATGGTATTTTACGTTTTTCTCAAAGTTGGCAACATCTTCAAAATCATCATAATAGGTATAATCGCCAACAACGATATTTGGGTTTTTGATGATATTTTTTAAGAAACATAATCTATCATAGTTTTCTAATGGAAATAAAGTGTTTTTGTCAGGAATGGTCATAATTTGATTTTGAATGAGAAAAACTTATGAAAGTTATGGTTTTAAAACATCCATTTCATCATGAAAAAATGTAACCAACCGATTGCTGCCATAACGTGGCGCAATAGCATCTTCAGCCATTAAAGTTAAGAAAAACTCTATTGGTCCGTAGGTTTTTGATGAAGTGAATGTTCGAACTAATTTTAGAATCGATTTTCTGATCCAATGGGGTATATGAATAATGTTTATTGGTTTTCCACTGGCCAAAAGAGCCAGTTCTGCTATTTCGTTTTGGGTTAAAATATCCGGACCACCGATATTGATTTCTTCGTTCGATACTCGAATACTATCTACACAAGCAATGGCTAAATCTTTGCCATGGATGGGATTTATTTTTTTCTCTCCACTACCAAAAAGATACACTTTTCCCTTCTTGGCCATATTTAAAAAGTCTTTCATATCTGAAAAGAATCCGTTTGGGCGTATGATGGTATAGTTCAAACCAGAAGCAATCAATTCATCTACAAATAACTCTTTGGCTTCAATAATTTTTAAATTTCTATGTTGTTTTCCGTTTAGAACAGAAACATATACGAACTTTTTAACGCCAGCTTTCTTAGCTTCTTGTAGTAGGTTTTTATTGGCTTGGTAATCAACATCCATATACTTTAATCCATCTTTTTGGCGTGTTATGCCAACAGTTGAGATTACTGTGGTTACTCCTTCAAAATACCCATGCAAAGTTTTGCTATCGGTTACCTCTGATTTTATTATTTTAGTATGGCTATTTGCTAAATGTGCCGCTTTTTTGGTGTTTCTAGCAAGAATTATAGTCTGTATACCACGTTGGTAGAGTTCTTGGGCTATGTAATCGCCTAAATAACCAGTAGCTCCTGCAAGTATTACGGTCTCATCTTTTTCCATTTACTTTGCTTTTTACTTTAGACAGATTTTTTAATTGTGATAAAACAGATACCATAAAATCAACATGCTTTTTTTGATACGCTGTCTGGTTAAAAGTACCCGTTATATACACGTCTAATTCTGGACAGTAGTACATAAATGAGCCAGAAGTACCCGAATGACCTATGAGCGTTAAGCTTGGTAGATGTTGATATAATTTTTTCAATTGAAACTTTCTAAGTCCGTATCCATACTCTAACCCATAAGATTCATCGGTCCAACTTTGCATTGACTTAAAGCTTTTTTTTGAAATGATTTTAGCATTATATAAAGCGCGATAAAACGTGAGTAACTCTTTTGAGGTCGTTGCTAATCCTCCGCCGGCCCAATCGGCACTTAAGCTTTTAAATAAACTTATATCAGTGTCATCAACATAAAATTCCGATAATTTTCCAGTAGTTGTATTTGCTGGTTTTGACCGTAACGGCATATGGGAATGTTCCATTTTTAAGGGATTAAAAATTTTTTCCGAAATAACTTCATGATATGGTTTACCTGTTAGTTCTTCTATTAATAAACCCAACAGAACATATTCGGTATCACAATAGTTGTAATCAGTACCGGGAACAAAATGAGCTTGTAGCTGGGATTTTGAAAAATCTATTAGCTCTTTAGGTTGCCAAAACCTATCAGGATGTGTAAATAGTTGCTCCATAAAAGGCGAACCTGTTTCTGGGGTATCCATAAAATAATTTGGTAGTCCAGAAGTGTGTTGTAGCAGATGCTTTATCAGAATTTGCTTTGAATTATCTATACCGTTATACACGTGCAATGCTTTTATAATATCGCCCGATAGATATTCGGCAATAGGGTCATCTATATCTAACTTACCATCTTCTTGCAGTTGCATTATTAAGACTGCAGTAAACGTCTTGGCAACGCTGGTGCTGTGAAAAGGATTGTTTTTAGTTACTTTTTCTCCGTTTTTAAATGCTCCATTGCTATAATTCCAATCAATTTCTAACTTTTCGGAATACACAGAAAGAAAAGCATTGTGAACTAATTTATCTTGCAGTTGTGCACTAAATAGAGAATCTATCTTTGTTTTGACCTGTATCGTTTTTTGACTATAGTTTGATCCGTAAGTAAGAAAAACTATGATCAATAAAATTTTGATTTTCATGATTTTCTGCTTTTTGCTAGGGGTTAATGATGGGGGAACTCATTAAACTTTTTAATTACTCTCTAAATAGACTTGAATGCCTTCTTCTATTTTTTCTTTGACTTGAAGATATTTAGCCTCATTTGCGCCAAATACGGCATCCATATTAGATAACATGGTATACCCCCATGAGCCATCATCAGCTAATTCTATGTATGTGGATACACCTGGGTCATTGCCGCCATGTGCCCAATGATTGTTGTGCGAATACCAGAACAAACCATGGTTGTCGGCAAAATTGCTAGGAACTATACCGTCCGCTAATTGGTAATTAAAAAGCATATCGTACGAAGATGACCCAAGTAACGTGGTGGCACCTCCGCTCAAACCTTTGCTCATTTCCAACAAATAGATACCCATATCTTCATTATTGGTGAACAGTCCGCCTTCTGGGTAAGAATCAAAGGCGTATTTGGGTAGTGGAATGCCTTTTTCTAAATAACATGTGGCAGTTGCGTTCGTATTTACTTCATCTAGATTAAATGTAGACGCATTCATTTGAAGGGGAGCAAGTATTGTTTGCTTGACATAATCATCAAATGACTGTTCTGTAACGGTTTCAATAATATACCCCATTAATGCGGTGCCGGTGTTAGAATAATTCCAGACCTCTCCGGGTTTTACATTGGCAAAATTAGCGGTACTGTATAAATCTCCATCTTCAAGAAAATAATTTGCTAAAAAATCTTCTAATGATTCACCAGCTCTTTGTTCCAATCCCGTAGCATCTTTTAAAATGTTTGCTCCTGTGGTTGAAGTATTCTCTCCCGGAAGAATATAATAGTTGTGAGCTAAATAGCTTTCTACATTATCAATTAATCCAGAGGTATGTGTTACCAAATGCCTTATTGTAATCACGGCATTAGGTTGTTTTGGATTGGTAATAGGTACAGGCAATAGTTCATTGATATTGGTGTCTAACGTAAAATGCCCGTCTGAAATAGCTTTTGCGGTTGCGGCACCAACAAATGTTTTGCTTAATGATGCTATGAAATTTACAGTTTGATTTGTGTATGCTACCTCATTTTCAATATTCGCATAACCTACCGCATTTTGATATACGATTGCGCCATCTTTTACAATACTTACAGCAAAGCCAGGTATTTCTGAGTCTTCGGCCAGGGTTGTAAAATAAGTAGTTAATTCTGCACTAGTCATTGCTGCATCTGGTTCTGGCAATGTAGAAATGTCGTCGTCGCTCGAACAAGATGTCAAAAGCGTGATAAAGGCTAAAAGTAATATTCCGATGATTCTTGATAATGTTGTCATAATTGTTTGTTTTTTGATTGATGTTTTAATTATTATTTGATGCAAATATTTGGTATTATGGCGTACCAGTCGTTCTGATTTATGATTCGGTACTTTTTAATTTTACCCCGATTACAAGAAGGTATATGCACAGACTGATTTCTCCTAAATCTGCGGGAGCGGTAATATATTCAGAAAGGTTTTTGCTTGCCCCAGGTGATAAGAAGTAGAGCGCAAAATCTAATAGGTAACCTATACAACCTATCATAAGTAGATATCCAATAATTTTTGGGAAGCCTTTGTGTTTAAGTATTAAATAGCCTAAAGGTAGTAGGCAGAAGCCAAAGAAAAGTTGCGCAATGTGGTAACCTTGACTATGCATTTGTACATAGAAGACAATTAAGTTTTTCGTATTTATTGTGGATTCAATAGTTGAACTTAATAAAAGCAAGGGTGCATAATGGTTCAGCATATTAATACACATTATGGCTACGGCAATACATACACTTAAGAGCATGGTTTTAGCTATCCATTCATTGATGTTCTTTAGGATACGGTAAAGAAACATGGCAAGTAAAAAGTAGGCGAATTGCATACCTAAATCACTTAGAAAACCTAAACGAAATAAAAACTCGTGCTCAAGAATATTCGATATTGTTTTTTCGTTGTTTTCTATATCTATAAGGCTAGCACGAACATACTTTTCTGCAAATACACCAAATATGATGACCAACAGATACAGTGCGCCTGCAATTCTAGCGGTGTTTTTGTTTGATTTCATGATGAATAAACCCTTAATTAATTGTTCTGTAGTGCAAACGGATTGCTGTCAACGGCTTTCCAAAGAGCTATATCTCTTGTTTTGGCTTTTGATAATGGATTTTGTTTCCATTTTTTAGCCAGTAGTATATTCATATTAAAATACCGGTTGTACATGTCAGTCCCATTGCCCATATCTACCATACCGTAGTGATAGCGGAAATCTAAAAGTAATCGTGATTTTTTCAGTTGAATTTCATAACCTAAGCCAAATTGAAGTCCGGCATCCCAACGGCTATAACTCTCGGCACCGTCTCCAAAGTTCATTTTTGTTTTACTTGCTTCCAAAGTTTCAGTGCCTTCTGTTTTTACTCTTCCTCCTAAATTGTAACTTACTACAGGTCCGGCATTCAAGTATATATCACATAGATGCAAACGAGCTAAAAGCGGTACGTCTAAGGTGTTGAAACGTATTCGTGTTTCTTGGTTCGTTAAAGGGTTGTTCTGACTTAATTTGGCACCCTTCATTACAAAGTACATTTCAGGTACTACAGAAAAATAATCAGTAATACCCAGTTGTAAAGATGCGCCAGCTTGTAAACCCCAATACCCTTTTTTAAAGTCTTTTATGGCATCGTTATTATCCCCAAAACTCATGGTGGTGGGAGTATAATTCAATACTATGTCTAAGTAGGTTTCTTGGGCAGTTGTTTTCCATGCCAGGAGCCCTAAAGCCATTAATATTACTACTTGTTTTCTCATGATTTGATTGTTTTTTGATTGATTGTTTTATTATTCGAACTGCTTTTTAAATTGTCACACTTTTTATTGAAAAAGATATAATCAGTTCATTTTCAGGTGCAAGTTACCGGGCTAAACCTTTTTAAAAGTTCGCATACACACGTGTTGGTTCTAAAAAATAATTCAGAACCTTTTAAAATGAATGAATGATTTAAAGAAGAACGGTGAAGACTAAAATAATAGAGCTATGAATTTGCCTTAACCCATTGTTTAGGTGTTGTACCGGTTTCTTTCTTGAAAAAAGTATTGAAAACGGTTTTAGAATTAAAGCCGCTATCATACGCCAAACCTAATAGTGTAATGTGTTTATTTTCTGGTAAAACTGCCAATTGCTGAAATTCTCTAATTCTATAATGGTTTATAAAGTCGTTGAAATTTTTACCAAAATGATTATTTAACAACCAAGATAGTTTGTTGGGGTGTAGGTTGATTTCATAAGCTAATTGCTTTAGCGATAATTCAGGATTGCAAAATCGCTTGCTATTTGTCATTGTATTTTCTAATGCCGTGGCAAAATCATTTAATTCTTCACCTTCAAAGGGAGTTTCAGAATTGTTACTTTTCCCTTTTTCAATATTACTAGGTAAAACCGTGCTGCTAAATAGTTCGCTTACTAGGTCTTTGTAATTAGGTAGTTGGCGTAGCGGAGCTAAAAATGGGTCATTGGAGAAATTTATAAACTGACCAGTTTTTAATTCTGTATGGTGTTTTAATGTGTTTAAAGCACTATTCTTATCCTCATGTATTAAAATATAAAAATTCCAAGGTAAGTGTGTACTGTTTTCGTTTTTAACATCAATTGCTGACCCTATATTTTGGTTTTCTAAATGGTTGCTCCGGTTAACCAAATCGAACAATTTTTTGCAAAGATTGGGTCTTTCTAAATGCTTATTTATTTCAATATACCTAATAAAAGAGCTGTAATTATTTTGGTGTATGTAACAAGCTGTTTTTAGTTCCATTGCAAGAACGAAGGTTGGGTCTATTTTAAGGGATACATCTAATGAAATAATTGCATTATCAAAATCTCCCTGTAAATAATAGATGTTTCCTTTGGTGTAGTGATGGTTTGGTGATAACGGATTTATTTCCAAAGCCGAATCAATGGTCGTTTTAGCCAAAGTAAACTTGCCTAAAGCCGTTAAAATTTCGGATTTAGCCTCTAATGCTTCGGTGTATTTTGGGTTTATGTTTAAACACTTTTCTAAATAGGATAAGCCTTCATTATACAACCAATTTCCCCAAAAACTAATGGTTGCTTTTCCAAAATAACCTACATGGGAAGTTGGGTTTAAACCAACCCCTTTATCTAAATAAAATGCAGCTTTTGCAATTCCTTCTTTGTGGTCTATATATTGCCAGCTTGCCAAAATACCATAACACCAACCAATACACACATAGGCATCTGCAAATAAAGGGTCAATGACAACACTTTGTTCATAATAAGTAATGGCAGTGTTAATGTCATCTAAACGCCAATTTAATTGAAAAGAACGTCCTTTTAGAAAAAGTTTATAAGCTTCAATGTTATTGGTTGCCGATGCTACCAGATGTTCTTGTAACTCAAAATGACCAAAATTTTCACGTATTTTATCGGCAATTAGTAAACTAATTTCATCTTGTAGCTCAAAAATATCAGTAAGCTCACGGTCAAAATTTTCAGACCACATATGAAACCCGTTATCGGTGCGTATTAACTGTGCGGTAATCCGTACTCTTTCTTTAATAATACGAACGCTACCTTCCAATAGAGTTTCAACGCCAAGTTCATTTCCTATATGGCGTGCATCTAACGATTTGTTTTTATAGAAAAATGATGAGGTTCTAGCGGTAACTTTTAGCCCATTAATTTTGGTAAGGGCATTGATGATTTCTTCAGAAATGCCATCAGCAAAGTATTCATTTTCATCACTTCCAATGTTTAAAAAAGGAAGCACAGCTATAGACTTTGAATTAAAAACAGCGTGCACGGGTCAATTAGTATTTTATTCTCGGGGATGGTTTGGTTATTCGGTATTTTAAAAATACCAATTTTTTATAGAAAACTACACGGTAATGAGATATAGAACTCAGATATGATAATCAGAACATTTACTTGTAGGATACAGGCTACATTTATATTGAAAATTAAACATTTATAAAAATAATTGTTGAAAAGTGTGATTTTATTCAGTCGAGTGCGAATCATATAATAAACAATCAAAAAATCAAACAGTCATGAAAAAATTAGTCAATCATCTAATGTTGTTCGCCTTTCTGTTTTCGATGTCATTTATTATGGCTCAAGAGAATTGGGAGCAATTTGAAAATACGCAAAGTGAAGTCACTAAACTAATACAATTGCCCGACCCTACTTTTAAACCGCAACAACATCAGAAACTTATGGATGCTAAAGCCATGGCTGATTTAGGTTTGGAGCAGCTATATAAAAATGAGTCTAGAAAATTTACTGCTAAAGATGGAAAACAATTGTTCGCTTATCAATACAATAGCGATAGTAATACCACCATTCTTCTTTTACACGGAATTTTATCTAGTGCCTATATGATGAATAGAACAGCAGGTTTATTACAAGAAGCTACGCAAAGCGAAATTGTAGCGCTAGATTTTAGAGGTCATGGGCAATCTGAAGGAACTCCGGGCGATGTATCATACATAAACCAATATGTAGATGACGTCATAGATGTGGTTACAACTATAAAAAAGGAAAAACCTAATCAGAAAATTATACTTGCCGGGCACTCCATGGGTGGTGGTATTATTCTAAGATATGCTATGGCTAAAGACGCTGTAGCAGTAGACGGGTATTTACTTTTTGCACCGCAATTGGGCGCAAATTCTCCAACAATAAATGTTGCTCCAGTAGAAGGGGATCAAGAACCATTTTTAAAACTGCATTTAAATAGAATTATTGGTATAAAAATGATGAACGCTATTGGTGAAACTAAGTATAATGATTTGCCTGTGCTTTTCTTTAACCTGCCAGAATCTATGCCTGTAACCAAGTATAGTTATCGTGCCAATGAAAGTATGTATCCTGCAGATTATAAGGAAGGATTACAACATATAACCAAACCTTTGCTTGTAGTAGTAGGCGCCAATGATGAGGCATTTGTAGCTGAGAAATACCATAATGCAGTTACTGAAAATAGTAGTGGGAAGGTTTTTGTGATTCCTGATGAAACGCACAACGGAATTCGCCATAACAATAAAGCAATGAAGATTATTGCTAACTGGTTCAATAACCATAACTTACAGTAACCACCAACCAACTCATGAAACCGACCAAAAAGGAAAAATTCATAAGAGTGATAGATGAGCACAAACGTATCATCTATAAAATTGTGAACTCTTATTGCCCACAACGTGAAGACCGGAAGGATTTAGAACAAGAGATTATTATTCAATTGTGGAATGCTTTTGATAGCTATAATCCCCAATACAAGTTTACCACCTGGATGTACCGAATTGCCCTGAACACGGCTATTTCATTTTATAGAAAAGAAAAGAAATGGTATCAAAGAAATGATTTTTTTAACGATGAATCTGTGTTTCGCCTAGAAGATGGTAGTAATGTAGAAGCGATGGAATTATCTGCAAATGTAAAAATGCTTCAGGGTTTTATTCAAAAACTAAAAGAACTCGATAAGGCAATTATGCTATTGTATTTAGAAGAAAACAGCTATGAAGAAATCGGTGATATATTAGGCATTTCTACCTCCAATGTAGGTACCAAAATTGGTAGAATAAAAGTAAAAATTAAGAAAGAATTTGATAAAATAAAACGTCATGGAAGATAAAGAAATAAGAGAACTTTTTGCAGAATATAATGACAAGTTAGATACTGTTCTAAGTTTGAATAAGGCTTCGATAGAAAAGATAAAGCTTGAAAATACTAAAAAGCAAACACGTAATATCCTTGTAAAAAGAAGTATAGAAGTAATGTTTTTTTTAATGGTGTTGATAGTACTTGGTAAATTTACGGCCGATCATTGGGGTATGTTACATTTGGCTGTTAGCGGTATTATTTTGCATATTTTTGGACTCATAGCACTAATTGGTAGCATAGGACAACTGACTTTAGTAACCCAAATTGATTATGCTAAACCTATTGTAGAAATTAGGGAGAAAATAGAAAAGATAAACGCGCATAGTTTGTTATTTATAAAACTTGCTTTTCTATCAGCGCCGGTTTGGTGGGCTTATCCTATTGTAGCATTGGCTTATTTTTTCGATTTTGATATTTTCCCTCATTTAGATGTCGCTTTTGTAAATAAGTATGTAATTATTAATGCACTATTATTGGTACCATTAGTGTGGTTACTTAAAAAGTTAAGTTATAAGAACATGCACATTAAATGGGTGAAAAGAACTATAAATATTCTAGCAAGTACCAATACCAGAAAAGCAGTTAATTTTTTAAATGATATTGAAGAATTTAAAAAGTAGTTATGGAGAAAAAAACGTATTCTGTAGATAAAAGAAGATTAATAGCCATTAGTTTTGGAGTACTCGCCTTAATTCTTAGTATTGTCTTCTTTTTAAAAGTTGATACCCCGCAACATTTAGGAGATTATTTTACCCAGGCATATTATGGTCAGTTTGGCGCTATTGCTATTTGTGTAGAATTAATTGCGGCAGCGTATTACCTCTATGTAGGTCACAAAAAAACAAATTTTACAATGGCGTTGTTTGCTTTTACTGTGGTATTAAATGGTATTCTTAATTTGTTTGGTGTTGGTACCGTAATAATTCCATTAGCAATTATGATGTTGCTTTTGGTTAGTGGCGGTATCGCTTTTTTTATCGCTTTTTCCAATGCGTTCAATCTCGGTAAGATTTCTATTGGAAATGTAATTTTAAGTTTTGTATTCGGTAATATTATAGCCTTTTACTTCAACTACTTCTAAAAACCGTAAAGAGCTCCATTTTCTCTTCTTTACCTTTTAATTCGGAAACACCCATGGACTTAACCTTAAAACTATGATCTGGTTTTAGCTCTTTAATGAGTTTTTTAGATATTAGTATATCAACATTATGCGAGTTACATAGCCCTTGAATTCTTGCAGTGGTATTTAAAACATCACCAGTGAATATAATTTCTTTCTTTAGAGTTCCGATTTCACCGGTGGTTACTTCACCAACGTGAAAACCAGATTTAAAAGTGGGCTCTAGTCCAAATTTGTTTTTGTACCAATTGGCTTTGTTGTGCAGGTCTTGCTTCATGGCTAGAAAACAGTTTATCCAGTTGTTGTTCTTTATTCCTTCTTCATACTTCCAAGAGATTATAATCTCATCGCCTACGTATTGGTACACCGAACCAGAATGATTGGTAATGGCATTGGTGAAATCACTATAGTATGCTTTTAGCAGTTTAAAATATTCTATATGCCCCAATTGTTCTGCAATGGTGGTTGAAGATTTCATATCACAAAATAAAAATATGCGCTTTTCTTGAATGGGCTTATGATATTTTCCAGTAAAGAAGTTCATAAGCACTGCATCACCTACATGAAAACTAATTTCCGAATAAAAGAGGCTCGCAAAAAGACTCACGGCTATAGATACTAAGGTGCTTATAAAGTCTAGACTAATTAAAAAATTAGATAATTTGTAAATGACCATTTCGCTTAATGGAGGCAACCCGAGCTCAATAGATGCTGCAATAGGATACACGAAAATTATGGCCAGCACTAAGAAAAATGTGTAGAAGCTAAGTTTATAGAATATCTTTTTATAAAAGCTTTTAGTATTGAATAATTTTCCTAACCAGATTATTTCTACTGCCCCAACAATAAAACCGATTAGCGTAACCGAAATCATGGCAAATGCGAAAACCTTTGGGGTTAGTGTGATAACTACATTAGGGTTTAGGTTTTTATGACTTGTGGCTGCCTCTTGAATAAAGAGCACAAATAAACCAATAATACACCAAATGACACCGAATGGTAGAATTCGTTGTAGTCTTCTTTTTGTTTTTGGAGTTAAACTCATGCCCACTTCCTATAAATTCTAGGTTGCAACTAAAATAGCAAAGAATTTAAGAAAAGGGAGAATTGTGTTATTTTAATAAATTGTAATTAGGAATTCAAAAATGGAAAACTTATTTCACTTTTTAAGATTCAAAGTATAAAAAAAACCGAGATAGTTATCTCGGTTTTTGATTAGGTGCTAGAAAAATTATGTATTAAATGATTTTTCCTCTGTGAGAGATGGTAATAGTATAATATACTGTTTTGGTACTATTTGATTGTGACCCGGTGATGAAGTATCCGAATCGTTCTTTTGTGATTTTCACATTAGAAAGTTCTACATTCTGACTCCAGGTATGAAAATTCATTTTTACCTTCACATTGCTTCCGGTAGATGAAATTGATAAGCTTTCTACGGTCTTTTTACTTTGAAAATTGTTTCGATCATTAAAAGCGGTTTTCACATTATCAATTGTTACGACATCTCCTTTTTTCAAGTTTAAAGGTCCTGAGCCAAAAGTTGTAAACGGTAATTCTACATTACCATCCTTTTTAACTGTTGATGAGCTTATGTGCGCGTTAAAAATGAATCCCTCATTCATTTTGGACACCAAACGTTCAAAAACGGCATTGTCGTACGCTAAATTTTCGCAAGTAACAGATGATTTCATTACTTCTGGGTTATCTGCAGCCTTGGTAATGCTTATAGAGCTTACTGTTAAAGCGAATACCCCTAATAAAATGGTTTTTTTGTAATTTTTCATAATTTCTGTTTTTATAGTTTATTAAATATTTATTCTAGCCAAATTTTTGATATTGCCATGTTGCAACCGGTTTTACTTCTGGAATCGAATTGTAATCGTATAAAATCAATATCGGAAAATGTAAAATCATCGCCGGTCGGCTTTATTTCTGAAAACGGAATGGTAAAGACAAACTTACCTTCACGAGCCGGTACATGTTTGCCGTATGCGGCATAAGTGGTATTTGTAAAAAGATTCAAGTTGATACCGTTAACCGTACTTTTAGCCTCAAATTCTACTTTTAAAGACTTGTATTTGCTAGCGTCTATATTTAGTGGCGCATTTCCATTTTTATTGACTCCGTAGTTTAAATAGGTTGTTCCCCTAGTATCATAACCGTAGCTCATAACGAGTAGCCCTTTTTTTATACTTAATTGCATGTTGTGCTCAAAAGGGTTTTGATTGAGCTTTGCAAAAACTTGCCGGTGCTGACCTATGATGCGATTGCCTGTTTGTAGTTTTCTATTTTCATTCATATCGGTAAATGTCAAATGGCTGATTTCACCAGTTGTAAAATCATCGATTACAAGTTGGGCATTCAAGGCAACTGATGCTGTACATATAAATAGAAGGATCGCTATTTTCATTTTGTTTTGGTTTTTGGTTGCAACTATTGATGCTTATTGAAAGAAAAGGTTAACATTCACTTTAATTTTTTACTTTTAAGTGTTAACTATTTATCCGTAAATGCATTAAATGGAAAATCATTCAGATGAAACTTTATTTCAAGCACTTAAAGAAGGTTCTGAATCTGCTTTTAAAAAGGTATATGAAGAGAATCGTGAGCTATTCTTGAATTTTGCAAGAAGGTATTCACTGGCAGATGAAGAGGTTTTAGATGCTTATCAAGATGCTTATGTTTCACTTTATGAGAATATTCAGAATGGAAAATTAACAACATTAAAAAGCGCTTTAAGTACCTATCTAATTAGTATAGGTAAGTATAAGATTATGGAGCGATTACGAAAGAGAAATAAGCATACCAACAATGAATTGTTATTAAACAATGTAGAAGAAATAGATGACGAAATCGAAGCGTTTGATATTGACAACGATGCTTTGTCACCTGAACAAAAATTATTGAAAAAGTACTTTGATACTTTAGGAGAAAAATGTCAAAAAATATTAAAGCTATTCTATTACCAGCAGTATAACATTAAGGAAATTATGGCAGAAGGTAATTATAACAGTGAAAATGTGGTAAAAAGTCAGAAATCCAGATGTTTAAAAACATTAAAGGAAGCCATTAAAAATGCCCCCAAATTATGACGGATAAAGAACAATTATTATTAAAATATTTTGACGGTTCATTGACCGCAGATGAGAAGGTCAATTTCAACCAGTTTTTAGAAAGTGATGCAGAATTTAGAACGCAGTTTGAATTTGAAAAGGATGTAAAATCTGTTGTACGCAAAACTGAAAATGACAGTCTTAAGAAAAAGCTACAAGGTTTTGAATCTGAATTAAGCGGTGCACCTAGCCAGAAAAAACAAAATTTCTGGAAACCATTAAGTATAGCTGCTAGTATTGCCTTATTAATAGGTATAAGCTGGTTTGCATTTAATTCTGATGTGTTTAATGGTACAGAAGAAATGTATGCTTCCAATTATGAGAAATATCCTAATACGGTATATACAATTACACGTGGCGATGCAACTGATGAGTCATTGGAGCGCTTAGCTTTTGAAGCTTACGAAACTGATGATTTTGAAACTGCCATTACTTACCTCACTGAGTTAAAGGAAAAGACCAGACTAGATTATGTAGATTTTTATTTAGGTCAAGCTTATCTTGCCAATGGAGATTATTTAAAAGCGACAGAAAAATTCCAAGAAATTATATCAATAAATAGCGAGTTTAAAGATGAGGGCTATTGGTATGCAGCGCTTGCAAACCTAAAATTAGAACAGGAAGAAGAAGCTGAAAAATTATTGGAGCAACTTATAAAAATGGGAACATATAAAATGAATGAAGCGGCAGAATTACTTGAAAAGTTGAACTAGTCTTTTTCTGCTCAAGAAAATAAGAAGAACTGCGATACCAGCATACACATACCATTGCCAACGCGAAGAGGTAATTAAGGGCTCGGTGTTTCCTTGAATGATATAGCCTGACCAATAGTAGGGGTGTGCGAGTCCGTTTTCTTTGTTCTTTTGTAAGAAGGATAGTTTAGCTTCCCTTAAAGATGCATCTTTTGGTTTTCCATTCGCTAAGTTTTCATAAAACTCGCCCATAAGCTCAGAAGATGAATTGTCGTTAACTTTCCATAACGTACTTGATATACTTGCGGCACCACTATAGAAAAAACCTCTGGCAAGGCTTAAAAAGCCTTCACCACGTTTGAGTTCGCCAATACCACTTTCGCATCCACTTAAGGTAACGAGACTGGCATTTAAGGTTAAGTTGTATAGGTCTTTTACAAAAAGCAGGTCGTCAGAGGCTGTATTTGGTGTAAAGGCTAAATAAGAATATTCGGGATTCTTATCATCAAATACAGCATGGGTAGCCAAATGTAAGACCGAATAATCAGATAATGTTGCAGTGAAATTTTGAAGCGTAGCTTGGTCATTAATAAAGGACTTACCGGTAAAAGATGTCAATATCTGCTGAACTTCATTTCTGTTGTGCGGTAACTTGCTCAATACTTGAGAACGAGTACCGTCTGAAGGTACATTATTATCAAAACTAGGCGCAAATGCTAGTAGGTTAGCTCTTTTTTGCTCTTTGTTATTTAATTGAGACCATAATGTAGCTGAGTTCACATAACTGATGGTTCTATCTTCTATCAAGTAGCGACGCTCTGTCTCATTAGAAACCAGACTACCAAAAGGGATATAGTTTAACAAACCATCTGGGGCAAGTATAATTTTTTCTTGTAGATGTAATTCTAAAATTGGACCTAGTAGTTTGTGATACAGTTTATGACTCAGCTTAGAAAGTGAATCTGGGTTCGATTTAGGGTTCGAGAGCATTGAGTGGAAGTCGCTTATATTTTCTTCAAGTTCATCGGTAATTCTGATACCATTAAAGAACTTATCATTCTTAGAAATAGCGATAGTATAAATTTTCTGGTTACCGTAGAAGTAGGAAATGAAGAGTTCGTTTTCTGATAGCTTACTTTGTACTTCTGGTAATGTTAGTATTTTATTGTTGTACTTCAAATCATAGTATGCCGGGTAGTTGGTTTCAATATCGACTACCATATTACGAAGTTCTTGTTTTAGGTTAAATAGCTGATCTTCTATACCTTCTTCTAAATTTTCTGAAACGGCAATTTGTTTTTCAACATGTGTAATCTTTGCTTTTAATTGAGTTTCTCGTGATAATGTTTCTTTTGGAATTTTAGCAAATTCTGTGGTTTTAGAAGATAATAAAGCTTCAAGCAATAAGACGGATTTACTATTTTCAGAGAATTGAAAAGCTTCATCTATATAAATATCATTGTTAGTTGACTTATATAAGTGTTGAGATGATGCTATGCCAGATTCGAAAATTGGATAAGCATTTTCTATTAAAAATAATTTATCGGTAGAATTTTTAAAACTTGGTTTTATTTGATTAAGAAAAATTGTGGCCTGTTTCACCACCGCAGTTGCCTTTAAGTAAGATTCATTATCTCCGTTTAAATTTAAAGTCGTAGCCTTGTTTTTAAATAGTTTTAGCGCGTTTGGGTCCTTATCCTTTTTGTCTAAGGATGTTTTAAGTGCTAAATCGAAATTTATTAATGCCTTTTCGTGAAAACCCAGTAGGTTTTGAAGTAATCCTTTTTCATTGTAAGCAATTTCTAAATCAGAATTTTTTTGTTTTTCAAAATTGTGTTTGATACTATTTATAGCTGAATCTATTTCAATAATAGCAATTTCATATTCCCAATTAGTTTTATGGATAATCGCTTTTTTTAAATGGTATTTTACTTGAAATATAGGTTTGTTTTGAAATAATTTTTTAGAGTCATTTAAAAATAAAAGGGCACTATCTTTTTGTAATTGATAACCATAATTTTCAGCAATATGAAATGCATTGGAAATTGCAGAATTAGTGTTTTTTTCTTTTTTATTATAGGCATATGCCTTTAGTAAATATGTGTTCGCTACTTTATAATGTTTTTCCTTTATTAATACTTCGGCAAGCAAATTATAATTACCGGTTAAGGCTTCTAAATCAATATTTTCTGATCTTTGGATATCTCTTATGTTTTTTCTGTATAATGACTTGGCTTCGTCGTACTTACCCTCTGTCATATAAAGTTTGCCGAGGAAACTATAAGCTGCAGAGGTTAAACTTGTAATGGTTTCACTTTTTGTAATTAACGCGTTATTGTTTTGGATAATCTTCTCAAAAGCTTCTCGTGATTTGGAGTATTCTAATAACTTAAGATGATAGTCACCTTGGTAATACAGTAGAATATTTGAGTTGTCTGTATTTAAAATGGTAGTACCAGAAATTAAAGAATCTAGTTGGCTAAGATTGGCGTTCATTCTACTTAAATCGTAATGATAGCTAGAAACTCCCGTAGAATTAAATAGCGACTCTATAAGTATAGAATCGCTATTAATTGTTTTTGCAATTTCTTTGACCTGGTCAAAATAGAAGTAGGCAGAATCTTTTTCGTAATAATAGAACTGTTCTGCTTTTTCATTTAACGAATCTATTTTTGAAAGCGTTAATTGTTGTGACCACAAACATATGGGACAAAAGCAAATTAGGTAAATTATTTTCTTCAGCACAGCCATAGGATAGGGCTTCTTGAATTTTGGAGCCATTACACTAAAATACTAAACCTGTTAAAAACCTAAGCTCTGATTGTAGATTAAAGTATCTCCTAATTCATCGGTTTTTTCAATTTGAATAATTATTTGATTACCAAAACCCTTGGCATTGATTTCTAAATATTGTAGATCAGGTTCCCCGGGTAATGGACTCAATTTGTCTATAGTTGTTAATATTTCTCCAGTAATGGTACTTATAGTACATTTTATTTGAGAAAATTTACTGCTGAAAATAAAGTATTCTAACCTTACAGGAACGCATTTGCCATTAGGCATGTCACAAGGTATTGGCCATCTTTTCATTACTTCATCAAAACTCAAAATTTGTGCATAACGTTGCTTTAATTCATCTCTTACAATTAGCAATTCTTTAGCTTCTTCTTCCGTGGCATTTTTTAAATTAATGTCTATAAGTTGAATTTCATTATTTATATAATATTTTTCTAGGTCACCTTCATAAATATAATTTTCACTGGTAAGTTCAATTTTTTCTTTGTTTGTAATGGTTCCTGTAAAGTCTTTATCGCAGGCGCATAAAACAACACTGCACATTACTATTAATAATAGTTTTGATTTCATAATATAGAAATTTTAAATTTTAATAAATAGATTTATAGCTTAAAAATCAGTTGGTTACACTTAAAAATATGTGATTTACCATTAGAACCTATAAAACATGTAACAAGTGCCGTTTGTAATGTAACACTGGTATGTTTTATAGTATAATTGCTATTGTTTAAGTTTTTTCAGCACTAAGAGAAAATACTTTTAAACTTTTTTGATTTAGTTGTATATGTAATAACATAATTGTAACCTGGAGTGTTCGTAAAATTTTTTTCATCTTTCTTGTTTTAATTGTTATTTACAATTAATGCAGATAAGTGAAAAAGGTTAACAATGTTTAGAAAAAAATCAAGAGCATGTTGATGCTACATTGCTTTTTCTAGGACAAGATTATTATTGTCATTTAGTTTAAAAGAGGCTTGACTAAAAAAAGTTTCAAACGCTTGTCTTAAATCTTTTCTTAAGTCTTTGGAGTATTCTTTATGAATTGGTTTTTGGTCTTCTCTTACAAACTTTCCACTTACAGTAATACCCTGTACCTTAAATTGAATGGTATCAGCAGTTTTTATAGGGTTGAGTAAAATACTAATATAGGTGTCGCCAAACCATTGCACAGTATGCGGGGAAGAATCTAAAGTTCTGTGAACACATGAGAAATCGTTTAGTTGACTAGTAATGTTTATAGTGTCTTGCGGATTAAATTTTAAAGTCATAAAAACATTACCGTATTTATTAGCTCTAAAATTGGCTTCAACACTTGTGGCGGGCTCAAAATTGTATTTGAAGTAGATTGGACCGGCTTGTCTATTTTTCGTTAGTTGAATTGGTTTTTTTATTGTGGTAGAGTCAATTTCTGGTGAAATATCTAGCTTATTTTTTATATGAAGGGTAGTTATGGAATTATACCAATTTAATTCAGCTATGTTTTGTGTAAAAGTCACTTGAATGTTGTTTGCTGTTTTGTTATTTAAAATTTCAACAAGACTAGTAACTTCGTTTTGTGTCATTGTTTGACAATAGCAACTAAATGTTAATAGTGTCAGAAGTATATGAATTATTATATGTTTCATTCGTATTAGTGTTTAATTAGGTAGAATAAGAACATCAACTCTTCTGTTCTTGGCCCTGTTTTCATCGGTATCATTTTCAACTAAGGGTTGCGACTCGCCAAATCCTTTTTCTTTCCATCGGAAGCCACTACTTGGAATTAGTTTTTTCAATTCGGCAGAGACGCTTTTGGCTCTGGCTAATGATAGTTTTTGGTTGGTTTCTGCGCTTCCTACATCATCTGTATGACCCTCTACAATTACATTACCTTTTTTAAGTACGGCTATATTTTCCGCAAGCTCTTTTAGAGCAATAAGACCTTCTGGTTTTAAATTAGATTTTCCTGTTTCAAATAGAACTTTGCTGTCAAGATTTAAGCGCATGGCAGCACCAATTGCAGCTATGGCATCTACATCTGCACCTGGTAAGCCACTTTTCATTTTTAAATCGGTTAGGCGTAGATAGTAAAATAGTTCGCCCTGTTTTACAAACGGTGAAATATCTACTTCGGCAACACCACCATCAATTTTACCAACGTGAATCCATTTTTTTCCATCTTTTGATATTTCCAAATCTGTTGGTTCTATTTGTCCTATTTCAAAAATATAAAGGTCAGGTCCATTGACATCGGTCAATGCATTATCTGTAAATTGTACAGTAATGGTACCACCCAGTCCAAGGCTATGAATTCCCGTAATATCTTCCATATCAAAACCTTGCCATACATCTGGTTCGCCCAGTACATTTTTCACTTCTTGTGTTTTTAGCAAGGGATGATTTGCTTTTACAACGGCATCTGCAAACGAGAGTTTGCCCAGGGGCAGATATACGGCCTTTCTCCTATGGCCCACATAAGTAGCTTCCGACTCCTCCCCAAAATAAAGGTCTGGGTTCAGTTTTTGAAATTTGAGTTTTGCTGCTTTTGCCTTTCTTTCTAGATCATTCTTATAAATCCGAACGATTTTTGCTTTGCCCTCTATGGTCCGCTTATATGCTGGACTTGCTTTAAGTCTACCGGAAGCAATATCACTTTCAGTCTTTTTAAGATCTATCAGCAATTGTTTCGCTTGTTTGTCACTATGTAGCTGCCCTGATAGCTTGTTAAGCAACTCCATTTCCTTTTTTTCCTTCGCAGTGGGCGGAGTTTCGTGTTTTCGCTCTATATCTCTCATGACATAGCCCGCTTCGTTCAAGTCCAATTTTTCCATGACATTGGTGCCCGCCAACGAATCGATTGTTTTAAGTTTTGCCATTGTTGCCTCTGGCCCCGATTCAGCTTGAACGATTAAAATGGCCTCTTCCAAAGAAACTCCCGTAGGGGTATTTTTTGAAGTTATTTGTTCTCTAGTGATTCTCGCTTTTGGTTTTGGTTTGTTTTGTTTTTCGAGCTTCCTTTTTGCTTCTACTTCTTGCACCAGAACTTGAAGACTGTCTGGATTATTGATGAGTTTTTCCAATTCAACACGGGAAACGCCGCTTTGCTCTAAAAGAGATAGAATAGCTTCGGTTGTAAACATACCTGATGAAGAGATATTTTTAGTTAGTAAATCTTGAAACGCCTTAGTATTGCCTTGGCCTTCCACACCACTCATTTGTAATAGTTTTTCTAGTGCTTCTACTTCTGGTAAATCATTATCCGAACTTTCATCTTCACTGTCCATATTAAAGAGACCTTCTAATTTACCTAATGATTTTTCCAGATTATCAGAAGTACTGTTAAGTTCCCCATTATTATCACTTGATTCGATTTCTAAATTTTTTGTTGAAGAATCTTTACTTTCATGGTCTCCACCACATGATAATAGTAGTAAGAATGTAAAAAATAGTGTGAAATAGTTTTTCATAATCCATGTTTATTTATTAATTCGTGCTGCTTTTAAAGAATTAATAATTGCTTGGGCCTGCAGTTCTAATGATTGATTCGTTCGAAACCTACCATTAGGACCTTGGTAACAATTACTAATACTTCTAAAATCTGCTTCCATAGAAAGAACATATTCATTAAATTTTTTGTTATAGGCTCTTTTTAGAGTATTCATTGCAGGTCTTATAACCTTTGTAAGAATTGGACCCCAAGCAATACCATAACCTGGCATAGAAGCTAAAGTATTGCCATATTCTATTTTGTCATTTAACTCATCTACTTCACTTAGATAAAAATGCTGAAGAAAATTCCAATACGCTAAATGAGTATTAAATTTCTCAATGCCTTTATTTAAACATGACTTACAAGCCTTAATATCTTCACAGTAGAGTAGTATCGCCCCTGTTTGATTATCATCATTTTCGAGACCTTCATCTTCCTGAGAAAGTAAATCTACCTGTCCCTGTAATCGACTCACTTGCCTTCTAAGTTGATTTAGCTCCATTTCTGTTTGATCCACTGGAGGTATTCTAGGGTCTCCCTCAGTAGGTTCACCAGGCATCTCTTCAATATATTCACTGTCAAATGTCTCATTTGCTTCTTTTATTCTTGTCATTACTTCTGCGGCTTCTTCACCGGTTAAAACTGTTGCTCCTGAATTATGATCAATTTGTATGGCGCTTGTTTCTGTTGATCCATCATTTCTATAATTGGTGCGTATAGCTTTACCTGAAGTCATTACTGTATTTGTAGATGGGTTTTGATTCTTAACATTTGCCGTAGCATATTCAAGGAAAACAGGTGATGCTCCCTGTCCATCAATAGGTACTAATTTTGGTTGTCCTTGAGCTACTATACTGCTTGTCGATATCAGGGCAAGAATAAATGATACTGTGGTTTTTGACTTTTGTTTGCGTAGTAGAAAAAGGGTAAGTAAACCAATAATCAAAATCAATAACCCAATAATCATATACATTAGGGAAGAACTATTTTCTTCTTTTGAAAATGGATGGGGGTCATTGTTATTTTTTGTAGATTTTGCGACAGTTATATTTTCTGCAATGCCTAATTTTTGTAAATGTCTGTTGTATTCTTCCATATCATCTGTGATTCGAATCAGAGGATTGGTTGATGGGAATTGCAAGCCTACCTTGACAATTACTACATAGGGTATGCCAGCAACTTTAGAGGACACCCCTATACCTGCCATATTCATGGTCCTGAAAATTTTATCGACAAACTTGTCTTTCCCGGTAGACACCTTAGATTCAATATTGTCCCAACTAGATTTATGAAAGCTAACATCAATATTATGTTTGGGGGCTTTACTGATGATGCTCACCATTACCGGGGCTTTCACAGAAAGACCCTTTACGACAAAACGCTGAAGGGAATCAATACCACCAGTAGTCCATTCCATAGCGCCCATGTAACCACCATTTTCTAGCTTGGTGAGTTTTATTTCATGAGTGATAACCTTTCCAAACGGGTCTATTAACTGTGCATTACTTAAGTTGGTAAATGCAAGAAAAATTAAAATTAGTATAGTTCTCATAACCTTATTATTTTCTATGTTTTTGCAATAAATAGTTCGCCAAGTCAGTCATTTTAAGACGTAATTCTTCATGCTGCTCTTTGGTTCGATCTGTATTTGCGCTTTTAATTCCGTAGTGCATTAATAATGCTTGATCATAATTTTCATTATAAATAATTATTCTTCCATGAGCGGGTTGTTGGGCGATATATGAATCGCCGGTTTCAGCTAACTCTATATCCATCCCCATAATCTTTAGCCCAGCTTCTTTACGTTCCAAATAACTGGCAATTTCTTTTTTGTTCTGTTTTTTTGAACTAGGTGTAGACCTCCATGCAATTCTTGAGTCTCCATCTAAAGTATTTGTGCCAAACCCTTTCAAATCAAAAGAACATTTGTTTTCACCGATTTTGTCAACCATATCAAGGTTTGATTCCGGTACTTTAAGCACTTCTGCCAATTCAGCAATGCTCATATCACAATCGTCATTATTATATAGAGAACTGTAATCGCCTGAGGTATTTGAACTACTTTCTACTTTTTCTGATGAAACCTGTTTAGAATCAGGTTCGCTTGTATCTTGTTTTTTAGGGGTATCGTTACAGGCTATCAAAAGTGAAATAAAAAAAAGCGCTAATGTGTGTCTCATGCTGAATGTTTTAAAATGGTTTTTCATAATCTAAAGTGTTAATGCTAAAGTCTTTCTCTATAAGTTGTGTACAGATCATATGAACTGGTTTCGCATTTTTCTGTGAATAATCGATCATATCCATTTCAAGTACCAAACCGTCTATAATACTTAACCACGATGGGTCAATTCCCTTTTTTATGTTTTTAAATTTCTTTGTTCGTAAACTTGAATATGCGGTATGGAATGAAATATCTGCATCTTGTGTTATCCAAACAGACCCAGATAATTGCGGACCGGTTACTTGGTATTCCTCACACTCATATCCTAAAATATCTTTGGTTTGGCCTGTGTTCGATACCGAATAATCATCGCTGTCCATATCCAGTTCAGGTGCATCTTCTAAATCTAACTGTACCGAATTTGTTGTTCGCTGTCCACCCATATTCATAAAGGTGTGTATAGCCTTATTGGGTAAATCCATTACGGTTACGAATTCAGAAGCACCTTTCATATTAAAAGAGCTTCCTATATATTCATCATCATTGGTTAAATAGTAGGTGATGTCGGTCGTGCTTCCATCACTCTCAATTTCCATTACATACTCGTGACTAAATGAATAAAGCTCTAGCTTTTCAGCTTTTTTGTTTTTAAACATTCTACCTTTATTGTTAAAAACAGTGTCGAAAGATTTTTCTGTTTCACGCTCTGTTTTTTCAGCTACTTTTCTCTCTATAGTTTGTGCTGCAGCTTCCTGTGCACGTTCTTTAAGTTTTTTAAAAAATTGTGCGTTAGCATTGGTAGTTATACTTAATACAAACAAAATCGCTATTAGTCTACATGTTTTCATGATGTTCTTTTTTAGTCGTTTGTCTTTTAATGACACGATTTAAAAAAGGTTAACATCAATCTTTTTTTGAAACGATTTTTTTTAATGATTTTACTTGAAATCGTCCATTGAGCCTTTATGACCATTGTGGTCAGATTGACGTTGAGTTTAGAAATACCTGAATATGTTAATTACGAAATGAAGACGTGTACAAATAGTGAACAATTAGTTGTGTAACTATATGTTTTGTAATAGTTTATTATAGGATGGATTTGAACGAAGAAATGAATTCTGAGAATGTACAATGACAAACTTCGTTATAACATTATACCAAGAATAAAAATGGATTATTTTGCTTTTGTATATAGTAACATCAATTTAATAACTAATGCTTGATGTTTACATTACTTTTCAGCAGACTTAAAACTATAATTTTGCTGTGCCCTAAAAAAGGGATACGTTCTTAGTTTGAGTTAGTTTGAAAAAGCCGATTTTATCAATCGGCTTTTTTATGCCATAAAATCACGACTTTTATCTTATTAGCCATTAAACCATTGCGGGTTTAATTTTTGTTTTCTGTAAAAAAGAAAACCCATAAAAAGGCGATTACCAAACAAATAGCAAAAAATCCGAAAAGGTTAATGTAGTTGGACATAAGTAGGAATTTTCTACTAAACTATAAAAAGTATTGTACGGCTATGTTCATCTAATGTTATTTTCGATAAACGGTGGCCTTTTTATAACCTTACGCTATATCCTTATAATCAGCATCTAAATCGGAGCTGTTTTTAAAATATGAGTTTGGTCTATCTTATTCGTCTGCCAATGATCTTTTGCTCCATATTTCATACATTGGCTCGCCTTTACTGTTTTTACCCGTGTGATGCCAATCTTCACCTTCAATACTGTAGTTGAATTCCAAATCAGCACCAACCCTAGAATTATCTTTAGAGAAGAACTCTATAGACTCTTTATAGATTCCGTTTTCAGCAGAATAGGCGCCGCCACCCGTGCCTGAAAAACGAAAAGATTCAGTGTCGTACGCTATCCATTGAAAAGTATTGTCCATTAAGAGCTTTAATGTCTTTCTTGAATTTTCTTCACCGCGTCTTTCTTGCCCGGTATCTGGCCCTCTAGTGGCAAAAAGCCATGCGCCGTCTAAATCTTGAGCTGTAGCTTTTATATGTTCTAGCGTTAATTGTTGTTTCCAGTTCATTTTTAGCTGATCACCTGCAACCTCAATAGGAATTGATAGTTCTCTTACAGCATCATTCTTGAAGTCGGAATTAAATTCTAAAAGCGCTACCAATAGTTTGCCTGTTGAGGTATCGTCAATTTGAAAAAAGCCGCCCACTGTTTTTATAAATTTTGCAGGTTCAATTTCATATTCATTATAGATAAAATAATCCTGATCAATTTTTACTTGATGCACTCTTTTTACACCGTTATTTTCAACAGTATCAACATAAATTCCGCGCTTAATTTGACCGTAGGAAGCTAAACTTGCGGCAAAAAATAGAATTACTGCGAAATATGGTGTTTTTAAATTATCAATTTTCATTTTCTTAGTTTTAAATTTGTTGTTTTAATGCATTAAAAATAAGATAGTTATATTTTTATTTTAGTATTTTCAGGTCTAATTTTTAAAATTTTTGTCACTGGTCGTAAAAAAAACGAAAAAGCTTGTTTTTTCATTTTTTTTGATTTCATTTGTCCTGTCCTAATATACAACTTTGTATGTTGGAGATTTCAGGCTTTTAGCTGAACATTATGTATCGTTATTCTATGTTCGGGTTTGAGGGAAATTGGAAGTATTTCCCACAAATGGCTTATAAGATAGGTTGCCGATTAGTAAAGCAAACTTCCGCCCTTTATTCTAGTATCATGCAAAGTCAGCATGATTACTTCTTTATTCCTACTACACAACGTCAAATATTGGTGTGATACCCTGTTTCTACATGGTTACGTTTTCTTAACTTTAAGTCACTAGGCTAGTTACTATATTTATAGAATATCATATTTCATTTTAATTCAATTTCATGAATACCAAATACATTGATCTAATTGATCAAACTTATTATTTTCCCCAAGAAGAATTTAATTTAGACGGAGAGCACTTGCAGTTTCACGGCATACCTTTGAACGAGTTGGTGCAGCAATATGGTAGTCCGTTAAAATTCACATATTTACCAAAAATTTCAGAGAATATTTTAAGGGCCAAAAACTGGTTCGCCAATGCTATAGAGAAGAATAATTATAAGGGTAAATACCATTATTGTTATTGTACTAAAAGCTCACATTTTCAGCATGTAATGCACGAGGCTTTAAAGAACAATATTCATATGGAAACCTCTTCGGCCTTCGATATCAATATCATTGAAAAATTAAAAGCAGATGGTAGATTAACAAATGATACCTATGTTATCTGTAACGGTTTCAAGCGTGAAAAATACATAGAGAATATTGCTCGTTTAATCAATGACGGACACCAAAACTGTGTGCCTATAATCGATAATTACGAAGAGATAGATTTATTGTCAGATGCGATAAACGATACTTTTAAAGTGGGTATTCGTATTGCATCTGAAGAAGAGCCAAAATTCGAGTTCTATACCTCTCGTTTGGGTATCGGTTACAAGAATATTGTTCCTTTTTACGAAAATCAAATTAAAGACAATGATAAGGTAGAACTTAAAATGCTACACTTTTTCATTAATACGGGTATACGTGACAATGCGTATTATTGGAACGAGCTTGTAAAATGCTTGAAAGTATATGTTCGTTTAAAGAAAATTTGCCCATCATTAGATAGTTTAAATATTGGAGGCGGTTTTCCAATAAAGAACACGTTAGCGTTTGAGTACGATTACCAATATATGATCAATGAAATTTTAAATCAGATTAATATTACGTGCTCAGAAGCAGATGTACCCGTTCCTCATATTTTCACCGAATTCGGTAGCTTCACGGTAGGTGAGAGTGGCGGTGCCATTTACGAAATTCTATATCAGAAGCAACAGAACGATCGTGAGAAATGGAATATGATTGATTCTTCTTTCATAACGACCTTACCAGATACTTGGGCGATCAACAAAAGGTTTATCATGCTGCCAATTAATCGTTGGAACGATGAATATGAGCGCGTTCTGTTGGGCGGTTTAACATGTGATAGTGATGATTACTACAATAGTGAACAGAACATGAACGCTATTTATTTACCAAAGTATAAAAGGGAAAAACCGCTGTACATCGGCTTTTTTAATACAGGAGCTTATCAAGAGACCATTGGTGGGTATGGAGGTTTGCAACACTGTTTGATTCCGCAACCAAAACACGTATTGATTGATAAAGATGAAAACGGTAACTTCACTTACAAACTCTTTAGAGCCCAGCAAAAAGCAGAAGACCTGTTAGATATTTTAGGTTATCAAGTAGATGCTGAGCATGAATAAAAAGAACAGGATAACAAAGACCGATACAAATAAAATCACGTATATAAAATTGAAAATATTACTAAAAAACCACTTAACAATAGCTAATATATCATGAGTACATCTAAGAATTATGCCGGTATTTCCGATGAATTCGCGCAACTAGAAAAATCAAAAATTATCTTGATACCTGTTCCTTATGACGGAACCAGTACATGGGGTAAAGGGGCGGACAAAGGTCCTGATGCTTTTTTGGAAGCTTCAGAAAACATGGAATTGTATGATATTGAAACCGACTCTGAAGTTTACAAACAAGGTATTCATTTAACTGAGCCAATAACTGAGAATAGTTCTCCTGAGGCTATGGTGAATGAAGTGCATAACATTACCAAAGACTTTATTAAACGTAATAAGTTTGTAACTCTTTTTGGTGGTGAACATTCTATATCTATTGGTTCTATACGTGCCTTTAATGAGTGTTTCGATAATTTAACGGTGTTGCAGATAGATGCACATGCAGATCTTAGGGAATCTTACGAAGGTACCAAGTATAACCATGCCTGTGCAGTTTATGAAGCTAGCCAGACCACTAATTTAATTCAAGTAGGTATTCGTTCTATGGATGCCATTGAAAAAACGGTAATGGATGAGGAAAAAACCTTCTTTGCACATGATATGATCGCTGATGAATATTGGTCAGATAAGGTGATCGAAGCCATGACGGATAATGTATTTATTACATTCGACCTAGATGCTTTTGATCCTTCTATAATGCCATCTACCGGCACTCCAGAACCAGGTGGATTACTTTGGTACGAGACCATTGAGTTTTTAAAACAGGTTTTTGAAGATAAGAACGTGGTAGGTTTCGACATTGTTGAGCTTTGCCCCAACGAAAATGATAGATCGTCAGACTTCTTGGCGGCAAAATTATATTACAAGATGCTCAGCTATAAATTTGCAGGGCAAGATTTTGATCAAGAGTATGACAATACTTTTGATGTAGATTATAAAGCAAATACAAATTCAAGATTCGAAGATGACGAAGACTAAAGGTGCGATCACCAATTTTATAGAAAAATATTATTTACATTTTAATGCCGCTGCCTTGGTCGATGCCGCAAAGGGGTATGAAGAACAGTTGGAAAATGGAGCCAAAATGTTGGTTTCGTTGGCTGGAGCTATGTCCACCGCAGAATTGGGTAAAATCTTTGCAGAGGTTATACGTCAAGATAAGGTGCAGATCATTTCCTGTACGGGTGCTAACCTTGAGGAAGATATCATGAATTTGGTAGCGCATTCTCATTACAAGCGTGTGCCTAATTACAGAGACTTGACTCCGCAAGATGAGTGGGACCTGTTGGAAAAAGGACTGAATCGTGTTACGGATACCTGTATTCCAGAAGAAGAGGCTTTTAGAAGATTGCAAGAGCATATTTTTAAAATTTGGAAAGATGCCGATGATAAAGGAGAGCGTTATTTGCCACATGAATTTATGTACAAAATGTTGCTTTCGGGCGTCTTGGAAGAATATTATGAAATTGACCTTAAAGATTCGTGGATGTATGCAGCTGCAGAAAAAAACCTGCCTATCATTTGCCCAGGTTGGGAAGATAGTACCATGGGTAACATTTTTGCATCGTATGTAATGAAGGGCGAGTTGAAAGCGAGTACCATGAAATCTGGTATCGAGTACATGACGTTCTTGGCAGATTGGTATACCGATAACTCTGAAAACGGAATCGGATTCTTCCAAATTGGTGGTGGTATCGCGGGCGATTTCCCTATTTGTGTTGTGCCAATGCTATATCAAGATATGGAACGTACAGATACTCCGTTTTGGAGCTATTTCTGTCAAATTAGCGACAGTACAACAAGTTATGGTTCGTACTCAGGTGCAGTGCCAAATGAAAAAATTACCTGGGGAAAATTAGATATCAATACACCCAAATATATTATTGAAAGCGATGCGACGATTGTTGCACCATTAATTTTTGCTTACCTATTAGACATGTAATTATGGACAAGAACGCACACTTAAAAAGAGTAATCGTGGACTTTAAAAAGTTGACGCCAGAAGTTTTAAAACTGTTGGTAGACAAATATCCTGATGGATATGACGACCGTAATATAATCTCCTTTAGAAATGCTCAAGGAGAACGTATTGAAGCGGTTGAGGTTTTAACCGAAGACACCAAGTATTTGGTTAAAATCAGTGCCAAACTTGAGTATACAATGGAGAATTATGATGAAGATGATTATGAAGATTTTGACGATGATGATCCAACAGCGGTAGTAGAGCCAAACCCTGATGATATGGTTGATGGTGATGATGAAGATTAAATGTATTTTAATCTAAGTTTGATCACGCGTATATTCAAATGATATTTCCGGTCTGCTTTTTGTAGACCGGTGTATAATTTTTTTCTCTTACTTGGAGAAAATATGTTTTTTCGAATACCACTTGGGCTAGCCCAAAAACTGCTTACCATTTAAAACTATAAACTAATATCGTTGTACTTACAACAGATAAATGAAAATCGACGAAATTGAAAATATTGAATTAAAGTTTTTGGATCTTGATGATTATCAAGAACTGAAAACTGCTATGATTTCTGCCTATACCAATATGCCCGGATCTTATTGGAAAGAGAAACATATTAAATCTTTGATCGAAAAATTTCCTGAAGGTCAGGTCGTAATTAAGATCAATGGTCAACTTGCAGGTGTAGCCTTATCAATTGTAGTGGATTATGATGCTTTTGATGATACCCATACTTACGAGCAAATTACCGGCAAGTATTCTTTTGACACCCATGATGATGAGGGCAATGTGCTTTATGGTATCGAAGTATTTATAAAACCAAGTTTTAGGGGGCTGCGTTTAGGTCGGCGTTTGTACGATTATAGAAAAGAACTTTGTGAAAAGTTAAACTTAAAAAGTATCGTTTTTGGGGGTCGTATGCCTAATTACCATGCCTATGCATCAGAATTGTCTCCAAAAGAATATATTGATAAGGTTCGTAGAAAAGAAATTCAAGATCCGGTATTAAACTTTCAAATTAGTAATGATTTTCATCCTGCAAAAGTGATGAAAGGGTATTTAGATGGTGACAAGGCTTCTCAAGATTTCGCTATTTTGATGGAGTGGGATAACATCTACTATCAAAAGCCTTCTAAAAAAGCGGCTACAAAGAAAACAGTAATTAGATTAGGGTTGATCCAGTGGCAAATGAGACCTTATAAAGATTTGGACGAGCTATTAGAGCAGGCAGAATATTTTATAGATGCGGTTTCTGGATATCGTTCCGATTTTGCACTGTTTCCAGAGTTCTTTAATGCGCCCTTAATGGCGGTAAACAATCATATGTCTACGCCAGATGCTATTAGAGAGTTGGCAAAACATACACAGGCAATCGCTCAGAAATTCTCTGAGTTTTCCATATCGTATAACATCAATATTATAACAGGCAGTATGCCAGAAATGATAGATGGTCGATTGTATAATGTGGGGTATTTGTGTAGACGAGATGGTAGTATGGAGCGTTATGAAAAACTGCATGTAACACCAGATGAGGCTAAGGTCTGGGGTATGCAAGGTGGTAATCAATTAAAGGCTTTTGATACCGATTGCGGAAAAATAGGCGTGTTGGTTTGCTACGATTCAGAATTTCCCGAATTAAGTCGTCTATTGGCAGATGAGGGTATGGATATTTTGTTCGTTCCCTTTTTGACCGATACGCAGAACGGATACTCAAGAGTTCGTCATTGTGCTCAGGCAAGGGCAATAGAAAATGAATGTTACGTTGCTATTGCCGGTAGTGTTGGTAACTTGCCCAATGTACAGAATATGGATATTCAGTTTGCACAATCTATGGTGTTTACACCGTGCGATTTTTCATTCCCGACTAACGGAGTTAAGGCAGAGGCAACACCGAATACAGAAATGATCTTAATTGCCGATGTCGATATTAGTTTGCTTCGTGAACTAAATCAGTTTGGTGCGGTACGTAATCTTCGCGATAGAAGAATAGATTTATTTGAGTTAAAAAAGAAATAAGAAAGCCCCTATATTTAGGGGTCAAAAACAAACAAAATTGGATAATTTAAAGATAATAGGTAGTGAAGAGTGGTGTGTTTTTAATGAATTGGGTATCCCGGCAATAAAAGCTAGGGTAGATTCTGGTGCAAAGACATCTTCTATACAGGCTACAAACATTAAAATAGTATCTAAAGGTGGTCAAGAATGGGTAAAATTTGAGGTAAGTCCGCTACAAGAAAACCGCAGTATAGCCATAGAATGTCAAGCAAGGTTAATTGCCCGCCGTATGGTTAAAAGTTCCTCTGGTATTTCAGAAGAACGATTAGTTATAAAAACACCGATAACCTTAGGAGATGCTACTTTTGATATTGAGCTTACATTGGCTAATAGAGATACGATGGAGTTTCGTATGCTTTTGGGTAGAGAGGCCTTAAACGAACGTTTTATTGTAAACCCTGCCGTAAACTATCAATTACAATCTTTTGAAGATAAAGAGATCAATACGTTTTATGCGCCTTATTTTAAGGAAAAAACAGGGTTAAAAATTGCATTGCTAGCCAGTAATCCTAATCTATATAGCAATAAAAGAATTGTTGAGGCTGCTGAAGCAAGAGGTCATGAAATACATTTTTTAAATGTTGAACAAGCCTATATGAAGCTCGATGCCCATTCACCCGAAATAAGATATAGAGGTGGTATCATCTTAAAAGAGTATGATGCCGTAATACCAAGAATTAAACCATCGGTTACGTTTTATGGCTGCGCGTTAATTCGTCAGTTCAATAACTTGGGAGTGTACTGCCAAAATTCTGCGGAAGCCATTACACAGTCAAGGGATAAGTTGTTCGCTTCCCAATTATTCTCCAATCATGATATTCATATACCGATAACCGGATTTGCAAAATCACCTATGGATACCAAAGACCTGATAAAAATGGTAAACGGTGCGCCGTTGATTATTAAACTTCTGGAAAGTACGCAAGGCAAAGGTGTTGTTTTGGCGGAAACCAACAAGGCGGCAGAAAGTGTTATCAATGCCTTTAAGAGCGTTAATACAAACATTTTGGTACAGGAGTTTATTAAAGAAGCAAACGGGCAAGATATTCGTTGTTTCGTGGTAAACGGTAGGGTAGTGGCCAGTATGCAGCGCCAAGCCCAAAAAGGAGAGTTTAGGGCCAATATTCACCAAGGTGGTAAGGCTTCTATTATTAAAATTACTGCAGACGAGAAAAAGCTGGCGTTAAAGGCAGCCAAGGTATTGAACCTAGCCGTTGCAGGTGTAGATATTATTCGCTCCAATAAAGGACCGTTATTATTAGAAGTCAACTCTTCACCGGGACTAGAAGGTATTGAAAACGCTACGGGTAAAGACATTGCCAATGCTATGATTATGGCAATTGAAAAACGATTGAAATTTACCAACTAATTTATTTTGAAGAACAGGCTACACCCTGTTCTTCAAATTTTCTAACATTGCTTTTGTTGTTTTTTCAAGGTCAAATTCCGCCTGCCAGTTCCAGTCTTTTTGGGCTTTGCTATCATCTATACTGCTTGGCCACGAATTAGCGATTTCTTGTCTAAAATCTGATTCGTAGGTTATTTTAAATTCAGGAATAACAGCTTTAATACTTTCCGCCATTTCCTTTGGGGTAAAACTCATAGCAGCTAAATTGTAGGCAGAACGTTCTTTAATGTTCTCTTCAGGTGCTTCCATGATTTGTAAAGTGGCACGTATGGCATCGTCCATGAACATCATGGGTAATTTGGTATCCTCTTCTAAAAAGCAAGTGTATGATTTTTCTGCAAGTGCTTTATGATAAATTTCAACGGCATAGTCCGTGGTACCGCCACCGGGCATGGTTTTCCAACTAATAAGCCCTGGGTAACGTATACTTCTTACATCAACATTGAACTTGTTGAAATAATATTCACACCAACGTTCACCGCTCTGTTTACTTATTCCGTAAACTGTACTTGGTTCCATAATGGTATTTTGAGGAGTGTCGTATTTGGGTGTATTCGGTCCAAAAACGGCAATACTAGATGGCCAGAAAATCTTATCTATTTTTTTATCCTTTGCCAAGTTCAATACATTGAATAGCGTGTTCATGTTCAAATTCCAAGCACGCATTGGGAATTTTTCTGCAGTAGCGCTCAACATGGCCGCCATTAAATACACTTCAGAAATTTCATAGTAGGCGATTACCTCTTCCAAGGCATCATAATTGGTAGCGTCTAAAATTTCAAAAGGTCCAGATTGCATTAATTCATCGTTACCCTCTCTAATATCACTGGCAATAACATGATCACCTCCGTGTTTTTCTCTAAGAGTTAAAGTTAATTCGGTTCCAATTTGACCACAGGCCCCAATAATCAATATATATTTTGGCATTAAATTTTACGTTAAATGAATTTGAGATAAAGATACCTTTTCTTAAAATTTGTACATTCGCTTATGTCCAAAATTATCTATTTTTTATCACTTGTGGTGCTACTTGCCTCTTGTAAGGAGGAAGCAAAAGAACTTGATATTGTCCATGAATCTCTTTGGGAAGGAACAAAAGACAGCCTACCAAATAAAATTGGTGTAAATACTAAGGCAAATGCCATTTTAAAAGATTGGTTGGAATATAATGCCTTGGATAAAAGTTTCGATAAGATGTATACTTCTGAGTACATTGAAGATTTTGAGCTTGTAATCGATGAAATTATAGAGAATCAAAAAAAACTAGAAGAAAGTGAATACCCTCCTAAATTTGATATTCAGCAGGTAAAAGGAAGACAAAAACTGTTCAAGACCTATGTTTTAAAAACCAAGGGCGATTTGGAATATAGACAGAATCCTACTGAATCTATGATTCAGATGATTACCGCTTATAACGCACTTAGAAATCAATTTAACGTTGTGGTCAACAATACGTTGCCAGAAGAATTACTCAAAAATGAAGAAAATTAGTTTATTTATAATACTGTTCTCTACCCTTGTCTTTTCTCAAAATGATGATAAGGTGCAGATTATCGAAGCGTTGAACAATTGGCATAAAGCTGCAGGTGAAGCGGATTTCGATGCTTATTTCAGACTAATGACAGAGGATGCCGTTTTCATTGGTACCGATGCTACTGAAAATTGGCAGAGAGATGAATTTATGAGTTTTTCCAAACCTTATTTTGACAAGGGAAAAGCTTGGAATTTTACTGCGATCGAACGCAATATTTATGTAAGTGATACTAGTAATATAGCTTGGTTCGATGAACTATTAGATACTCAAATGAGAATTTGTCGTGGTTCAGGTGTTGTAAAAAAGGTTGATGGTCAATGGAAAGTGGCGCATTATGTGCTTTCTATAGCAGTACCTAATGAATTGGTAGATCAACTTGTTGAACTAAAGAAAGAAAAAGACGACCTTCTCATGAAGGAGCTTAAAATGGAGAAATAAAAAAAGCGAATCAGTAAGATTCGCCTTTTTTATAAAAATTGAATTTTGTTATTTCTTTTCTTCCGGAGCTTCTTTTCTAGAAGTCAAAGCTTGTTTGCTTAAGCTTGCCAAATTAAAGTTCGGATCAATAGCCAAAGCTTCGTCTAAAGTAGCTATCGCTTGATCTATATTGGTTTTGTCCATGTTATACTGTATAAGTGCTTTTACATGTATAAAAGCTGCTTTTAATGGTACTTCATAAGGTTGTTGACGTTCGTAAAAAGCATATTTCATATCGTTCTTTGCGTTGGCAATTCCATATTCCACATGCTTCATGGCACCGGCGTTATCACCTGTTTGCACTTTAAGATCAGCAAGTTCATATGCCAAGTAGGCATTAGGCTCTCTTGCATACAAAGCTTCAAATTGCTCTAAGGCTCTTTTTGGTTGGTTCAATGCCTTTAACGAAACCGCTTTTACTTGTATTGCCAAATTGGAGTCAGAATCTAATTTTTCAATACCGATAATATTTAAAGCTTGTAAATGTTGGTTGTCATTCGCATAGATATAAGCTAGGGTATCATTTCTTTCTTTGGATGGCGATAGCACGTTTAAGTGAGTAAGTGCATTGATAACACCATCAACATCACCCTGTAACCTCATTTGGTCATAAAATGCTTCGTAATGTTTAAGTAGTTCTGATTTGGTCTGTGAATATCCATAACTGCCAGATAGTAAAACGGCCGCTACTAATATTAAAACTGATTTTTTCATTTTTCCGATTCTTTTAAAGTGCGCTAAACTATTAAATTATTCTGTATGATCTTGTTAAGGAAAGGTTTAAATGTTCAAAACAAAAAAAGACGCCTATTTAGGCGTCTTTATAATTAAAAACTATACTAGTTCTTAAGCCAATTCAAGCTTGTTTTTCGAAGCTTTAAATGAGTTTATCAATTGGGTGTAAAATCCTATACTCTTATTATCTTTTTCTAAACAAGAAAGCAGGAAGTTACATAGATTGGTAAACAACAAATTGGTGTAAAAAGTGGGTAAATAGGTATTTACCGTTTTAGGGTCATAAAGACTATCATCTTCTATAACCTCCATTTGTATTCTGTGGCGGTGATAGTCAATAGTTACGTTCGTTGCATTA